>SXGT01489124.1_pt1 | contig 17832 bp, 12 predicted proteins | sample 3176221 | NCBI WGS metagenome assembly SXGT01 (sample SAMN11356862, study PRJNA531348) | freshwater metagenome | isolation source: freshwater sample F1-120 | place: China: Fuxian Lake, Yuxi | collected 2017-12-25
CCGACTGGATCGTCGATCTCGGGCCCGAGGGTGGCTCGGGCGGCGGCATGGTCATCGCCGAGGGCACGCCCGAGGCGGTCGCCAAGGTGGCGGAGAGCCACACCGGCCGCTTCCTCGCCCCGATGCTCGTATGACCGCGAGGTGCACATGATCGCGACACGCCCATGACGGCGGTCGACCCCTGGGAGGCGAACTCGGGCTGGTGGCAGGACGGCTTCACCGAGGGCGCCGACCCCGAGTACGAAGAACAGATCGTCCCGCTGGCCCGTCATTGGCTCCGGGGTTACGACCGGATCCTCGACGTCGGCTGCGGCGAAGGCCAGATCGCTCGCCGCCTCGTCGTCGACGGCGCGCGGCACGTGGTCGGCGTCGACCCGACCTGGGCGCAACTCACGATCGCGCGCGAACGAGACGCCGGGTGTCAAGGCGACGTGAGGCCGGTCTACGCGCGGTCGGTTGCCGAGCACCTTCCGATCGCCTCCGACAGTTGCGACGCCGCTCTTGCCTGCCTGGTGTTCGAGCACATGGCCGATCATCGGCCCGCGATCGCCGAGGTCGCCCGCGTGCTGCGTCCTGGCGGGCGGTTCGTGTTCTTCTTGAACCACCCGATGCTGCAGTGTCCCGGCAGCGGTTGGGTCATCGACCACATCCTCGAGGAGGAGTACTGGCGGATCGGCCCGTACCTCATCGAAGACGTCACGATGGAGGAACTCGCGCCCGGGGTGGTCCTGCCGTTCGTGCATCGCCCGCTGTCGCAATACGTGAACGCGCTCGCGGCGCACGGGCTGTTCCTGGTCCATATGGGCGAACCGGCACCCCCGGCCGGCTTCATCGCTCGCGCCGTCGAGTACGCCGACGCGGCGACGATCCCGCGACTCCTGCTGCTGGTGGCCGAACTGCCGAAATAGAGGTGTGAGCCTCACACAGCAGGCGGGATCGACGCGTCCGTCACCGGCCAGTGCCGTCGCGCTCGGGCACGGGGATCTCGGGCAGCCCTGGTGGACTCGATCGCTCGTCGCGGCCGCGTTGCTGATCGTCGTGTACGCGGGGATCGTGGCGCTCGCCGACCCGCGCGGCACGTTGGGGACCGACACGGGCGGCAAGTTGGCGACGCTCGCCGAGATGTCGGCCCACGCCACGTGGGACCCCGACATCGGCTACTGGGCCGCGCCGGCCGACCCCGACACGTTGGCGCACCCGCTCTACTACACGGTGCGGTTCGAGGACCGTTACGTCAACGTCACGACCCTGCCGATGCTCTTTGCCGCGAAACCGCTCTCCGACCTCGGTGGTGTGCGTCTCGCTCTCGCGCTCCCGATGCTCGGCGCGATCGGTGCCGCGTTCGCCGCTCGCGGGTTGGCCGCTCGGTTCGGGGCGCGGTTCCCGGATCGCGCGTTCTGGTACGTCGGATTGCTGTCGCCGATCGCGATCTACGCGCTCGACCTGTGGGAGCACACGATCGGGGTCGCGCTCATGGGCGGAGCGATCGTCGCGCTCGTCGACCTCGCCGACGATCGGCGTGGCGCGTTGTTGGCGGGTCTCGGCGCCGGGCTCGCGTTCGGCGCGGCGGCGACCCTGCGCACCGAGGCATTGCTGTACGGCGCGGCGTGCACAGGGGTCGCGCTGGTGCTCGTGGCTCGCCGGCGACCGGGGCGCGCGGTCGTCGCGGGCGGTGCCGCGCTCGCGGGAGTCGTCGTGATGCTGGTCGCCAACGAGATGCTCGAACGCGCGGTGTTGGGCGACCCGCTGCGTTCCGGTCGCGCGGCGGATACCGCGGCCAGCGCGGGTGGTGACCTGTCGACTCGGATCGGCGAGGGCATCCGTACCTCGATCGGCCTGAACTACTCCGACCTCGCCGTCGACGCCCTGGTGGGTTCGGTCGTGTTCGCCGCGCTGGCGACCGCCGTCGTGCTCGCGGGGCGGCCGCGGTCGGCGCCGCGGCACCTCGTCGAGGCGCTCGCTGCGGCCGTGGTGCTCTACGTCGTGCGGTTCCGCACCGGACTCTCGTTCGTGTCGGGCATGTTCGCGGCGACGCCGTTGGCGGTCGCGGGCTTCGTCGGCGCAGGCGGTGCGAAGCGGTTGCGGCACCGGTGGCTCGTGGCGACGGCGGTCGGCTGCCTCCCGGCTGTCTGGGCCGTCCAGTTCGTCGGCGGCGCCGGCCCGCAGTGGGGCGGTCGGTACGTGCTCGCTTCCGGCTGGGTGCTCGGCGTCGCCGGTCTCGTGGTGCTCGAGACGATGCCCCGCGCGGTGTCGCGAACGTTCGTGGGCCTGGCGCTCGTCGTCACGGTGTACGGGGTGGCGTTCGCGGTCGATCGCACCCACGACGCGGCGCGTCTCGCCGACGCCATCGTCGCTCGTGAGGAACCGCTCGTCGTTGCCCGCGTCGGCCACGTGTTCCGCGAGGCCGGCGCCGAGTACACGCGTGATCGGCCGTGGTTGACCGCGGTCGACGCCGAGGCGTTCGCGGTCGTCGTCGACATGATCGCTGTGGAACGTCCGACCTCGATCGCCGTGATCACCTACCCCGACGACGGCACGCTCGTGATCCCCGCGTATCGAGTGACCGGCCGCGAGCCCCTCGCGTTCTTCAGCGAACGCCTCGAGGTTCGGCACTACGAGCCGGCCGGGCCATGACCGTCGCCGCTCCGGAGGTCGGTATCGTCGAGTTCGGACCGCCCACGCGGAACTGGTGGGGGCGTCCGGTCGTCGCATCGCTGGTCGTGCTGGCTGTGTACGCCGTGCTCGCGGCGAGCTTCGACGGTCGGGGCCACCTCGGCGGCGACACCGCGAGTAAGATCGCCGTGCTCGACGCGGTCGACAGTGGAGACCGGCCCCAATTCGACATCGGATATTGGGCCGCGGCCGAAGACTCCGAAGCCCGGTATCACCCCCTCTACTACACGACGGTCGTTGACGGTCGTTATCAACAACTGACGACGTTGCCGATGACGTGGCTCGCTCGCCCGCTGTACGACATCGGCGGGTCGCGACTCGTGCTGGTGTTGCCGATGCTCGGCGCGTTGCTGACGGCGTTCGGCGTGCGTGCGTTGGCGGTTCGCCTCGGCACGCTCGACCCATGGCCTGCCTTCTGGCTGGCGGCGCTCGCGTCGCCGGTCGCGGTCTACGCGCTCGACTTCTGGGAACACACACTCGGCCTCGCTGGAATCGTGTGGGGTGTCGTCGTCCTCGTCGACATCGTCGACCATCGGCGCCGTGCCGGCATCGGCGGAATGTGGTCGGGCCTCGCGTTCGGCGCGGCGGCGACGATGCGGACCGAGGCGGTCGCGTATGCGGCCGTGGCGGTCGCGACGTTCGCTGCCGTGGTGGTGATCGAGCGCCGCGACTGGTCGCGTTCGGCGAGGATGGGTGCCGGCGCTGTTGCCGGTATCGCTGGCGTGCTCGTTCTCAACGAGTGGTTCGAGCGCGTCGTGCTCGGAGCGTCGCTCCGCACGGCACGTACGGTCGACGCCGTCGGAGGTGTCGGTGGCCGCTTCAGCGACCGCGTCGAGGGTGCGTGGGTATCGACGATCGGGCTGAACTACGCCAACGTCGTTCTCGATCGGGTACTCGGTCTCGTGCTCCTCGTCGGGTTGGTCGCTGCCACCGTGGGGGCAGCGCGCGGACACGCCGGTACCGCGCGCATCGGTGTTGCCGCCGCTGCGGCCGCGTTCGCGGTGCGCCTCGCCTCCGGGCTGTCGTTCATCCCCGGGCTCGTTCCCGTGTTCCCGATCGTGGTGGTGGGGGCGGTCGTCGGCGCGACGCGACGTTCGAAAGGTTCGACAGGTTCGACAGGTTCGACAGGTTCGACACGCTCGACACGCTCGACGCGCGCGGTCGCGATCGTCGCGCTCGTGACGATTCCGCTCGTGTGGGCGACCCAATATGCGGGCATGCCGGGTGCGCAGTGGGGCGCGCGGTACCTGTTCGGTTCCGGCGCGCTGCTCCTCGCCGTCGCGGTCAGCCACCGCGACCGGTTCGTGCGCGCCGCTCGGGTTGCGCTCGTCGTGATCTCGATCGCCGTGACGGCGAGCGGCGTGCTGTACCTGCGCGCGCGTACGCACGAGATCGGCCGGACGATCGACAGCGTGGAAGCGATCGACGACGACGTCGTGGTGATCGCGCGCGTCGCCTTCTTCTGGCGCGAACTCGGTGCTGTCCATGACGCCGAACAACTCCACCTCACGGTCGTCGACGCCGACGGTCTCGCCGCCGCGGCCCGGATCGCGGCCGGACGCCGGGCCGACGAGATCGCCATCATCCAAGAGGTCGCCGAGCGTCGCCCGCACTTGGCGGGGTACCGCGTCGTCGGCACGTCGACGTTGCCCTGGGTGGGGCGCGACCTCGTCGTCGTGCGGTACGAATCGGACTGAACGCCCGTATGTCCACGATGTGGGGGCCGTCGGCACCCTGCAGCGGTTCGGTCGGCGACTCGATCGGCCGATATCGACAGGGTGACCTCTCGTCGGATCGCGTTCGTGCTGCTGCACGCCGGAACGGTCGCGGCGGTGTTCGGGCTCTCCAAGGTGCACGCGACGCGCCACGTCTACGACTTCACCGATTCGTCGCGATTCGCGTGGGCGACCGCGTTCGCGGCGCTGCTGTCGTTGGCGGCCTACGGGCTCGGTCTGCCCGACGCGGCTCGGGGCCGCGGCCGTGCCCTGGTCGCACTCGTGGCGTGCGGCAGCGCGGCGCTCGTCATCTCGGCCGCCCAACTCGTCATCGGTTCGGCGGTGCTGCCGCGGTTCGTGATCTTCGGCGCGGCGTTCGTGCTGACGGCCTGGTACTGGTTCCTCGGTCTCGTGTCGCAGGGTTCGTCGGATCGATCCGAACGGCGTGACCGAGTCGTTCTGGTCGGCACGCCCGCCGACGCCGCGACCCTCGCCGATGACCTCGAGCTCGCACCCGAGCGTCCGGCGTCGTTGCTCGTGGCTGTGCACCCGACCGAGGCTCGGCCGCGGCGCGCCGGCGAGGAACCGCTCGTCGACCTCGTGATCGCGCACGACGGCAGCGTGCTCGTCCTCGGACACGACGCGCAGGAGGATCCGGCGATCGTGGCGCAGGCTTCTGCCTTGCACGAGGCCGGGATCCGTGTCCGCACCCTGTGTGCCTTCTACGAGGAGTGGCTCGGCAAGCTGCCGATCGCGGACCTCGAACGACTGTCGCTGATGTTCGACATCCGGGAGGTCCACGAGGATCGGTACGGGCGGGTGAAGCGGCTCCTCGATGTTGCCCTCGCGTTGCCGGGTTGCGTGCTGCTCGCGGCAGCGGTGCCGTTCGTGCTCCTCGGCAACGTTGTGGCGAACCGCGGGCCGCTGTTCTACTCGCAGTCGCGGGTCGGCGTGAACGGTCGGCCGTTCGCGATCGTGAAGTTCCGGACGATGCGGCCCGACGGTGGTGCGCTCGCGAACGAATGGACGACCGAGGACGATCCGCGCATCACCCGGTTCGGCGGACTGCTGCGACGATCACACCTCGACGAACTTCCGCAGGTGTGGAACATCGTGCGCGGCGACCTCTCGATCGTCGGTCCGCGACCGGAGCAGCCCCAGTACGTCGAGGAACTCACGCAGAAGTTGCCGTTCTACCCACTGCGACACCTCGTTCGTCCGGGGCTCACGGGGTGGGCGCAGGTGAAGTACGGCTACGCAGGCAACGAACGTGACGCGCTCGAGAAGCTCCAGTACGAGTTCTTCTACCTCGGGCACCAGGGTTTGGGATTCGACCTGCGGATCATGGGCCGAACCGTGCGCAGCATCATCCGTTCCGACGGACGCTGATCGCCTCGCGTAGGTGAAGGCGGTCGTCGTCGTCGAGCGCGCACCGCCACGAGGTCGCGGCCCACGCGACGCCGGCCAGCACCGTCCCGAGGAGCAGGCTCGGCCACGCCCTCCCGACGAGGAGCCCACCGGCCGCGCCGAACGTCGCCGCGACGGCCGGGAGCAGCGTCGGAGCGACGGCGCGGCGCCAGAACTCGTGCCCGCTCACTTCGCCGACTCGCAGCACGCCGCGGGTGAGCGGCACGGCGAGCACGAGCGAGCCGAGCAGCGTCGCCTGGAACACTCCGACGACCCCGGTGACGTGGACGAGCGCGAGGCTCGCGAGGAGGTTCACGACGACCGCGGCGATCGCGGCGCGCAGCACGACGCCCACGTGTCCGACGCCTTGCAGGACGAGCGACCCGACCTGGAGTGGCGCGGCCATGACGACGGCGATCGTCGCGACGGCGGTGAGACCCGCCGCCGAAGCGTGATCCGGTCCCATCCACGCGCGAACCAGCGGCGCGGCGAGGACGATCGCGACCGCGGCGGCCGGCAGCGTCACGAGGATCGATAGCTTCGTACCCCGAACGAGGAGACCGCGGAGTCGATCGCCTTCGGATCGGGCGTGGAGCCAGGGGGCGGTTGCGGTCGTCGTGTAGGCGGAGGCCGTGAGGATCGACTGCACCCCGTTCTGGATCTGTGTCGCGATCTCGACGAGCGCAACCGGCGCGGGCCCGAACGTGACGCCGACGATGAGACGATCCATCGTGCGGTGGAGCACCCCGGTCGCATTGACCATCCCGACCTGGAGCCCGTAGCGGAACTGGTCGCGCGCGTCCGACCACGACGGTGCGGCCCGTTCGAGCGGGACGCGGCGCTGGGCGACGACGAGCGTCACGACGAACGCGAGTGACGATGCCGCCGCGCTCGCGAACGCGACCGATCGCAGCGTGCCGACCTGGACGGCGGCGATCGTCGTCGCGATCGCGATGAGGGTCTGGCGGACTGCATGCATCGCCCGTGCGAGGTCGACGCGCTGGCTTCCTTCGAGGCGGGCCTGGGTGCCGGCCATCGTGAACTCGATGGCGACCTGGAGCGCAAAGCACGCGATCGCGAAGCGCAGGTGCGGCGTGAGTTCGGCGGGCGCGCGGAACGCGGCGGGGAGCCAGGCGCGCCCCGCCGTGAGCATGGCCGCGGCGATCACGATGCCGATCGTGGCGAACAGGAGTTGGGCGGTGACCGCGGCGCGGTTCGCCGCGGCGCGGTCACCCGTGGCCGCGCGACCCGCGATGGCTCGGACCGACGCGATCCGCAACCCGAGATCGCCGAGCGACAACCATCCGGTGAGTGCCGAGAACGTCTGGACGAGGACCCAGAGACCGAAGGCCTCCGCACCGATGCCGCGCAACACCAGTGGCAGGCTGATCGCGCCGACGATCACGGCCCACGCATTGCCGGCGACGGTGGTCGCGGCGTTGTGCAGGACGCGGCGCCGCAACCCGCCGGCGGCATCGAGGTCTGCCGGGCCCATTGTGGGCGGGCCCAGGTCGAGGGGCTTCGGTCCGGGTCCGTTCATACCCTCCGCTGCGGTGCCGATCTGATCCTCGGGCGCGGCGACAGCGCCGGGACGGTCCGGCGCGTTCGGAGGTGGGCGATGGTCGAGGTGATCAGCCATGAGGCAAGGCGGCCGGTGGTCGATCCCGGCCCTGCTGATCGCGTCGGCGTGCGACCCGCCGATCTGAACGATCCGACCGATCTGACCGGGCCCGAGGACCCCGGCACCCTGCCGACCGTGACCGTGATCCTGCCCACGCTGAACGAACGAGCCTTCCTCCGGGACTGTCTCGACTCGCTCGCCGCCCAGGACTATCCCCACATCATCGAGATCCTGGTGATCGACGGCCGTTCGACCGACGGCACCCGCGAGATCGCCTCGGAGTTCGGACACCCGGTGCGACTGGTCGACAATGCGAAGGTCTCCGCGGCCGCCGCGCTCAACGTGGGTTGGGTCTCGGCGCGCGGCGAGGTCGTGGTGCGCGCCGATGCCCACGCCCTCTACGCCCCCGACTACGTCCGCCGCTGCATCGACGTGTTGCTGGAGACGGGCGCCGACGACGTCGGTGGTCCGATGCATGCCGTCGGGACCTCGGTCTTCGGGCGTGCCGTCGCCGCGGTGACGTCGTCGCCCTTCGGTGTGGGCCCGGGCCGATTCCACTACTCGCAGGATCGCGAGGATGTCGACACCGTCTACCTCGGCTGCTACCGACGCGCGACGCTCGCCGCACTCGGTGGATGGGACGAAGCGGGGCTCCAGTGGGCCGCCGAGGATCATGAACTGAACGTCCGATTGACGCGGATGGGTGGTCGGATCGTGCTCGATCCCACGATCCGCTCGTGGTACTTCCCGCGCGACACCTGGCGGGGTCTGGCGCGCCAGTACCGGAACTACGGCACGGGCAAGGTGTCGACCCTCGCGAAGCACCGCGCGCTGCCGTCGTGGCGTCCGCTGGCCCCGCCGCTGATGGTCGCGTGTTGTGTCGGTGCCGCGATCGTGGGCGTCGCCGCGCGCCGCCCGGCGCTCGCCTGCGTGCCGCTCGCGACGTACGCGCTCGGCGCGGGCGCGGCGAGCGCGGCCATCGCCCGTGATCCCGGCGTCTCGGCGCCACACGCGTTCGTCGTGTTCACGACCTGTCACTGGGCGTACGGCGTGGGATTCTGGCGCGGGCTGTGGCGTGTCGCTCGGCGTCGTGGGTTCGACGCACGTCCGCGCGGAGGAACCCGCTGATGCCCGTCTCGGGGCCCGTCCTCCCGAGCAGGGACCGAGTCCGCGAATACGCGATCAAGGGTGCCGAGTTGGCGCTGCGGGCGGTGGGGGAGTCGCCCGAACAGCGAGCCGCGCGTCGGCTCGGTCCCCCCGTCGCGCCGGCGGGCCGCCCCGTCGCGTCAGCGGGTCACGACGGGAGCGCCGCGCCCAGGGTGCTGTTCCTGACGCCGCGCGACTGGGCCGCGCACGTGCAGTACGAGGCGGTCCTCGGTCGTGCCCTGGTGACCCGCGGCGCCGAGGTCCGATTCCTCACGTGTGGCGGCGGCCTCGAGATCTGCGATCGGGCGAACACCTACGAAGCCCCGCCGATGCCGTGCGGTTCCTGCGCCCGCTACGTCGAGCAGTCGCTCGACGCACACGGCTTCACGGTGCATCGGCTCGCCGACCGATGGGGGCACGACGCGAACTGGTCGGAGCTGGATCGGCAGTCGTTCGCGGCGCTGCGCGACGTGGAGCACGATGGGCTCCCGCTCGGACGGCTCGTCGACATCCCGGTGAAGTGGTTCCTCTGCGCGGGCGACCTGCACGGCGATCCGCTCGCCGGTGTGACGACGCGTGCCTTCCTGCGTTCGGCCCGGCGGATCGCGGACGCGATCGGGCGCATGCTCGACGAGTGGAAGCCCGACACGGTCGTCATGCTGAACGGGCTCTTCGTGTTCGAGGCGGTGATGTGGGCCGTGTGTCGCGAGCGGGGGATCGACGTCGTCACCTACGAACGAGCCTTCCGCAAGGAGACGCTGGTGTTCAGCCGTGATCTCCCGGCCGGGTTCTACGACTTCGGCGCGGCGGCGTGGGCCGCGCACGACCGCGAGCTCGACGAAACGGAAGCGACCGAGCTCGACGCCTACCTCGACGCCCGCCGGCGGGGTGACGCGTTCGACCAGTACTGGTCGTTCCGCGAATGGTCGGTCGAGCAGCGACCGGCGACGAGTCGTCTCGTCGTCGCGTTCACGAACATCACCTGGGATACCGCGGTGCTCGACCGTGACTGTGCGTTCACCGACATCCGCGGCTGGATCGATTGCCTCGTGGGGGAGTTCGCGGGTCGTCCCGAGCACCAGCTGGTCGTACGGGTGCATCCCTCCGAGGTGCGCTTGCCGATGAAGGCAACGCGCGACTCGCTCCAGACCTACGTCGAGACCGCGTGGCCGTCACTCCCGAACAACGTGCGGATCATCGCGGCCGACGACACCACGAGCAGCTATCCGCTCATGGACCACTGTGATCTCGGCGTCGTGTACACGTCGACGACCGGGATGGAGCTCGCGCTGCGCGGGAAGCCGGTGATCGTCGCCGGGCTCGTGCACTATCGCGGCAAGGGATTCACGAACGACGCCTCCGATGAGGCCGAGTTCCTGGGCTTGTTGCGCCGGGGGCTCGACGACCCGGGCGTGCTCGTCGCCGACGCCGAACGGGCACGCCGCTACGCCCACTTCTTCTGGTTCCGGGCACCGGTCGATGCGGTCGGCGTCGTCGAGCCGTTGCCGGGTCTGGCGCGCCTCACCGTTCGGTCGGATGCCGAACTCGCGCCGGGTGCGAACGCAGACCTGGACCTGATCTGCGCGGGCATCCTCGACGGCACCCCCTTCGTTCGCGCCTAGCGGTCAGACGATCTCGAGCATGCGTTGGAGCGCGACGCGGGCCCACTCGGCCGTCTCGTCGTCGACGACGATGCGATTCACCGGATCGCCGTCGACGAGATGTTCGAGGATCCACGCGAGGTGTGGTTCGTCGATGCGGAACATCGTGCTGCAGGGACAGATCAGCGGGTCGAGCGTGAAGATCACCTTGTCGGGGTTCTGCGCCGCGAGCCGTTGCACCATGTGCACCTCGGTGCCGATCGCGATCACGCTGCCGGCCGGCGCCGCCGTGACCCATTCGAGGATGCGTTCGGTGCTGCCGACTCGATCGGCGAGTGCAACGACATCGTGCGCGCACTCGGGGTGGACGATCACCTCGAGCGTCGGGTGTTCGGCGCGGGCCGCGGCGATGTGTTCGGGACGGAACCGCTGGTGCACCGAGCAGTGTCCCTTCCACAACAGGAACTTCGCGGCGCGGATCTCCTCTGCGGTGAGGCCGCCGAGGTCGCGGTGCGGGTTCCACACCCGCATGTGCGAGTCGTCGAAGCCCATCTGGAAGCCGGTGTTGCGCCCCAAGTGCTGGTCGGGAAAGAAGAGCACCTGCCGTCCGCGGGCGAACGACCATTCGAGCACGGCGCGGGCATTGCTCGACGTGCAGACCGCGCCGCCGTGGCGCCCGACGAAGGCCTTCAGCGCGGCCGAACTGTTCATGTACGTGATCGGAACGACGCCGTCGATGTCGACCGTCGACGCGAGGGTCTCCCAACACTCCTCGACCTGGTCGATGTCGGCCATGTCGGCCATCGAACAACCGGCATTGAGGTCCGGGAGGTACACGGCCTGCTCGTCGCTCGTGAGCACGTCGGCCGATTCGGCCATGAAGTGCACGCCACAGAACACGATGTCGGTGGCGCGGTCGTTGTCTGCGGCGAATCGGGCGAGCTTGAAGCTGTCGCCGGTGGCGTCGGCCCAACGGATGACCTCGTCGCGTTGGTAGTGGTGGCCGAGGATCATGAGCCGGGTGCCGAGCGCGGCCTTGGCGTCGCGGATCATCGTTTCGAGCTCCGCGGGGCTCGCCGTCGTGTACCGGTCGGGGAGCGGTCGTTGGAGACGGAGTGTGGTGGGAGCGATCGTCAGTGCCATGAGCCCTCCTCGGGCCGGCGAACCCCGGCGGTCGGCACTCTAACACTCATGCTGAGCGAAACGATTCCCGCCCGGCCGTTTCCGCGGAGGGCGATACCCGGCTACTGCGTCAGCCAGGCGCGGCGTTCCTCGGCGGCCGCGTCGACGACGGCATCGCCCCCGACGTCGACGATCACGCGGTCGATGGTGCCCGTGAACGGGAAGAACCCCGAATAGTCGCGGGAGACGGGGGTGCCGTCGTCGTAGCCACAGCAGAGACCCTCGCCGTGCAGTGCGAATCGGAACAAGGCGGTGCGCTCGATCCGGCCGCTCGCCGCTTCGACCCCGTCGATGGTGAGGGTCACGTCGGCGGCGATCCCGTCGGGGGTCGAGGTGACCGCGACGACATGACGACCGGCGCCGAGCGGCTCGGGCGCCGCGATCGTGGTCTCGTCGAGCCCGGTGAAGTTGTACGTGTACTTGGCCACGCCGTCGTGCACATAGAGCGAGAAGCCGCCGAACGCCCCGCCCTGGGCGAGCAGCACGCCCTCGGCCCCGCCCGTGGGGATCTCCACGTTGGCGGTGATCCGATGCGGCCGCAGCTTCGTGTCGACCGCGTTCTCCTCGGGGACCGCCACCGAGCCGGGCCGGTACTCGTACCGCTGCCGCCGCGGGATCGCGTGCGGTCGCCCCGGCGCGAACGCTCGGGCAGAGTGCAGCGGGAGCGCGCCGTAGGCACCCGCCTCGCGGAACCAGAGGTCTTGGAGCACGCGCAGACGTTCGGGCTCGGCGGCAGCCAAGTCGTTCGTCTCGGCGGGGTCGGTCGCGACGTCGTACAACTCCCAACGGTCTTCGGCGAACGGCGAGTTCGGGTCGTCGGACTCCTCGTACCGCACGATGCCCATCGAGTGGAAGGCGACGGCCTTCCAGCCGCGGTGATAGATGGCGCGGCACGCGAACTGTTCGTAGTACTGCGTCTCGCGGTGTTCGGCGGCGGTGGCGTCGAGCATCGACGGCAGGATGCTGCGCCCCGCGATCGGGTCTTGCGGCACGCCGTCGAGGGTGGCGGGCATCGCGACCCCGCACGCGTCGAGGACGGTCGCGGCGATGTCGATCGCGTGCGTGTACTGCCGGCGGACTGCCCCGGGGTCGGCGATGCCCGGCCATGCGACGATCAACGGATCGCCGATTCCGCCCTCATGGGTTTCGCGCTTCCACCGCTTGAACGGTGTGTTGCCGGCGTAGGCCCAGCCCCACGGGTAGTGGCCGTAGGTGTTCGGCCCGCCGAGGTCGTCGAAGCGAGCGTTGGTCGCATCGAAGTCGTGGGGGAGACCGTTGAAGATGAAGTTCTCGTTGAACGTCCCGAACGGCCCGCCCTCGGCGCTCGCGCCGTTGTCGGAGACCGCGATGACGAGCGTGTTGTCGAGTTCACCGTTCGCTTCGAGGTGTGCGAGCAGGCGTCCGAGCTGATCGTCGGTGTGCGACAGGAACCCGGCGAAGACCTCCATCATGCGCGCGTACAGGCGCCGTTCCTCGTCGGTGAGCGTCTCCCAGTCGGGTACCCACGACGGTCGGTCCGATGCGGGGGTCGACGGCGGGACGATGCCGAGCTCGAGCTGGCGGGCGTGGGTGCGTGCCCGCCAGGCATCCCAGCCGTCGTCGAACTGGCCGGCGTACCGGTCGATCCATTCGCGCGGTGCCTGATGCGGCGAGTGACACGCGCCGAACGCGAGGTACATCATCCACGGCTTCTCATGATCACACGCGCGCAGGTCGTCGACCATGCCGATCGCGTGGTCGACGAGATCCTCGGTGAGGTGATACTCCGCGGGCGGGACGAACGTGATCGGCGTGTTGTCGATCACGAGATCGGGGAAGTACTGATTCGTCTCCGCACCGATGAAGCCGAAGTACCGCTCGAAGCCCTGGCCGAGCGGCCAACGGTCGCGCGGCGCGCCCGGGTGGACCTCGTCGCTCGGGGCCAGGTGCCACTTGCCCACCGCGAACGTCGCCCAGCCGGCCTGGCGCAACACGGCAGCGACGAAGCCACAGCTCTTCGGGATTCGGCCGTTGTAGCCGGGGAATCCCATCGCAAGATCGGTGATGCCTCCGATCGCGCAAGTGTGATGGTTGCGCCCCGTCAGGAGGCACGCCCGGGTCGGTGAACACATCGCCGTCGTGTGAAAGCTGCGGTAGCGGAGTCCGCGGGCGGCGAGTCCGTCGAAGGTCGGCGTCGACAGATCCGAGCCGAAGCATCCGAGTTGCGCGAACCCGACATCGTCGAGCACGACCAGGAGGACGTTCGGCGCGTCGGGTGCCGGGCGGGGAGCGGTCGGCCAGGCGGGGATCGAGTCGGCGAGGGTGCTGCCGACGACACCGGGGAAGGGATCGCCGTCGCGGTACGTGAGCGTCATGACGCGGGAAGGTACACGCGCGCACGCGACAATGGCCCGTGGTCACCCGCCCCGCCTCCGGCACGATCCCCGATGCGCCGGGGTCGTATCAGTTCATCGACCTCCAAGGGCGGGTGGTCTATGTCGGGAAGGCGAAGAGCCTCCGCAGTCGGCTGGCGAACTACTTCGCCAGCCCGCACCTCCTCGCCGAACGGACCCGGCAGATGGTCGAGGCCGCCGACCACGTGGAGTGGATCGTCGCGAAGAACGAAGTCGAGGCGCTCTTCCTCGAGCACAGCCTCATCAAGCGCCACCAGCCGCGCTTCAACGTCCGGCTGAAGGACGACAAGAGCTATCCGTGGCTCGCCGTGACGCTCGACGAAGCATGGCCGCGCGCCATGGTGCTGCGCGGACAGAAGCGCAAGGGCATCCGCTACTACGGGCCGTTCGCCCACGCGTACGCGATCCGCGAGACGCTCGACCTCCTGTTGCGGACGTTCCCGATCCGTACCTGCACGAACAACAAGTTCGAGAGCCACAACCGTCTCGGTCGTCCGTGTCTCTACGCGCACATCGAGAAGTGCGTCGCGCCGTGCGTCGACGAGATCGATCGCGAGTCGTACGCGGCGCTGGTCGCCGAACTCCTCGAGTTCCTCGATGGCGACACCGACGCGATCGTCGCACGCATCGACGAGCGCATGCACGACGCCGCCGACGGCATGGAGTACGAACTCGCGGCGCGGCTGCGCGACCAACTCAACAGCGTGCGCAAGGCGATCGAACGTCAGCAGATGGTCGGTGCTCGCGAGGAGGACTACGACCTCCTCGGCATCGAGGAAGACGAGCACGAGGCGAGCGTGCAGGTCTTCTACGTGCGAAAAGGTCGGGTGGTCGGGCGCAAGGGCCTCGTCGTCGACAAGGTGGAAGACCTCTCGGCCGGCGCGCTCGTCGCCAGGGTGATCGAGCAGCTCTACGCGGATGCCTCGGCCGACTCGATGCCCAAGGAGGTACTCGCGCCGACGCTCCCCGACGACCTCGAGCTGTACGAGGAGTTCCTCGGGTTCGTGCGAGGCAACCGGGTACGAATACGCGTGCCGCAACGTGGCGGCAAACGCGACCTGCTCGCGACAGCGAACCTCAACGCGAAGGAGAGCTTCGTCCGACACAAGCTCAAGCGGGCGAGCGACCACAACGCGCGCGCCCGCGCGCTGGTCGCGCTGCAACAAGCGCTCGATCTCCCCGACGCGCCGTTGCGGATCGAGTGCTTCGACATCGCGAACCTGCAGGGCACCGATGTCGTGGCGTCGATGGTCGTGATGGAAGACGGGCTCGCCAAACGCAGTGAGTACCGGCGGTTCAAGATGCGCACCGTGGAGGGCCAGGACGACTTCGCGTCGATGGAGGAGGCGCTCAACCGACGGTTCCGCGCCTACCTGCGCGAGCGAGACGAGGGGGCCCAGAAGGGCAAGCGGTTCAGCTATCCGCCCAATCTCTTGTTGATCGACGGCGGCAAGGGCCAACTCGGCGCGGCCGTTCGCGTGCTCGAAGAACTCGGCCTCGACGAAGACATCGCGGTCGCGAGCCTCGCCAAGCGTTTCGAGGAGGTCTACCGACCGGGCGACTCGGATCCGATCCGCATCCCGCGCGACTCCGAGGCGCTGTATCTGCTGCAACAGGTCCGCGACGAGGCGCACCGGTTCGCCAACACGTTCCACGGCGAGCTGCGGAGCAAGCGGATGACCCGGTCGGTGCTCGACGAGGTCGCGGGACTCGGTCCGACCCGCCGGGCTCGCCTCCTGAAACACTATGGAAGTGTGAAGAAGCTGCGTGGGGCGACCGAAGAGGAACTCGTGGGACTGAGCTGGCTGCCCGACAAGGTCGCGCGCGCCCTGTTCGCGACGCTGCGCGGCGCGGCGAGCGCGCCGGCCGAGACGCGGCGGGGCGGCCCGTCGGGAGACCCGACGTGAGCAGCCCCCTCGATGTCACGATCATCACCGGCATGTCGGGTGCCGGTCGCTCCGAGGCCGCCAACGTCTTGGAGGACCTCGGCTTCTTCGTGATCGACAACATGCCGCCGCAGCTGATCGGCAAGGTCGCGGAGCTCGCTCGCGGCCAAGAACATCCGACCCGCTATGCGATGGTCGTCGACGTTCGTTCGGGCGACTTCCTCGCCGCGCTCGGCACCGCACTCGGCGCGTTGCGCAGCGAAGGCGGCGTCGCCCGTATCGTCTTCCTCGACGCGTCCGACGAGGCCCTCGTCCGTCGGTACGAGGCGACGCGCCGTCGTCATCCGCTGAGCGACTCCGAGCGTGTCAGCGACGGCATCACGCGCGAGCGGGCCTTGCTCGGATCCCTCAAGGGGGAGGCCGACCTCATCGTCGACACGAGCGGCCTCAACGTCCATGAGCTGCGCGACCGGTTGCGCGAGTTGTTCGCCGATGAGGCCGCGCACCACACGCACCTCCAGACGAGCATCGTCAGCTTCGGCTACAAGCACGGACTCCCACTCGACGTCGACCTCGTGTTCGACTGTCGGTTCCTCCCGAATCCGCATTGGGTCGACGAGCTGCGACCGCTGACCGGGCTCGACGCGCCGGTCCGCGAGTACGTCATCGACCAGCGTGAGACGAAAGCGTTCTTGAAGGAACTCGACCGTCTCTTCGCGTTGTTGCTCCCCGCGTTCGAGCGAGAGGGCAAGAGCTACCTGTCGATCGGCATCGGGTGTACGGGAGGCCGGCACCGGAGTGTGGCGATCAGCGAGGAGCTGGCGCGTCTGTTGCGCAAGCGCGGTCGTACGACGACGGTGCACCACCGCGACGTGGGGCGTTCATGACGTTCGGCCGCACCGGTTCGTCGACCGATCTCGACGCCTTGAGCGCGGCGTTCGGCCTCGGCCCGATGCCCGACGGCCCGCGGGTCGTGGCCCTCGGCGGTGGGCACGGACTCGCGATCGCGTTGCGCGCGGCGCGGCGCTATGCGGGCAGCATCACGGCGATCGTGAGCGTCGCCGACGACGGGGGCAGTTCGGGTCGGCTCCGCCGCGACCTCGATGTCTTGGCACCCGGTGATCTCCGCAAGGCCCTGGCCGCGCTCGCCGATCGCGAGAGCGTGTGGCCCGACGCGCTCGAGCACCGCTTCGCCGCCGGGGAGCTCGAAGGTCATGCGGTCGGCAATCTCCTGCTCGTCGGTCTCGCCGAGGCGCTCGGGAGCTGGTCGGCAGCGTTGGCCGAGGTCGGCCGGATCGTCGGCGCGGTCGGCCAGGTCCTCCCGGCGACGGTGGATCCGGTGGTGATCAAGGCCGAGATCGGCGGCGACGAGGTCGCCGGGCAGGTCGCGATCCAACAGCGCGGCGGGAGCGGGCCGATCCACGGCGTGCATCTCGTCCCCGACGACGTCTCGGCTCCGCCCGCGGCACTCCAGGCGATCATGGAGGCCGACCAGGTCCTGCTCGGCCCCGGCTCCCTCTTCACGAGCGTGCTCGCGGCGGTCGTGGTGCCCGAGATCCGTACCGCGATCGCGCTCACCGGCGCCCGGGTCATCCAGATCGCGAACCTGCTGACCGAGGATCCCGAGACGGCGGGCCTCGACGGCACCGACCATCTCCTCGCCCTGCTCGAGCACCGAATCCGCGTCGACACGTTCCTCTACGACCGCTCCGGGCCGCTCGCCGTCAACCAGGCCTACGTCTTCGAGCACGGAGTCATGCCGGTGGCGGTCGACCTCGCCGCGCCGGGTGCCGGGGCCCACGATGCCGAGCGGTTGGCGGCGGCCCTCCTCGACCTGCTGTCATGAGGGTGCGTGACACGGCAACGGGGCCGGTCACCGACGATGGAGCAGAGGCACTCACATGACCGTGCGCGTGGGCATCAACGGCTTCGGACGGATCGGTCGGTCGTTCTACCGGGCGATCCTCGAGCGGGGTGCCGCGGCCGGCGTCGAGCTCGTGGCCGTGAACGACCCCTTCGGCGACGCGGGAACGATGGCGTTCCTGCTCAAGCACGACTCCGTGGGCGGGACCTTGCCCCACGACGTGCAGGAGGCCGACGGCGGGTTCAGCGTCGACGGCACGACCATCAAGAAGCTCGAGTTCCGCGACCCGTGTGAGATTCACGGGGGCGCCGAGGGCGTCGACGACGTCATCGAGTCGACCGGTC
>SXGT01639115.1_pt1 | contig 17832 bp, 19 predicted proteins | sample 3176221 | NCBI WGS metagenome assembly SXGT01 (sample SAMN11356862, study PRJNA531348) | freshwater metagenome | isolation source: freshwater sample F1-120 | place: China: Fuxian Lake, Yuxi | collected 2017-12-25
CCAGCAGTGCGCTCAGCCCGGTAGCCGTGGTCGCCCCAAACGACGCCAGCAAGTAGTCGGAATACAAATCTGCTATCGGTTGTGATTTCATACGGGCGATTCTACACTTTTTTCGTTCCAGTCGCGTAAGGTGAGTTACTGTATGCTGAGTCATCATATCCCCAGCAAGCAGAGGATGATCGCATGACTCGGCTCGTACTCACTCCAGCGACGCGGGCCTTATTGGAGGCGCTCGCTGTATAAACCCATGCCCGAGGGGGACTGATTCCAACTGCGAGAGGGATTGCTAGAGGGACTGATGCAAACGTGATGAGACGGCTGAAGAAGGTTGGAGGGCACCTGGGGCCTAGAACACAGGTCGCCACGTTGGCACTCTGAGGCACGTTTTGTCACCTCGCAGCGACACGACGTCGGCAGCTCTGCCTCCCGGCCGCCCCGCTGCGGCCTCGTACCCTGGTGACTCCACTGGTATTGCGCCACAGAACGCTTCTGGCATGGTTTTTACTTTGCCCTTTGTATAGCGAGGCGTGTTTGCCCGTCCTGAGAGAGCCAACCCTGGCGAGTGTCGAGACCGCACACACAGGAGCATGAGATGCCACAGACATTACAACGCGTGACGGCGAACGAACTGCAAGCGCACTTAGCGCAAGACAAGAATTGTCAGGTGGTGGATGTCCGCGAGTGTGCCGAATATGACGCCGAGCACATTCCTGGGGCACGCCTGGTGCCGTTGTCAACGTTCACGCACCAGGCGGGGGAGATTGACCGGGACCGCACCGTGTATGTGGTGTGTCGCTCCGGCACACGGGCCACGCAAGCGGCGGAGCGCTTACAACACCTCGGCTATCCGGATGTGCGTATCCTGCAGGGCGGCTTGCAAGCGTGGGTCGCCGCTGGACATGCGGTGCAGCGCGGTGCCAGCCGTGTCTGGTCCCTGGAGCGGCAAGTCCGTGGTGTGGCGGGTGGTCTGGTCCTGCTCGGAGCCCTGCTGGCGTGGCTGGTGCATCCGGGATTCGTGGCCCTCACCGCCTTGGTCGGGGCGGGCCTGGTCTTCGCCGCGGTGACCGATACCTGTGGCATGGGCATGGTGCTGGCGCGTATGCCGTGGAATCAACGACCCAAAGATGCAACGAGTGCCACCGGCACGCCAACGTCGTGAGGTAGCAAGGCTATGGGGCTCATTATTGGGTTGCTCTTGAGCCTGCTGATCGGCCTATCGCTCGGCTTGCTTGGCGGCGGTGGCTCGCTGATCACCGTCCCGGTGCTGGTCTATGTGCTGGGGGTTGAGCCGCATCAGGCCATCCGCATGTCCCTGGCGGTGGTCGGGGCAACGAGCGCGCTTGCCGCTACATTGCACTACCGGCGCGGTACCCTGCGGCTCGCGGCGGGGTTGCTGCTCAGCGCCTCTGGCATCCTGGGCGCCTACTTTGGCGCGCGCTTAACCTATCTGTTCACCCCGGCAGCGTTGCTGTTGACCCTGGCGGCCTTGATGCTGCTCATTGCCACGCTGATGCTGCGGCGCCACGACCCGCAGGACGGGGTGACAGAAGGACAACAAGCCCGCCCGGTCATCATGGTGCTGACCGGGCTGAGCATAGGGGTGCTGACCGGGCTGTTCGGCGTGGGCGGCGGCTTTCTGATTGTCCCGGCTCTGACGTTGTTAGCCGGGTTGCCTATGCAAGAGGCCATTGGCACGTCACTGCTGGTGATCGCCATCAACGCCGTGGCCGGGCTACTGGGGCATCTCCAACACGGGGGCTTCGATCCCCTGTTGACCGTGGCGGTGACCACTCTGGCCGTGCTCGGTATGCTGCTGGGCGTCACCTGGTCAGCGCTGGTGTCGTCGGCCCGGCTGCGCACCGGCTTTGCCCTGTTCATTATCGCCGTGGCGCTTTTTTTGGTAGCAAAGAATTACCCGGTGCTCTTCTGAGCACCGGGAGCGCGTAACCCGTTGTCTTGTACACAGCAGGAGAATGCTATGCGGCTGAAACAGTACTATCTTGGATGTCTGGCCCATGCGTCGTATCTCATCGCCGACGATACCACCAAAACCGCTGTGGTAGTGGACCCGCAACGCGATATTGACCAGTATCTCGACGACGCGGCGCGTCAGGGGCTGCACATCCGCTACGTCATCCTGACTCACTTTCACGCCGACTTCCTGGCTGGACACCTCGAATTGCGTGACCGTGTCGGGGCGCAGATCGTGCTCGGAGCGCGGGCGCAGGCGGATTACCCGTTTCAGCCGGTCAAAGATGGGGACATTCTGGAGTTTGGCAGCGTGCGCTTGCAGATCCTGGAAACCCCAGGCCATACCCCTGAGGGTATTGCCATCCTCGTCTACGACCTGCACAAAGACGTGCACCACCCGCAGGCTGTCCTCACCGGCGATACGCTGTTCATTGGCGATGTGGGCCGCCCCGACTTGCTGGCGTCCATTGGTGTAACGGCTGACGAACTGGCCACCATGCTCTACGACTCGCTGCATCACAAACTTCTCACTCTGCCCGACGAGACGCTCGTCTACCCCGCCCATGGAGCCGGTTCGATGTGTGGCAAGCACCTCAGCACCGATACCGTGTCGACCATAGGCGTGCAGCGACGCTACAATTACGCCCTGCAACCGATGTCGGAAGCCGAGTTTGTCGCTATGGTGACTGCCGACCAGCCGGAGGCGCCGCAGTATTTTGCCTATGACGCTATGCGCAATCGCCAGGAGCGACCGACGCTGACCCAGACCCTAACGCAAGCGCTGCATCCTTTAACACTGGATGAGGTCTTGCGCCTGATGAACGCCGGGGCGCAAGTGGTCGACGTGCGCGAGCCGGCGGACTTTGGCGGTGCCCACCTGCACGACAGTGTCAACGTCAGCCTGCGCGGCAGTTTTGCCACCTGGGCCGGTACGCTCTTGAAACGGCAGCCACCGATTGTCCTGGTGGCCGAGCCGGGGTGTGAGGCCGAGGCTGCCACGCGCTTGGGCCGCATTGGCTACGACCACATGGCTGGCTACCTCGACGGCGGCATGCAAGCGCTGGCCCTGCGTCCTGATCTGCTCCGGCGCACCGAGCGCCTCACCGCCGCAACTCTAGCCGAGTTGCTGGCCGCACCCCAGCCACCCTGTGTACTGGATGTGCGCACCGTGAAAGAATGGCAGGACAAACATATCGACGGCAGTTGCAACATCCCGCTCCAGCACCTAGAGGAACGGCTTGCGGAGGTCCCACGCCACCGCCAGGTGGTGGTGCACTGTGCCAGCGGCTACCGTTCGTCCATCGCCGTCAGTCTCCTGGCGCGGCATGGCTTCTCCCAGATCGCCGACTTGGTGGGCGGCTTTGCGGCCTGGGAGGCCTCGAAGCTCGCGACCGCGGCCTTGGCCTAAGCGTCATGCCATCAGGTAAACAAAGATGTGATGTATTCCCGCTCTCCCGTTGGGGGGAGATTGGTGATTGTACCGCGTGCTGCATCCCGAGGCGCGCCTATTGGAGCAGGATCGTGCGCTGCTCCAACACTGGGCGCTGCAGCGCTGAACCGGAGGGGCATTGCCATGCAACAACGTGTTTATCACCCACACGCCAGTCAGCGTTGGCGGAAACGTATCAAAGCTAGGGCTGACTGGTGCGTGGCTGCGGCATACGCCTTGCAGGCTCTCTTGTGATACGACGGTATTTTCCCTACAATAAAAAAAGCGCCTAGGGCGCTGGCCCCAGGTACGAGAGGCGTCCTCTTGGACGCATTGCTCTGGACTTGCCAACGGCCCGACCTCGGAGAGATTCCCGCTCCGCCAGACGACTGTGCGCTGGGGGCGATTGGCACTGCAGAACACCGCCGGGATGCCACCCTGGCTCCCGTAGGCAATATCGTCTCATGCCGCGTTGGAGGTCTGTCGTATGGCTCGTGCATCCGCGTCTGTACTCCCACCGCTTGGCGGGGTCACTAGGCAACTCGCGACGCTTGACCGCTACCTGACTCTCTGGATCTTTCTCGCGATGGCCGTTGGCGTTGGGACGGGTTTTCTGTTTCCCGCTGCGGTGGCCCGCTTCAATACCGCGGTCTCAGTCGGCACCACCAACATGCCTATTGCGTTGGGGCTGATCCTGATGATGTACCCCCCCCTGGCGAAAGTTCGTTATGAAAAGCTGGGGGAAGTCTTTCACAACTGGAAGATTCTTGGCCTCTCCCTGTTACAGACTTGGGTGCTTGCCCCGGTCCTCATGTTTGCCCTGGCCCTCCTCTGCCTGCGTGGGTATCCTGAGTATATGACCGGCCTCATCTTGATTGGCCTGGCGCCCTGTATTGCCATGGTCATTGTCTGGAACGAACTCGCCAGGGGCGACACCGAGTATGCCGCGGGGCTCGTGGCGATTAATAGCCTGTTTCAGGTGTTCTTCTACAGCGTCTATGCCTACGTCTTTATCACCGTGCTTCCTCCCTGGTTCGGCATGGCCGGCAGCCTCGTGCCTATCACCATCGGGGAGATTGCCCAGAGCGTGGGGATCTACCTCGGCGTGCCCTTCCTGGCCGGCGTGCTCTCCCGGCTCGTCTTGGTGCGGGCGTGGGGGAAGGATTGGTATTATGCCAGATTCATTCCGCTGATCAGCCCGATAACGCTGGTGGCACTCCTCGGCACCATTGTGGCCATGTTTAGCCTGAAGGGTGAGCTGATCCTCACCCTGCCCATGGATGCCGTGCGGATTGCTGTTCCCCTCTTGCTCTACTTCGTCGCGATGTTTTTCGTCAGTTTCTTCCTGGGGCGGGCAGTTGGAGCCAATTACGCGCAAACCACGACGTTAGCCTTTACCGCCGCCAGCAATAACTTTGAGTTGGCCATCGCTGTAGCCGTCGCAGTCTTTGGCATCCACTCGGGCGTGGCGTTTGCTGCCGTGATCGGTCCACTCATCGAGGTGCCGGTGATGATTTTCTTGGTCCGTATCGCTCTTGCATTCCAGCAACGGTATTTTCGTAGCCATCCCGCCTAAGACCGCCTGAGCTGGAGGAACACCAGGTCGCCCCCCATGGAGCCGTCGGGCGTTAGCGGTACCGTCCACGCCAGCGCCTGTGGAAGTGATGCCGATGCGGCCCCCACCACCATGGCTCCCACCACCATGGCTCCCAAGAGAAGACGAAGCCATAATTATATGGTGTATAGGCATATGACGTCTGTGGCCACAGTGCCAGTTGCAGACACGACAGCAGGGGATAGACGTAGTCGTTTTCCCCGATCTTGTCCGTGCGTGTCCCCAGCACCTGTCCGGCGACTGTCACCTCCCGCCCTGGGGCATAGATCGCCGGATCAAGCTGCGTGTCACAACGTACGAAAAAGCGCCCGTGACTGGTATCAGTTTGCAAAGGCCTGTCCGTTCCGTCGAGGGGTTTGTGCAACACCTCTAGGAAGGTACCTTCCGGCACATTGGCGGTGCGCAGAATCTTACCGCCAACAATCACCGTGCGCTCGCGATAGGTTTCGGGTGCGGCGCGCAGTTGGGCAAACGTCACCGTACGATCCGCCTGCAGCCGGACCTGCTCAGACAGCACGTGGTGGACACAGCTCGTCGCCAGCAGGCAGACGAGACTGAGCAGCCCTATACGATAGGCGATTTTCCGTAACGTCCTCGACATGCTCATGCCCCTTCTCTGCAGCTGCCTCGCTCTCGGTCTCCCCTGTCTGACGCCATGTCCATGGTGTACATATCCTATCCCATCCTCTCACTGCCGCGCACGTAGATAGCGCACGATGTCTGCCAGGGTGGTGAGCTGCCCATAGTCCTCTTCAGGCACTTCGACTCCAAGCTGTTCCGCCAGGTCGATGAGCATGTTGAGATGATCAAAGGAATCGAGGTCGAGCGTGTCGCGCAGGTTGGCACTGGGGGCCAGTTGGGTGAGATCGGCTTCCGGAGCCACACGCCCCAAGGTCTTGCAGACCACCTCGGTTATCTGTGCGTCAGTCATCACGTCGCCACCTCCTGGAGGAAACGGTTGAGCGCTTCCAGAAACCGTGCTCCCTGGCTGCCGTCCGTGGCCCGGTGATCGGCGGCGAGGGTGGCGTTGAGCACTGGACGGACGCCAAGCATACCCTGCTCGGCCCAGGGTTGTTCGAGGATCTTGCCAAAGCCCACCAGCGCCACCTGCGGAGGATAGATCACGCCATAGACCGTCTCCACGCCGAGATCACCCAGGCTGGTCACGGTGATGGTCGCCTCCGTCATCTCCGAACTGCGCAGGCGCCCGGCGCGCACGCGGGTAATCAGATCGCGCATGGCCGCCATGATCTCGTCCACGTTCTTCAGGTCAGCGTGATGAATGGCCGGAGCAATCAGGCCACCCTGACGCAGGGCAATAGCAAAGCCCAGATGCACGGCTTCCTGGGGCTGCGGGCGATCATCAAGCCAGTAGGCATTGAGGGCTGGTACCTCCCCCAGCGCCTGCGCCACGGCTTTGATGAGCAGCACCGCCGGGAGCAGACGGTCTTGGAGGGCGCGTTGGCGATTCTCCGCCTCTAACCAGCGCAGAGCGCGGCTCATGTCAATGCGTCTTTGCAGGTAATAGTGCGGAATCTCGCGGTTGGAACGCGCCATGGCTGCGGCAATCGCCCGCCGCATGCCGCTCGGCGCCGCAGTGACTGGGGTGCCTGGCGTGACCGGCGCCGCGGGCGCGGGGGCCACAGGCGGGGCGGCGGCGGCTCGCTCGACATCGGCCCGCTCAATGGCGCCTTCCGGGCCCGTGCCGTGCACGGTGCGCAGATCCACACCCAGCTCCGTAGCGCGACGACGCGCCAGGGGCGAGACCCGCACCCGGTGCTCGACGACCGGCGACGGAGGCGGTGGCTGGCTGGTTATGGCCGGGCTCGATCGTGCTCGCGGGCCCACGGCAGCAGGCGTCACCGCCGGCGCTGCCACAGCGGGAGCCCCGGGCAGGTTCGTGCTGCGAATCATCGCCAGTACGGTTCCCACCGGCACCTGTTGCCCCGCCTGGACCAGCAGTTGGTCCATCACCCCAGCCTCAAAGACCTCGACCTCAATAATGCCCTTTTCCGTCTCGACATCGGCAATAATGTCCCCACGTTTAACGGTCTCGCCGGGCCGCACCCGCCACAGCACCAGCGTGCCGGCTTCCATATCGGCTCCCAGACTCGGCATGCGAAACTCAGCCATGGCTCTGCATCATCCTTTCCACGGCGGCCACAATGGTGTCCGCCTGCGGTAGTGCGGCCTGCTCCAGATGCCGGGCGTAGGGCATGGGCACCTCGGCGCTACACAGACGCTCCACCGGCGTGTCCAGCTCATAAAACGCCTGCTCCATAATACGGGCGCTGATCTCAGCGGAGATGCTGCCACTGCGCCAACCTTCATCCACGATCACGGCGCGATGTGTTTTGGTCACCGAGGCCAAGATAGTGGTCTCGTCGAGCGGCCGCAGGGTGCGCAGGTCCAACACTTCGGCGTCAATCCCGGAGGCAACCAGGCGCTCAGCGGCGTCAAGCGCTTTGAACAGGCTGGCGCCATAGGTGATGATGCTGACATCGCTGCCAGGCCGGCGTATGCGTGCCTGGTCAATATCCACGGCCCCGGTATCCAGCGGTAGCTCACCCTCCATCGGATAGAGGGTGGTGTGCTCGAAAATCAGCACCGGATCCGGGTCAGCCAGCGCGGTCGCCAGCATGCCCCGCGCATCTTCAAGCGTCGCGGGTGTCAGCACCTTGAGGCCTGGGATGTGGGCATACCAGCCCTCCAGGCTATGCGAGTGCTGCGCGGCGAGCTGGCGGCCTCCGCCGGTGGCCATGCGGATCACCAGCGGCACGTTGAAGGCCCCGCCGGACATGTGCAGATAGGTCGCCGCATTGTTGAGAATCTGGTCCGCGGCCAGGAGGCTAAAGTTGACCGTCATGATCTCCACGATGGGGCGCATGCCACCCAGCGCGGCGCCAATGCCGGCCCCGACAAAGGCGGATTCCGACAGCGGCGTATCACGGATGCGCTCTGGGCCAAATTCCGCCAGCAGGCCCTTGCTCACCGCAAAACAGCCGCCGTAGTGCCCAACGTCCTCGCCCATGAGAAACACCCGTTCATCCTGATGCAGAGCGGCGCGGATGGCTTCGCGCACGGCGTCCCGGTAGGTCAGTTTTTGCATGGCGCTGGGTGTCCCGTCGCTCATGGGGTGCTCCTCTCCGAGTACACAAAGCGTGTCAAATCCTGCACTGGCTCCCACGTCCCGGCCTCGGCGAAAGCCACGGCCGCGTCGATTTCGGCGGCAACCTGCTGCTCCATATCGTCCACAGCGGCCGTCGTCAGGAAGCCCCAGTCGTGCAGGCGTTGTATAAAGGTGGCGATAGGGCAGCGCTGCCGCCAGGTCTCGACCTCGGCTCTGTCGCGATACAGCTCGGCATCAAACATCGAGTGGGCCCGGAAACGGTAGGTACGGCACTCCAGAAAGTACGGCCCGGCCCCGGCCCGCACTGCGGCGACCGCCTGTTGCGCTGCCGCTTCGACCGCCAGGACGTCCATACCGTCCACCGCCGCCGCCGCGACGGCATAGCTTGCCGCCTTACGGGTGAGATCGGTGACGGATTCGGTTAAGGTGAGAGCCGTCCCCATAGCATACTGGTTGTTCTCACACACGAACAGCACCGGCAGTTTCCAGAGCGCACTCAAGTTCATCGCCTCGTGAAACTCGCCTTCTGCCGCGGCGCCCTCGCCGAAAAAGCAACAGGTCACCTGCGGCTTGCCCTGCATTTTATCCGCCAACGCCAAGCCGACCGCCACCGGCAGGGCCCCGCCGACAATGGCGTTGCCGCCGTAGAAGCGCGTTGCGGCATCAAACAGGTGCATCGAACCCCCGCGGCCCCGACTGCAGCCTTCTTGCTTGCCGTACATCTCCGCCATGATGGCTGCCGCCGACACACCACGGGCCAGGGCCTGGCCGTGTTCGCGATACGTCGCCACCACCGCGTCCGCCGGCGTCAGGGCCGCCATGATCCCCACGGCGACGGCTTCTTCGCCATCGTAGAGGTGCATAAAGCCGCGGATTTTACTGGCGCCATAGAGTTCAGCCGCCTTACTTTCCAGCCGCCGAATGCGCACCATCTGGCGCAGCAGATGCAAGGCGTGGACGCGTTCCACGGGTGGACTGGTCTCAGTGGTCAGGGCTGCTGCGCTCATGGACTGGTCTCCAGCGTTGAGATGTCGCCCTCGGGTAAGCCCAGCTCGCGGGCTTTGAGCAGGCGCCGCATGATTTTGCCACTGCTGGTCTTGGGCAGATGCTCCTGAAAGGCAATCTCTTTGGGCGCTATGGCCGAGCCGAGCCGTCGGCGTGCAAAGCCCAGCAGCTCCAGGCGCAGGGCCTCACTGGGCTGGACGTGGGCTTTGAGCGACACAAAGGCTTTGACCAGCTCCCCAATGCGGTCGTCCGGCTTGCCAATGACGCCCGCTTCGGCCACCGCCGGGTGCTCCATGAGGGCGCTTTCCACTTCAAAAGGCCCAACCATGTGGCCGGAGGTCTTGATGATGTCATCGGCGCGTCCGACGAACCAGAAATAGCCGTCGGCATCGCGCCGGGCCAAGTCGCCCGTGAGGTACCAGCCACCTACAAAGCACTTGGCGTAGCGTTGCTCTTCGTGCAGATAGCCCCGAAACATCGACGGCCAGCCGGGCTTGAGTGCCAGTTCGCCCTCCACGTCGGGCTCCTGCACCACCTCGACCTCCTGCTCACCGACCCGGCGCACAATGGCGGCCTCAATGCCCGGCAACGGGCGCCCCATAGACCCTGGACGGATGTCCATGGCCGGATAGTTGGCGATCATGATACCGCCGGTTTCCGTCTGCCACCAGTTGTCGTGGATGGGTAAGCCCAGGGCCTCTTGCCCCCAGAGCACCGCTTCGGGATTGAGCGGCTCGCCGACGCTGTGCACGGCACGCAGGTGCCGCAAGTCATAGCGCTGGCGTGGGCTGCCCTCGAGTCGCATGAGGCGGCGAATCGCCGTGGGCGCGGTGTACCAGATATTGACTTTCTGGCTCTCCAGGATGTGATACCAGCGCTCGGCCTCAAAATCGGCTTCGTCGATAATGCTGCTGACACCGTGCGTTAGGGGGGCGAGGATGCCATACGAGGTACCGGTCACCCAACCAGGGTCCGCGGTGCACCAGAAGACGTCGTCTGGGTGGAAGTCGAGGACATACTTGCCGGTGACGTAGTGCGTTAGCACGGCCTGGTGCACGTGTATGGCGCCCTTGGGCATGCCCGTGGTGCCGCTGGTGAAATGCAACACCGCCATGTCTTCCGGAGCCGTGGGCGGAATGCTAAAGGTACTGGAGGCTGCCGCCATACACTTCGGCAAGGACCACACACCCTCGCCCAAGTCGTCGTCCGCATCGGCCAGGAGGATATGCTGTAACTGCGGTAAACGCGCCCGCAGGCTGGCCACTTTCTGCTCGTAGAGGCGCGTGGTGGTCACCAGCACCGTGGCGTCGCCGCGCTGCATACGCTGCAACACCGGCTCGGGACCAAAGGCCGCAAACAAGGGACAAAACACGCTGGTGTGCTTCAGGGTCCCGAGCGCGGCAATGTAAAGGGCGGGAATACGCCCGGCCAGGGTGAACACCCGTTCCCCTTTGGCCACCCCGAGCTGTCTGAGCACATTGGCAAAGCGATTACTCTGCGCGTGCAGATCCCCGTAGGTCAAATCATGGGCCGCACCCTCCTTGCTCAACCACCGCAGCGCCAGGTGATTACGCCGTGCGCCGTCGGCATGCCGCTGCACCGCTTCATAGGCCATGTTGAGTCCGGCGTTGCCTGGCAGACCATCGAGTTCGTGGCGCATCGCCTCCCAGGAAAACTGTGCACATGTGCTGTCGTATTGGCGAAGATTGGGCTGCACCCCTGCAGTCGCAACGGCTTTGTGTAGTGGATTCCACACCATAGGTTTTCCTTCTCCTCAGCACAGCAGTGATGGGGAGGCGACCACAGGTGCCCCGCCGTGACCTCCCCGGGGCTCAGGTCTGGATCGGAATGGCTTTGGTTTTCGCCTGCTCGCTTTTTGGGAGGGTAATCTGTAACACCCCATCCTTGAGTTGCGCCTCGATTTTGTCTTCCTGCACCGCACTTGGCAGGGGAATGGTGCGCGTAAAAGCCCCGTAGTGGAACTCTTGCCGGTAATAATTCTTGCCTTCTTCCTTCTCTTCTTTTTTCGTCTCGCCTTTGATGGTCAGGGTATTGTCGCTGATCTGGACCTGGATCTGCTCCTTGCTGACGCCGGGCACCTGCGCTTTGACAATAATGGCCTCAGCGGTGTCGGCGACCTCGACTGCCGGTTCCAGCATGCTGAACTCTTGGGCATGCCCGCTATCAAAAAAACTCTCCCACACGCGATCCATCTCACGGCGAAGACTGCTTAAACTTGTCAAGGGTTCCCATTTCATCAGTGCCATAACGTGCTCCTCTCAGGGTATGCACTCTGCGTTCTTCCGCGTTGCCACGAGCAGCGCTCCTGCTCTCCATCCTTACGAAGAAGCAAAGGCTGTGCCAAAGTGTGCAAGGCCGCATGGCACCGAGAAGAGACACGGAGCCTCCCAGGGGTAAAGAGACACCTGGGAGTGGGCTCTGGGGACGAACGCCTACGCCTCCTTGCTGGAAACGCGGGCGTCTCGCCCGCTCGGGAAGCGGCCACCATGGCCGCGCTCCCAGGCACGTGCAGCCTCGGCTGTGCACCTCGCCCACTCCCAGCCGCCAGGACAGCACCATGGAAGCTGGAGGTCTGATAAGTTGTCCTTTGAGGTGACAGGTTGTCAGCAGGAGACGGAGGTGGTGGGGCATCGTACATGAGAACCTCCCCCCGCTGGGGGAGGCGTCGGCGTGCATGTGGGCGTCAACATGCATGACGCCGCTTCGTGACAGAAACAGGACTGTCGCCCGCGCAAGCCTCGGGGATTTATCCCCAGAGATTAGCGCTTTGTTTCGTGGCTTTAGACAGTCCCCGTGAACGTCGTTGTTGATAGAGCCTTTTGTAAAAGGCTCTATCGTGAGAAATAAAAAATCTCAGGAGGCTGCCCTGCAGTCCCACGCCTCAAGACTGGTGTGAGTCTGTCCTGCTGTGTTATATTCCCAGGCGTCTAGAGAGTGTGTACATCTTGTGTTCTGTGTGCATACAGAACACGCTCCAGAGAGGGAGAGCATGCAACAAAAAGTCGCACACGGCACGCGGACAGTGACCCGCCGGCAGTTGCTCCAGACCACGCTCGGCAGTGCCGTTGGTCTCACTATGTGGCACCAGGGATGGTCGCCCTGCAGCCGGGCCATGGCCCAGAAAAATACCCCGAGTGGCCAGATGACGTGGGCCATCCACGTGACCGTCGCTCCGTCCTGGTTTGATCCCGGTGAAGCGCAAGCCCTACTCACGCCGTATATGATCTTATATGCGCTCCACGACGCCCTGCTCAAACCGATGCCTGGGTCATCGCAAGCACCCTGCCTGGCCACGAAGTGGAGCGAAAGCACGGATGGCGTAACCTATGACTTTATGTTGCGCGAAGGGGTGAAGTTCCACAATGGGGATCCTTTTACTGCAGAGGATGTGCAATTCAGTTTCGAGCGGTATAAAGGCGCCAATGCGGCTGATTTCAAAAAGAAGGTCAAAGCCGTCGAGATTGTCGATGCGCACCATGTGCGCTTCCGCCTGCACGAACCCTGGCCGGACTTTATGACCTTCTACGGCACCATCGCCACCGGAGCGGGCTGGATCGTCCCGAAGAAGTACACGGAGAAAGTCGGTAACGAGGAATTTAAGAACAAGCCCATTGGCCTGGGTCCGTATCGCCTGGTGAGTAACCAGCCGGGGGTGGAAGTGGTGTTTGAGGCGAATACGGACTACTGGCGCAAGACGCCGCAGGTCAAGCGCCTGGTGTTCAAGAGCGTGCCCGAAGCCACGACCCGTCTGGCGATGCTCAAGCAGCGAGAGGCGGACATTGCCTATGCCTTGTATGGCTCGCTGGCCGAAGAGGTGCGGAACGACCCTAAGCTCAAACTCGAACCGACTCTTGGTGTGGCTTCACAATGGATCAGTGTCATCGATCAATATGAGCCAAAATCCCCCTGGGCCGACCGCCGGGTGCGTCTGGCGGCCAACCACGCTATTAATTGGCAGCCCATTAACGAAGCCGAGACCCTGGGCTATTCGCGTCTGACAGGTGGTATGATCTCCCATCGCCTGGAGTTTGCCCTACCGTTAGAGCCCTATGGCTACGATCCCCTTAAAGCCAAGCAACTGCTGAAAGAGGCAGGGTATGCCAACGGTTTCGACGCCGGCGACTGCAGTACGGATACGCCTTATGCTCCGCTGATCGAATCGGTGGTCAATGACCTGTCTGTCGTGGGTATTCGTGCCAAGGTGCGGTCCATGGAACGCGCCGCCATGCAGGGAGCGCACAAAGACAAGACCGTGAAGAACCTGACGCGCATGGGCAGTGGAGCGTTTGGCAATGCGGCCTCGCGTATTGAGGCCTTTGTGTACAGCAAGGGCGCGCAGTCGTTTATCAAAGACTCCGAGATTGACTCCTGGTACGAGCAGCAGGGAAACGAACGCGACCCCAAAAAACGTGAAGCCTTGCTGCATAAAATTCAGCAGAAGATTTATGACGAAGCCTACGTCATCCCGGTCTGGGAACTGGGTTTCCTGAGTGCCTCGGGACCGCGTGTCGCCGTCTCAGGTTTTAATTTAATCACGACTCATCTCTATTCGGCGCCCTACGAAGATGTCCAGTTGAAGCCCGCGTAAATAGAGCGTGAGGGCGCCGCCGCGAGCCTCAGTACCGTGTGGTGCACACCGTGCACCCTCCGGGCTACTGGCTGTGCGGTGGCTTCCCAGGACAGGTTGCCCGCTGTAGGTCGGGCTTCAGCCCGACTAAGGATACTTCCTTACTCTGAGAGCCTCATATGCCGCCAGATGCCCCGGCCACCAACACTCCAGATGCCCTGGCCGCGTGGAAAGCGCAAGTGATCTCCCACCTCAGCACGCGCCAGCCTGAGGCCTCGCAGGCCGTATTGCCGGCCTTGCAGGCTCATCCCACCGACCCCGAGATTCTCCTGATGGCCGTCCTGGCTGGGCTGTTGGACGAACGTCCCGAGCACAGTCTGCGCTATCTGCCACGCTTCACCAAGCGCTATGCACCGTTCAGCGTCGAGGACCATTTGCTGCGCGCCATTGCCCTGGCGCAGCACGGCATGTGGCCCCAGGCGGCGCGTATTGTCGAACAATACGGCGCCTTCCCGCTCAACAACGCCACCCAGAACATCCCCTGTGGCTGGCAGCTCATGGCGTGGTTCCACGGCTGGATTCGGAAGATTGAACGCGCCGCGCCCCCGCCGCGCCCTGCGACGCAGACGCCACGTGCCACAGGCGCCGCCCCGGTCAAAACGCGTGCCCGTGGCACCACGCGCGCGGCGCCTGCTGCCGAGAAGGCGGCGCGTATGCCAGCACCGCCGCGGCCCGAAGTTCCATCGGTGGCAGCGATGGGGGCGAGCCTGCCGCCCCTGCCGCGTCCTAGCCTGCAGATCCCGCTGGCCATCCAGATGCCCACCGCACTCGAGACGACCCTGGCGCTGGCCACCCAGCCGGAGGCGGCGGGTTGGTAGGCCATCGTGTATCGCCCCAGGGTTCAAAGTCTTTTCCAGCCTACCAGGATGGGTGTAGGAAGCCAAGCGCCCTGTGCCTCGGACGCACGGCACAACAGATCGCTAGATGTCCATTGCATAAGCCCTGTGCCAATACCCCCGGAAACTCCGGGCTCCAGGCCAGCTCCGGAAGCCACGCCAGAGCGTGGCGTTCCCAGGGTAAACCCTGGAGTACTGGTAGTGCATTGATAAAACAACCATCTAGCCTGGACGAGAGCGGGGAGGGGCTATAGCTTCATACGCATGGAGGTTGCTATAGCGGTGCAGTATCGTCTATGCTGGTTGTGATGAAGCTCCAGCCCTAGAGCCGGCATCTCTCAAGGAAGGAGTATGGTCATGACCCAGCCGAGAGACCCCGCCACGCCGGAAGAGGCCACCCCGACATCGCTGCAGGCCCACCCCGGCGTCCATCCACGGCAGGGACAGGCCTTTTCGCCACGTACGCTGGCGGCAGCCGCCGCAGAAGACGCGGACCAACCGCTGCTCGTACAGCGGGCAGTGCCGATTGGACGCCCTGTATCGCAAGCGCTCTACGATCATCTGAAGGAGGAAGCGGAAACCGCCGCGCCAGCGTCCTCGGCAGCGGCAGGACAGCAGGATACTACGGCGGCACCCTAGCGCTGGCATGCACGGGAACCTTCAAGACTCTCGGAGGAGACTTATGCCTCGTCATCAACGTATCAGTCGTTCCATTCCCCTCCCAGACGCGGCTCTGCCTGGGGCGCCTTCCCCCCCACCACAGGCTTTCTCACCACATGCCCCCCTGCCGCAGGCCCCGTTGATCCTCAACCAACGCCCGCGCCCAGCCACCACGCGCTACCCGATCACTAATGAGGCATTCTAAACCCAACAGCAGGATGCGGAGGATCCGGCGGCCCCTGCCTCCCAGGCTGAGGAGAAACCCGAGGCCATCATAGTGGCTGATGCACCAATCGCCACCGCCTTGGCCGCAGGAGTGCCAGCCCGCGTCCCGACCCCCACGACCACGTTCCCCGGCATCTCTGCCACCCCGTGGGCGCCGCCCGATTGCTCCATGGCTGCTGGCCCGGACCATGTCCTGCTGGCGGGAAATTCCTCGGTGGCGCTCTACGATAAGATGGGCAATGCCCAGTTGGAGATCACCCTGGACCAATGGTGTGCCAATGTGGTGCAACAACATAATGCTTTCATACGTCTCCACTGCATTTTTCAGATGCCTCGCGCCGGCTTACTCTAAGCTACTCTGCTGAGAGCCGAACGCCGGCGGTGAGCCGCCGCCCCCAGCGAGTGACTGCCGCCTGCCAAAAAACATCCGTGGGGGCGGTCGGCTCCGGCGCCTGGTTCGGCGAAGGACTGGCCACCGACTCCGCAGTGATGCCTGCCTCCAGCAGTACAACCTGTCTTACCTAGAGCTGTCTGAGCAAGCGGTCGTATGCGGCGTGGGAACCAATCCAAAACCAGATGATCGCGTCCTCGCGTATGACGCCGACGGCACGCCAGCCAATACCTACACGGACAGAAAAGATAGGGCTCCGCTGACTCACCCGCTTAAAATCCAGACTGGGGTGCGTGGGATCGCGCTTCCAAAGGCGATAATTCTTGCGCGCCACGTCTTGGATACGCCGTGGCAGACGGCGAAAATGTCCGACGAAATCCGCGGTCAAATGGGAATTCACAACTCATCGAACCCCTGCTGCTGCGTACGGCCAGCCTCAAACTCCTGGAGCGCTTGCGCTGCGAGCTTTTCCAGGAGGGCCTCCGACTGCGCCAGGGTCGTGTCCCACTGCAATTCCCCTATAATGTCCTCTAGGACTTCCTGGGCCAGTTGATCCTGCAGATCATCAGGCAATTGCGAGGCTTTCTCAAAAGCTTGTTGAAGCAATATGGTCATGGTATTTGCCTCTTATATGGAAGGATATCTAGGAATAGATTGAGTTTAAAATTGGAGACGAACGCTAGGTTTCAGGCGCGCCCGAAAGCCGCAGCGAGGAACGAGCGTAGCAACTGTCTGGATTGTCCAGGGGGCCTTTGTATATTTTTTTAGCTCTGCACCTCCTGCGGTCGCCAGGGCGTCCGCTGCTTCCGCATGGCGTTGAGAAGCGTCAAGCACTGCTGCAGACACGCGGTCAGAGCCACTTTTTTGACTGTTCCCGCGGCGAGGAGCCGCGCGTAAAACGCTTTGATCTACGGGTTGTAACGCGTCGCCACGCGGGGCGCCAGGTAGCACACCGTGCGCACCTGCGCGCGCCCGCCCCAGATTGGACGCCGGCCGCGGAAGGTCCCGCGGTCGCCAGGGAGGGGCGCCACGCCGACCAAGGCCGCGATGTGCTGCCGCGTCAGTGTCCCCCACTCGGGGCGTGCCAGCCGCACCGGATGGGCACTCACGGGCCCCAGGCCCTTGGTGCTCTGCAACACCGCGTCCTTGTCCCGCCCGAGTGGGCTGGCCCGGCGTATCGTCGCCAGGTCGTGGTCCAGCGTGGCGCTATCTGCATTGCGCCACGGAATAGGGGCGGCACTCTCCTTCGCCAGGCGTGCACGTGTCCCCGCCAGGCGGTGCTGCGCTGCGGTCCGCAGGACGCGCAGTGGCTGGCGGCGTCCCAGGAGGGCGCGCAGCGCTTGCGGCGGGGCGGCGGGGAGCGGCCGGGGCGGCGGGCGGATCACGTCGGCAACGTGGGCCAGAGCCCGCGCATCCAACGCCTCCGTTTTGGCGAGTGGGCCCGTGGCGCGGGCACCATCGCGGACCTGACGCGGGTTCCCCACGACCCCAGGGAACCCTGCCGCGGCCAAAGCGCTGGTCACCGCGCGCTCCAGACCGCCGGTCGCTTCGCGCACCATGAGGGGGGGCTTGAGGGCCTGGACGCGGTCCACGAGCCTCGTCACCCCGCTCACATCGTTTGGAACGGCCCACCGCTCCCCGGAGGGGCGTAGGGCAATATCCCATGGGGCTTTCGCCACATCCATACCGACAAAGCCTGGCACGTCACTCCTACGCCCTCCTGTCCGCCCGACCTTGCACATACGGGCTCCATGGCACCAAACAACTGTACGGGCTCTGGGAGTTCCAGGACGTGACGACCCACGCGACGCTCCGGCCTCAGTGGATCAAGGCTCCATCGGTCTATCACGTCCGGGGACTGCGTGATGAGCATTCTTCCACATCACCCCTTAAAGATACAAGGCTATTTCCAGTCGCCTGCA
>SXGT01724159.1_pt1 | contig 17832 bp, 12 predicted proteins | sample 3176221 | NCBI WGS metagenome assembly SXGT01 (sample SAMN11356862, study PRJNA531348) | freshwater metagenome | isolation source: freshwater sample F1-120 | place: China: Fuxian Lake, Yuxi | collected 2017-12-25
AGGCCTACATGCGCCGCCAGACGAACACGATCAACTACTCCGACAAGCTCCCTCTGGCCCAGGGCATCCAGTTCGGCTGAGAGCGCCGGCACAAGGCGCGCGGGGCGGCCGAGTCTTGGTGACTCGTCGCCCCGCGCTCGTTCTCGCGACCTGCTCGAGAGCTACTGCAGCACGCTCATCAGGGCGACCTTGTTCTCGAGGTTGTTGTAGCCCTGACCCTTCAGCGCAGTCAGCAGGTTGGCCGCTCCGCCGGCCTGCGCTTGGGAGGCGCGGGTCAGGAAGGTCGAGTCGCCGCTCAGCATGTAGCCATAGGCGTAGGAGGACGGCGTCTGGTAGTTGTCGTTGCCGTTACCGCCACCGCCCGTGGGCATCGACCCACAGAAGGGAGCCTGCGAGGTGTCGAGCGGCGCGACGGCTAGGTGGGACCACGGGCCCGTGCCGTTCCACGCCATCGGACCGATCATGGCCGAGGTGGAGGCGACGAGTACGCTCTGGACGCTGGCGACGCGCACCGGATCGACGTCGCGGAACACGCTTTCCTTGAGCCCCCAGAGCATATTCTCGGTGATGGCCTGCTCGATCGACTGTCGGCCCTGCCACTGTCCCGCGAGCATCTTGACGTTCGCCCAAGCCTGGATGAAGCCGTTGCACGAGGACTGGCCGTTCGCGATCACATCCGCCGTCGTCGCGAACCACGGGCGGTAGCGCGCGCGGAAGGCCGAGTCGGAGATCGAGTAGGCGCAGATCGCGCTGACGAGCCCCCAGGACTCGCCGCGGCCAAAGGAGAAGCCCTTGTGAGGCCGATTGTTGACCTGCGACATCTTCGCGCGCAGCGTCGACGGGATCGAGTAGCCGCCGGAGTTGTTGAAGTGCTCGCTGAAGGACATGCGGAAGCACTCGGCGGCCATGCGCAGGTCATCCTTGGCGATCGAGTCGTTGCCGAGCCACGTCAGGACCATCGGCGAGCGCAGGAAGCGGATGTAGTGCTGGAAGTCGATCGGCGAGCTCGTGACGATGTCCGTCTCGTAGGCTGGCTTCAGGTTGTTGGTCGCCACGTGGTTGCGCTGGTAGGCGGGCGAAACGTTCATACCGAACGGATCGTTCGAGTTGTTCGTCAGGCGCTGGAAGTAGTTCATCGGCGTGTAGGTGAGCGTGGGGGTCTGCACGACCCACTGCTCGACGCGCGTCTGCTCCCCATCCGAGTTCATCAGGATCTGCGGCTGGCGCTCGCAGTACATACGGTGCGAGAACTCGTAGCTACGGTAGCCCTCGCGCGAGCTGGCCGAGGCGGTCTTGAATCCGTCGTAGAACCAAATCTCCGAGCCGCTCGTCATGCCGCCGTACTGCACTCCATAGATGTGCGCCCAGCCGAAGTTGGGGAAGCTCCAGGGGTAGCCGCCCGTCGCCGTGCCGTTCTGCAGGTGGCCGCGGATGGTGTTGTACAGCGCGACGACGTTGCCTTGGATCGAGGCCTGTCCGAGGTGGGAGAGGTCCGGCAGCGGCAAGCGCTGCGGGAAGTAGCGCGCGGTCTGCGGGTTCCACCACGACCAGAGGACGAGTCCAGTGGGCGAGCTGCCCTTGACGCAGAAGCCGACAGGCTCCTTCTCGAGGGCGGCGAGCGCGCTGGACACCGCGGTCGGACGCGCGAGCGCGAGTCGACGGTGGAACATCGCTTGCGCGGGCATGACGTGCATCGAGCCGTCCGCCATGGGCTTGATCAGCTCGAGCTTGGTCACGGTGCCGACCGTCTGCGGCGTGCCCTGATAGGGGTCCGAGATGTCCGACAGGATCGACCAGCCGGCCGGGACGTGCAGCTCGAGCGAGCGGAAGTACGCCAGCCCGATCGGATCGTCGTCCGTGAAGCCGGCGGTCTTGTTGGCACCGCTGGCCCCGTTGTTGACGCGCAGGTCGAGCGAGAGGAAGTCCTCGCCTGACCAGACCGTAGTGTAGGCGTGCACGCCGAAGAAGTGCGGCAGTGCGCCGGTCGGGGCACCGATGGGAGCGCCCTGCGGCTTCATCACCCCGTAGGTGCGCGTCTCGACGGCCGCCGGGCCGCGACGCAGCGTCTTGACCGAGTTCGAGACCGGCGCGGAACGCACGCCGTCGAGCGGGAAGAAGCGGTATTCGTTCCCGAACACATCCTTGGCGACAAGCGCGACGCGGTCGCGCTGCGAGAGCAGGTTGAGCACCTCGGCCTTGACGGTCAGCTTGCTGTCCGAGTGCAGGTGGTCGACGACGTCGTAGCGCACCTTCGTGCCCGCGGCTACGCCCACCGGCCGGCGCACGCGAGCGAGCACCTCGACCACGTCGGCGCCGTCGGCGTCGTTCGGATAGCGCGAGACGAGCTCCATCTGCGTCGGCACGACGAAGCCGTCGATGTCGCGGATGGAGAGCGGGATGCGGCCATCGGCGCGCGGGAACGTGCCCTTGGGCACGGGAATCGTGCCGCGCACGACGTAGTTCGACGGCGAAGGCACCGTGAGCTGCAGCGAGGCCACGACCTCGCCGCCTGTCTCAGGGCCCGCCGTGGCACCCGAAGTGAGCATCTGCGGGCCGTTGTCCACCGCTGCCTCCGCTCCGCCGGAGCCCGACGAGCAGGCCGCGGCGAGGGGCAGGGTGATGGCCAGCAAGCAAGTTCGCCACGAGCGGCCGCTGGTGGCCCGCCCCGTGACGTTGGTGTTCGAATCCCCATTGATGCGCGTGCGCGCCATGATCGCTTCTCCCGAAGGTCCCTCTGGACCTCTTGTGTTGAGGCCACCCGTGCGGGCGTGGCCGTCTTCTTCCCCGCTGGCCTTTTCGGGCGGGATTGGGAGCGCACTCGATGCGAGCAATCTGATTTTCAGTGCAAAGAGTGCACATGGCCCGCGCCGTGGCGGAACACCGGAAGGACTTTCCGGGCGTGCGCCGAGGCTCAGGGACGGACGGCTGCGTCGCCCAGTCGCGCGGCGTGAGCGCCGTGGCCGGAGTCGTCGGGACACCAGGGACCCAGCACGCCGTCCATGTGCAGGAGCAGCGCGGTGTGGGCGTCTCGCGCCATCCGACGCTCGGGCTCGAAACGGCCGCTGACGTCGTAGCGTGCCACCGTGGAGACGCACACCTCGTCGATTTCGCCGAGGAAGCACGAGTTCGGGCTGCCATCCTTGCTGACGTCGGCCCCGACGAGCAGCGGCAGGTCGAGGATGCGCCGCGCGCCGCGACCATCGCGTCTCGCGACGAGCACGCCATCGACGAATAGCTGCACCTGCGCGCCATCGAATTGGCCGGCGACGTGATGCCAGCGCCCAACTTCGAGCACCGCTCGCTCTGCACGCGCGGACACGTAGTCGTCGCCGAGGAAGATGGTGAACGATGGGCGCCCTTCGTCGACGAACAGACCGAACTCGCCTTGCTCGGTCTTGGTGACGAAGCCTTGCCGCGGCCGGAACTCGCTTGCACGCAGCCAGCCTTCGACGGTGAGCGGACCGTCGGGCAGCGAGAGTGCCGCGTGCGGCACGCTGAGTGCGTCCCCGTCGCCGTCGAGTGCGAGTGCGTGCTCGACGGAGGGTCGAGGCGGCTGCGGCAGCGCGCGCAGGTCGAGCGGGAGCTCGACGTCTCGCACGGGCAGCGCGACGCGCGCGTCCGCGCCGAGCCAGTCGCCGCGCACTTCGAGCCTCGGGAGGCGCAGAGCCGCATCGAGCGCCCCCGCGGGGCGTGTCGCGCGCAGCGTGAACTCGCGTGTGGCGCCGGGCTCGATTCTCCCGTGCAGGTGGCTCGGCTCAAAGCTCCAGCGCGAGTCGCGGCTGTGCGGGACCAGAGCCACATCCACCGTACGACGCGCGGAATTGCGCAGCGCGATACGCGTCTCGCCATCGACGCCGACGTCCGTCCGGAACGCGAGCGGGGTGATCGATGCAGGCTGCAGGCCGCGCGCCGCGGCCGCGGCGTCGTCGCTCATATCTCCCGTGATCGCGCGCGCGTCGATGGCAGCTCCCACCGGCAGCGCCGCGACCGCGATACCACTCTTGCGCACCGTCACGAGGTGGTACTGGTGCAGGTAGCCGGCTTTCGGGACGAGCGCCGACTGATCGCCACCGACGGTGGCGAGCGTGAAGTACTCGATGCCATCGCGCACCCCGTCATAGCGCATGCGATGGATGTGGCCTGCGAATACCGCCGTCACGTTGCCCGCCGCGGCGAGCTTCGCGTGCACCTTCTGCCAGTCGTCGCCGTAGCTGCCGCCGAGCCAGCGCGGATGGTGCAGGAATACGAACACATGCTCGGCGTCCTGCGCGCGTGCGAGTGCCTCGTCGAGGAACGCGAGCTGCTCGGCGCTCATGCGCTGGCAGTCGGGCTTGTTGAAGTTGCGTTCGCCGGTCTCGGGGTTGGCCTCGTCCGAGTCGAGCGCGATGAACCATGCGCTCTTGTGGCGGAACGCATACCACAAGGGGCCGAAGTGCGCCTCGTAGTCCGCCTCGTGCTCCTCGCTCGGCCGCGCACCCTTGCCGCGCCAGTAGATGTCGTGGTTGCCGACCACGGGAAACCACGGGCAGGCGAGGCGATTCATGATGCCCGAGTACTCATCCGCCTGCTTCTGCCACGCGGGCTGGTCGTTGTAGCCCTGCACGAGATCGCCGACGGTCATCACGAGATCCGGACGGATCACGTTGGTCTCCTCGACGGCCTGTGCCAGCACCTTCACGCCCTCGGCAGGACCGCCGGTGCGATCGCCGAAGATCACGAAACTGAAGGCGTCCTGCTCGTCGGGCAACGGCAACGCCACTTTACTGGTGCGGCTGGTGACGAAGCGCTGTGCACGCGATCGCGCAGCGTCCTCGTCGTCGGCAAACCAGGCAGCGGCGAGCGGCACGGCAAACAGGGCGATGCTCAGCGCGCGTTGGAGCATGAAATGTCTCGCGGGGCTTAGAGGGGGAGCCGTGTGTCGGGAGCGCCGTCGCACCAGCGGATCGACATGCTCTTCCCGTCGCACCAGAAGTAGGCGTCCTGCCGGAACTCGAGTGCCAGCTCGCGCGCAGCGCCGTCGTCGACCACGGCAGCGAGGCTAGGTTCCCGGTGCGCCCGGTCTGGCGAGCCCGCGAGCACGTCGACGTGGGGCGCGCGCCGTCGTCGGAGCGCAGCGCGCAGCCTCTCGGTCGCGGCGCGGCCCTCACGCTCGACGTGGGGCAGCCCGAGGGCCGGCCACGCACTCAGGATCGCGAATGAGCCGGCCAGTCCTGCTGCGCGAAATGCAGCGCGCTCGCGCGTGCCGAGCGGCCGTCTCAAGTCGATCCAGTACTCGTCGAGCAACTCGAGCACGGTGGACGCATAGGTCGACTCGTCACGGTCCATAGCTCGTATCCAACACGACGGAACGCTGGCGCGCAAGCGCAGCTGTAGATACATCAAGGCGCATGGAATCGCAGCGCGCCAAGCCGGATCGTCGCGAGCTGCTGGCGTGGTTCGGCGCGAGCGCGGGCTGGATGGCGCTGGCGACGGGCTGCGCGACGCGCATGCGTGGCCTGAGCTCGCCGTTTGTCGCTTCCAACGGCCTACCTTCTTGGTCGCCCGTTCCTCTTCCGCTGCCGATCGCATCAGACGGGGGCGACGCCGCGAGCGACGCTCGCCGGCTCGCGCGGTTCGAGGTCCGCGATGAGCTCGTGCTGCCCGCGGGATTTGGCTACGAAGTGCTCGCGCGCTGGGGAGAGCGCTTCGGGCCGGAAGGAAAATCGCTCGAGTTTGGCTTCAACTGCGACTTTCTCGGCTTCGTGCCCATCCAGGGCAGCGAAGACGATGCCTGGCTCGTGGTCAATCACGAAGCGCTCTCCGCGCGCCCTTGGTTGCAGGCACTGGCCGAGGTGCGCGGTCTCGATCCAGTGGGCCTGATCGCCACGCGAACCGCGGATGGCTCTGTCGACGTACGTCTGGGGGACGTGGGCTGGACATCGGACAAGCTCGATCTCGCTTGTTCCGACGTCGACCCACGCGTGCGCGAGCGCGTGCAGGCATTGTCGCGGCTGGCGCTCGCGGAACTCGGGATCAGCATCCTGCGCCTGAAGCGCGGCGCGAGCGGCGCTTGGCAGGTGGATGCGCACTCGCGGGAGCACAAGCGCATCAGCGGAGTCGACGAGCGGACTCCGACACACTCCAACTGCTCCGGCACGGTGACGCCGTGGGGCACCGCCCTTTCGGGCGAGGAGAATTATCAGGACTACGTGCGCGAGACGATCGATGCCGTGGGTCGGCCGACCGCGACGTCGATGCCGCTCGAGCTGGTGGGAATCGACGCGCGGTTTGCGGAGCCGTTTGACATCAACGGTTTGGGCGCGTCCCTTGTCGTGCCGCAGGATGGACGCGACTTCGGCTGGGTGTGCCACGTGGATCCCGCGACGGGCGCGCTCGAGAAGCTCCGGCGGCTCGGCCGCATGCGGCACGAGAATGTGGCCCTGCGCGTCGAGCCCGGGCAGCCGCTGGTGGCCTACACGGGGGACGACCGTCGCGGCGGGCACGTGTGGAAGTTCGTGAGCTCGCGCATGGTCGAGCGCGTCGACGATCCGCTCAACGTACGGCTCTTCGACGAGGGCACGCTGTACGCGGCGCGCGTCCTCCCCGACGGAACTGGCGAATGGCTGCCGCTCGTCCCGGCGACGCCGCTCTCGCGCCCGATGCCCGAACGCACTGGTGGCGGCCATCTCTGGCTGCCCGACCGCTCGCGCTGTGGGGCGGATGGCATTCCGGAGGGCGGTTGGGTGGCGGTGAGCGCTCCAGACGCGAAGAAGCAGGGCGTGAGCGCCGAAGCGTGGTGCGAGAGCGTCGCGCGTGCTTGCGGCCAGCCGTTCGAGCGCCTGACTCTCGGCGATCTGGTCTGGGAGCTGCGCGACGGTTCCGTCGACGCTGCCTCCCGCCAAGCGCATCGCGAGCGCGTGCTGCTCCTCGACGCCGCGGTGATGGCCAACGCGATGGGAGCGACGCCGTGCGCTCGACCCGAGGACCTCGAGCTGCATCCTCACGATGGCTCGCTGTTCCTCTCGTTCTCCGATGCGACGAGCCTCTCCAGCGAGGGCTCGCCCGACGCACGCATCTTCCCGCAGTCGCGCGGCAATTCTTCGCTGCGCTACGGCGCGATCTATCGTCTCGAAGAGGAGCAGGCAGGCGCCTCGCCGCGCTTTCGCTGGAGCTCGTTCTGCCAGTCCGGCGAGCTGGCCGACGGCGGGCACGGCTTCGCCAACCCCGACAACCTGTGCTTCGACCCCGCGGGCAATCTGTGGGTGCTCACGGACATCTCCGCTTTCGCGCTGAACGCCGAGGTCGAGCGGGAGGGAGCGAGCGCGCCCGGCTCGGACCGCTTCGCGGGCGTCTTCGGCTCGAGCGCGTTGTTCATGATTCCCACGGCAGGACCGCGCGCGGGTATCCCGCACTGCTTCGCCACGGGGCCATCCGAATGCGAGCTGTGTGGAGTGACCTTCAGCCCTGACGGCGAGACGATGTTCCTCTCGATCCAGCATCCGGGCGAGTTGCACGGCATTCGCGGCCGCCCCGGCTCCGGCCTGCCGACGAGCGTCGTTCGGAGAACTCGGGTGGCGGCCCGCGACGGGACCCTGTTCGAGCAGCTTCGCACGGTGCCGCTCGGCAGCAACTGGCCCTCCGGAGTGCTCGGTCGCGCTCCGCGTCCGTCGGTGGTCGCGATTCGTCGGCGTCCGTAGTTCGACGGCTTTTCGGTCTTGCGGCGACTGGGCTCGCGCCGCCCTCGAGCGCCTGGCTATGCTCGCAGGCGTGCTTGCTCTGGCGCTCGCCGTTGTCCTCGCCCAAGAGCCCGCGACTCCCGTTGCCGCGGACCCGGAAGTCCCGTTGTCGATGCGCGTCAACCGCGCCATCGCAAAGGGCATCGAGCGGATCAAGGCACACCAGCAGCCCGACGGAAGCTGGGCCGGCTTCGAAGGCGAGCATCCGGGCGGGCTCACGGCGCTGTGCACGTTCACGCTGCTGAAGTCCGGCGTGCGGCGCTCGGACGACGCGGTGCGCCGCGGTCTCGCACGCGTGCTCGACACGGAGTTCAAGAGCACCTACTCGACGAGCGTGAAGCTGCTGCTGCTCGATGCGCTCGGGGATCCGCAGGCCTACCGCGAGCACGCGGACAGTAGCCTCGATTTCCTCGTGCAGCATCAGCTCGCCGGTGAGTGGGCCTACCCTTGGGGCAGGGCCGACGCGAGCAACTCGCAATTCGCGCTGCTCGGACTGCGCGCGGCGCACCGCATGAGCCTCGAGGTGCCCGACGCGACACTGGTCAACGCGATCAAGGCGCTTTATCGCCTGCAGGACGGTGAGAATGGTGGCTTCAAGTACGAGCTCAATCGGCAGGCGACGGGCGGCATAACCGCGGCGTCCCTCGGCGGACTGCGTGTGCTCGAGGAGCTCGGCGAGGGGCGCAGCGCAGTCACGAGCTTGCTGCGCAAGTTCCAGAAGCAGCACGAGCTCGCCGACGAGTTCATGATCGAGCGCTGGCATCCCGCGCACAATGCCTACGGTCCCAACGCGTGGACGCCGGGATTCCATTACCCATATCTGTGGGCGGTCGAGCGCTGGTGTGGGCTCACGGGTCGCACGCAGCTCGGGGAGCACGACTGGTATGCGGAGGGCGCGCGCTGGCTCGTCGACGAGCAGGGCGACGACGGCGCGTGGCTCGACACGCAGGAGACCTGCTTCGCGCTGCTGTTCTTGCGACGGGCGACGATGTCCGCGGGCGCTCCGGCGGGCACGACGCCGGAGGAACTCGCCAAGGAGATCGATGCGCTGCGACCGCCGCGCCCGTCGGAGCCGCAGTGGGACCTGCCGCGCATCACCGACTGGCTCGTCGCTGGCCCGTGGCGCGGCGAAGGCCAGAACGACGCCTTGCTCAAGCTGCCGTTTGACCCGGCCAAGCTGGTGCCGCGCGAGGGCGGGAAGATCCTCAAGCGCGCGTGGACGCGCGAGACGTTCAAGCCCGATGCTTGGGTCGATCTCGACGCGATCCTCCGCGCCGAGTGCGATCACGGTTTCGCTGCCCTCGCGACGGGGCTCGCGTGGGAGCTCGACCGACCGCTCGAGGCGGTGTTGTGGCTCGAAGTCGAGGACCCCTGGAAGGTGTTCCTCGATGGTGCGCTCGTGGGGCACAGCCAGCGCGCGCAAGGCCCTGCCGATGGGCGCGTGCGCGTGCCGTTGCAGGTGACGCGCGGCGAGCACACGCTGCTCGTGCTCGTGGAGGACGAGCTCGGCCCCGCGTTCTTCGGGGCTCGACTGACGGCACCGGACGGCAGGAAGCTCGAGCGCGAGCCCGTGCTGGGGACTGTCGCCGGGAAATCGAAGGGACGCTGAACCGCGATGCAGCAGCCGGAGTCCGAGCGCACTCTCGTCGAGCGGCGACTCGGGTACCTCGCACGGCGCGTCGCGGAGCTGCGCGAGCGGGGTCAGCTGCCGCGCAACGACGCTCCAGAGGGCAGCGGCCCAGCGAATCGTCACGGGATGCCGAGGCTGCCGGTCGGCCAGCGCGAGGTGCGCAACTGGCCCGTGCTCGACCTCGGCCACCAGCCGCACGTGGGACGCTCCGAGTGGCGCCTCGAGGTCATGGGTCTGGTCGAGAATCCCCTCGTGCTCGACTGGGACGCATTTCTGGCCCTGCCGCAGGTCGATGACGAGAGCGACTTCCACTGCGTCACGACGTGGAGTCGCATGGACAATCGATGGCGGGGCGTACGCTTGCGCGACCTCGCTGCTCTGGCGTGTCCCACGGAGGAAGCGCGCTTTCTCTTCTGCACGGGCTACGACCGTGACCCGGGCTCCGGCGAGAGCTACACCACCAACATCCCGCTCGACCGCGCGCTCGACCCCGACGTGCTGCTTGTGCACACTTGGGAGGGTGAACCGCTTCCGCGCGAGCATGGCGGTCCGGTGCGTATGATCACGCCGCGTCTGTACGCGTGGAAGGGAACCAAGTGGATCAAGCGAATCGAGTTTCTGGCGCAGGATCGGCCCGGCTTCTGGGAGGAGCGTGGCTACTCGGACAGCGCGGAGCCATGGCTCGACGATCGCTATCGGCGCTAGCGGCCTTCGTGCTCGCCGGGCTCGCGTTGGCGCAGGATCCGCTCAAGGACATCAAGGCCAAGGAGCCCGAGAAGCGCGTGGCGGCGGTGGCAGCGCTCGAGGCCAGCGGAGGCGAAGGCGCGGAGAAGGCGCTCATCTCGGCGTTGCTCGACAAGGACTGGGAGGTCGTCGAGCGCGCGGCCAACGCGCTGGGCAAGGTCGGCACCAAGGCGGCCCTGCCGCAGCTCGTGAAGACCGCGCTCGATGCGCCCGCGATGCGCCTGCGGCGTGCAGCTGCGCTCGCTCTGGCGAAGATCGATGCCGCGCGCGCGACCGAGGACCTTGCCAAGCAGACGGCGGGCAAGAATGCGCTCCACGCCTGGGCCGCGCTCGCGATCGTCTCGTCGCAGGGCAGCGGCGCGGAGTCCGACACCGTTGCCAAGAACCTCAAGAAGTCGCAGAAGGCAAAGGAGGCGGACGAGCGACTGGCGGCAGCCGGCGCGATCGGGGCAGCATCTTTGGAGGAGATGCGCGTGCTGCTCGAGGGCTATCTCGCCGGCACCGACGCCGAGCTTGTCTGTGCCGCGCTCGGAGCGGTCGAGGTGCGCCCGGACGCGAGCTTCTTGCCGCGACTCGAGGCGGAGCTCGTCGCGGCGGATCTGAACGATGTCGTCGAGCGTCGCGTCGTGCGCGCCGTGGCGGCGATCGCGCGCGTCGACGCCGCGGCGGTGGAGAAGCTGCTCGAGACGCTCGCTGGACAGCCGCCGCCGGTGGCTCCGCGCGCCATGCGACTCGCACACGCCCTCGCGGCCGTTGTGGACACCAAGGCCGTAGCCGAGCGCACGATCGAGAAGGGTCTGAGTCATGCGGATGCGGATGTCCGCGCGGCGGCCCTGCACGCGGGCGGTAAGCTCGACCTCGAGCCCGTGCTCAAGAAGGCGCGCGAGCTCGCGCTCAAGGACAAGAGCGTGCGCGTGCGGCTAGTCGCGCTGCAGGAGCTGCGCGACTTCGTGCAGGACGACGCGGTGCTCGGAGTGTTCACGGAAGTGCTCAGTTCGGCCTCCGACGCCAGCGTGCGCGAGGATGCGGCCGTCGCGCTCGGTCGCAGCCGCAGCGAGCTCGCCGTAAAGGCGTTGGTGAAGGCACTGGTCGACCGCGAGTGGGCCGTGGCCGTTTGCGCGGCCGTTTCGCTGGGAAAGACCACGCAGGAAAGCGCCGTGGAACCGCTCGTCGCACTGTCGAAGAGCGAGGACTGGCGCCTGCGTGGGGCCGCGATCGTCGGTCTCTCGCACGTCACCAAGAGCGAGGCCGTTCCGGCGATTCTGGCCGCGACCGCGGACAAGGAAGCCGCTGTCGCGCTGACGGCCGCGGCGTGCGCGAAGGCGCTCACGAAGCAGGATTTTGGCCGGGATTCCGGCGCATGGCTCAAGTGGTGGGGCGAGAACGGCGGCAAGCTCAAGCTGTGGACCCCGGAGGAACTGAAGGCGCGGCGCGAGAAGTTCGGCTATGCCGTGTCGGTCGCGGAGGTCTTCGAGGAGCTCGACGTGATCGTGCTCGACAGCCGCGGCGACCAGATCCAGAGCGTGCTCGAGCGGGTGGAAACGGGTGCGGTCGCCGCGCCCGTCGGCAAGGCCAAGGACGCTGCGTCGACGAGCGGAGTGCCCTATCGCAAGACCATGGCAGGCAAGCACCGCGAGGACGGTCTTCAGCCCTTCGGCGTGTACGTGTCGAACTGCACCGGCGAGGTGCTGCCGGACGACATCGAGGCGATCTCATGGTTCGTGCGCACGGGCGGCTACCTGTTCGGCTCGTGCTGGTCCCTCGGCGAGACGATCGAGAAGGTCTATCCGGGCTTGGCGAAGGCCGTGCACATGGAGAACGAGCTCGCCACCGTGAGCGCCGAGCCGATCGCGGAGGGCAGCGCGTACCTTGCCGGCGTATTCGACGGGGGCGTCGAGCCGCACTACAACCTCGAAGGTCCGCACCTGATCGAGGTGCTCGATCGCGAGCGCTGCGAGGTGCTTGTCGACAGTCCGCAGTGCGCCTCGAAGTATGGCGTCGGCAACATGACCGTCTGGTTCCGTGCCGGGCACGGTCTGGTGTGTGATTCCGTGAATCACTTCAACAACCAAGGGCTCGTGAACGCGACGTGGCTCAAGGAAGCCGAGCAGCGGCAGGCCTACGCGGTCGACCGCATGGCCTTGCCGTGGCCGCAGTGGCGAGCGACGAGCGGCGAGAAGTGGTGGGGCTCGAATGGCAAGGCGGCGGAGCATGTGTTCGACCGCACCGCGCTGAGCCTCGTCACCAACTTCGTGCGCTCCAAGCGACAGGAAGAACTCTAGGGGAATCCCGGGGACTGAAGGCCCCCGACGTTCGCTGGATCGACGACATGTCGGGCACGCTGCATTACGGCACTTCGAGCTGGTCGGAGAAGGCCTGGGACGGCGCGTTCTATCCGTCGGGGCTCGCGCCGGCGGAGCAGCTGACGTTCTACGCCACACAGTTCGCGACGGTCGAAGCCGACGTCACGTACTACCGCGTGCCCGACAAGCGCATGGTCGCGGGCTGGGCCGAGCGTACTCCCGACGGCTTCGTGATCTCCGCCAAGTTCCCGCGCTCGATCGTGCATGGCGGCAGCGAGGCCGCTCCGGATGGAGCGAAGGTGCTCGCGCGCGAGCACGTGCAGCGCGAGCTCGAGCGTTTCCTCGACGCCATGGCGCTCCTCGGGGACAAGTGCGGGCCGCTCGTGCTGCAGTTCCCATACTTCAACCGTTCCGCATTCGCGAGTGCCGGACTGTTCCGCGAGCGGCTCGACACGTTCCTCGCGGCGCTGCCGAAGCAGTTCCGCTACGGCGTCGAGCTGCGCAACAAGGCCTGGATCGATGCGGAGACCTTGGCCTTGCTGCGCGCCCATTCCTGCGCGCTCGTGCTCGTGGATCTCGTCTACATGCCGCACCCGGCCGAGCTCGCGGAGCGCTTCGACCTGCTCACGACGGACTTCACCTACGCGCGCCTGATCGGCGATCGCAAGAAGATCGACGCGCTCACGGACGCGCTCGACCACGTCGTGCTCGACCAGTCCGAGCGCCTCGAGGAGTGGTCGGGCCTCGTGCGCGAGCTTCTCGCCCGCGCCAAGGACGTCTACGTGTACGCCAACAACCACTACGCGGGCTTTGCGCCCGACACCATCCACGACCTCGTGGCGCGCGTCCGCGCTGGGGATCCGGCCCCGGATGGACCTTGAATCGGCCGATTCGCGAGCCCTTCCGGTAACTTCTTCCGCCGACCGCGGCAGTCGCGTCGGCACTAGCTCGCATCTCGGCGTGCGGCGGTCTACCCTTAGGAAGCCCTTTGAGGGCGCTCCGCAACATGGGACTCTTCGATATCTTCAAGAAGAATGACGCCCCGCAGCCCTCTCCGGGGCCGGACGCGGAACTCGGTGCGCTCGTCGCGAAGCTCAAGGACTCCGATCCCAAGGTGCGACTCGATGCCTGCCTGCGCATCGGTGCCCTGAAGGGGCGCGCCGCCTCGGCGCGTCCGGCGCTCGAGGAACTGATCGTCGATCCCGATGGAGACGTCTGCCTCGCGGCCGCTGAGGCCATGTCGGCGATCCTGCGCGCGATCGACACCAAGCGCTAGGTCGCGCGACGGCGCGATGTTCTGGCGTAAGCGACGCAGCGAACCTGCATCCGCAGCGGAGCGCGCGGTCGATCCGCTGCGGGTCGTGCTCGCGTATCACGAGGCCTCGAAGCACGACTACCAGCGCTACGCCGCTGGACCTCCCGAGCTGGACTGGGATTCGCAGCCGGATCCGTTCCGGCGCTTCGCGGGTGCCTCGCTCGTCAGTCTGGAACGCCGCGAGCCGGACGAGGGGCGTCCGTACTACGAGGAGACCTTCTGCGCCGGGCGTGTGCCCGCGCGTTCTCTGGAGCTCGCTAGCCTCTCGCAGCTGCTGTTCGACTCGCTCGCGCTGTCGGGAGCGAAGCGCTACGGTGAGTCACGCTGGACGTTGCGCTGCAATCCATCGAGCGGCAACCTGCATCCGACGGAGGCCTACCTGATCGCCCCCGCGCTCGCTGGAGCCAGCGCGAGCGCGTTCGTCGCGCACTACGCGCCGCACGAGCATGCGCTCGAGCTGCGCGCGACGCTCCAGCCGGTCGCCTGGTCCGCGCTGGCGCGGCGTCTTGGAGACGGCACGTTCCTCGTCGCTCTCACGTCGATCCACTGGCGCGAGGCCTGGAAGTATGGCGAGCGTGCTTTCCGCTACTGTCAGCACGACGTCGGGCATGCGATCGGAGCTCTTGCGGTGGCCGCCGCCGCACTCGGTTGGCGCGCGCAGGTCATCGACGAACTCGCGAGCGACGAGCTCGCGCGCTTGCTTGGGGTCGACCTGCAGTCGGGGCCAGAGGCGGAAGTCCCTGAGGTGCTCGTCGCGATCCGGACGCGTCCCGAGGGCGCTCCGGCGGGGGTGCCGGGCGCGGATGAGCTTGCACAGTTCTCACTGCGCCATGTCGGGGTGCCGAATTCGCTGGGTACGGGGCACGTCGACTGGCCCGCGATCGACGCCGTCGAGGAGGCGACGCGCAAACCCCGTACGGAGCGCGCAGCGTTCCTGTTCCAGCTCGCGGCCGCGTGGGTTCCAGGAGACGAGCCGATCGCGCTGCGCCGCGTCGTGCGCGGTCGCCGCAGTGCGGTCGCGTTCGACGCGCGCACCGGCATGGCGCGCGATGCGTTCGAGCAGCTGTTGCGACGTACCTTGCCGCGCGAGCTGGACACCGTGCTAGCCGCGTGGCCCGCGGCCCCGAGCGTAGACTTGCTGTGCTTCGTGCACCGCGTCGAGGGTCTCGAGCCGGGGCTGTACCTGTGTCTGCGCGATCCTGGGCGCGAGGCACGCTGGCGCGGTGCGGCGCGCGCACTTGCGGACGCGGAGCGCGTCGACGCCGAGGGACTGTCGTTGCTGCGGGTGAAGGCGGGGGACGCACGCTCGCTCGCACGCTCGCTCGCCTGCCATCAGGAGATCGCTGCGGACGGATGTGTCGCCTTCGCAATGCTGGCCGATTTTGACGCCACGCTCGAGCGTGGCGGGCCGTGGGCGTATCGCCGGCTGTTCTGGGAGTGCGGGCTCGTCGGGCAGCTCCTGTACCTCGAGGCCGAGGCCCTCGGGCTGCGCGGAACGGGCATCGGCTGCTTCTTCGACGACCCGGTGCATCGCACGCTCGGGCTCGTCGACCGTTCGTTCCAGAGCCTGTATCACTTCACGCTCGGGGGCGCGGTCGACGACTCGCGCATCGAGAACGCACCGGCGTACGCGCACCTCCAAGGTGGAGCTTGAAGCGCCCGCGGTGCGCCTTAGGTACTCTCTTCCGCGCCCCACAACCGCCGCACGCAACCGCATGAAGCCTGTCGAACGCGCCAACATCCTCGACTACGTCACCTACGAAGAACGCCGCGAGGCGATCCGGGCTGAAGTGCTCGCGATCAAGGCGCAGCGGCGAGTACACGTGGGCGGGGTGCTGACGTTCCTGTTCGAGAACACCGCGACGGCGAGCTATCAGGTGCAGGAGATGGTGCGGATCGAACGCATCGTGCGCGAGGCCGACATCCAGCACGAGCTCGAGACCTACAACGAGCTGCTCGGGGGCCAGGGCGAGCTCGGTTGCACGTTGCTGATCGAACTCGACGACCCGGCGGTGCGCGCGGTCAAGCTCAAGGCATGGCTCGACCTGCCGCGGCACGTGTACGCGAGCTTCGAGGACGGCTCGAAGGCCTACGCACGCTTCGACGAGCGCCAGATCGGCGAGGACCGGCTCTCGAGCGTGCACTACATAAAGTTGCCCGTCGGCGGCCGCGTGCCCGTTTCCATCGGTGCTGACCACCCGGATCTCACCGTCGAGACGATCCTCGCGCCTGAGCAGCGAGCGGCCCTGCGCCTCGACCTCGCGAGCTAGCGCGGAGCGTCCGGCGGGGCGCTGCTGGGCTCGTCGCCTTCGGACGCGTCGCCTTCGAGCTCGCCTTCGAGCTCGCCTTCGTCTTCTGCCATCTCATCGGACGACGATTTCCAGTTGCCGTCCTCGTCCTCTGTGGGCGGTACGCCGGTCTGCTGGATAATGCGGTCGCGCTCGAGCGCCTTCCTGATCGCGCTGTCGAGCTTCTGAGCCTGCTCGATCGAGGCGTCGAACTCCCACGAGAGGTGGGGGACCTTGCGGGTCTCGAGCACGCGCGCGACCTGGCGCTGGATGAAACCGCCGGCCGAAGCCAGCATGTGCTCAGCCTTGCTGCGATCCGACTTCCCGCCGAGCACCGAGTAGAAGATCTTCGCGTGGCTGAGGTCGTTCGCGAGCTCGACCTTCGTGATCGTCACGAGCACGTTGCGCGGGTCGCGCACTTCGAATTCGAGGGCGTGAGCCGCGCGCTCGTGGATACGCGCCTCGAGCTTGGCGATGGTACGAGGGTTCGCCATGCGATTTTCTAGGGTGCTCAGCGTGGAAACGTCGCGGGGTGCGCGTGCGCACCCCGCGTGGAGTCGGCCGCGCTAGCCCTTCCCGAGCTTGCGCTTGACCGGGACGATCTTGAAGCCCTCGATCACGTCGCCGAGCTCGAACAGGTCGAAGTCCTTGAGGGTCACGCCACAGTCGAAGCCCTCGCGGACCTCGCGCGCATCGTCCTTCTCGCGGCGCAGGCCCGCGATGGCTCCCTCGTGGATCTGCTTGCCCTTGCGGAGCACGCGCACGCGGTTGTCGCGCTGCACGGCGCCGTCGATGACATGGGAGCCAGCGATCGTGCCGAACTTGGAGGACTTGAACAGGGCGCGGATCTCGATGTGACCCGTGACTTGCTGCGTCATCTCGGGCGCGAGCGTGCCTTCCATCATCGTGCGCAGGTCGTCGAGCAGCTCGTAGATCACATCGTAGGGGCGGATTTCGACGTTGAGCCGGTCGGCGGCGTCGCGCGCCTTGCTGTCGGTGCTGACGCGGAAGGCGAGCACGATGCCGCCCGATGTCGCCGCGAGGTTGATGTCGTTCTCCGTGACGGTGCCGAGGCCCGCCGCGAGGAGCTTGACGTCGACTTCGGGGTGCGTGAGGCCCTTGATCTGAGCCTCGAGGGCCTGCATCGAGCCCTGCACGTCGGCGCGCAGGATGGCGTTGATGGCCTTCTTCGCCTGCTCGGCGAGAGCCTGCAGGATGTTCTCGGTCGTGGCCTGCTTGCGCTCTGCCATCGACATCTGGCGGTTCTTCTTGCGGCGCTCTTCCGCGACCTCGCGGGCTTGGTCGAGCTTGGAGACCACGTAGAAGGAGTCGCCGACCGAGGGCAGCTCGTCGAGACCGGTGACCTGCACGGGCATCGATGGGCCCGCGGATTCGATCTTCTGTCCATGGTCGTCGATGATCATGCGCACGCGGCCGAAGCCCTCGCCCGCGAGGATCACGTCGCCCGTGTTGAGCGTGCCGTCCTTCACGAGCAGGTGCGCCACGCGGCCGAGGCCCTTCTCGACCTCCGCTTCGAGCACGAGGCCCGATGCGGGACCCTTGGCATGGGCCTTGAGCTCGAGTACCTCGCTCTCGAGGAACACGCGCTCGAGCAGCTCGTCGACGTTCTGGCCCGTGAGCGCGCTGACCTCGAGCATGGCGGTGTCGCCGCCCCACTCCTCGGGAATCAAGCCTTCCTTGGCGAGTTCCTCGCGCACGCGCTTGGGATTCGCGCCGGGTTTGTCGCACTTGTTGAGTGCGACGACGACCTTCTTCTTCGCCGCGCGGGCGTGGCTCAGGGCCTCGATCGTCGCGGGCATCACGCCGTCGTCCGCCG
>SXGT01117887.1_pt1 | contig 17831 bp, 12 predicted proteins | sample 3176221 | NCBI WGS metagenome assembly SXGT01 (sample SAMN11356862, study PRJNA531348) | freshwater metagenome | isolation source: freshwater sample F1-120 | place: China: Fuxian Lake, Yuxi | collected 2017-12-25
CGAACGCGGAGCGCTTCGCGGCCGTGGCCTAGGGCCAATGCCGTTCGGAAAAGGCATTCGTTGGAGCGAGGGTGCCCCCGTCGAGCCGTTGCCCGTGCTCGCCCCGCGGAAGTAGAGGGGCGAGTCGGCCTCGTCGTGGCGGTACTCGAGACGGACGGCAAAGCCCTCGAGCGGCCGCACCTCGCCGGTCGCCGTCCCGGAGCCCACCCACCTCGCGCCGGAGAAGAAGAGAGGCTGCGCGCGATCGTCCCCGCTCGCGGCCGCCTGCTCGCGGAGCTGGTCGGCGCGCAGCGCGAGCGACACGATGCCCGCCCTGGCGCGAGCGTAGACGGCGCCGCCGTACCAGGTCGAAGTGCCGAAGCGCGTGGGCTCGAACCCACCGTTCGCGTGCGCCATGACGTCGAGCCACGAGGTGGCCTCGAGCTTCGCGAAGCCGTCGAACATGTGCCGCACGTTCGGTCCCTCGGGCGCGCCGCTCGGCCGCTCGTTGCCGGCGAAGTAGAGGAGCTGAGCGTTCACGGCGGAGCCGTCCTCGTACGCGAGCCACCACGCGAGCGACTTGTCCTCGTTGGCGTCCACGATGCTGTTCCACCCGTTGAACAGGGCGACGGTCGAGGAGAGGCGATCCGAGAGCGTGTACTTTGCACGTACACCGACATGGTAGTAGGGGAGCCCGAAGAACAGGTTCGACCGGGAGAACGTCCAGTTGTCCTTCGCCGCGAGCACCTCCGGGCCGATCGGCGAGGGGAACAGGCCTCCCTCGAGGAGGAGGCCGCGGCCCACCGGCGCCTTCCACCCGGCGTGGGCCTCCTGCAGGTACTGGAAGAGGCGGCCGCTGCTCGCGTTCGTCCCGGCCGCGCCCGAGGACTCGGTCTCCGCCAGGTAATACGTTGCGGGGGTGTGACCCACCTGGAGGATGACCGTCCCGGTGAAGCGCGGGGCGTCGGCAGAGAGGCCGAGCGCGACGTTCGAGAGCGTGATCGAGCCGGCCCGGTTGTCGAAGCCGCGGTGGTGCGTGATGCCGTTGTCGGGGCGGTTGAGGTTGTACTGGTAGAACGCCTCGACGTACGCGATCGGCTTGACCTGGACCGCCGGCGGCTCCTCGCGCGGCGCCGTGGGATCCCTCCAGGCGCGCTCCTCGGCGAGGGCGTGCCGTGGGGTGGCGAGGACGACGAGCGGCGCGGCGACGACGAGACACCGGACACGGCGACGTCCTGGCATGCGAGGCATCATCGCGCCGCGGGACCCTGTTCGCCCAGCGAAAAACGAGTACGCCGCGCCCCGGCTACGCCTTCGCGGGCCGCCGTGATCGCAGCAGATGGACGAGGGCGCCCACCGCGAGCCCGCCCGCGGCCCACGCGGCGTTCACCCAGGAGGGGGGCGGGGGGACGCGACGCGCGACGCCCGTGGCGGTGGCGATCGTGTCGAGCACGGTCGCAGCCCATGATCCGGCGCTCGCCCCCGGGCCCTCGTCCGCGTCCGTGTACGTGGCGCTCACGATCGACATCCCCGTGTCCTCCGGGAAGGCGAGCTGCAAGGCGCGGTGGGGCCGCCCCTCCTGGACGACGCGCGCCTCCATGAAGCCGACGCGCGCGCCGTCGGGACGATCGCGCGTGCCGGATCGGAGGAGCGTCCACTCGACGCCCGCCGCCTTCTGGCTCGCCGGCATCTCGGACGCGACCCGGAGCATGTCGGCGGGCTCGACCGTGGCGCGGCTCCCGCTGTGGACCCGGTTGATCGACGGCGCAGGGTCCCCCCCGGGCCGCGAGCCCACGTACCTCCACACATGGGTCACGTCCGCCCGGCGCCCAGGCGACGGCGTCGTCTCCTCTGCGAAGTCCGCGGGAGGCACGTACGCGAAGGGCGCCCCCGCCAGCCGCTCCTCCGGCATCGTGAGGCGTGGCCCGAGGACGGCGGCGCCGACCGCGAGGATGGCCACCCAGAGCGGCGGCGCTGGCTTCCTCGCCGTGTGCGGATCGCGGGTGGGCATGGGCGGCTGATACCGCATGTCCTCGCTCACGACCAGAGCCTCCACGCGGCGCCGAGCAGCGCGCTCACGGCGAGCGTCTTCCCCATGCCCACACGGAAACGGACCAGCGCGACCATCGCGCCCGCCGCGAGGGCGACCATGGCCACGTCCACGGTGCCCCACGCGGGCAGCGTCACCGTGAGCGGGCCCGCGTGCCGCTCCTCCGTGCGCGCGAACGCGGCGTGGAGGAAGAACCACACCGACAGGTTCAGGATGACCCCCACGACGGCGGCCATCACGACGGTCAGGGCCGCGTGGAGCGCGCGGCTCGCGCGCAAGGCCTCCACCCAGGGAGCGCCCACGAAGATCCACAGGAAGCACGGGACGAACGTCGACCACACCGTGACGAGGGCGCCCGCCACGCCCGACACCACCGGGGGCCAGCCGCCGGGCGAGCGGTACGCGCCCATGAAGCCCACGAACTCGACCACCAGGATGAGCGGCCCCGGCGTCGTCTCCGCGAGGCCGAGGCCGTCGATCATCTCCCCCGGTCGGAGCCAGCCGTACGTCTCGACGGCCCGCTGGGCGACGAACGCGAGCACGGCGTAGGCCCCGCCGAACGTGACGACCGCGGCCTCGCCGAAGAAGACGCTCTCCTGCACGAGGACGTGATCACGTCCGAGCGCGAGGGCGAGCGCGGCGGGCGGTGCGGCCCAGAGGCCGAGCGACACGACGAGGACGACGAGCGCACGCCTGAGCGAGGGGCGCGTGTGCTCGAGCTCGCCTCGACGGAGGAGGTCGTCGACCACGTACGATCCCGCCTCGCCCACGGTGGCCCCCGGTGGACGGGTGAACGCGCCTGGCCACCGCGTGGCGCCCACGAGTCCAGCCAGCGCCGCGCCGGCCACGATGAGCGGAAACGGGACGTGAAAGAGGTACAGCGCGAGGAACGCTGCGGCCGCCGCCGCATACAGCGCCCGCGTCGGGAGCGCGCGCTTGCCGATGCGGATCACGGCCTCGACGACCCCGGCGAGGATGGCCGCCTTGAGCCCGAAGAACAGCGCCGCCACCTGGGGCACCTCGCGGAAGGCCGCGTACAGCGCGGAGAGGGCGAGCACCGTGAAGAAGCCGGGGAGCACGAACAGGATCCCGGCGACGAGGCCGCCTCTCGTGCGGTGCATGAGCCACCCGATGTAGATCGCGAGCTGCTGGGCCTCGGGTCCGGGCAGCAGCATGCAGTAGCTCAGCGCGTGCATGAAGCGCGGCTCGCTGATCCACCGCCGACGCTCCACGAGCTCCCGGTGCATGAGCGCGATCTGCGCCGCGGGTCCGCCGAAGCTCGCCAGGCCGATGTACGCCCAGACCCGCGTGGCCTCGCCGAAGGAGACGCGTCGCGGCGCCGTCGTCGCACCCGGGTCGTCCGGCGGCGCCAGGGCGCGCTCCGGGGCCTCCCTCACGCGCGGATCGCGGAGGCCGCGCGTCTCGCCCGCTCGATGCGTCGCCCCACCTCGTCCCACTGGACGTTCGCGAAGAACGCGTCGATGTACTTCGCGACCAGAGCGCCGTGGTCCATCTGGTACGCGTGCTCGTACATGTCCATGACGAGGATCGGCACGGTGGCGGCGAGCGCCTGCGTGTGGTTCTGGGCGCCGTAGGTCCACACCGCGTCGCGGTGGAGATCCCACGCGGTCACCACCCAGCCGCTCCCGCCGCCGAGGCTCATCCCCACGCCGCGGAACAGCTCCTCCCAGCGCGCGAAGCCGCCGTGCGCGTCGCCGAACGCCCTCTCCGCCGCCGGGCCCGCCTTCCCGTCACCGCCCAGGTTCGCGAAGTAGAGCTCGTGGAGCGTGGCCGATGCGCGGAACTGGAGCTCGCTCTGCTTCAGTCCGCCGAGGACGAACGCGGGCGTGTCCCGGGTCACGCGGGCGAGCTCCTCTTCGACGCGGTTCAGGTTCTTGACCGCGCCCGCGTAGTTGTTGTCGTGGTGCGAGACAAGGAGCTTCTCGGAGAGCCCTCTCAGCGTCGTGGGGTCGAAGGGTAGCGGTCGGACGACGTGCTTGCCGGGCCCGGAGCTGGGAGCCGGCGGGGTGGCGGGCCCCGGAGGGATCGCCGGTGGCGCCTTCGCCTGCGCGTGCGCCGCGCACCCGGACAGCAGCACCGTCCCCGACGCCGCGACCGAGAGCAGCGCGCCACGGCGCGAGAGGGGGTTGGCGGGTCCGGCCATGGAGTCAGGGTACTACGCTGCCGGGTGGATCGCTGTTCCCTCGGGTGCCTTCCACACTTCCCCCTGCGATCGCAGATTCCGCGGAAAATCGCTGAAGGCGTCCAGGTATGTCCTTTGCCTACATGTGCGTCATGCAGCCGCTGACCGCGCACGCCCGGCTCCTTCTCACCGCCCTCTCGGCTCTCCTCGCGGCCGCGTGCGTCGTGTCCACGGAGGAGACGGGCGAGAGCGACGAGGCCATCTCCGCACGGTCCTTCAAGATCGCGACCTTCAACGCCGGTCTCGTCCGGGGCGGCGTCGCGCTCGCCGACGAGCGCCTCGCGAAGATCGCGCCCGCCGTCCAGGCCTCCGGCGCCGACGTCGTGTGCATGCAGGAGGTCTGGGGCGACGCCGACTACGAGCGCATCCGAGGCGGCCTCGCAAGCACGCACCCGTACGCTTTCCGGCAGAAGACCGAGGAGGACGGGCGCCGCTGGTTCTCGTGCAACCCCTTCAAGCTGAGCTCGCTCAAGAGCTGCGTCGACGCGAAGTGCAACCCCGACGGCGTCAGCGCCGAGGCGTGCGTGCAGAACGCCTGCCAGGACGAGTACGACGCGCTGTCCGACCGCTGCAAGCTCTGCCTCGCTTCCAACACCGACTCGCCCACGAGCTGCCTCTTCCGCGCGAACGAGTTCGTGCAGGAGGGCCGGAACGGCCTCGCTGTCTTCAGCCGCCACCCCATCACGAGCGCGCGTTTCGAGTCCTACGGCACCGAGCTCGTGCACCGCGGCCTCATCCGCGTCACGATCGAGGGCAGGGCGATCGCCTGCACCCACATGTCCTCCGACCTCACGACGGTCCCGTACCCGCGCGGCGGCACGTTCACGAGCTGGAAGGACGAGCAGGCGCAGCAGGTCGACAAGGTCGCCGCCGCGCTGCCCCAGGCGGGATGCCGGATCGCCCTCGGCGACATCAACGCCAGCCAGGGCGCCGGGACCATCAAGCCCGAGCTCGAGTCGACGATCGCCGGCTTCGCGCGGCACGGCCTCCGCGAGACCTGGGACAAGCCCACGTGCACGTGGTGCCCGCCGCCCGCGAACCCGCTCGCGAGCGGCACGGACGAGAAGCAGTACGATCACATCTTCACGGCGGGCTGCGGCGCGGTCCGCTACAAGCGCATCCTCGACAAGGCGGTCACCGTGGAGCACGACGGGAGGACCCGCGAGACCCGGCTCTCCGATCACTTCGGGCTGATGGCCGAGCTCCCCCGCTGATCACGGCGTCCCGTTCCCCCGGACCGAGGAAACGCCGCGGAAACAATCGATGGTGTAGGCTGCTCCTGGCCCGGACATGAGGCTCCTCCTCCGACACAGGTCGTCCTACGCGTACCCGGCACCCGCTTCGCTCGGCCCCCACCTCGTCCGGCTGCGACCGGCGAGCCACGTGCGGGCACGGGTCGAGACGTACGCGCTCCGGCTCGACGAGCGGGCCAGCGTTCGGTGGCAGCAGGATCCGGCGGGGAACCACGTGGCGCGCGTGGGCTACCGGGCGGGGACGCGCGTCTCCTCGTTCGACGTCGAGGTCGAGATGGTCGTCGACGTGCAGCCGGTCAACCCGTTCGACTTCTTCGTGGACGACACCGCCGAGCGATTCCCCTTCCGCTACCGCGACGACCTCGCCCGCGAGCTTGCGCCGTACCACGCGACGGACGATCCCGCGCTCGCCTGCGGACCGAGCTTCGAGGCCTTCCTCGCGAAGCTCCCGACGGAGGGGATGACGGTGCCTGTGGTCGTCGAGATCAACCGCCTGGTGCACGAGGCCACGCGGTACGTGATCCGCGACGAGCCCGGCGTCTTCACGCCCGAGCAGACCCTGACCGAAGGCCGCGGGAGCTGCCGCGACTCGGCGGTGCTGCTGATCGCCGCCCTGCGCGCGAGGGGCATGGCGGCGCGGTTCGTGAGCGGGTACCTCGTGCAACTCGCGGACGAAGGGATGATCCCGGACGCGCCGAAGGGCGTCGAGCGCGACGTCGTCGATCTGCACGCCTGGGGTGAGGTCTTCATCCCGGGCGCGGGCTGGATCGGGCTCGACGCGACGAGCGGCCTCCTGTGTGGCGAGGGCCACATCCCGCTCGCGTGCGCGGCGACGCCTGCCGCGGCTGCGCCGGTGGACGGCACGAGCGACGTTCTCGCGGAGGGCGTGACGTTCTCCATGACGCTCGGACGGCTGGGCCACGAGCCGAGGCCGACCTCACCGTACGAGGAGGCCGTGTGGCAGCGCCTCGGAGCCGCCGGACAGGCGATCGACGCCGCGCTGCGCGCCGCGGGTGTGGTCCTCACGATGGGCGGCGAGCCCACGTTCAACGCGCGCGAGGGGGCGGAGGCTCCGGAGTGGAACGGCGCCGCGCTCGGTCCGGACAAGTGGGAGAGGGCGGTCGCGCTGAGCGCGGAGCTGAGGCGACGCCTCGCCCCCGGCGGCGTCGTGGTGCTCGGGCAGGGAAAGCACTATCCGGGTGAGAGCCTGCCGCGCTGGTCGCTCGAGATCTGCGGGCGCAGGGACGGCGGCGTCATCTGGACCGGCGAGGGAGCAGGCGCGAAGCGCGGGGCACGCCTCGAGGGCGACGGGGTCGGGGCGGCGCGCGCGCTCGCTGCGGCAATCGCTGGCGAGCTGGGCGTGGCCGGATACGTGCAGTCTGCATACGAGGACCCCTGGCGCTTCCTCGAGGACGAGGCGAGCCTCCCCGTGGACGTCGATCCCCTGGCCTGCGATCTCCGCGACGACGAGGCCCGTCGCCGCCTCGCGCGCGTGCTCGATCGCGGCCTCGGGACGGAGGTGGGGTTCGTGCTTCCGCTCGCGCGGCGACCCGACAGCGGCGCGTGGGTCAGCGAGCGGTGGGCGCTCCGGCGCGGTCACGTCTTCCTCGTGCCCGGCGACGGCCCCATGGGCCTCCGGCTCCCCCTCGCGTCACTTCCGTGGGCGGCGCCGGTCGTCCCGAGGGAGGATCCGTGGCCCGAGGGGCTCCCCCCCGACCCTCGCCGCGACGACGCGAGCGACGCAAGGCAGGTGTCGCTCCCGGTGCGCCACGCCGATCGCGTCCCCGCGCGCTTGCGCACCGCGCTGTGCGTCGAGGCGCGGCCCGCGGGCAGCGACCTCGCGCTCCACGTCTTCCTCCCCCCGCTGTCCGCCGCAGGTGACTTCTTCGAGCTCGTCGCCGCGGTCGATCGCGCCCGCGCGGCCCTCGGCCACGCGGACGTCGTCGTCGAGGGCTACGGGCCGCCGCGCGATCCCGCCCTCTTCCGCTTCTCCGTGACCCCCGACCCGGGCGTCGTCGAGGTGAACATCCCGCCGAGCGCGACCTCCGCCGAGCACGCGGTGATCCTCGGGCAGGTCTTCGACGCGGCCCTCCACGCGGGCCTTCACGCGGAGAAGTACCTCGTCGACGGGCGAATGGCCGGGAGCGGCGGCGGCCACCACCTCACGCTCGGCGGGCTCACGCCGAAAGAGAGCGTCTTCCTCCGCCGACCCGACGTGCTCGCGAGCCTGATCACGTTCGTGCAGCACCACCCTTCCCTGAGCTACCTCTTCACCGGCCTCTTCGTGGGTCCGACCTCGCAGGCACCGCGCGTGGACGAGGCGCGTCACGACGCCCTGTACGAGCTGGAGATCGCGCTCGCGCGCGCGTTCGACACACCCCCGGACACCGCCGCGCCATGGGTGTCGGACGCGCTCTTCCGGCACTTGCTGGTGGATCTCTCCGGCAACACCCACCGCGCGGAGATCTGCATCGACAAGCTGTTCGACCCTCGGACAGCGCACGGCCGCCAGGGCCTGATCGAGCTCCGCGCCTTCGAGATGCCACCCCACCCGCGGATGGCCGTGGCCCAGATGACGCTCGCGCGCGCGCTCGTCGCCGCCGTCGTGAAGGAGCCCTACCGGGCGCCGCTCGTCCGCTGGGGCCAGGCGCTGCACGACCGCTTCCTCCTCCCTTACTGGCTCTGGCGAGACCTCGAGGACGTCGCCCTCGAGCTGGCGCGGCGCGGGATCGACCTCCCCGTCGAGGCCTACCGCCCCTTCCTCGAGCTGCGCTGCCCGCTCGTCGGGGCGCTCACGGCCGGCGACGTGCGCGTGGAGATCCGCAACGCCATCGAGCCGTGGCACGTGCTCGGGGAGGAGCTGACCGCGACGGGCACGTCGCGGTTCGTGGACTCCTCCATGGAGCGGATCGAGGTTCGCGCCGGGGATATGGTGCCGGAGCGGCACGCGCTCCTCGTGAACGGGCACCTCCTCCCGACGAGGCCGACGCGCACGGCGGGCGACCGCGTGGCGGGCGTGCGGTTCCGCGCGTGGGCGCCGCCGCACGCCCTCCACCCGCACCTCGGGATCCACCACCCGATACGCATCGACGTGGTCGACCTGTGGGCGCGGCGCTCGCTGGGCGCGTGCGCGTACCACGTCTGGCACCCTGAGGGCCGCGCGTTCGACACCCCGCCCCTCACGCGCTTCGAGGCCGCGGCCCGACGCGCGCAGCGGTTCACCATCGAGGGCCCCCTCGCGTGGCCGGTCGCCGCGGCGCGCGCCACGCCGCACGACGACGCGCCGTGCACCCTGGACCTCCGCCGCCTCCCGCTCGATCGCACCATGCCCGAGCCCGAGCCCGAGCCCGAGGAACGAGACCCGTGAACCGGATCTTCGACGCGTACGCTCCGATCCCCGGCGCTTTCGACGAGCTCTTCGACCCGGGCGGAGCGCCTCGCCCCGAGCTTCGGCACGTCGTCGAGGCGCTCGAGACCGAGGGGCGTGACGTGTTCGCGCGCGCGCAGTCGGCCGCGGAGCGGACGCTCCTCTCGCAGGGCGTCACCTTCTCCGTCTACACGGACCAGCGCGGCGTGGAGAAGATCTTCCCGTTCTGCCTGCTCCCACGCCTCGTCTCGGCCCGCGAGTGGGACGCGCTCGATCGCGGGATCGCGCAGCGCATCGTCGCCCTCGGCCTCTTCCTCGACGACGTCTACGGCAAGCAGCGGATCCTCTCGGAAGGCGTCATCCCACGCGAGCTTGTGCTCGCCGCGAAGGGCTACCTGCCCGCGCTCCATGGCGTCACGCCGCCGGGCGGCGTACGCATCCACGTGTCGGGCATCGACCTCGTCCGCGACGGCGGCGGCACGCTGCGCGTGCTCGAGGACAACCTCCGCACGCCGAGCGGCGTGTCGTACGTCGTCGAGAACCGCCTCGTGTCGAAGCGCTTTCTGCCCCGCGTGTTCGAGGCCGCGGCCGTCAGCCGGGTCGACCACTACCCGGCGCGGCTCGCCGAGACGCTGCGGTCGGTGTCGCCGCCGGACGGCGGCAGCGGTCCTACCGTGGTGGTACTGACGCCAGGCCCCTACAACTCGGCTTACTTCGAGCACAGCTTCCTCGCGCGCACGATGGGCGTCGACCTCGTGCAATCGCAGGATCTGTTCGTCGACGACGACACGGTCTTCCTGAAGACCACCCGCGGCCCGAAGCGGGTCCACGTCGTGTACCGGCGCATCGACGAGGCGTTCCTCGACCCCGAGGTCTTCCGCCCGGACAGCCTGCTCGGCATCCCGGGCATCATCCGCGCGTACGCCAGGGGCCGCGTCGCACTCGCCAACGCGCCCGGGAACGGCGTCGCCGACGACAAGGCGATCTATCCCTACGTGCCCGACATGATCCGGTTCTACCTCGGCGAGGATCCGATCCTCGCGCAGGTGCCCACCCACGTGTGCGCGCGCGACGAGGATCGCCGCTTCGTCCTCGAGCACCTGTCCGAGCTCGTCGTGAAGGCCGTCGACGAGGCGGGCGGCTACGGGATGTTGATGGGGCCGAGCGCTTCGGCGTCCGAGCGCGAGGAGTTCCGTCGCCGGATCGAGGCGGAGCCGCGGCGGTACATCGCGCAGTCGCGCCTGGAGATCTCGAGCTGCCCGACCTGGGTCGGACCCGGCCGCGCCGCGCCGAGGCGCGTGGACCTCCGGCCGTACGTGCTCACCGGCCCGTGGGGGCCGTGGGTGCTCCGCGGTGGCCTCACGCGGGTCGCGCTCACGGAGGGCTCGTACGTGGTGAACTCCAGCCAGGGCGGCGGATCGAAGGACACCTGGGTCCTCAAGGGGCGGCCATGATCTCGCGCGTCGCCGATCACGCGTTCTGGTACGGCCGCTACATGGAGCGCGCCGAGAGCACCGCGCGCCTGCTCCAGGTCACCCACAACCTCGCCCTCGACGCGGAGCTCTCGCCGGAGCAGTGCTGGCGGCCGATCGTGATCGTGTGCGGCGTCGAGAAGGCGTTCCTGGCGGCCCACGGCGCGGAGGCGATGGGCGATCGCGAGCGTGTGCAGCGCTTCATGACCTGGGCGGAGGACAACGGCGCGAGCCTCCTCTGCTCGACGGGCGCCGCGCGCGAGAACGCGCGCTCCATCCGCGAGGTCGTGAGCCTCGAGGTCTGGGAGTCGACCAACGAGCTCTACCTGTTCGTGGATCGCGACGAGACGCGCGCGGAGTACGACCGCGATCCCGTCGGCTTTTACCGGCACGTGCGGCAGTCCACGCAGCTCTGCCTCGGGCTCCTCCGGAGCACCATGCTCCACGACATCGCGCTCGACTTCGTCTGGCTCGGCGTGATGCTCGAGCGCGTGGGGCAGACCGCGCGCCTGCTCGACGTGCAGCACCACGCGCTGGCGTCGGCCTTCGGAGAGGAGGAGGGCGGGCCCGTGTCGCGCTACGCCTCCGTGGAGACGGCCCTGTGGCTGTCCTTGCTGCGGGCGTGCAGCGGCTTCGAACCCTTCCTGAAGATCCGCCACGGGGGCGTGAGCGGCGGCGCCGTGGCCGAGTTCCTGCTCGGCGAGCCCAGGTTCCCGCGATCGGTGCGGTACTGCGTGCACTCGGCCTACGAGCGGCTGTGCGCGATCCGGCCGCCCGACCAGACGTCGCTCCCCGGAGGCGCGACGCTCGCGCGCCTGGCACGCCTGGACACGCGCATCGCCGGGGTCGACGGCGCCTCGCTGGGGCACGTCGAGCTCCACCAGATCCTGACGCACGTGGTCGACGAGGTGGCGCAGATCTGCAACGGGATCAGCGTGGAGCTTCTCGGATTGGGGCGAGGGTGACGACCGGGCCGTGACCCGTCGGCGCTCGACGGCGAGTGCGGCGACGGTACCGAACCGTCCTCAGAGCAGCGAGTCGGTCCGGAGGACCAGCGACACCTTCCCCAGCACCGTCGAGTCGTACCCCGACACGTAGACGAGGATCTTCCCACCCGCCGGGATGGTGATCCCCTCGAGCGCCGCCAGGTTGAACATCTCCATCGTGTTGCCGCAGATGTTGCTCGCGAGGGTGCCGGTGCACTCGTCGGCGATGCCCTTCGCGCACGCCTTGATCTGCGCGTCGGTCGTGGGCGGCGTCGTCCCGTTGTACGTCCAGATCAGCGTGTCGAGCTCGGCGCCGCCGACGGCAGGCCGGTTGTAGGCCGTGACCGTGGCGGCCTTGCCCGTCGTGTTCTCCACGACCACGGAGAAGAAGCTCACGAGCCCGATGTCGAACTGAGCGTTCGGACACGTCGTGAACTCGTCGAGCTTCTTCATCGTCTTCGCCACGTCGAGCACGAATTCGGAGCGGACGCTCGCGCCCACTGTGCCCGCGATCGTCAGCTTCCGCGGGGCGCACGTCGCGGAGAACGCCGGAAACGTGCACGTCGCGCCGCAGCTCCGGCTCTTGAACTCGTCCGGGTTCACGCAGCCCGCGGACGTGAACTCGACCGTGCCCGGCGCGCACGCGCCAGCAGGCTCGATGCATGCACCTTGCACGTATTTGCACGTCGTGGTGCACACCTCGGGCGCGCTGCCGCAGTTGCCGCAGGCGCCCGTGCGCGAGGCGTACGGGGTGCAACCCCCCGCCACGCTGCCCTGGCACGGCCCCGGGGCGCTCCACACCTTGGTGGCCTCGCACACCGACTCGCGGAAGCCGCAGAAGCCGCAGTAGGTCGTCAGGAGCTCGCCCACCTTCGTGCACGGGCTCCCGGCCGCGGGCGCCGGAGGGCCCGCGTCGAAGAACGGGCCGGAGTCGATGCCGGAGTCGAACCCGCTGTCCACGACGACCGCCGAGTCCTTGCCCGAGTCCCGGCCCGAGTCCCTCCCGGAGTCGGCGCCCGTGTCTGCGAGCGGCGTCGACGAATCATCCGCGGAGCCGTCCGCCTCCGCGTCGGCTGTGTTCTCCTCGACGGGCGCCGTGGAGGAGCATCCCCCCCACGCGAGCAGCCCACCGGCCCCGAGCACGACCACCGCCAGTCCAAGAATACGTTTCATGGTCGACCCTCCTCGGGCGTGCCGGGCGCGCGGCCCACGGCACAGTGTACGCGCGAAAGACCCACCCCCGCAAACCGTAACGGGTAGGATCGTGCCTTCGCATGCCCAACGTCCTCGCGATGTCGTTCGAGGGAGAGCTCGCGCCGTCGTTCGACCTCAGGTGCTTGCACGCCGGCAGGAAGGCCCCGGACGGCTGGGGCATCGGCTATTACCCCGGCAGCGAGCCTGCGGCGAGCGTGCTCAAGGAGCCGGCGCCCACGCTCGGGAGCATCCGCAGCGAGCTCATCAAGGTGTGGGAGCACCTCGCGTCGCCGCTGATGGTGATGCACATCCGCACCGCCCGCTGGGGCGGCCGCAGCGACGCCAACACGCAGCCGTTCTCGCGCGGCTGGGGCGGCCGCGACTGGCTCTTCGCGCACAGCGGGAGCCTCGAGCGGCTGGAGCTGAAGCCGCCCTCGGTGCGCATGCGCCCGTCGGAGAGCACCATCCGCAAGGCGGCGCCGTTCGACAGCTCGCCGCAGCTCCCGTCGAGCGAGGACGAGCCCGGCGTGAGCACGCGCCCGCGCTCGTTCGAGCCCATCGGGAGCACCGACACGGAGCTCATCTTCTGCGATCTGCTCGACCGCATCGCGCGCCACGGGTGGCGAACGCTGGGCGAGGCGGATCCGTCCGCGCTCCGCGCGTGGCTCGAGAACATCAACGAGCACGGGAGCGTGAACGTCGTCCTCACCGACGGGCACGATCTCCTCGCGTACGCCGACCGGCGCGGCGACGGTGGCATGTTCCTATGCCAGCTCCGCCCGCCCTTCGAGGCGGCCGCGTTCTCCGACGACGACCTCGAGATCGACCTCATGAAGCGCGGCATCAAGAGCCGCGTCGGCGTGATCGTCGCGTCCACGCCGATGGAACCCATCGGCAAGGCGGCCGGCGCGTGGGTGAAGCTGCCCCCGGGCGGCCTCGTCATCGTCCGCCAGGGGCAGGTGCGCGCGCGGCTCACCCCGGGCGAGAGCGCGCCGGTCGCGCCGCTGCCGAGCAAGGTCAGGATGCCGACGCCCACGTCGGCGCGCACCTACGACGTGGTGCACCGCACCGTGTACCGCTACGAGAAGGCCATCGAGCGGAGCACGCACGTCTTCCGCCTGCGCCCCGTCCACGACGCGGCGCAGACGCTCCACGCGCACGCGCTCGAGGTGTCGGTGGACGGGCACGCGCGCGACTACGAGGACGTCTTCGGCAACCGCGTGCAGAAGCTCCTCATCGAGGATCCCTTCACGGAGCTGGCCATCCTGGCGCGGTCGCGCGTCGAGTGCCTCGACGTCGATCCGCTCGGGCAGAGCCCGCTCCACGTGCGCTCGTCGATCCCGCTCGTCTGGATGCCGTGGCAGCGCCAGGTGCTCCAGCCGTTCTTGCTCCCGCCGGAGCTCGCCGAGAGCGAGCTCGCCGAGCTGACCGAGTACGCGATGAGCTTCGTGAGCCGGAACGACTACGATCTGCTCGACACGCTGCTCGACCTCAACTCGGCCATCCACGGCGAGTACGCGTACCGGCAGGGCACCACGACGCTCGCGACCACGCCGTTCGACGTGTACGCGAACCGCCGCGGCGTGTGCCAGGACTTCGCGAACCTCTTCATCTGCCTCGCGCGCCTCCTGTCGATCCCGGCGCGCTACGTGTGCGGGTACATCTACACGGGCCCGAGGAGCCCGAACCGCGCGCAGTCCGAGGCGTCGCACGCGTGGGTGCAGGTATACCTCCCCGAGGTCGGGTGGCGCGGCTTCGATCCGACGAACGGTTGTGTCACGCAGACGGAGCACGTGCGGGTGGCGGTCGGGCGCAACTACGTGGACGCGACGCCGACGTCGGGGACGATCTACGTGGGCGGCGGCGGCGAGACGCTGTCGGTCGCGGTCGAGGTCACGCCGATCGGGGCGTGACCACTTGCGCGGCGCTCGGCTACCGATGGCGCGCCGCCGGGCCGTGAGCGGGATCAGGCGAGCACCACGTCGAGATCGAACACGTCGGTCAAGAACGGCGACTTCACGCCGACCGACCACTCCTCGAGCTCGCGGGCCTCGTCGCCCGACGGGCGGAGGACGAGGCGCCGCTTCTCCACGTCCGCCGTGAGCTGACGGACCTTCCCGAGGTGCTCGCGATCGAGCGCGTCGGCGACACGGAGGATGGAGGAGAGCGCCCGCACCTTGCTCCGGGCGGCCTTGTCGAGATCGCGGAAGTTGGGGTGCGTCGTGTCCGGCGGGCCCTTCCGGTGGTAGCGGGCGACGTTGGCCACGATCTCGCGCTCCTCACGCGCGAGGCCCATGATGTCGGAGTGCTGGATCAGGTAGTAGCTGTGCTTGTGGTGGGCGTCGTAGCGGACGAAGTCGCCGATGTCGTGGAGCCACGCCGCCACCGAGAGCAGCAGGCGATCGCGAGCGTCGAGGCCGCGCGACGGCGCGATGGCGTCGAAGAGCGTACCTGCGAAGGACGCGACGAGCCGACCGTGGGCCTCGTCGAAACGGTAGCGCCGGCCGAGCGTGACGCACGCCGCGATGACGCCGGCCTCCTCGCCGAGCGTGTCCCACGTGTGGAAGTGCCGCGCGACGAGTTCCTCGAGGATGCCCTCCTTGAGGCCTACCCCGGGCGCAGAGATGATCGACGCCTGGAACATCTCGGCGGCGTACCGGAAGATGGCCGCCGCGGGCAGCAGCGTGTCCGCCCGATCCGGGCGGAGTCCGAGCTTGTCGCAGCGCTCGTCGAGGCTCATCTTCGCGATGGACTGCACGAGCGGTTGCAGCGCACCGACGTCGATCGCGCGCATCGCGCCGGGCGCCCGCCCGGGGCAGAGCACGGCGAGCGTCTCGCTGTTTCCACCCATGCCGATGACGAGGTCGACCGGCTTCGGCGGCACGTGGGGGCGGATCTCGGCGAACGCACGGGCGACCCCCTCCTCCAGGAGGCGCATGGCCCTGCGTGAGCCCGTCCCCTCCCCGCCGCCGAGATAGGTCTCGAGGAGGCGGACCGTCCCGAGCTGGAGCGACATCGAGAACGTGGCCGCGCCTCGGTCGAGGAGCGTGACCTCGGTCGAGCCGCCCCCCACGTCGACGAGCAGCGCCGTCCGATCCTCCAGCGGGACCCGCCCGAGGACGGCGATCTTGATCAGGCGTGCCTCCTCGACGCCCTCGATGACGTCGACGTCGATGCCCGCCTCGCGCCGCGCGCGCTCGACGAGGAGCGCGCCGTTCTTCGCGTCCCTGACGGCGCTGGTCGCGGTGGCGCGGTAGACGTCGACCTTCGCCTCGTCCATCGCCTCGCGGAACTCGCGCAGCGCCGTGCACGCCTGACCGATGGCGGCCGTCGTCAGGCGTCCGTCCAGGTACACGCCGGTGCCCAGGCGAACGGGGACGCGCATGCTCGCGATCTCGGTGAAGCGCTCCCGAGGGAGCCCCGAGCGCGACGACAGGGGAGGCGACGGCTCGTCCGGGGCCGGCTGCGCTTCCACGATGCGTAGCCGGAGCGCGTTCGAACCGAGATCGATGGCGGCGAAGCGAGGCATTCGCCGCACGGTACCAGCGAATCCCCGTGTTTCCGGCGTGACATTCTCGCGACGGTGCTTGTTACGTGGAAAGTGCGCGACCGTGCCCTGGACGTCACAATCGTCGGGGAGAGTGACGGCATGAAGGCTCTCCACCGTTCCGCGGCGCGAAGCGTCGCGTTTTCTCGCCCTCGCCATCCGTCGCGTGTCCGGATCGCCTCGCGCCGCGCTTCGTCCGACGACGCCCCCCGCTGCCTGCTGTGCGACGCGACCACGCACCCGTGGCTCGTGTCGGCCACCGGGGCGGCCGTGTGCGAGACGTGCGCCGTCGACGCACACGCCTTCGTCGATGACGCGGACGCCGCGTGCGCCTTCTGCGTCGCCCAGACCTCACCTCTCCGAGGGCATGCGGAGCGCCCGATCTGCGAGGCGTGCCTGTCGTTCGCGCGAGCGATCGTGCTCGGTGACGTGTGACGACGCGGCGGACAAAGTAACCGCGGTGTCACCCTGGTGTCACACGGCCCGGGGACACTGCTCGGCGCGAGGGCCAGAGCATGACCCACTTCGAGGAGAGCCTGCGGCGCGACGTCGAGCGGATCCGCGCCAAGGTGCGCGAGATGGCCGGGCTCGCCGAGGGCGCCCTCCTCGGCTGCATGACCGCCCTCTCCGAGAAGAACCGCCAGGTCGCCTACTCGGTGATCTGTTCACGATGTTCATGAGCGGCGCGTGGGCCTCGACGGGCATCTCCCCGTCGCGCACCATACGGAGGACGTCCGCGCCGAGCGCGCCAGCGGCATCCTCACCGGCGTCATCCTGCAGGTGTCGCGGACCGTCTCCCGGCGGGCGCATCGTCAGGGCGTCTCGGTTAGGCGGCGGAGGGGTCGGCGTGGCCGGCGGCCCGACGCATGACGCGGCTCTTCCAGTCCCCGGGCCGGCGCGCGCGCGGGCAGGGTTCGCCGATGCCGCGCGGGTAACGGGCGATGCTGCTGGGCTCGGTGACCACGGCCACCAGCCGCATCGCGCCCTTGCAGGCGAGGCACGTCAGGATGTCGATCTCGAACGCTCGGAGGAGCAGCTCCGACCAACTCCAGTACCGCGAGCCCTTCCTCGGGCGGGCCTCCTCCTCTGTTCCTCCGTGCGTGCACGTGCGTGCACCCTCGTCCACAACCTCGCCGTCGAGCGCGGACGACTCGGGCCTCTGCGACGGGACGATCCGCGCGCGTACCTTGCTGGCAGCCGCGAGCACGCCCCCGTAACGCACGGTGTGTCGGCGCGGCGCGGGCGGCGAGCCGGGCCAGCAGCGAGCGCGATCCATGTCGATCGCGACGGTGCCGTCGGAGTAGGGCCGCTTCAGGGTGATGCGCACGAGACCCTCGGGCGCGGGCGCGACGTGGTCCTGGGCGATAGGGGGACGGAGCACGTACTCCAGCAGCGCCTCGCGTGCTCTCTCGTCCTCTGCGCCGGCCCGCGTGGCCGCGTGGAGCGTGAACCCGTCGAGACCGACGCAGAGGGGTTCTCGACGCGGGGCTTATCCTTCGGCTTGCGGATGCGCGCCGGGTCGACGTAGATCCCACGCGCCTGCAGGCGACGAGCACCGGGTTGAGCGCATCGGGGTCCCTGACGATCGCCCTGGTGTTACCAGTTCGTGTGGCCGACGTTCGCGCAGACCACCGAGGCCACCCGCTGCGCGACCTCGTGCACCTCCGCTTCCGTGGGCTCGCGATCTCGAGCGAGCTTCATCTCGTCGGCCACCGCGAGGTAGCGCGCGACCGTGTCGCGGGCGATCTTTCTGCTGCTGTGCTCGGCCTGAGGAATCCCC
>SXGT01523825.1_pt1 | contig 17828 bp, 17 predicted proteins | sample 3176221 | NCBI WGS metagenome assembly SXGT01 (sample SAMN11356862, study PRJNA531348) | freshwater metagenome | isolation source: freshwater sample F1-120 | place: China: Fuxian Lake, Yuxi | collected 2017-12-25
AATACCAGAGCATGATGGCTAGCCTGACCGGCATGGATGTCGCCAACGCCTCGCTGTATGACGCCGCCTCGGGGCTGGCGGAAGCGGTGCTGATGGCGGTGCGCGCCAACCGCAAATCCGTATCGCGCCGGGTGTTGATCCCGAAAACCGTGCCGCCGGTGTATCGCGCGGTGGTGCGGACCCTCGTCGAGGCCCAAAACCTGGACTTAGTCGAACTCCCTTACGACACCGCCACCGGCCGCATCGATCCGGCCATCCTGGCGGCCCACGCCGGCGCCGATAACGCCGCGCTGGTCATTCCCCAGCCCAATGTCTTCGGGATGCTAGAGCCGGTGGATGCCCTGGCCGACTGGGCCGAGGCCAACGGCGCCCTCGCCGTCGCGCTGGCCAATCCCATCGCCCTGGGCCTCCTGAAACCACCGAGCGAATGGGGCGAAAAAGGCGCCGCCATCGTCTGCGGCAACGGCCAACCCCTGGGCATCCCCCTATCCGGCGGTGGGCCATATTTCGGCTTCCTCTGCTGCCGCAAGGACTTGCTGCACCAAATGCCCGGCCGCCTGGCCGGCCGCACGGTGGACGCGGACGGCAAACCAGGCTTCACCCTCACCCTCCAAGCCCGCGAGCAGCACATCCGGCGTGGCCGCGCGACTTCCAACATTTGCACCAACCAGGGCCTGATGGTGACGGCCGCGACCGTACACATGGCGCTCCTGGGGCCGGAAGGGCTAAAGCGGGTGGCGCTGGCCTGCCATGCCAACACCCGCCGGCTGATGGAACGGCTGACGGCCATCAAGGGCGTGGCGCCGGTGTTCTCCGGGCCTTTCTTCCACGAAGCGGTGTACCGCTCGCCGCTGCCCGCCGCCCTGGTGCTGGCGCGCCTGGCCGAGCGGGGCATTCTGGGTGGCCTGGATATCTCGGCGGATTACCCGGAACTCGGCCAGGCTATTTTGGTGTGCGCCACGGAAATGCGTAGCGAAGCGGATATCGCCGCTTACGCGGATGCGTTGCGGGAGATTCTGGCGGGGTAGGTTTCCGCTCGGTCGGGGACTCGGGCGAATGTATTCGCCCGCCCAACCGGGATTTTGATTTACTTCGGGAGAACGGCCATGCAAGCCATAGAACTGGAAACGACCATCTCGCGCCAAGGACATATCGACTTGCCGGAAGAATGCCGGTCGGCCTTTGGCCGATCCGCCAGGGTCATCCTGTTACTGGACGAGGCGCCGCCGCCGGATCAGGATAGCCGCCGCGAGCGGCTACACGCCGCGCTAGTTGGCTTGGCGGCTTCCGGCGCGTTCGCCGACATCGCCGATCCGGTCCAGTGGCAACGCGAACAACGCCAGGATCGCCCCCTGCCCGGACGGGACACCTGAACCGTGTTGGCCGATAGCAATATCCTGATCCTTGCCGCTTCCACTCCCGACCATCCCTTTCAAGAATGGCTGGTGCGAGAACTTCCCGGCGTGTCGGTCGTCACCCGCGTGGAAACACTAGGTTACCACCGCCTCCGCCCGCTGGAGCGGCTGCTTCTGGAAGAAACGCTGGGACAACTCAGGCATTACGGAATCACTGGGAAAACAGTCGATCTAGCCATCGCATTGCGTCAACAGCGCAAAATGTCGCTGGGCGACGCCCTGATCGCCGCCACTTGCCAAGAACACCGATTGACGCTGGCAACCCAAAATTCAAGCGATTTTTCCTGGATATCCGGCCTCACCCTATTCGACCCCATGGCCTGCATCACCATGCCGTAAACAATCCTCCGGTTTCCGAAAGAGCGGATCGGCCGAATTAGCCTCGACGGCACTCGCGCCGAATCCCCGAGCGGGTCTGCTTTTCAGCCATCCACCCCCTTGCGAGGCAAGCATGTTTCCACTACGCGACGACAATCCCACCCTTGGAACGCCGCTGGCCTTGCCGCTCATCATCGGCCTGAACATCGCCAGTTGGGCTTGCATCCAGGGCTTCGGCGGCACCGAACCGCTGGCCCGCTCGCTGTGCGATCTGGGTTTGATTCCCGGAGACCTATTGGGCAAGGTGCCGGCCGGAACCGTCATTCCTCTGGGCAATCACCTGGGCTGTGAACTGGAGGGCCATGCCTCGTTCCTGACCCTGTTCACCCACATGTTCCTGCATGCCGGCTGGTTCCATATCGTCGGCAACCCGTGGTTCCCGTGGGTGTTCGGCGATAACCTGGAAGACGCCATGGATCTGGCGGCGAGTTGGCGTTCTGGGCGCATATCGGCGGCTTCTTGGCGGGCTTGATCCTGATCCGCCCCATGCATAGGCCGGAATACTTGGCGGAGCATTCGCGGCACCGCCGGTACGGCGGGAATCGCCGGTGATATCTCCCGCGGGTAAATCCTTACCGTTTTTCTCGGAAACTAGTTTCAAAATTTTCCATATCTTTACCGAACCAAAGGGCTTATGCCGAGGTTCTTCATCGTCAACTCGTAAAACTACCAGCATAATTACTAAGTATTCAACTCAGAAATATCGCGATCCGTTCAAGGTGAAGGATAACGCGGCCTTCGATCCTAGTTACTCGTGAATTCCGGCAAAATATATGCCAAAATCCATGCTTGAAATCCGTGAATATTTACGTCTTAATTCGCTTGTGGAATGGTAGAATTTCACATCAGACGTATCCATGAAGTCCTTGACAAGCGCGTTTCGAGCCATGGACTAACAACCCCATGCTCCCGATGCCCGAAACGGCGCTGGCGCGCCTGTCCCGTCCGGAGTGGGGTAACACTCACGATTCCGCGGGGGTTTCGTCCGGACCATTGGCAATATAGTCGTTGCAAGCAACCCATGAATTGACGTCTGGTTTAACTCAAATAACAAACGACGGAGAGATAACTATGAAAACTAAACTAATCACGGCCCTAGTCGCTTCCGGTTTGGTAGGTGCGTTCGCTAGCGATGCAATGGCCGCCGCGTCTCCAGTTTTGGACGGCCAACCCATTACCACGGCCTGCGTGAACAAAAGAACCGGCCAGATTCGGGTTATCGATCAATTGAAAAAGAACACCTGCCGCAAGGCCGAAGTGACCTATCAGAACGGATATAAGGTTTATGACGCCAACAATCAGTTCTTGGGATACGATACCCTAGGGGGTAATGACCCCTATAACGTGTTCTTTTATGTTCCTTCACTAAAAACCGGGATATCAATAGGGCCAAAAGTGGATCCAACCGCACCTGGCGGCGTCAGCTTGACCCAGGGCGATATCGGTCTATTGCAGAATCGCACCACTTACTTCACGGGCGCGAACTGTACTGGCACCAGCCAGCTCAGCTATCACATGGGTTTCGGACAAGTAAGCAAAGAACCTGTGTCTGGGCAGATTTTGCAATCCGGCGGAACGCTCGCCATTTTTACAGCGCAGAGCGAAATTAGCGAGGGTTACAATTCTCAAACAGGATGGAAAGTTTTCCAAGCTTTCGATCCCAATACTAATAAGTTGGTTGATTGTAACGATTACAAAACTCAAGGCCAGCAACAACAAGTGTTGCGGCTATACCCCGCTCCGACGGCGGTTACCCCGCCGTTTACCCTGCCGATCGCTTTGCCCGTACAAGACAAATAATTTCTAGCCGAGCTTTAAAAGCCCCGCGGGCGATGTCGCCAGCGGGGCTTTTTTATTCAAGTTGGTATTTGCCAGGGTTCCAACTAGAAAACATATCGACTTACGCGTACTCCTCAATCACCGCCTCCACATCCTCGAATACCCTCCGCCAACGGGATCCCGAAATCGATGCTGGTGAATTGGGTTCAATGCTTCTCCGTGCCGTGAATCGCGGGATTCTCGGGTTCAGGGCATTCGGCTTGAAATCAAGGCGATCTACGCCAGTTTCAGCAGGAAACGCCAAGCCGGCATCACTTCTATGCAACCCCGTTCCAACTCGATCCGTTCCTCCTCGGAGCGAGTCACTATCGTGCCGGAGGTTTGATTGAGTTCAGCCATCGCCTCGCGCAATGCGTCAATCTCCCGCTTGCGGGTTTTCGGGTTGGCTAGCGACTCGCAAACCTGCACCAGTATTCTGGAGCCATCTTGTCGTGGCGCGATGAAATCCACTTCCCGGCCAGTCTTGGTTTTGAAATAGTAGATATTGGGAGTAGCCCGGCGCAGCGCGATGAAAACCAGATTTTCCAGCAGATGGCCCGAGTTGATAAGTATTCCGGAAGCCACCGAGGATACCATCGCGTGGTCGATGCAATAGATTTTCTTCGGGTTGGCGTTGGACCTGGCTAGGGAAGCATCGAATAATCGCGCGGTGAACAGAAAATACGCGTCCTCGAACCATTTCAGATATTCCGAAACCACGTCCTTGGGCGCCTTGTGCCCCAACGATTTTAGGTATCCGGTCAGATTGTTGATGGAATAAAGCGAAGCGGTATTGTCCACCAGCCAATGCGCCAAATCGCTTACCGCCCTGGGGTGGGATACATTGTGTCGCTCGATGAGGTCGCGGAACAACACCGCGTTGAAGTATTCCTGGTGGATCTTGACCCTCATGTGGCGATCCAGCCCCGCGACTTCGGGAAATCCCCCCGCTTCCAGGTACTTATCGAATGCCTTCTGAATCAGCAGGCGGCGCTTGCTTGACAGGGGCTCGTCGCCGTCGATGGCGAGGTAATCAAGGAACTCCCGGAAGGAAAAAGGAAAGATTTCCCAGGACAGCGCCCTCCCCCGCATCTGCGTGGCGATTTCCCGCGAAAGCATCTGGGCGGAAGAGCCGGTGATATAAATCTCGCACCGTTCGGTGCGCATGAGGCGGTCGATAAAAGCTTCCCATCCTGGAACGACTTGAATCTCATCGAAGAAACAGTAGATGTTTTCTTCCCGCTTTTTCTCGGGATAAAGGGAATAATAGGCTTCCGTGATGAGACCCAAGCCATCTCGCTTAATGGCGTGCAGCCGGTCATCGAAAAAATTCAGATAAAGTATATTTTCACGGGGCACGCCACTTTCGATCATCCGCCGCATGATCTGGTACATGAAGGTTGACTTGCCGGACCTGCGGACACCGATACATATGGTCGCCTTGCCCGCGACGGGGATCACTTCGAGGCGACGCGGAATTCCCGTCGAGAGCGCGGATTCCTGAAAGTCGACAATGATTTCCTTGAGCGTTGAGATCATCGGTTCCCCGGATTGGCAATTTATATTGCCGATTCTACGCCAATCCGGTAACGAAAGTTTCCAGTTAGCCCGTTAACCAGCGGCCGCGCAAAGTGGGTACGGAAGCGGCAAGGCACAGCTGGGGCGGCGTTCACCACGCTTCTACCCGCCGTTAACTCCACAGTCCCCAGCCTCCACATCCTCGAATACCTCCGCCAACGGGATCCCGAAATCGATGCTGGCGAATTCGCAAGTTTCGTTTCCGGCGAACTCGTACAGCACCCAGTGGTTTTCGGCATTACGGCGGAAACATTCCACCCGCCGCGCGTCGATATCGACGATCGCATATTCCCGGAGGCTGTCCAGCTTGCGGTAATCGGCGAATTTGTCGCCCCGGTCGTAGGCGGCCGTGCTCTCCGAAAGCACTTCGACCACCAGCATGGCATGGCGCAACTCCCGGTCGGCGGCATGGTCGCGGCGGTCGCAAGTCACCATGACATCCGGATAGAAACTGGCGTCCGCGGCTTCGACCCGCAGCTTCATATCGGCCATGTAGACCCGGCACGCACCGCCGCGCAAATGGCCCTTGAGCGCCGCGGCCAGATTGAGCGATACGGTGACATGTTCCCTCCGGGCGCCCGCCATCGCGAAAATCTCGCCCCGGACGAACTCATGCTTTTCGGTTTGAAGTTCCTCCCAATCCAGGTAAGCCTCGAAATCCATGCGCGAAACAGGTTGGGCAGTTGCCATGGCTGTTTTCCTCTCGATGTATTGATTGTGCCGCAAGGCCAAGCTAGCTGCTCAGGAACCCCGATTCCTGTTTTCGAGTGCATGCCAAATCTTCAGAATCACAACATCATCTCCGTCCAACCGGTAACGCATGACATAGCCACGCTTGCCAAAGGGGATGTCGAGTTCGCGGTCTTGCCGCCCCCCGAGCCGCCGGTGCCCCAGGTATCGAACCATGCGGCCATGGCTTCGTGGCTCACGAATCCGCCGCTCCGCCGATAATCCGCCCAAGCCGCATCGGCTTCGCGATTGCGGGCTTCAATGGTTTCCTCCTTATCCAGATATTCCCGGATCGCCTCTCGCATCAGCCAATGCGTGGAACGCTGCCTCGCCGCGCCCAAGGACTTGAGCCGGTCGCGGGTTTCCTCGTCGAGCTTCACGCCCATGGTGACTGATATAGCTTCACCCCATCGGTAGTTATAACCGCAACCATTCTAAACCAATCGCCGTCGCCAAGCGGGCTCCTCCGGGACCGCGGGCGCGATTGAAACAGATGCGCCTAACCCCCCAACCCCCCTTATCAGGGGGGCTATTGGGCTCCCTCCCCTTATCTGGGCATTTGGCCTCCCTCCCCTTATCTGGAGCTTTTGGGCTCCCTCCCCTGACAAGGGGAGGGGTTTGCCGACCCCGCGCATCGCTTCGAATCACACCCCGGAACGCTGGTGTGCCAATGCAAAACTTTTGTCGGACGGCTTGGGTTTGCCCCGTGCTTCGATCAAGCCACGGAGCGAGAGGGAAGCTATCGCGGCCATCTCCTTATGAGCGAGAGCCTTTGCGGGATTGCTGGGCTTCCCTGTCGAGGTGCTTCAACCACTGATCCGCGGTGGCGCGGAGCGCTGGCGATGCCTGTGCCCGGACGAAAGCCGAGCGGGCTTCGCCCTTCTCGTCGAGCCGGTAATAAGCCATGCCCAGCAGGAGTTGGGCGCCGCCGGGGTTCTTGAGGCTGCCCAGGGCGAGGGCGCGGCTTAGGGCTCGCCGCGCCTTGGGCCAATCGCGCAACTCGCTGTAGATCTGGCCCAGGCGATATTGGTTATCGCCCGAGTCCGCGACGGCGGCGGCCTTTTCCAAGGCGGCGGCGGCCTTGCGTAGATCCCTGGCCTCGGTCCAGGCATCGGCCAGCAGATCGAAATTCCGGGCATCGCTTGCGATCCCACCGCGGTCGATTTCCCCTTGCAACAGTTCCGCCGCCCGGCCGTGCAGCCCCCGATAGCGCAGCACTTGGGCCAATTGCACGATCTCCGCCGATGTTTTCAGCATTCCCCGTTTGTACATCAATTGCCGAACGGCGAGGGCTTCCGCCTCTTTCCCAGCTTCCTGGTAAACGCCGGTCAACTGGTTCCAGTAAAGGGCATTGTCGGGCGAGCGCTCGATCAGGGCGGCCAGCGCCCGCGCGCAGCCTTCATGATCGTGGGCCGCGTGGTAGAGGCCGACCTGTAACCGATACCACTCCGGCTTGGGCTGGGGCGCGCGGGCGATGGCTTTCTCCACCAGGGCGGCCGCTTCCGGATATTGCCCGAGGCGGCCGCGGATGTCGGCGAGCAATAGGAAATACTCGGGGGCGGGGGCGGAAGCTTGCTCGATCCAGGCGGACAACGCCTCGGCGGCCTTGGGATAATTTTCCGCCGCGATCCAGTATTGCCCCATTTCGAGCATTGCCCGGATGGACTCCTCCGCGGGCAGGGCGCGCGCGGCCAGGCTTTGCTCCAGGGTTTCCGCCGCGTGGGCGTAATGCTTTTGCAAGCCGTAAAGGGTCGCGAGATTACGCAACAGCAGGGCCCTGGCCGCCGGGTTATCCTTCAGGCCGGGTAAAAGTTCCTGGATTTTGTGTTCCGCCTCGGAATAAGCCGACTTGGCGGCGAGCGCCTCGATGGCCTGGAATTCCTTATAAATTTCCGGGGACACCGTCGGGGCGGCGGATTCGTGGTGGTGGGCTTCGGCGGAGTGTTCGTGAACCTGAACCTTCGCGGAATGCTCATGATGATGGGCCTCATCGGCCAGGGCCAAGGCCGAAACCAGCGGAAGCAGTAGCAGCGCGCGTCGCATCTTATTTATTCAGCTCGAATTTCAAGGTCTGGCCCGCCCGGCGGCGTACCGCTTGGCCGTTCTCCGTGGCCGGCCGGAACTTCCATTGGGAAACCGCCGCCACGGCGGCCTGCTCGAATACGCCGGCGGGTTCGGCGCCCTTCACCTTGACATCGGCGACGCTCCCGTCCTCCCGCACGGCCATTTCCACCCTGACCCAGCCTTCGATTTTCTTGCGCCGCGCTTCCAGGGGATAGACTGGCGGAATGCGCGCGATGGGCGTCAGCGCACCGCCGCCGAAATCGGGCGCGGGCAACCGCCGATCTCCGGGACCGGCCCCTGCTCCCGTTGCCGCCCCGCCCATGGACCAACCCTGTCCCCCGATCGCGGGAACCGCGATGGCGCCGATAGCGCCGCCACCGACAGGCGCCGCCAACTGGGGCATGTCGAAGGCCGGCCCCGCGGCATTGCCGCCGGTGGCCGCCAAGGGTTGGGCCGAGGGCCGCGGCAAGGCCGGCTCGGGTGGCTCCGAGGCAAGCTCGGGCCGCTGGAGCGGGGTTTCCGGCGCGGCGGGAGGATCGGGTTTGCGTACCGAATCGAACAAGTTGACTTCCCAGCGAGAGGGCTCGGCCTTGGGCTTCGGCGCGGGCCGAGTCCATAGCCATAGCGCCGCTCCCGCCAAGGCGCCATGCACCAGCAGCGATATCCCGAACCCCCGCAGGCATCGCTCCCTGTCCGTCATGCGTCCGGCCCGGTGTGTTCGACTTGCAGGCTGACCCGCGGAAAGCCGTTGCGCTTGATTTCATCCACCACCCGGACGAATTTTTCCAGAATGATGCCGCTGTCCGCGCTCAGCACGATCTGTTTGTCCTTGGGGTAAGCACTCAAGGCCTCGCCCAGGCTTTCCAGGCCAACCGGCGTCGTACCGAGATACAGGGTGCCATCGGCTTTCAGGCTCATAATCAAGGGAACTTCGAGACTGGTTTGCTCGACTTGCTTGGCCTCCGCCAAATCCACCGGAACTTCCCCGGTGGCGATGAACGAAGCCGTGGTGAGCACGATCACCAACAGCACCAGCATGACATCCACGAGCGGGATGACGTTGATTTGGTCGAAATCATGATCCACGGCGCACCTCGTAAGCCGTAACCAATTCCCGGATACGGCGTCGCAATACGTTGTTCAACACCACGCAAGGAATCGCCACCATCAGACCTATGGCGGTGGCTTTCAAGGCCGTGCTCAGGCCGATCATGATACTGTGCACATCCATGGCGCTTTTCTCCGTCCCCATCTTGTGGAAGGTCATCATGATGCCCAGCACGGTTCCCAGCAGCCCGACATAAGGCGCGTTGGCCGCCACGGTGCCGATCACGGTCATGCGGCGGGTGAGTTCCGTCTCCAGCGCCGGCCCGCTTGGGTATAAGCCGACATCGACGCGCCGGAAAAACAGCCAGCGCTCGCCAGCGACCGCCACCGCCCAAATGCTCGCCAGCAGCAATACACCGAAGATGCCTACATCGACGCCGTTGCTCACCAATCCCCTCATTCCTTTCGGAATCCACGCAAGGCCAGCGGACGCCTGGGTGGCGAGTTCGAGCGCCGTGCCGCGGGATGGATCGATCGCGACCATCGCGAACCCGTCCCGGCCGGTTCGGAGGTTCTCCGCTAGGGAGCGATATTCGCTTTCCGGCTGGCGCGGCAACACCGCGAGCTTTCCGGTCTCGGGGACATAACGAAGGTACTTGCCATCCGCTAGGGCTGAAAAGACCCCAATTCGGTAAACCTCGGCGTTCCGCTCCACCCCCGCCGCATCCGTGACCTTGCCGGAAAACTTGGCGATCTTGGAAGATTGGCTCATCTCCTGAAGCAGGTTGAACCAAAGTTCCTCAAGCCGCGGGACGTTGGGAACCTCCTTACCGTGGGCGAGGGTTTCCAGGGTCTCGGCGCGGCCCGGAAACTGGGCCGAGGCCAGTGAGTTCCTTAGGTCCGATTCGAGCTTGCCGGAAAATTCCCGCACCGTACCGAACAGGCTCCCCAGTTCTCCGCTCTGGTCCTTGAGTTGCGCGCCCAGATCCTTGAGCCTTGCTTCGCCGGCGGTGAACTGCTCGCGGAGGGCCTTGCTCTCGGCCTCGGCCCTGGCGAGGGCCGCCTTGGTTTCGTTTAGAAGTGTCCGTTGCTGGTTCCTGTCGGCGAGAAAACGGGCTTTGCGTTCCTCGTCGGCTTGGGCTTCGCGGTGTTGCGATTCCTGAACCTGGCGCACCAGGTCGTCCAATTCCCCCGCCGGGGCCCAGCCGGTCCAAACGGCCAGAATCGCTATTAAGCCTAGCTTTTTCATCGGGCAGCCTCCGGCGGTTCCACGGCGATGGTGATAAGCTCCGGTGGGCTTTCCTTGCGGGCGACGGCCAGCCCCGCGCGCACCGGTTTGTTATATTCGGATGGCAAGCCTTGCCAGTGCCGAGTCCGGCTGTTCCAGACACCGGTCTCCCGTCCATCAAGGCTTTGGTAGAGCAGGGCCACCCGGCCAATCCGGAGGAAATCCACCGTCCGAGCCGGGCCGCCGCCCTCCTTGAGTTCCGCTCGATAGGCTTCGATGGTCTTGCCGTATTCGTTTTCGGCGCGGTATGCCTCCAGCAGGCGGCGGAACTTGTCGGCGTCGTTGGCATCGGCCCGGTTCATTAGGCTCTTCAATTCGGCCATGCGCCGCGACCGCTCCTCGGACAAGAAAGGCCGGTCCAGTTGAATGAAACGATCCAGTGCGTCCACCATGCGCAGCATCAAGGGCACGATGTCGCGGCGGGTGGCCTCGATCTCGCCTAGCTGCCTTTCCAGCGAACTTCGCTCCTCGGCCTGCGATTCGACCAGCCGGCGCAGATGGGCGTTGTAAGCTTCGAGGGCCTCGGTTTTCCGCGAGGACTCCCGATACTCGTCGAGCATCTTCCGGGTTTGCTCGTCGAGCTGGTCGATGGATTGTTGCGCGGCCGCGGCGGCTTGGTTGGATTTCACTTGGCGGTCGAGGGCCTGCCGTAGCGCTTCCTCCGCGCGAATATCCGGTATGCCGGACGCAAACAGCAGGGCAAGACAAGAAAACCGTATCATCCGTTTCTTCATGTAGTTAATCGATAAACTGCGAACGTGGAAGAATTAACCCCAGAGACTCAGGCCCCGTCGCCACGGGGCATCCCGCGCGGATTTCCGCGAATTCAACCGCACCGCCTAGAGCGGTGTGTGAACGGCCCCAATTACAAGCAAATATTGCGCCATATACCGAAGACTTGTTCGTGAAACCCCGCGGCCATGCCTCCGCACATCCACGATGAAGCTCTAGCGGCGTTCGGGCCCGGGCAGTCACGGGATTCCAGGCCGCCCCGTTCCGCTAACGGGACCAATCAATACCGGGGCTAGGGAACACTCCGCGCAAAACCATTCGGCGCCGGCAATCACTGTTCAAGGCGGCGAGGCACGATCCTTGCCGACCCCTTCATTTTACGGAAGGAGTGTGGCAAATCACACAGCACTTGAATGGCTTATCGAGCCCCCCGCTTCTCTTGCCCTCGACGTAGCAAGCTATCCAGCCAGCCGTGGATTTATGGCGCGCTTTTTGCCTTTGCTTGGGGTTCTTGTTGCTTCGCGCCAGCCCGACGGATGTTGGCGGGTGCGCTTTATCCTGGCGGGCAGCCGGCGGGGCGGCGTTGTGGCCAGTTGGAGCGTCCCGCCCTTGCGCATGGCGCTATACGCGATACGAGTTTGGAGTCACGGCGTGAATAGCGCTTACAAAGTCAGAATTCTTCCGGGCATGAAGAGAAAAGGCCACTTGTCGGGATGGTTGGTTTGCTTGGCGCTGCAAGGGGGGGGCATAGCCGTCCAGGCGGCGGACGATATCGTGGAACTGGACGAACTCACCGTCACCGGCCAAGCGGCGACGGAAATCCTCGGCGCCAGCACCCTGGACGCCGCCGGCCTCGCCGCCGAAAAATCCACCGGCAACGACACCGCCGGCTTGTTCAAGGACATCCCCGGCGTGAGCCTCAACACCGGCGGCGGCGTTTCCAGCCTGCCCGCCGTGCATGGCCTCGCCGACGACCGGGTCAAGGTGGTGGTCAACGGCATGAACATCAGTTCCGCGTGCAGCAACCACATGAACCCGGCCTTGTCCTACGTGGCGCCGACAGCCGTGGGCAAGGCCACGGTCATGGCCGGCATCACCCCGGTCAGCCAGGGCGGGGACTCGGTGGGAGGCACGATCAGCGTCGATCCCCTGGCCCCCGAATTCGCCTCGGGGGAGCGGGGAACCCTGGCTTCCGCCAAGTTGGGAAGTTTCTACCGTAGCGCCAACGACAACGTGGGCGTGTCCGCCAACACCAGCTATGCCAACACGGACGCCCGGCTGGATTACAACGGCTCCTGGAACCGGGCGCGCAGTTACAACACCGGCGACGACGGCCCCCAAGTCATCCCCTCGCAGTTCGAGACCACCAACCACACGCTCCGCGGCGCCCTCAAGACGGACTACGGCCTGTGGACGGCCGACCTGTCGGGCCAGCACATGCCCTACCAGGGCTTCCCCAACCAGCGCATGGACATGGTCAAGAACGACGCGGTGCTGGGCGGCGTCAACTTCGACAACGACTACGGCTGGGGCCGGCTGGATGGCAAGTTCTATTACCACCAAACCTGGCACACCATGGACGCGCTAGGGAACCGGAAAGGCGCCACCATGCCCATGGAATCCCAGGGTTCCGACCTGGGCTACCGGCTCCGCGCCCATATCGACCTGTCCGCTCGGCATAGTCTCCATGTCGGCAACGAATACTTCCTACAGAACCTGGAAGACTGGTGGCCGGGGGATAACTTCTACCCCCAGGATTTCATCAGCATCAACGGCGGCCAGCGCAACCGCATGGGCACTTTCGCGGAATGGCAGGCCGATTGGGACGACGCATGGACCACCATCCTCGGGATGCGCAACGACACCGTTTGGATGGACACCGGGTCGGTGCACGGCTACGACAACAGCTTCGTCAACACCTTCTGGGCGGACCAGTTCAACGCCGCCGGGCACGCCAAGACCGATGTCAACTTCGACGTGACGGCCCTGACCAGCTTCACGCCCAATGCGCTAAGCCGCTACGAACTGGGCTTCGCCCGCAAGATGCGCGCGCCCAACCTGTACGAACGCTATGCCTGGACCGCGGGTTCGCAGAAATCCATGATTAATTGGTTCGGCGACGGCAACGGCTACCAGGGCAATCTGCAACTCGGCTCCGAGACCGCCTACAACTTTTCGTTCACCGCCAACTGGCACGACGCCGAGCAGAAGGTCTGGTCGGCCAGCGTTTCGCCCTACTACACCCATATCGCCAACTACATCTGGGGACAGGTGGACAGCATCGGCCGCGACGGTTTTCGGGGCATGCATTTCGTCAACCTGCCCTACGCGGACCTATACGGCGTCGATGCCTCCGGCCGCTACGCCTTCCTGCCGGAATCCTCGGCGGGCAGCTTCGCCTTGCGCCTGTCCCTGGCCTATGTGCGCGGCGTGGGCCAAGACGGTGGGCGCGGCCGGCCCTGCCCCTATGCCAACGCCACTCCCGGCGGCGCCACCCTCTGCCAGGCGGAAGGCTGGTCCTTGGAGGGATTCCAGGCGCCCGACAAGGTCAACCTCTACCACATGATGCCGCTGCACGGGACCATCGCCCTAGAGCATGAACTGAAAACCGAATGGGGGAACTTCTCCAACTACCTGGGCGTGGAATTGGTCGACCGCAAAACCGCCGTCGCCAAGACCTACAACGAGCCGATTACACCGGGTTACGCACTCCTTAACGTCAGGGCCGGCTATCAATACCGGCAGGTGAAGCTGGATTTGGGCGTCGATAACCTGCTGGACAAGGAATATTTCCATCCCCTAGGCGGCGTGTACATCTACGCCACCCGTTTCCCCTATTCGCCCAACAACTTGCCCGCGGTTCCCGCCATGGGGCGATCCGTCTTCGTGTCCGTGAACGTGGAGTTCTGAGTTGGGTTCTTGCTCCGGGGAGGCTCGGCTTCCCTTGAAAAAGCCTTCGCGGTTTGGACCGAGACGGTCGGCGAGCAGGGCGACGGCGGATATGCGGCAAATCCCTCGAATCGGTGCGGCATTTCCCGCATCAAGGCTCCGCACCCGCATCTTTCCCAGCGGCAAGTAGGAGGGTTGTTCCGTGTAATCCCATACCGAGCCTAATGGCATGTAACTTGAATAATTAGTACGGACTAATATGCGGATATTCCGCTTGATTCCCTCGGAGTAAAAAATGAAAACTCGTCAACTTATATCCCCAATCGCAATTCTGCTCGCCAGCGCCTCGGGTTCGGCCGGCGCCGCCGAGATTTACGGGGGCAACGGCATCGGCTTCAGCAACAATACCGTCAACCCCACCACCGGCGCGCCTCCCTCTGGCCCGTGGGTCGCCAATATCATCTTCGGTAAGCAAGATGTGAAGACGGGCGCCGCGCCCGCCACCATCAAGACGGGCGACAATATCACCCACCCCGCCCAAGCCGCCGACGCCGCGAAAAATGGCAATACCCAAATCGTCCCGACGCTCAAATCAATGTCTTGGTGCGACACCGATGGTGTCAAAGCCTTAATGACGGAAACAATCGAAAGCGGCAAATGCTACGGCTGGAGCATGCACAACCGATGGATGGTGTTGGACTTCAATGCGTTGCAAAAAGCCGGCTTGACCAGTGTTTGGGTTTCCATGACCGCCAAGCGCTACAACGACAACGATGCCATCACTACCGAAGACGATCTGGTGCCCGCGCTCACGGTCTTCCAAGGCCGCCAGGATCAGGGTATCCACCTGCATTGGTTCCCAAGCCAATTTCAACAGATGGCGAGTTTCTGGGCCTGGAAGTTGACGCCCTTCGCCGGCGGGATCACCAAAAGCAATGGCTGGTCGACGGGCTACATGGCCGCGGGCAGCCTGGATTCCGCGAATGTCACCGGCAAGCTCAAACTGAAACCCGGCGGCCAAAACTACCTGACCGTTTCCGTCGGCGGTGACGCCAAGCATTCGGATCCGAAGCTAAAGCACGATGTCAATTTCGCGTTTGAAGTGACCGTCAGCCGGAAAAAGCCCGCCACGGCCTCGACTAGCGGTGGCGGCGGCAGCGCCGCCGGCAATCTCGACAAATGCGGTTGCGAAATCGGCGTCACCCAATGGCATGCCTCGATGAACCATTGCATGGCTATCGCCCAATGCACGCCCATCGCGGGCACCGCGGACCAGTGCAAGACGCCGGAGATGTGCGAAAGGGACGGCGGCAGATAACCACCGGCCCCTCGCGATAACACCACCGGGGATCGTGGCATGGGAAGCCGCGGTCCCCGGATCGTAATCCGCATGTGCTCCGCCCTGCCGCGCAACCCCCATGATCGGCGGAGTTCCACTAGGCTCGCGCTTCCCCATCGTCCCTGCCCGCGGCGCCCGTTTCCGGTCGATCCCCTGGAATCCGCGGCGAACCCGTCCTTTCCTTCCCTCGCTTCCACCACCAGCCGGGCCAGCCGATCGGCCGTCATCCGCTCGTCCACCGACCGCGGCAACAGGTAATCCGCTCGCTCTATCGGCTTGAACAAAACGACGCATAACAGCGGCTCAGCTGTTCAGGGCGCGCTCGCCACGTTGTGTCGATTTACGGACGGAAATTTCGACAGTCCTCCAGGTTAAATCCAACCGCAACGCAACCGTCACGGCGCTTACTTATTTCAAAAGTAAGGTTTCGGTTCGTAAAACACCTCGGCAACCAACCAATACCCATGATCGGGAAGCCTATGAAAGCCTTGTTCGTGTGCGGGTCCGTGAATCAAACCAAGATGATGTATGAGATTTCTCGGCATCTGCCGCGATTCGACTGTTATTTCACGCCGTATTTTTGCGATGGCCTGGGCAAGCTCGCTCAACAGGCCGGCATGTTGGACTTCACCGTGATGGGGGGCCGATTCCTCGAACAGACCATGCGCTATCTCGCGGAGCGCGGTGTGGCTATCGATTTCGAGGGGCGCGGCCGGCGCTACGACCTAGTGGTGACTTGCAGCGACTTGATCGTACCGCGCCGCATCCGCGGCACCAAGCTGGTGCTGGTCCAGGAAGGCATGACCGATCCCGAGAATTTTCTATTCCACCTGGTCCGGAGCCTGCGATTGCCGCGCTGGATGGCCCAGACCTCGACCACCGGCCTGTCCGATCTTTACGACGTGTTCTGCGTGGCTTCGGAAGGCTATCGCGACCTGTTCGTCCGCAAGGGCGCGCGTCCGGAGAAGATTCGGGTGACCGGCATCCCCAACTTCGACCATTGCGAGTCCTATCGGAACAACGATTTCCCACACCGGGATTACGTGCTGGTCGCGACTTCCGATATGCGGGAAACCTTCAAATACGAAAACCGCCGCCAATTCATCGAAAAGGCCAGACGTATCGCCGATGGCCGGCCGCTGATCTTCAAGTTCCATCCCAACGAAAACCCGCGCCGGGCCGGCGCCGAGGTGGAACGCCATGCTCCGGAGGCGCTGTATTTCAGCGAGGCCAACACCGACCACATGATCGCCAATTGCGAGGCGCTGGTGACTCGCTATTCGTCGGTGGTCTACGTGGCGGTGGCGCTGGGCAAGGAAATCCATTCGGACCTGCCCCACGAGCATCTGCGACGCTTGTTGCCCATTCAAAACGGCGGAACCTCGGCGCGCAACATCGCCGACGAATGTCTGCGGCTGTTCGAGATGGACACCAAGCCCCAGATCAAGCCGGCGGGAAAATTCCATCTGAAAACGCTGGGGCTGCCCTTGCTCCGCGCCGCCGGGGGCCGCCGGTGAGCGGCAAAATCGTCCTAGCGGTCCAGGCGCGCATGGGTTCCAGCCGGTTGCCCGGCAAGGTGTTGAAGGAAGCCTGCGGCAGGCCACTCCTGGTCAGGATGCTGGAGCGGTTGGCGCGGGTCCGGACGCCCGTCCGGATCGTGGTGGCCACCACCACCGAGGCCGCGGACGAGCCCATCGCCGGCCTGTGCCGCGATCTGGACGTGGAAGTGTTCCGCGGCCATCCCACCGATCTGCTGGACCGCCATTATCTGGCGGGCTTGGTTTACGGCGCGACGGCGGTCGCCAAGATTCCCTCGGATTGCCCCTTGATCGATCCCGCGGTGGTGGATCGGGTGCTGGAGCGCCATGCCCGGGGCGATTGTGACTACGCCGGCAATCTGCATCCCGCGAGTTTTCCGGACGGCAACGATGTGGAAATCATGAGCATGGCGGCGCTGGGCGCGGCCTGGCGCGAGGCGGACAAACCCATGGAACGGGAACACACCACGCCATTTCTTTGGGAACGCCCGGAACGGTTCCGGCTCGCCAACGTGGCCTGGGAAACCGGCGCGGACGGCAGCGCCCGCGATTACTCGCTGAGCCACCGCTGGACCCTCGATTACCCGGAAGATTACGAATTCATACGGCGAGTCTACGAGGAGCTGTATCCGGAACAGCCGGCGTTCGGGCTGGCCGATATCCTCGATCTCTTGGAGCGGAAGCCGGAAATCGCCGCCATCAATGCCAGGTACGCGGGGGTCAATTGGTATCGCCATCACTTGCATGAACTGAAAACGGTCGATGCCCGGCATACGCGGCTGCTTTGAGCGGCCGGCTCGTTGCCAACCACTAACGGGCGCGATTCAAAGCGATGCGCGGGCTCCGCGAACCCCTCCCCAGCCCTCCCCTTCTCGGGGGAGGGAGCCCAAACGCCCCCCGGACAAGGGGAGGGAGCCCCAAAGCTCCCCCCTGATAAGGGGGGTTGGGGGGTTACGCATCGGTTCAAACAGCACCCACCACTAACCACTTTCTCAGCCATGACCGAAACCGAA
>SXGT01308449.1_pt1 | contig 17823 bp, 16 predicted proteins | sample 3176221 | NCBI WGS metagenome assembly SXGT01 (sample SAMN11356862, study PRJNA531348) | freshwater metagenome | isolation source: freshwater sample F1-120 | place: China: Fuxian Lake, Yuxi | collected 2017-12-25
CAAAGAACAGCTTCTGCCAGCCGTAAAATTGAGTCGGCAGGATTTCGTGCTTGTCGCACAGATCGGAGACCGGGACTTTGTCGACCACGTGAGCTTTGACGATCGCGACTTTGTCCGCCGCTGAAAACTGACGTCGTGGTGTCTTCATCATGCGTCCTTTCTGGTGTGACTCTACAACACGCCAGTTTCAAGGACGCTCCATTTTCGAAAAGGGCACTTCACCGACAAAGGCTTAACCGAGCAACTCGCGTTGAAGCTGGAAACAGAAGCTCGTCTGCGCCGCACCGGGATGATTGATGTTGACCAAGAACGGTTTGCTGAGACGAAGCAATCGGCCATCGCTCCACACGTCGAAGCATTTGAAGCGAGCCTGTCGGAGCGAAGCGCTCAGTACATCGGGCACACGATGTCGCGGCTGCGGCGGATTATCGCGGGGGCCGAGTTCGCCAAGCTGGCGGACATCTCCGCCGAAGCCGTCACCAACTTCATGCGGTCTCTGCGCAAGTCCGACGATCTTGGCCCACGGACCTACAACCACTACCTGCAAGCGATCGACGCCTTTTGTAATTGGTGCGTCACGACCAAACGGCTGCTGGCCAATCCGCTGGTTGGAATGGAACGACTCAATGTTGATGTGGATGTTCGACACAAGCGGCGAGCGCTGACCCGTGAGGAATTCGCCCAATTGGTCAAATCGGCGCGGGACAGCAGCGTTTGCATTCAGCGGTTCAATGGCGAGCAGCGGGCGAGGATTTATTTACTGTCGTACTTGACGGGCATCCGACAGAAAGAAATCGCGAGCCTGACCCCGCGTAGCTTCAATCTGGCGAGCGACCCAGCGACGTTGACCGTTGAGGCCGTCTCGTCCAAGCACCGCAAGAAAGATGTGCTCCCGCTGCACCCGGAATTGGCCTTGGCACTTCCTGGGTGGCTGAAGGGCCTGCGACCATCGGACAAATTGTTCCCGAAGTTGGAACGCCGGAAAGCCTGGCTGATGGTCAAACTCGATTTGGAGCGAGTGGGCATCCCGTATGAAACCGATGACGGCATCGCCGATTTCCACGCGGCCGGCCGGCACACGCACATTACGGAACTACTTCGGAACGGAGCCTCGCTGCCGGAAACTCAGAAACTTGCCCGGCATTCCGATATCAAAATGACGATGCGTTACGTTCACATTGGCTTGAACGACCAAGCCAAGGCGGTGGCCAACCTGCCGGCCAGTGCGCTGCACCGGCGCTGCATTTCGGGCGTCTCTGATCGTCAATCGCTGTCAGCGACTGGCAATGCTTCCACCAAAAGAGAACGCCTAACTCCCTGCAATCGCAAGGAGTTAGGCGTTGATTGTCGCCGACTGGCAATCGGTGACAATTTGGAGGCGGGGGGAATCGAAATTGTGAGAATTGCACGGAGAAAACGAGGGGACTCACGGGAGACGACGCGCTTTCCGACGCGCGCCCGGTGTCGTGTCAGGTTGATGACGCGCGGTTGGGTTGGTTGATTGGTGTTTGGCCGGCTTTGGCGGATGGCTTGAAGGAGGAGATTCTTCGGCACGCGGGAATGCGATCCGACGACTTGGGCGACTTCAACAACATGGCGGAGACCGACGCTTTGGATTGGTTTCGGGATTCGGATGGCCCTGCCTCGATAGAGCGAGACTTGGGGGCCGACGTTTGACGGTGTCTGGTTCTCGACTTTGCGGAGTTGACGGCATCGGGAGTCCGCTCGGCGCGTTCTGGCGTTGACCATTGGTGTTGACGATGGGGAATTGATGTTTTCCCCGGAACGCGATGGCGTGAAAATCAATCCTTGGAAACTCGCGATTTGTTCCGCGACGTTCCGAGAGGGTTGAGCCATGCCGAGAAGAACGCATCCGAAATTGCCAAGCGCCCGCGACGCCGAAATCTTCCGGCGGGTCGTGCTCCGTGGGGAGCGGCTGTTGGTTGTGGCTCAGGATGTCGGACTCAGCAAGCAGCGCGTTCACACAATCTGTGAGCGTTTGCGGCGGATGGCCTTTGATGAACTGACGGAAGACTTCGCCGAACATCGACGGCAAACGCTCTTGAGACTTGAGCACGTCTATGGCGAGGCGATGGGCGCTTGGCAGCGATCTACGGCTGGGCGGTACTCGGAAACGGAGACGACGAACGGTTCGGGAACGCCGTTGCGTTCGACGACTCGGCAGGTTGCGAGCGGCGACGTTCGTTTTCTGTCCGAAGCGCGGCAGGTGTTGGCAAGCATCCGAGAAATCTGCGGGCTGGACGCCACACGGACAGAGATTCTGGAGGTGCGCGAGTCCAAGACGCTCAGGATTGAATTTGAAAGCCTGTTGGACGAGGGAGACGACGAACTAGAGCATCGCGCGACGCTCGCTCGGTTGGTCCAAGAGGGCAAAGTCCGTTTGATCGAAGCGGTCGATGCCGAGGGGGAGGGTGTCGAGAATGCCAAGCCGACTCTGTTATTACCGTAGCATCCCTCAACGCTACTGCTGTGAGTTTTCGGAACGTTTTGCCCCGGTGATCGCTCCAGAGGGTCCCCGTGATCGGAGTTTTCAACCTAGACCCCCCGGCAACCTCTCCGAATCTATTGACGGCGGGCACAAAACAATTTTTGCAGCTTTGAGACCATTGTTGGCAGCGAATTACATCGACTTCGGGCATGGGCGCACCTTGCCACAATGCACTCGCGATCTATATTCCAGTCCGGCTCGTAACGTGTGCATTTCCTAACAGGCTGACAAAGAAACTCATTCCGGTTGGCAAATCCTCGGCGTTTCCGTAGTTGCCGGGAGGTTGTTTGACAGCCACTAGAGTCGGGAATCCCATTTGCGACCAAGGTGACATCCTTGATTGTTTCGTCGATTCCAATGTGGCGATGAAAGTCTTGAAGTCACCGATTTCCGTGGAGACTCACGATGACCGCTGAAGTCGCAGTGTTAAACAAATACGGGATCGCTCTGGCTGCGGACACCTTGATTACGGTCACAGGAAAGAGTTGGGATGAATCTGACCAAGAGATTCGCGAGCACGTCGCCAACTCAACTCATGGCCGTAAGCTATACAAGCTGTCAAACGAACACACAGTTGCCGCAATGACAAATGGGACACGCGAACTACTGGGAGTTCCTTGGGCGCTTATCATTGGACGATATCGTCAGAATTTAGGTAACAAATCATTCAAGACGATCAGGGAGTATGCCACCGACTTCATTCAGTTTGTCAGCCAATCGGCCTTACTTTTCCCTGCGGAACGGCAAATGGCGTTTTTTAATGAAGCAACCAAAACCGCTTTTGCAAGAATCGTTTTGACAGTCGAATCTCAGCTAAAAGGAACGTCAGAACCGTCTGACGAAGCCAGACGTGACCGGACAGAGAAGGTGATCGACGAAGAACATGCACGACTGATGGCAATGCCTCTTTTGGAGCATAAATTACAGGAGCAACTCGAATTCGATGCCATAATCAATCAAAAACGAAACGACGCCTTCAACGAAGTGCCTCTCTCTGAAAACGCGCTTCTTCAATTAACGCAAATTGCATGGGCGCAGGTGAATCGAGGCGCTGTTGTGGGCAGCACCGGGAATCCGTTTGGAAGCACGGGCGTCGTCATCGCTGGATTTGGAGACGACGAACTCTTCCCGCATGTCTTTACGTTTTATACGCATTCGGTCTGCCAGAATCAGTTGCTTTGGTGCGAGGCGAAACAATTGTCGTACCCCGACTTTGATGAACGCACTGTTGCGGTCGGCAAAGCGTACGCGCGGATCATTCCATTCGGGCAGCGCGAGACCGTGGATACGGTGATTCATGGAATGTCTTCGGCGATTCTCCAAGCCACGCTGAACGATCTGTGCGAGAAGGTTCCGGCCATCGTTGCTGACGTTGCGACGGAACTCAACAACCCCGATTTGTTGTCATTGACGGGATGCTTCAAAAAGAAGTTTCAAGAATATGTAGCTAGCTTCGCAGCAGACTGCGAGCTTCAAAATCGCAGGACGTCTGCCGACGCGATCAAGTTTCTAACTCTTGAGGAACTTGCCGAGCTCGCGTCAGTGTTTGTCGAAACGACATCACTCAAACACAGAATCCAACCGGCTCCTCCAACGGTCGGCGGCCACGTCGATGTTGCTATGATTTCAAAAGACAACGGTTTTGTTTGGGTTTCGAGGAATCGAGACGGTGCTCCCTGACTTGGGAATGCGGGCTTGAGTGACTTAACCAGTAACCAATAACGACAACAACCGGCGAAACGGTGGGGCGGCAGACTCAAGTTCGCCAAAGCGGCTTGGATGTTCTAGCTGGTTGCCGATCTATATCAGCCAAACGTCCAAGCGGGTTCGTTGTTGAAGGATAAAAAGGCGATGACCAGCGACGTTGAAGAATGGCTTTCGCTCGCGAAGTCGTTGATTGAGCACGAAAAAACGTGCTATGAAGACACGGCCGGATTGCATTCGCTCACGCCGAACGCCGGAAAAATTCTGCAAACCTTGAGCTTGAGTCTTGAAGCGACGAAAGCGAAGGGCAGACGCAAGGACTCTCTGGCTCGACTGAGGGAACTGGCATCAAAATGCAGGGCCGTTGCTCTAGGCCGATTGAGTCGAGCCGAGTTGGCTGCTTGCTCGCGTGATTTGGACAGCGTCATTTCCGCGATTGCAGAACTTCAAAAGTGGGACGACTTTGGCGAGTTTAGCAGTGAGGGCGTGGCGAGGTTCGGAAGCGACTTGGTCAATCCTCTTAATCGAGTCGCCGTCTATCGGGGGCGATTTGAGCCACGCCTGAAAGTGGCCGAAACGGCGATCAAATCGGACGCTTTGCAAGTTCTCAAGGTCATCGCAGACTTGCCGGCTGAGTTTGTTCATCAAACGGGTGGAGTGGAGTTGGCGTCAGCGACGCCAATAAGGACTGGAGAATTCATTGCAGCAAGTAAGACCTCAACGCCAGAAAAGCCAAAGGTCTATCTGAACTCTTGGGCTGAAATCCTCAATGCACTCGGATTGAAGGATGAACGAGCAAGCAGAGACCGCATCCGCAAAGCGAATAAGAATTTTGCTGGGCCAATCATACTGCCGGGGCAAGGTGGACAGCCGAAAGTTGTCGAAGCGGAATTGCGCGTATGGTGGGAGGGGCTTGAGGATAATTACAAAGCCGAAGCTGACGAACGGGCCGCAGCGTTTTCCAATCAATCTGCGACGGTGTCTAATCAGTTCGATCAAGGGCGCGAGGGTCATTCAGAAACCCTAGTTCCTGAAATCGGTGGACACGTCAAACCTCGTCGGCGTACCTCCACCTAACAAAGCATCGCAAACCTTCACGAAACATAACCAAACATCCTTCCGAGCATGTCGCTCCCACTGAGTTTTCGGGGAATGCCCCGAATTCCAAAACTCACGGAGACCTAAGACATGCTGCTCTACCCGGAAGATGTTGACTGCCGACTGAATTGGCCGTTGGGCCGCGCGGAAAGGCTCGCGCGTCGAAAATGTCTGCCTCACGTCGTGCTGCCAGACGGCTCAATTCGATTCTGCTGGTCAGAGATTGAACCGCTGTTGCGTCACGTTGCAGCCACAACCGACGAAAGCGAGGTGACACGATGCTGAGTCTATCACCCGTTGAACCAGTCGTCGTGAAGGCCGAAGACGAAATCGAACCGCTGACGGTGTCGTTGGCGACAGCGTCGCGCCTTCTCGGCGTGAGTGACCGGCATATTCGGTCGCACCTCGCGGAGATTCCTCACATCCGTCTCGGCGGCCGATTGTTGTTCCGTTTGGAATCGCTCCGGCAATTTCTGGCTGAACGCGAGCAGACCGCGAAAAGCTGATCGGCTTGTGATCGCGTCAAAGCAAAGGGGCGAGCCAGTGCCCGCCCCTCATTTTCTTCTCTTCAAAACACTTCACGGCGTTGGTGCGCCGCGATCCTCGAAAGGACAAAGCGAATGATATCGTTTGACACTCCAATCTCCAAAGTTCTTTCCGCGCTGGCGTCGGTGGGAAAAAGTTTCAAACCACAAGGCAAAGGTTTTTCGGCTTGCTGCCCCGCTCACGAGGACCATTCTCCTTCGTTGAGTATTTCTGAAGGTGACGATGGGCGGGTGTTGATGAATTGCTTTGCCGGCTGCGACACGGAAGCGATTTGCTCGGCGTTGGGCCTGACGCTTGTGGATTTGTTTGAGCAATCAGAGCCGTCGCCGAGATGTCAGAAACCGACAAAGCGGCACGACTCGAAAGGTGGCAAGCGTTTCTCAACACTGGCGGACGCGATTGCCGCCTACTCGCGAACGATGGGGACACCGGCCGGCGTTTGGCATTACGGTGACGCGACTGGCGAAATCGTCGCCGCTGCGATTCGCTACAACTTGCCGGATGGCAAAAAGACGTTTCGGCCGGCGTCGCGCGATGGGGCTGGTTGGGTTCTGAATGCTCCGGCATTGCCTCGACCGCTGTATCGGCTTCACGAGTTGGCGTCGCTCCCGGCCGAAGCGCGTGTCTATGTTTGTGAAGGGGAGAAAGCGGCCGACGCCGCCTGCGAACTCGGATTACCGGCGACGACATCGTTCGGCGGCTCGCAAGCCGCCAAACACGCCGATTGGACTCCGTTGGCTGGTCGCGATGTTGTCATCTTGCCAGACCATGATGATGCCGGGGCGAAATACTGTGAGACCGTCAAACGCATTTTGGCGGTTCTGAATCCGCGTCCAACGCTGCGAGTCGTGGAACTGCCTGAGCTTCCCGAAGGTGGCGACATTTTGGAATTCATCGCGGCTCGGACTGCGGCCGGGGATTCGCCGACGATCATCCGTGACACGGTGGACGAACTTGCCGAATCCGTTCCCGTAGTCTGTCTGGAGGACGTTTCGCAGGAGCCGGCGGGGCCGATTGATGAAACGGCTCCACGACTGATTACTCGCCGACTCTGTGACGTGATCCCAGAGCCGCTGGAATGGCTCTGGCTGAATCGTGTGCCGCTCGGCAAGGTCACATTGCTGGCAGGCGATCCGGGGCTTGGAAAGTCGTTCCTGACGTGCGACATGGCCGCGCGAGTGAGCAAAGGGGCCGCTTGGCCGGATAACGAACTGCCTCAGCCCGTTGGTTCCGTCATCATCTTCAACTGCGAAGACGGACTGGCAGACACGATTCGGCCGCGACTTGAGAAGGCTGACGCAGACTTGACCAAGATCGTCGCGATTGAGGGGGTCCATTTCTTCGATCCGAAAACCGAGAAAGTCCGCCGACGAGGGTTTTCGCTGGCCGCTGATTTGCCGCGACTCGCCGAAGAACTCGCGAAGTTGGCGGACACCCGGCTGGTCGTGATTGATCCAGTGTCTGCCTATCTTGGCGATGCCGACTCTCACAAGAACGCCGATGTTCGCGCCTTGCTGGCTCCGCTGGTGGAATTGGCAGAACGGCATCGCGCGGCCGTCGTGTTGGTGAATCACCTCTCGAAAAGTACGGGGGGCAAAGCGATTTACGGTTCGACGGGTTCCATCGGCTTTGCCGGAGCCGCGCGGGCTGTCTGGCACGTTGCCAAAGACACCGAGAACGAATCACGGCGACTGTTCCTGTCCGTGAAGTCGAACCTAGCTCCCGAATCAAGCGGGCTGGCCTATTCCATCGACGATGGGGCTGTCCGCTGGGAAACGGATCCCGTCCACATGACCGCCGACGAATTGCTCGCGAAGGAAGCCAGAGCCACTGCCGGCTTTCGGGCCTCCCGAAAAGACGAAGCGGCCGAATGGCTCCGCGAACGCCTCAACGATGGTCCTGTCGCTTCCAAGGATGTCTTTCGAGAGGGCAAGGAAGCCGGCTTTGGCGAAAAGTCACTGCGGAACGCATTCGAGAGCATCGGGGGAAAATCATCGAAGTCTGGAATGGACGGGCCTTGGTGCTGGTCGCTCCGCTCTAACCCAATGAAGGCCGAGCAAGCGAGCCCCAAAGCATCGTCAAAGGCTCAAGCCCCCGAAGATGCCACGAACTTGCCGAAGTTGCCCAATTCGCAGAACGAGGCAAGTTCGCCAAGTTCGGGCAACATCGGCGATGAGCCAACGAGCAAGTGAGCACCCAACTGATTCAGAGTGTTGCCATCGGCGAACCGGCAAAGCCACGAATCAAACAGAAAGAAACGGAACACAACGGAACCTAGCGCGCCACGAAGGGCTTGGATAGAATCTTCTCTCAGCGAGTGTCGCCGCCGAACAGCGTCGCCTCCAATTTCTCAAGAGAAAGCCCCTTCATGGCCAGCGTCTCCACTGATAAGAACGGCAACCGTCGCATCGTCTTCAAGAACCTCGACCGCAAACGCGACGCAATCTACGTCGGCAAGTTACGGATGCGGGACGCCGAGACGATTGCCAACAGGATCGAAGCACTTCTGTCGGCGAAATTGTCCCGTCGCCCAATGGAATCCGACCTCGCGGAATGGACTGCCGACATACCCGATTGGTTGGCGGACAAACTCGCTCGCAAGGGATTGATTGCTCCGCGCGTGTCGGATCAGGACTCCGACCGGGGAGCGTTGCTCGGCGATTTCCTGACCGACCACCTCGCACGACGCTCGGATTTGAAGGGGACGTCGTGCGTCGTCTATGAACACGTCCAACGAAACTTGGAAGCATTCTTCGGCAAGGACAAGCCGCTCTGCGAAATCACTGAGGGTCAAGCCGTGGATTTCGGCAGATACCTTGCCGCCGGAAAGGCTCGGCGAAATAAATCAGACGCGAAGCTAAGCCGCACCACTGTTGATCGTCGGATGAGTCTTGCCACAACCATTTTCAACGACGCCGTGAGGCATCGACTGATCGACAACAACCCGTTCACTGAATGGCGAAAGCCGCTGAAGAACGTCATCAGCCGCACGAACAAAGCTCGGCAACGCTTCATCACGCGAGAGGATTTCGCTCGGATCGTCGAAAAGGCTCCCGATGTTGAATGGCGGTTGCTGCTGGCGTTGGCTCGATTCGGTGGGATGCGTGTCCCGTCCGAACCGCTGTCCCTGAAGTGGACCGACGTTGATTGGGAGCACAATCAGATTCGCGTCCCCTGCCCGAAGCTGGAACACCTTGAAGGAAGAGAAAGTCGAATTGTCCCCATCTTCGGCGAATTGCGGCCGTTCCTGGAACAATGCCGGGACGCGGCTGAACCGGGGGCCGAATGGATCATCGCGAAGCATCGCCCCCAATCTGTTCGCAACGGCGATGGCTGGCACAATGCAAATCTGAGAACGATGCTTCACAAGATCATCCGTCGCGCAGGATTCGAGCCGTGGCCACGAGCATGGAACAACCTGCGAGCGTCCAGAGCAACGGAACTGGCGGAAGAGTTCGCCAGCCACGTCGGCGCTTCATGGCTCGGCCATACCGAAGAAATCGCCGACGCTCACTACCGCCAAGTCCTCCCGTCCCACTTTGAAAAAGCCACGCGCGTCCCGACGCGCGCAGGAGCGGAAATGCCCGACGAGACCGGAAGTGGTGTCATTCGGCCTTTGCATGAAAACGAAAAAGCCCCAGAGTTTCTGGGGCTTTCCGCTCCTCGCCGATTAGTGCAAGGAATGCCAGGTGGAGGCGGGGGGAATCGAACCCCCGTCCTGTGATCCCTCAACGATGGCCTCTACGTGCGTAGTTCGCTGATCGATCTCACCGGAACAAGCTCAACGAACGAGGCTTGTCTTTGGCCAGCTAACCACGTTGTCTCGTGCCCGCTGTAGTCGGCGCTGAGCGGACACCAGTCTGAATTTGCGACAGGCGATTCGGACTCCTCAGACGGGGATTCCTAGACCTGTGGCAGCACTAGGCTGCCAAGGAGAATTGCCGATTGGCAATTATTATGTGATCGGCTTTTAACGTGGCCTGCTGATCAACCACGGCACGCCACCATCATCTATGGTGACCCAGTCGAATCCAATCGCCCCCGGGTGCGGACAGGATACGCAATAAGTGTCGAACGATGAAGGAGGAATTTCCTCTGATCCACAAGTTCTGCAAATCGTCTCTGAAAACAGTCGATAGCACGACGCAGCCATTTCACCAGGAAATAAGTCCGAGCAATCGTCATGGCAGCCTTTCTCCAAATGCGGGTTGAAGAGGAATTTTGGAGGGTCAGTAGTCGAACCACATGCCGGCTCCGCAGAGCGTTTCATTGCGACCGGCGAATTGCCATTGCAGAGCGGGACCGGTGTAGTACTGCAAACCCACACGGAAGAGATGGTGCGATTCTTCACCTCGCCACTGCCAACCGGCGACGGTGTTGACGCTGGTGCCCCAGTGAAAATCTTGGCGCGTGTGACCGTTGATTCCAAAGTACGGTGCGCTCTTCAGGCCAAAGGCTCGCAGAGGCGTGTATTGATAGCCGTATTGCAGTTCTACGGGTTCCGCCCCCCCCTCGTGTCCAAAGGCGTAGCCGACTTCACCGTAGACCTGCATGTCATCGGTCAGGGTGTGGGTGATACCGAAGATCAACGAGTCACGGACATAATTCACACGTGGAAAGCCCGGGTTCCGTCGCAAGTATTCGTCACCGATGTGCGAGCTGAGGTGGTAATAGCCCACCTTGTAGGCATTACGGCCACTCCTTCGAGTGAAGAGCAATCCAAAGCGAAAGTCGACGGCTTCGAGATCTGAATTCTGTTGCGGATCGACACGAGCTTGCGCTCCTCCTTCCATGTCGAATTGCCAGGCTCGAAGATTCGCTTCGTCATGATTGCTGTTGCCAAGCAATCCGATTCGGCCCCCCATCTGGGTTTCCCACACAAGCCCTCGGCCCCTCTCTTTCAACCAGACGGCGTTGAATCGTGGCTCCTTTTCCCCGGCAATGTAGGACCGATAGAGCAATCCCTTTGGCAGAACTTGAACCCCGAAAAATTCACCGAACTGGTGGTCCGGCTCATCGTCAAAAACGGGAACCTGTCGCGCGTCTCGAACCTGATCGAATCCGTCGTCGTCGAACGACGGGGCATCCAATTGTTCGTCGATCAGCCGAAGGGGCGGATACGCGGCGGCATCGTCGAAGCATGTTTCCACGGTCACTTCTCGAGCGATCGCGATGCCGAGCGAAGGACGGCACGTCGCCAGCAAAATCATGAACCAGAGCATTCCGTTCCGTCGCAAAATCCCGTCCTCCTGACCCCGCGATCCAGTGCCGGAACAAGTCGGCGCGGCGCGATGATTTTCCTCATCGCTATCGACGGGTTGTGCTGAAATGGGCCACGAAAGCGGTTTTGACGACCGGCCCGACGCCGAAAGACTGGGCAAAATGCCGGAGATTCCGCGTGCGCTGACAGCTCCTTTCGAGAAGACACGGCAAACCTTTCCGGTTTTACTCGATAGGCCATGCCCGCCGGACGATTCTCATGGCGGGATCACGGAGTGCGCTGAATCGTGAGGACTTGTCCTGTGCAACTCGTCTGTCTCGAACGACGAAGCCTTTGGCGATGGTACGCAGTGTTCGCTCAGAGTTTGGCGAGCCTGTTGATCGGCTCGTCTCTCCACGGACAAGACTTCTTACCACAGTGGCACGATCCGTTTCTTCGACCAGCAAATTCCGCCATTGAGCCTCGTTCGCCCGTTCGATTTGTCTGGGAAGATGAGGAGTTCGACGAGTCTTTCGATCCGAATCCAATCCGGCGAACGGCGTATCAAAATCAATATCCGCTGAGCAAGGACTCCGAAGACCTGTTGCCACGCGAAGATCATTGGCATCGGCTCGAGGAGGATTCCCCCAAGTCCCCGCGAGAAGAATCGGATTCGGAAACCAATGACCAATTTGCCGATGACGAAGCTCCGTGGATCGAATGGAAGAAGACGATCGGCACGGCGACCTGGATCGCTCCCAACTCAGGGGGGATGGGAGTGACGAGCTTGGAGGCTCGCGGCTCGATCGAGTTCCCCAGCTTTCAAGCGCTGTGGTTCGTGCCGAGGTTTGCGGCGCACGCATTGAACGGCCCGACCATCGCGGATCTGCCGGGGCAGTTGTGCGACGCCTCGTTCGAGGTCGTCGGGATGTTGCCCATCGGAGAACACTGGTTCGTGCAGGCGGCGGTCGCACCAAGTTTTTACACCGATGGAGACAACACCGGTGCTGAGGCATTTCGGACGCCGGGGCGGGCGTTGGCCTTCTGGAAATACTCGGACACACTCACGTTCATCGGCGGCGTGCTGTATCTCGACCGTGATGACGTGAAAGCGATTCCGAGTGCCGGCCTGCTCTGGAATCCCAACGACGATTGGAAGTTTGAACTTTGTGCTCCGCGTCCGCGTATCGCTTGGCGTTTTTCGCACGATGACGAATCGGCTCGCTGGGGCTACATCGTCGGCGAATTTGGCGGTGGCACCTGGGCGATCCGCCGAGCGTCCGGCCTTAACGATGTCGCCACATTGAGTGACTACCGCCTGATGGCCGGTTACGAGCGCAAATGGACCAGCGGACGGAGTTGGCTGGTCGAGGCCGGATACGTCTTCAGCCGGACGCTGGAGTACAGCTCAACGCCCGGCGAAATCAACTTGCCCAGCTCCGCGCTTGTTCGCCTAGGGATCACGTTCTGACGTGGGGCACGTTACCGACGTACGAAGAAGACCTCGACGTCATCAACGATCCATTCGGTGGACCAAGTACGACCATTGTCGGCGCTCATCACGTTGAAGAAGAGCGTGTTCATTTGCAGGTTCGGCTCGCCGTAGGGCATCGTCGAAGCGAGGTGGTCCGAAGGCTTGAGCGGCCCGGTCCCTTTGGTCGCGTAGTAATGGACACGGCCATCGGGCGAGAGGGTCATGCCCAGCGTCCACCAACCGGTTTCCTTGATCATCTGGCCGGCGACGAAGTCCTGGCCGTACTGATCGCCACGGATGACAAACGCGGCGGTGTCTTCTTTGTTCTGACCGTCGCTCTTGCTGTTGAGTTGCAGGAACATCCCCGGCCAGGCTTGTTCGAGTTGCTTCGTCTTCCCGATCTTCTTGAAGAGTTTGCGATCGGTCACCGGCTTCATCACATGCGTCAGCGTTTCGATTCGGAATCCGAACGACGAGCCAGTCCGTTTCTCCCACTGATCGAACGGCGGCAGAAAAACGCGAGCAACCACGTTCGGCGTCCACATGGCCGGGATCGTGCCACCGAAACGACCATTGCCGTTCATGATGAAGTCGTCTTGCTGCATCTTGTAGCTGGGTGCTCCGGGGATCCCGGTCTGTACGGATCGCAGCTTGAGCGCGCCTTTGCTGTTCGGCAGGCCCCCTTCCGGAGTCGCCACACGCTCCACGACATCAGGCTGTCCGCGAAGCAGGCTCTCGAACCAGCGATTGTTGGTCGTGGCTCCGGAGGGATACCGGACTTGCTTGTCGATGTTGTTGCTGCTCTTGGGCAGGTTGGGGATGTACGACCAATTCGCATCCTCGAAGTCGTCGCCGACCTCGGTCATTTTCTCGCCGGTGCCGGGAACCACTTGAGCGTTCGCCAGCGAAGCTCCTCCGACCACCAATGTTGCGACCGTGAACAGACCCGCGACTTTGCGGATCAGGCAAAACTTGAGAGCGTCCAACATGCTCCTCACCCCTCTGCAGCTTGCGAGAATATGACTCGGTCAGCAGGACGTGCCGACACGGACCGATCAGACCATCCGGGATATCGGTCTTGATCGTCGCAAGCGACAAAGGAATCTCATTCCGGCGGAGCAACCGGAAAGGTCTCGCGCGCTGACAGAACCGGTAGAGCAAGCCTCACAAACCCGGATGTTCTGCGATTGCCTCGCGGAGATGACCTTTTCGTTTTTCCTCTCAATCCCTTTTCACGTCGCGAAACTTGCTCGCGCGCGAGGTCACGACCACAATCCGCTCGCCGTTGATGAGCGATCGGCTCGCCAACCTGCGTTCTCAATCACATCCCAGCCCGCAGCCGGTTGGATGACCATCTTTCTGGGCATTTGCCCGCAGCCAGCCGTATCCCGGTTTCAGGAGTCACGATGTCCATCAGCGTCAAATCTTCCATCAAACAAGTCGCCATGCTGTTTTCTGGCGGCCCAGCTCCAGCCGCCAACGCCGTCATTTCCGCCGCCGCGTCGTCGTTCGTCCGCGACGGGATCAAGGTCTTTGGAATGAAAAACGGCTACTCGAACCTCGTGGAGTTCGGGCCAGATCATCCGATGACCAAGGATCGCGATTACATCAACCTTGATGCTCAGCGTCTGCGGCGCACCCGCAACACACCGGGCATTTTGATCGGCACGGCTCGTGCGAATCCCGGCAAAGGGGTCGATCGGCCGGAAGACCTGCACAACGCGGAGAAATGCAAAAAACTCCGCACGGTCTACGACGCACTCTGTTCGATGGAGATCGACGCACTGGTCTCGATCGGCGGTGATGACACACTCCGCACCGCCTACAAGATGACGAAGTTTCAAGAGACCTTGCCCGCCGAAAGTCGCAAGATTCCGGTCGTGCATGTTCCGAAGACGATCGACAACGACTACTTCGGCATCGACTTCACCTTCGGCTTCTTCACCGCCGTCGAGACGATGGCCGGTGAGATCCGCAACCTGTTGGCCGACGCCGAAGCGGGCCGAGCGTACTTCATCGTCGAGTCGATGGGGCGCGGTGCCGGCTGGCTGGCCTACGGAGCCGCGATGGCCGGCGAGGCGAGTCGAGTCATCAGCATTGAGGACTTCGACGAGTCCATGCTGACGACGGAGCAGGTCAAAAATGTATCCACCGGCCAGATGGAGCCTCACAAGATTTTCAAGCTTGACGAGTTCGTGAACAACATCGTCGAGTTGATGCGGTTCCGCGAAGAGGCCGAGGACAAGGAGTTCGGTGTCGTCGTTCTGGCCGAGGGCTTGGCCGAGTTCTATCCGCTCACGCTTCCCCCCTCCGAGGAGCCTCCGATCGAGGTCAAGTACGACTCGTTCGGTCACATCTCGTCATCGAGCGTTGACCTCGGCAAGCGAATCGCCAAGCGTGTCGCGAAGCGCTACAAGGAAGTCACCAACTCGGATCGAAAAGTCAACGGCGTGCAGCTCGGCTACGAGACTCGCTGCGCTCGCCCACACGCCTTCGACGTGATCCTCGGCAGCCAGCTGGGAGTCGGTGCCTACCGGGCACTCGTCCAGGAAGGTGCGAACGGAGTCATGGTTTCGGTCGAAGGACAGTTCGATCTCAAGTACGTCCCGTTTGATGAGCTTGTCGATGAGTCCACGCTGACGACTCTCGTCCGAAAAATTCGCCCCGAGAGCGACTTCTACAAACTCGCGCGGTTTCTGGAGACCAACGTCGCCGGCCCAGGCTTCCCCGATGTTGATCGCCGCAAGGGAGAACGTCGGCAGTCTTGACACCGTATCAGAAACTCGGCTGGCCATCGGCCTCACGTTCCGACGGCCAGCCACCATTTCACGAACGCGGCGCTCGACCAGAAGTACGCCGCGAACGAAACGAGCGACCACGCGGCATCGCTCAGCCAGCACGAGCGAACCGGCGGACTCATCCGCTTGGCGACGAGAGACGCGACCGGAAGTGATGGCAGGAAGCCGACAAGAAAGCTCCACTCCGTCGCGAGTCCCAACAGCCGCGTCAGGTGGTAATAGACGCCGCACAAGCCAAAGAACGCGAAGCCCGTCAAGTACGATCGCAGCCGAGCCACACTGACGAATCGGCTGTTCCGCGCCCTGCAACTCGCCAGCACCGCGAGTTGAAATCCACCCCACAACGCAAGCGGCCACAGAAACAAATACGTCTCAGATCGCGCGTTGAGCCACGGACCGACAACGACGGACGATCCCATCACACTGCCGAAAAATAGAACGCGGCGTAGCATCGCTGACGACTCAAGCGGCTCCGAACGAAATCTCACCACCGCCGCACGAAGCGTGACGCTGAGTCCACCTGCCGCCGCTCCGCTGGCAAGAATCAACAGTGCCGACCATCCAAACCACGCCCGTAACTCACGCCACTCGGGAGTCATCGCGGGAAATTCCCGTTCGCCACCAATCAAGCTCGTCGGATCAAAGCGAGTCTGCTTCGGAATGTCTCGCACTGTCAGTGCCGGCGATGACAAGTCTCGTCCCGGCCGATCACCGAGAAACAAACAGACGGCCTGGCTCTGCGAGCGCACGAAGAGTCTGCCGTTCGAGAACGCTGGCAGCGTCCAGCTCACTTCGCCGTCAAAAACTTTTGTCTTGGCCAGCTCCTGATACGACTCGCCTGAGACGCGAGCCAACATCAACTCCCCCGCGTCGTTGAACAGCACCAGTTTGTCACCGACGACAATCACGTTGGCCTGCCCAACGTGCGATTCCGACCAAAGGACCTTACCGGTCAGCCACTCGACGCAGCGAAACTCGCCGCGCGATGGCCGATTGCGGCGCGACTGAGCCTCCTTCAGATCGAACCCAAAAACATCATCGCTGACGAGCACGCTCGATGCGACATCGTTGGAAAGCTGGAAACTCTCCCACACGCGCTTCGGACGGCAGCGACCGGTCGCTTCGTCGGCGACCAACTCGAACAGCCTCGCTCCGGCCTTGAATGGAGCCGCGATGAACAGGTACGGCTCGCGATACAACGGCTGGGCCGAGTGCTCGTCGTAGCCGTTCGAGAGTTCCACCTCGAACCACAACTCACCCGACTTGCGATCGAACGCCGCGAGCGAATTCTCCAGCAGCGCGATCACCAACTTGTGGCCTTGCCACTCGATTGGAATCGGCGTTGCGTAACTCGCCGGCGAGTCGCCGCTCTGCCAGACAACCTCGCCGTCGGACAGCCGCAACGCCACGACGCTCGCTCCGTGACCACCCACCGGCACGATCACCAAATCGTCGATGACCAACGGCGAGGCCGAGTACCCGAAGTCGGTCCCCTTGCCTCGAAACCGGCGATGCACATCGGACTGCCAGATCGAGCCACCGTCGCTTGCTCGCACGCAACCGATCACGCCGTCCGGAGTCGCGAACACAACACGATCGCCACTGACCGCCGGCGTCGATCGCGGACCCGGATACAAGCCCCCCTCGAATGGCAGGCCGTAGCGGTGCGTCCAAATCGTCTCGCCCGTGTTCGCGTCGAGGCACAGCACGAACTGCTGATGCAGCGACTGCGCAAGCGTGAAGGCTCGATCGCCGACCACAGCGAAGCTGGAATAGCCAGCGCCGATCTCCTTCGCCCACAGCACCGGCGGCCCGTCTGTCGGCCACGACTCGGCGATGCTGGATTCCACCGAATGCCCGTCGTGCGTCGGTCCTCGAAGCTGCGGCCAATCAGCGGCGAACGACGCCGATTCGAACAACATGCCGACAATCAGCACGGTTCGGCAGACTTGTGAGAACGTAGCCGCCTCGCTCCCGCGAGGCGGAGCATGTTGAAAATAGCGCAACGAACGGAAGCTGGTTCTCTCAGCTCTGCCTCGCGAGAGCGAGGCAGCTACGTTCGCGCGATTGATGCCTGGATTTGTCGTTGCTCTTATCGGAGACATCGTGCAACCGCTCAGTGGCTTTGTTTTGGCCGACATCTACAATCCGACCCCCGTTTCACGATACCAAGGATTGATCTCGAATGACTGCTTCTGTCGCCCCGGTTTCTCAAAAACACTCCGCCACATCACACGTTCCCGACGCCAGCGGCCGCTTCGGCGAGTTCGGTCGTCGCTTCGTCCCCGAAACGTTGATGCAGGCGCTCGAGCAACTCACCGTCGAGTACGAAAAAGCTCAACGCGATCCGGAGTTTCATCGCGAGCTGGATGGACTGCTGAAGAACTTTGTTGGCCGGCCAAATCCGCTCTACTTTGCCAAGCGGCTGACACAGCATCTCGGTGGCGCGAAGATTTATCTCAAGCGTGAGGACTTGAATCACACCGGCGCGCAC
>SXGT01078911.1_pt1 | contig 17820 bp, 20 predicted proteins | sample 3176221 | NCBI WGS metagenome assembly SXGT01 (sample SAMN11356862, study PRJNA531348) | freshwater metagenome | isolation source: freshwater sample F1-120 | place: China: Fuxian Lake, Yuxi | collected 2017-12-25
ATGCCGGTGGCCAGCCCCCGACGATCCGGGAACCACTTGATCAGGGTTGAAACCGGAGAGATATAACCCAAACCCAGTCCACACCCCCCGATGACACCGGAGCCCAGCCAGAGCAGCCAAAGCTGATGCCAGGCTATACCCAGAGCCGATATGAAAAATCCTCCTCCCCAGCAACAGGCAGCAATAACGCCAGCCTTGCGGGGACCGGCCCGTTCCAGCCAATGACCGAACACGGCTGCCGATGAGCCCAGAAAAACAAAAAACAGGGTATACATCCAGCCCAGATGGCTGATTTTCCAGTCACATTCACGCGTGAACAGCCAATCGAGCAGGGACAATTCCGTCAGACAAGTTCGGGGGGCATCCACGCCCAATGCCTTGCTGAGTGGCAACCAGAATACACTGAAGCCATAAGCCATGCCGATCGATAAATGGACAGCCAGGGCCGCAGGCGGAACCAGCCAGCGGTTGAAATCGGCACTGGCTATGGTGTGCTCGCGGGAGAGCCAGTTCATGGAGGATTGCCTCGTAAAAATCAGGGGGAGACGCGGGTTTCGATCCTGTCCGTGATGAGTGTGCGGACAGAAGGCAGGCAATTTAACACAAACTGCCGCCTTCTGCCTTTCATCTGGAAGGAGGGCCGCCATTCTCATTTATGGCGAACGGCCTGTTAAATTTTACCTGTACAAGCCCGTCCGTAGAGGAAACTACGGTGGATGCCACGACCGGCTGGCCGAGTGAGCGGGACTCTTTATACGGCCGATCCGACGGTATTCCGGTTTGTGTGGGTAGTCCGGAAGAACGCTCCCGTAAGTCGAGACCCGAATCGCAGTTTCTGTCGATATCCCTGGAGGGGTTAACACTGACCTGGCGATCTGTTACCAAAATTCCGTGATCGTGGGTATCCATGAAGCAATCAGGATGTTTATACTTGCCCACTTTTGAATGCGCTCACGAACCAGATGACCCCTGTAGTTGAAAACCTAGTCAAAACCCGTCTACCGACTGCCTATGGTGAATTCTCCCTGTATCTCTACCACCAGGGGGGCAAGGAGCATCTCGCCCTGGTGAAATCAGACGTAGCCGGACAATGGGGAGTGCCGGTCAGGGTACACTCGGAGTGTATCACCGGCGACCTGTTCAGTTCCCGTCGTTGTGATTGCGGTGATCAACTCAGGCATGCCATGGCTTTTCTGGGACGGTCGGATTGTGGTGTCCTGGTGTATCTGCGCCAGGAGGGACGGGGCATAGGCCTGCACAAGAAACTGCAAGCCTACAATCTTCAGGATCAGGGACTCGATACCGTAGAAGCGAATGTCAGCCTGGGGCATCGGCCCGATGAGCGTGAGTATCAGGTGGCAGCACTGATTCTTCAGGATCTGGCGGTGAAGTCGGTCAGGCTCATCACCAATAATCCACGCAAGGTGGATGAACTGGTGCGTTTAGGGGTGAAGGTTCAGGATCGTATTCCCATTGAGGTGGGCCAGCATGCCGATAATCTGGACTACCTTCGTTCCAAGGTGGAAAAAATGTCTCACTGGATCACTTTCCGCGAGACTTTGCCATCTTCCGGTAACCATGCCTTTTTGGCTCCCCTGCTGGATGCACTGAGCCTGGCGCGTCAGGCCCGGGGGGATCGTCCCTTCATTACCCTGCATTATGGTCAAAGCCTCAATGGCAGGATCGTTTCACCCGCTGTCATGACAGCCGAATCCATGCATGCCGCTGCCCTGCTGCATGACCTGGGTCAGCAGCACGATGCCGTTCTGATCGATCTGGCCAGCCTGAGGGCCGGTGACATGCCCGGGATAGGTTCAGGAACCGGGGTGGCAGAATTCGCCAGGATCATCGTGGTGGATGACGGTTCGGTGTCTGTGGCGGGTTGGGATGACGCGCCTGATTTTGCGACCGCCCCGATTGTATTATCGACTGGAGGCAGGGATTTGACCTGCTCTGGCATTGACTGGCTGGCCGGAGCCAGGCTTCTGGTTTCAGACCAGGACGAAACCGGTATCTGTCCTCATCAGATCAGCGCACTGTGTCACCGCATGGGGATCAAAACCCTGCTGGTCGTGGGCACGGGGTCATTGATCAGGACTTTCCAGAACTCTCACTGTGTAAATTATTGCGTGATTACCATCAATCCCCACATCGCTCATGATCAGGAGCCTGAAGCGGCGACTGCGAATCATAACGGGTCGACCGGCTTGTCCCTCAGGGAATGCCATTACCATACGCTGGATACCTCAACGGTTGTCTGTGGCGCGGTGACTCAACCATGAAAAGGGCACAAGCCATTTATCACCAGGGTATTCGTGCGGTTGCGGTAGGAGAGACTGACGTTCCTGCACCGCGTAGTGGGGAACTGCTCATCAAAACCCGTTACTCGGCCATCAGCACCGGACAGGAGACCCGGGTATTCCGGGGCGATAGTCCGATCCCGGGGTCTGGTCGCACCCAATATCCGCTGAAATCGGGAGCGGCCCTGGTGGGTGAGGTTGTCGCAGTCGGTAATCCACAGGATCGGGACTGGATGGGAAAATGGGTGTTTGCCTATCACCCTCATCAGGCCTATCTGGTACTCGAACACAAGGATTGCGTAATGATTCCTGCCAATACGCCACCCGAACGCGCCCTGTTTCTGGCCAGCCTGGAATCCGCCCTGAACATGGTCACGGATATCGGGCCTCTTCTGGGGGAGCGGGTGATGGTGTTTGGATTGGGTATCGTCGGCCTGTTGACTACGGCACTTTTGGCGCAGTATCCGCTGGCAGAGTTGATTACGGCCGATCCCCTGGCCCTGCGTCGCGATAAATCACTGGAACTGGGTGCAGGACTTGCCATCGACCCGCAGGATCAACGGGCCGTGATCGCCCTTCGGGAATGTCTTTTTCATGACACGGTTGACGGACTCGATGCGGCGGTCGAGGTGTCCGGGCGAGTCAGTGCCCTGAATCAGGCCGTGCAATTGACAGGCACTGGTGGACGTGTCGTGATCGGTTCCCGCTACGGCAAAACCAGCGAGCCCTTCAATCTCGACGACAGGGTGCTGGATAACCGGATTCGTCTGGTTTCCAGTGTACCCCGCTCGCCCGGCTCCCGTTGTGGTGGGGGGCGTTGGGGACGGGAACGACGTTTGCAATTGGCCTGGGACTGGCTGGCGCGTCTGCAACCCGAGCAGTTCATTACTCACCGCTATGCCCTGGCTGCTTGTCAGGAGGCTTACGAGTTACTGAGTAACCGGCAGTCTCAGGCCCTGCAAGTCGTTTTTCGCTACGAATGACAGGCTTGTCAGCGTGCGGCAAGTGATGGCAGATTATCTGCTGCTTTATTGCCGCAGTGGTTTTGAAAAGGAAACGGCGGCAGAAATCCTGGCTCGAACCCGGGCGCAGAATATTGAAGGCTATATTCGCACCGAACCCGACAGCGGCTATGTGCTGTTCCACCCGCATGAGCCTGCTGATTTATTCAGTCGGCTGCCGGAACGAATCACATTCAAGAGCCTGATGTTTCCCCGGCAATGGGTATTCTGTCAGTCGCCCACCCTGGTCTTGCCCGAGAAGGACAGGCTTACGCCGTTACTGGATGCCATCAGTCTTATGGGCACGCGCTTTGCCGGTGTCTGGCTGGAAACGGCTGACACCAATGAAGCCAAAACCCTGGCAACCTTCAATCGAAAGTTTTTGCCCTTGCTGGAAAAAGGCCTGCGTAGCCGCCATTGGATTGTCCCGGGGCAGGGCAGACACCTGCACGTTTTCCTGATGGATTCGCGTCGGATACACCTGGGCTGGAGTCCGGTCGGCAATGCATCCCTCTGGCCCATGGGCATTCCCAGGCTTCGCTTCCCTGCTTCGGCACCCAGCCGTTCCACCCTCAAGCTGGAAGAGGCTTTTTTGTTTTTCGTCGAAAAACCTGAGCAGGAACTGCGTGCCGGCATGACCGCCGTGGATCTCGGCGCCGCGCCCGGCGGGTGGACCTGGCAACTGGTACGGCGGCATCTTCGCACCACGGCGATAGACAATGCTTCATTGCAAGCCGATTTACTGGAATCCGGCCTGGTCGAACATCTCCGGGTGGATGGTTTCCGTTATCAACCCAAACGGCCAGTAGACTGGCTGGTTTGTGACATGGTGGAACAGCCCATTCGCATTGCCGGGCGGATTACTGACTGGGTTGTGGCTGGCTGGTGTCAGAAGGCGGTGTTCAATCTCAAGTTGCCCATGAAGAAGCGTTATGAAGAGGTGTTACGTTGTCGCAACGTCATGACCGAACGCCTGATTCGGGAGGGTATTGATTTTGACCTGGCCTTCAAACAACTCTATCACGACCGGGAGGAAATCACCGGTTATCTGTGCCGCCGGTAGATTGTGCCGGTGCTTTGCCTTTCAAGTGACTTGTCGACTTGATAGAATCGCGGTGGTTCTGTTTTGGACCAAACCCCGAATCAACCCGCTTGAATTGATAATCGTGAGCGATCATTATGGAAGGCAACAACATTCATCAGCATATTTCCAGGCAGTACGATCACGAATTGCTGGATATCCGCAATCAGGTATTGGCACTGGGAGGATTAGTCGAGGAACAGGTCAAGAGTGCCATTTATGCACTGATGTCCGGCGATATGGAAATCGCTGAGCGGGTCATCGCCGATGATTACAAGGTCAACTCCATGGAAGTCACCCTGGATGAGGCGTGTACCCAGATTATCGCCCTCAGACAACCTGCAGCCCGTGATCTGAGGCTGATCGTTGCGGTGATAAAAACGATCACCGATCTTGAGCGCATCGGTGATGAGGCCAAACGGATCGGGCGTATTGCCCTGGATCTGGCCTCCCATCAACCCCGGCGCAATCAGTTGACTGACCTTGAACACCTGGCACTGCATGTTCGCAAGTTGCTCAGGGAAGCACTGGATGCCTTTGCCCGTATGGATGTCGATGAAGCCCTGGGGGTCGTACAGGAAGACAGACAGGTCGACAGGGAATACGAAAGCATCATGCGTCAACAACTGACCTTCATGATGGAGGATCCCCGCTGTATTCCGGTCTCGCTCGATATCATGTGGTCAGCCCGTTCGCTGGAGCGTATCGGTGATCGTTCCTGTAACATCTGCGAATACGTTATCTACTACATCAAGGGTAAAAATATTCGTCATATCAATATCGATCAGGTACGTGAGGATTTGACTCCGGGTCATTGATTGCGGGTCAGTTCCAGCGCAAATTCTCAGGTTTTCTGCCCGAATCCAGACACCTGAATCACCGGCCATTTTGCCAAAAAAAGAAGAATCATTCTGTTCCATCGCATGAAATCCCTCAAGATAGCGGCAATGCTATTACCCTGGATGTTGTTTCCCTCGATGATCCGGGCGGTAGAGCCTTTCGTCGTGGAAGACATACGTATTGAAGGGTTGCAACGCATTTCAGCCGGTACCGTATTCAATTATTTGCCTGTCAAGGTGGGCGATACCTTCGACGGAAAGCAGTCTGCGGAGGCCATCAAGGCCTTGTTCAAAACCGGTTTCTTCAAGGATGTCAGACTCGAACAATCCGACACGACCCTGTTGGTCGTCGTTGACGAGCGTCCATCCATTGCATCCATCAAACTCGAAGGCAACAAGGACATCAGTTCCGATGATCTGGGTAAAGCCCTGAAGGGAATTGGTCTGGCCGAAGGCAAAGTGTTCGACCGGCAGGTACTTGACAAGGTGGAACAGGAGTTACGGCGTCAATATTTTAGTCGGGGTAAATACGGTATCCGGGTGGAGTCAGAGGTGACGGATATTTCCCGTAACCGGGTGGATATCCGTATTCGTATTGCTGAAGGCAAGGTGGCCCGGATACGGCAGATCAACATTGTGGGAAACAATGCCTTTCCTGACGAAAGGTTGCTCAAGGAATTCGAATTGAGCACGCCCAATCTGCTGTCCTTTTATACCAAGGATGATCAATACTCCAAGCAGAAACTCTCGGCGGATCTGGAACGTCTGCGGTCGTTTTATCTGGATCGCGGATATATCAATTTCGAAGTTGAATCGACCCAGGTATCCATCACGCCGGACAAACGCGAGATTTATATCAACGTCAACGTCAAGGAGGGAGAGGTTCATCAGGTCAGCGAAGTCAAGCTGACAGGCAAATTGATTGTGGCACCTGATGCACTGACGCCTCTGGTCAAGATCGGTCCCTCCGAGACCTTTTCGCGCAAACTGGCCACCGAAACGGCCAAGGCGATTTCTGATCGACTGGGGGATGAGGGATATATTTTTGCCAACGTCAATATGGTACCGGATATCGATGCCGCCCATAAAACCGTGGCCATTACTTTTTTCGTCGATCCCGGCAAGCAGGTTTATGTTCACCGGATCAACTTTCATGGTAACAGTAAAACCCGTGATGAGGTACTGCGACGCGAGATGCGTCAGATGGAAGCCGCCTGGGCCTCCAGCAGCAAGATCGAGCGTTCCAAGACTCGCCTGGAACGACTGGGGTATTTTCAGGAGGTCAATGTCGAGACGCCGGCTACCGTCGGCACCAGCGATCAGATCGACGTCAATTATACCGTGGTTGAAAAGCCCTCCGGAAACCTGATGGCCGGTGTCGGTTACTCACAGGCGCAGGGGGTTATATTCAATGCCAGTGTTTCCCAGGATAATGTGTTTGGCTCCGGCAAGCGGGTTAATCTTACTTTCAATAACAGCTTCGTCAATACCATTTACAAGGTAGGTTACCTTAATCCTTATACGACCCTGGATGGCATCAGCAGCGGGTTTGATATTGGCTACAGAAAAACCAATGCGGCACAGATGAACATCGCCCGCTACAATACGGATGTACTCGATGCCGGTATCAATATGGGTATTCCGCTTAATGAATTCGACAGTTTACGATTCAACCTCGATTATGAAAATACCCGCTTGTCTGCGTCCGATCGTTCATCCCGGCAAATTTATGATTTCATGGATCGATACGGCAAACAGTTCAATACGGTTACGGTGGCGACAGGGTATATTCATGACACACTGAACCGGGCACTCATGCCAACCCGGGGGGGAGCGCAAAAAATTTCCCTGCTGGGTACCGTACCGGCCGGTAATATCGACTACTACAAAGCCAGTCTCAAGTTACAGCAATATTTTCCGCTGGCCCGTGATTTGACTTTCCTGATCGAGGGCGAAGTGGCTTATGGTGACGGTTACGGTGATACACACGAGTTACCCTTTTTCGAGAACTACTTTGCAGGAGGGCCCCAGTCGGTCAGGGGCTTTCAACCCAATACCCTGGGGCCGCGTGACAGCAAGAACCTTCCCTTCGGGGGAGCCAGCAAACTGGCTGGCACAGCCGAACTCTTTTTCCCGGTACCGTTCATGGAAGAAAGTAAAACCGTACGTCTGGGAGCCTTCATGGATGCGGGTAATGTATTCAAGCGTGATCTGGATGTAGGGGATTTGCGTTATTCTACCGGGCTGTCGGCTCGCTGGTTATCACCTTTCGGTGCTTTGGTATTCAGTGTGGCACAACCGGTCAATGCGACCCGGAACGACAAGGTTCAGTACTTCCAGTTCTCGTTTGGCTCCGGGTTTTGAAAACAAGGACACGATCCTTTTCGATCGGCACTTCGATCCTCAAACAGCCCGGACACAAGGGCGATCGCTGGAATCCGTCAAGTGCTATTGGCTGTGGGTATTCGACAGATTTTCAAACCCACAAGCCCTGGTTAATTTCATCTTTATATAGTCTGAGAGAACATCGTATATGCTGAAGAGAATGGTGATTTTGGCAATGACAGGCCTGCTGATCAGTGCCAGTGCGGGAGCTGCCGATATCAAGGTAGGATTCGTCAATGTGGCTCGCCTGCTTGAAAAGGCCCCTCAGGCGGAGAAGGCGAAAAAGGATCTCGAACGGGAATTTGCACCGCGGGACAAAAAATTGCTGGCTGAACAGAAAGACATCAAACAAATGGAAGAACGGCTCACCAAGGATGCAGCCATCATGAGTGATTCGGAAAGGCAACGGCTGGACAAGGATCTCATCAGCCGCAAACGGGAGGCCAAGCGTCTGCAGGATGAATTCAGGGAAGATTTCAACCTGCGTCGCAACGAAGAACTCACCAAGCTGCAAAAGGAAATATTCGAAGCCATACAAACACTGGCCAAGGATGAGAACTATGATTTATTGCTGACTGACGGCGTCGTATATGCCAGTGATACCATCGATGTGACCAGTAAGGTTGAACGGAAACTCGAGTCCAGTTTCAAACGCTAGGCGTGGAGCTGACAGGCACGACAAAGCCACCCTGCCACACACAACCCGCGAGTGAGTGCAGCGGGGTTGCCCATTTTTTTGATAACCTAACAACTACAGGAATAAAAACTTGGATATTCAAAAAATAAAGGAATATCTTCCTCATCGATATCCCTTTTTGTTAGTGGATCGTGTTGTTGAAATTGAGCCGGGCAAGCGTTTACTGGCTTTCAAGAATGTGACCTACAACGAACCTTTCTTTACAGGACATTTTCCTGAATTACCCATCATGCCGGGGGTTCTCATCATCGAGGCACTGGCTCAGGCGACCGGCCTGCTGGCCTCTGAAACCGCTCCCGAAGTATTGGGCAAGGGCATGACCTATTATCTGGTCGGACTGGACAAGGTGAGATTCAAACGTCCCGTCGTTCCCGGGGATCGGCTCATGCTGGAAGCAACCTACCTGCGCCACAAGCGGAACATCTGGGCTTTCGCCTGCAAGGCTGAGGTCGATGGAGAATTTGTAGCCAGTGCCGAAATCATGTGCGCTGCCGCGGAGCGGGAATCTTGATACATCCCACGGCCATCATCGATCCCGGGGCGGAGTTGGCTCCTGGTGTGAGCGTGGGGCCTTATGCGGTCATTGGTTCGGGCGTTATTCTGGGCTCCGGTACCTGGGTTGGTCCACATGCCGTCATCAAGGGGCCTACCCGCATCGGCAAAAATAATCGCCTGTTTCAGTTCGTGTCCGTGGGAGAGGATCCCCAGGACAAGAAATATCAGGGTGAAGTGACCTCGCTTGAAATCGGCGATAACAACGTCATTCGCGAATATGCCACCCTGCACCGTGGTACCGCTCAGGATCGGGGGATCACGACGGTAGGTCATGGCAACCTGCTGATGGCTTACACTCATGTGGCTCACGATTGTGTTATCGGTGATCATGTCATCATGGCGAATGGGGCTTCACTGGCCGGCCATGTCAGGGTCGATGATCACGCCATACTGGGGGGATTTTCCCTGGTTCATCAGTTCTGCAAGATAGGGCGGTTCAGTTTCTCCGGCATGGGCAGCGTGATCAGTCGTGATGTGGTTCCCTACGTCATGATCGGTGGTACGCCGACCAAACCGCGAGGTATCAATAACGTTGGACTTGAACGATCCGGTTTGAGCGCGGAGGTGATCCGTCAAATCCGAAAAGCCTACAAGACGATTTACAAATCAGGCCTGAAACTTGAGGAGGCCTTGCAGGTACTGACGGAAATGTCCGGTGAAACTCCTGAAATAACCTGCATGGTGGATTTTCTCAAGCAAACCGACCGCAGTATCATTCGTTGAATCATGTATCAGGCGGGTCTGGATGAGGTAGGGCGAGGCTGCATGGCCGGTTCTGTTATTGCGGCGGCGGTCATTTTGCCTGAAAAGGGTGAATGGATGAGCGGGTTGGCCGACTCCAAAAAGCTGTCGCCGGCAAAAAGGGAAGAACTGGCAGCGATTATTCGGGTTCAATCGCTGGCCTGGGCTGTGGGCCGGGCGGAAGTCGATGAAATCGACCGAATCAATATCCTGGAAGCCTCCATGTCGGCCATGGTGCGGGCTTTTCGTTCGCTGCCGATCAAACCGGACCGGGCCGTAGTCGATGGCAACCGTTATCCGCCGCTCGATTGTCCGGGCGTAGCCATCGTAAAAGGAGACGCTACGATCCGGGAAATATCGGCGGCTTCCATATTGGCCAAAGTGGTCCGTGACCACGAAATGGCCGTACTGGACAGCCTTTTCCCGGGGTATGGCTTCAAGATGCACAAGGGGTATCCAACCCGTAGGCACCAGGAGGCTCTGAAGCGACTGGGTGTTACCCCGATTCATCGTCTGTCCTACCAGCCGGTGAAAGCCGTTACCTTGGCTCGGCGGCCGGTCGATTATTCGTAGCCATATCCTCCAATGCTCATGAATGCTGCAAAAAAAATTATCAGTATCAACCTGGCAAAACCCGGAACGATGGTCTATCGCGATCGCATAATCGCAACAGGCATTCACAAACAACCGGTGACACGGCCGGTCCTGGTGGGGGTCGAGGGTCTTGAAGGCGATGTGCAGGTTGACAGGGCCAATCACGGCGGGCCGGACAAGGCCGTCTATGCTTACACGCATGAGAATTATCCCTATTGGGCCTCTGCAATGGGGCATCCTGGTTATACTTGCGGTCATTTCGGCGAAAACCTGACGTTGACCGGTATGCCGGACGAATCCGTTCACATTGGTGACATCTGGCAGATTGGCCCGGTCATTACCCAGGTCACTCAACCCCGGGTACCCTGTTTCAAACTGGGCATTAAAATGGATGATGCGGGTTTTGTCGAACGCTTTCTCCATTCGGGGCGAGTCGGGTTTTATCTGAGGATACTGGCAGGCGGCTATCTGGAGGCGGGTCAGACCTTGCGTTGCCTGGAAACAGGGCCGTCCCGATTATCAATACGCGACGCCATGCTGGCGATCGTAAAGAATTCAAGGCAGTCTGACATTATCCGGCAGGCCCTTTCGATTCCTGCTTTATCAGGGGCTTGGCGACAGGATTTACAAAAACGGTTGGAGACCTTGAATCCTCTGGCCCCGGAATAGGGCTCACACTAACTGTCCGACTCTCCGTACGGATCGGGTGAGCAGATCGATGGAAGGGAGGCTATTGTCAGGCCCGGGTTAAATTGTCCGTAGATTATCAACCATAAAAATCAACAATACGACCATGAACAACTTACTGCGCTTACCCCCTCCTGTTATAGCCTTGATCCTTGCCGTTATCACCGGGGGACTGGATCAGGTATTACCCTTTGCCAGCGTGATAATGTCGCCCATACTGGGTGTAGTGATGGTATCTTCCGGTTTGGTCCTGATGACTTTGGCGTTATCTGAATTCCGGCAGGTCAATACCACACCGGTACCTACCGGTGAACCAACGCACTGTGTAGCCAGTGGTCCTTATCAATGGACCCGTAATCCCATGTACCTGGGATTGGTGACAGCCCTGACAGGGGTCGCCTTGTTTTTTGGTGGTCTGCCGCTTTTCTTCGCGCCTGTTATTCTTTTTCTGATCATTGACAGAGTCTTCATTCCCCATGAGGAAGACAAAATGTCCGCTCTTTTTGGTTATGTTTATCAGAAATATCGTACTACCGTCCGACGCTGGCTGTAAGGCGGGACAGTCGGGTCTGTGAAACTACGATCCTCGAATCGTAGAGCAAACCACGGTAGGCAGAGGGATAGGCAAACTGATCGATTGTCGGTGTTTATGGGTTTCAGAGGGCTAACGCCAGCACAAGCCGGGACATACGGATTCGCGTTATTGTGACTGGATTCCAGCCTCCTTGCTGGAATGATGAATCCTCTCTCGTTGGAACCTGAGAAATCGTATTGTGAGCCTATACCAATGTTGGCCTTGAGGCTTCTTGTTGCGTCCACTATTGGGCCAATACAGGAGTAAAACAGTTAATATAACCGGTAAAAACTAATGTTGGCCTTGGTACTACCTGCCTGTTACTGCATGGCAAAACTGTTTTTGTACCGATACTGGAAGGACAGAAAAAAGAATCCTGCTGAACCTTCAATCCAGAAAGGAAGGGGTCTGACGGTTGACCGTGGCTTCCCTGATTCTCATTGATTGTACTGAAGCCAAACAACGACGGTGGAGGAGGGAGGTGTGGTGACTCGCCCTCTGCCAACTGTTCTCCCTGTGGGTAATCCTCCCCATCGGTCAATCGTTCAGTCACCCTTTCGTGTCATCAACTGACCATTTGCATTCACCGGTGAGGCACATCTGTTGATGAATAACCGCCTGAGAATTATTGGTGGCCTCTGGCGAGGCAGGAAAATTGATTTTCCCGATCGTCCGGGGTTAAGGCCCACTTCAGACAGGATGCGGGAAACCCTGTTCAACTGGTTGCGGTTGGAGGTTGAGCATGCCTGTTGTCTGGATTTGTTTGCGGGCAGTGGGGCCCTGGGGTTCGAGGCGGCATCACGGGGAGCTTCCAGGGTGGTCATGATTGATTCTGATCCGGTTGCCCTTGGGGCACTGAAGCAAAACATCAGGTTGTTGGGAGCGACTCAAATTGACTTGATACAAGCCGACTATTCGAACTATCTCAGGCAACATCCACGGGAGCCGGTTTTTGACCTGGTGTTTCTGGATCCGCCTTTTCACAAGGAGATGTTGCAGCCAGCCTGTGATTTACTGGCGGCTGGCTGGCTGAAGAATGGAGCAAGGATTTATGTGGAAACCGCTCTCCCCGGATTGCCCTCATTGCCATCCCGTTGGCAGTTGTTGAAAACGGTACGTATGGGGCAATCGCATTGTTTTCTTTTCCAGGATAACCCCCCTTCATCGACGTTCTGATCATCGTTCAGTCTGGATTTCCCGCTGGGGAATAAGCCCGGGAAAAGGTTTCCAGGTTTCGGTTGCAACCCTGATCGATGCTCTTGTCCAAATAATAATAACAATGATGCTGCTACGCTCCATTCATGAATATCAGTGCAATTTATCCCGGTACGTTTGACCCCATCACCAATGGACACATTGATCTGGTGACACGCGCCTCTCGCATCTTTGACCGGGTGATCGTGGCGGTTGCGGAGAATCGCAACAAATCACCCCTGTTTTCATTGTCTGAAAGAGTCGATCTTGCGAGTAAAACCTTGTGCGAGATCGGCAATGTCGAAGTTATTGGATTTGACACCCTGTTGGTTGATTGTGCAATGACTCACGGAACCCACGTTATTTTACGGGGATTAAGGGCGGTTTCCGATTTTGAATTTGAATTTCAGTTGGCGGGCATGAATCGTTCACTGGCTCCCGACCTGGAAACCCTGTTTTTGACACCCGGCGAAAAATACGCCTTTCTTTCTTCTTCTGTCATCAGGGAAATTGCCAGGTTGGGCGGAGACGTTTCTTCATTCGTACCTGATCTGGTCAGAAAAACCCTGGTTGAAAAGTACTCATCCATGAGTTGAATAGCGATGGCTTTGCTGATTACTGACGAATGTATCAATTGTGATGTCTGTGAACCTGAATGCCCCAATCAGGCCATCTCTCAGGGCGAGCTGATTTATCAGATCGATCCTGATCGCTGCACGGAATGCGTAGGGCATTTTGACAAACCTCAATGTGTGGCGGTTTGTCCGGTGGACGTGATCATCAAGGATCCCGACCGGATTGAAAGTCAGGCGGTTCTCCGTGAAAGATATCGATTGCTGGTCGGTGAGCCCGGGGTGCAAGGGTAGCTTTTACGGAAAACGGAGTCCCGGCTTGCGCGGCTGGCCGCCGCGCTCAAAGGCAATATTCGCTTATTCAATCCCTTCCAGTATCACATCAAATAACAGGGCTGAATTTGGTTTGATATAAGTACCTACGGTTCGGTTGCCGTAAGCCAGTTCAGAGGGAATATAAAAGCGATAATAGTCGCCAACAGACATTAACTGCAAACCTTCCGTCCAGCCGGATATAACGCCATTAAGCGGAAAAGTGATACCCGAATTGGCATCGAATACCTGGCCCGAAGGCAGGTAGCCACGATAACTGACTTTCACGGTATCGGTGGCCAAGGGCTTTGGAGTATTACCCCCGGCTTTCTGTATTACCTTGTACTGTAAACCGCTGGAGGTTTTTAGTACACCAGGTAATTCGGCGTTCCTGTCAAGAAATTTCTGGCTTTTGGCCTGGTTGGCCAAGCCCTCGGCACTCACGCAACAGGTCGATGGCGCACTCGCACGCAGCCCCTTGTAAGTGCCGTTGACCTTGAGCTTGGCTGTTGTGACTTGCCGGGTTTTCGGATCAGTATAAGTCACTACTAGCGTGCTTTTCAGTGTGCCTTGCAATTCCAGACCATTGTTAACGAGCGTTGCCGTATCTACAAAGGATTTAAGTGCGATCGTCGATAGGGTTGGTGCCGTTCCGTACAATCGGGTGGCATAATCAGTGAATTTGTTGACCAGCCGGTTGACATAGGCAGGACTGGTTTTGCTGGCATTTGCACTGGCAATATTCACCTGGGCCTGATAAGTATTGCCGACCTGTTGCCAGTTTCCCTGAATGCCTGACCAATCATATGCCTTGTAGGATTTGTCACTCAAATACTGGATTTGGCTGAAGACCTGGTTGAGAGGCTCTGTTGTCTGCCCGGTTGAGGTTTTTATGAGGATAGAGGAATTACTGACAAGATCCCACATGCCATCCGGTGTAGTATAAGTAACGGCCAGGGCGTGTTGTGATACCAGCGCGGTTGCCAACAGGGCAGCGTGGCGAATAAGGGTTTTCATGCGGTGTACCTTTTGGCGTCGATGTGGTCGAAAAAATGACTGGGACAGGAACGGATAGTATACCTTCACTGATTCCCTGAATACTTGAAAAGCATGCTTCCCCTGCATTGTAATTTGTTTGTTTATGGCACCCTGATGTCGCCTCGCCTGATGTTACGAGTAACCGGACGGCGGTTTGCTGCCCAGTCTGCCCGGCTGCATCATGCCAAATGTTTCCTGTTGAATGGAAAACCCTATCCCGGTCTGCGCCGTGACTCATCCGGCATGGTAGAGGGGATCCTCTACCGGAGGGTTCCCCGGCGCGTAGTTAAAAAACTGGATCGGTTTGAGGCCGATTACTATGCGCGTCAACCGGGATGGTGTGAAGTGTTGCCGGAGGGTGGTTGCCATTGTCCCGTAGAGCTCTACTGGCTTAGGCAACGGTACGTTAACCGGTTGAGTTCGGTCTTTTGGCCGCTCAACGAGCTCAGGACCCGGGGAATTTACAGCCGCCTGACATGAGCTGTTCACAGTGTACCGTCAGACTGGGCAGGTCTTTTACCTTCAGGTTCCTGAATTCAGTATGAAAGCGGGTGATTTCCTGATGACTATCAAAGCGTAATAACCATGAATATTTTGACAACGCAGAATGATGACACTCTCATTTTGAGTATACAGGAAGAACGACTGGATGCTCATAATTCGCCGGAACTGCGTGAGTTCGTGCTGAAATTGCTGGGAGAAGGGCGAACCCGGTTTATCCTGGATTTGTCCCGGGTCAGGTTCGTCGACAGTTCCGGGTTGGGGGTATTACTGTCTGGCTATAAAAATGTCAATCTGCAATCAGGGCGTTTTTGCCTGACCGGCTTACACCCCCGGGTGCAAGCCATGTTCGAGTTGACCCGGCTCAATCAGGTGTTCGAGGTTCGTGCCAATCTGGATGAAGCCCTCGCCCATGTTTAGTTGAGTCAGGAGGCAATGCCGGCATGGGAGAAAAGACCCTCATCAATCTTGAGATTGTCGTCCCCAATGAGACGCGCTACCTTGGGCTGATTGGCAATATAGGCGAGGAGGTAGCCAGGTTTCTGGATACCTGCCCTGATGACAAGGAGAGTCTGGGCTACCATCTCAATCTGGTATTGACCGAGGCCATGGTCAATGCCATTCACTACGGTACCGGTGAAGAAGCGCAGGATACTGTCAGGGTGAGTCTCAAAATCGAGGACAATATACTCTGCCTCAAGGTGTATGATCAGGGGCAAGGATTCGATCTGAGTGGCGTACCCCCTCCAAGCCTGGAGGGTTTGCATGAAAACGGACGGGGCATTTTTCTCATCAGAAGCCTCATGGATAACGTCACTTACCAAAAGACCGAACAGGGCAACGTGCTGGAAATGTACAAAAAACTGGATTGAGAGGTTTAAGCATCAAATGGTCATGCGACTGGGTTTTCTGGCTTCCCATAATGGAAGCAACATGCAGGCAATCATCGATGCCTGCCGGTCTGGCGCAATTGCGGCACAACCGGCTGTGATCATCAGCAACAACCGGCAGTCCGGCGCACTGCAGCGAGCCGAGCGCGAAGGAATTCCTCACCATCATCTGAGTGGGACGACCCATCCTGACCCGGTCATGCTGGATCAGGCCATCGCAACGGCACTCAAAACCCATCATGTCGATCTCGTTTTGTTGTGCGGTTACATGAAACGTTTGGGACCGATTACCCTGCAGCGATTCGCAGGCCGCATACTCAACATTCATCCTTCGCTTCTGCCCCGGTTTGGTGGATCTGGTGCGTTTGGCATACACGTACATGAGCAAGTGTTAGCAGCCGGTGAGACCCTGACGGGGGCGACCGTTCATCTGGTCGACGGCGACTACGATACCGGAAAAATTCTGGCCCAGGTGACAGTCCCTGTCATGTCCGATGACACGCCGCAAAGCTTGCAGGCTCGGGTTTTGCCCTTCGAACACCAATTGTATTGCGATACCCTGCAGCAGATAACATCGGGCGTGATCCAGTTGGATTGATCCCGTCGGTTTTCCGGGTACTTCGCGCTATTCACTGACCCAGCCTCAAACGGGTGAGGATATGGGGCTACCACTGTAACTACCTACCACAAGCCCCTGTCGTCACCAGAAGAATCATAGGGAATCGCTGGCTGATAGTGACGCGAGGAGGATTGCGGAGGGCAGACGGGATGGGGGCGGAGGGATCAGTCGTGCGCTTGATTCCTCCGGAAAAAGCGGGGGAAACCTGTCGGTTAGCCCGTCGTGATGGCAGCGGGTTGCCCGCGCATCATATCGCGCAGGGTATCGAATACCCCTCTCCCTGTTTGTGCAATGTCGAGATGATACCCTGCAACGGGCATAGGTTCGCCCATAACCCTGCCGGCCCTGACGCTAGCCGGCGGGGTAGGGTGGTCAATTATCACCATCCAGACGATGTCTTGGCTGGAATGGTTCTGGGCAGCAGTTTCGGGGTGATTGTCGGTGTCGCTACGCGCAACATCCAAAAGGGACGCAGGCATTCCGCCCGGAGGGCGACCGGGTGGGCCGCGCTCTCAAGGGAGGAGTTAAATCATGATTTTTCGAAGTGTTGTCCGACTGCCTTGTGCAGGTTGGCCCCCTGTGTTCTGGTATCGCGGTTACCGTGTTCGCCCGGTGAACCGCCATCCGGAGGAGATTGTTCCCAGCTCTGCGGTGGCCGGGGGATACGCCCTTCCATGATGTCATCGATCTGGAAGCGGTCTATGGTTTCATACTGGATCAAGGCATCGGCCATCAGATGCAGCTTTTCCATGTTGTCCCGGAGTATCTGTTCCGAACGTTCGTAGTTTCTGTCAATGAAGGAACGTATTTCCTCGTCGATCAAGTGAGCGGTTTCTTCAGACACCGTTTTATGTTGGGTCACCGAACGCCCCAGAAACACTTCGCCTTCTTCTTCACTGTAAGCAAGAGGACCCAACCGGTCGGATAACCCCCATCGGGTCACCATGTTGCGGGCTATGCTGGTAGCCCGTTCGATGTCATTCTGGGCTCCGGTCGTGACTTTTTCCTGTCCGAATATGATTTCTTCGGCCAGGCGTCCACCAAACAGGCTGGAAATCTGGCTTTCGAGTTTCTGTCGGCTGGCACTGTATTGATCCCGCTCGGGTAGAAACATGGTAATGCCCAGTGCCCGCCCCCGGGGCATGATGCTGACTTTATAGACCGGATCATGTTCCGGTACCAGTCGCCCCACGATGGCGTGTCCGGCTTCGTGATAGGCCGTCAGTTTTTTCTCCTCGTC
>SXGT01460237.1_pt1 | contig 17816 bp, 14 predicted proteins | sample 3176221 | NCBI WGS metagenome assembly SXGT01 (sample SAMN11356862, study PRJNA531348) | freshwater metagenome | isolation source: freshwater sample F1-120 | place: China: Fuxian Lake, Yuxi | collected 2017-12-25
ACGTGATGAGCGAGCAGCGCAAGACGGTCTACACCATCCGCCAGCAGCTCCTGCTCGGCACCTACAAGCCCGAGATCATGGACGACGAGGGCAAGCCCACCGGCAAGGCCCGCAAGATCGAGACCTTGCCCCGCCTCGTCGAGGAGCTCAAGCCCGCCGTCCACGAGATATTTCTGGCCCACGGCTCATCGAGCCCGCAGGATGGCGAGCCAGGCAAGCCCCCCGGCAAGCCCGAGGAGGTGACCGAGATCACCGATTTCGAGGCGCTCCGCTCGTCCGTCTACCAGAGCTTCGGTTACCGCTTCGACGCCAAGGAGAGCGAGCAGAAGGACGCGCAGAAGATCTTTGCTCGCCTGTCCGCCGAGCTCCCCCAGAGCCTCACCGAGCAGCGGGAGCGCCTGCTCGATCTGGTGGACGGCATCGTGAGCGCCATGGTCGAGGAGTGCTGCCCGGCCACCAAGGCCACGCCCGAGGACTGGGACTGGAAGGGCATACGCTCGGGCTTCCTCGAGCACTTCGGCAAGAAGCCCGAGAACATCGATCACCTCGGCGATCGAGGCGACGTGGCGCACGCGCTCTACACGCAGGCGCTCGAGATACTGGAGGAGCGCGAGAAGGAGATGGGGGCGGAGCTCTTGCTCCGGGTCTTCCGCCACTTCTACCTCGAGGAGATCGATCGCCAGTGGGTCGAACACCTCACCAACATGGAGCACCTGCGCGACGGCATCGGCCTGCAGGGCTATGGCCAGCGCGATCCCAAGCAGGAGTACAAGAAGGAGGGCTACAACATCTTCGTGACCATGATGGCCACGGCCAGCAGCAACGTGGCCACCAAGCTCTTCAAGGTCAGGGTCCAGAAGGAGACCGAGATCGAGCGCCTGGAGCGGGAGGACATGGCCCGCCACCAGCGGGCCGCGCAGTCCTTGCAACTCGCCCACGGCGGGGAGCTCTACGGCCCGGAGGACGGGGGCTCCGCGCCTCCTCCCCCCCGCAGGCCCCAGCCCCAGCTCAATATGCCCAAGAGGCGAGAGGCCCCCAAGATCGAGAAGAACGACCCTTGCCCCTGCGGCAGCGGCGAGTCCTTCCGCAAGTGCCACGGGGCTGCGCTCGAAGAAGAAGACTCGGCGTAGGGCCGCGGCGCCGGACAGTGCTAGGGTGCTCTCATGTCGATGAAGCGGGCGAAGGTAAGGACGACGGGGACACGCAACTCGGGGGCGGAGGCCTCGGACTTCTTTGCCAGGCCGGCGGTCCCCGAGAAGACATGGGAAGCACAGATGGAGGGCGCGCCGGAGGACGCGTTCGCTCCGTACTCGCTCTCCGCGAGGTACGCCAAGGGAGCGCTGGTGCTGCACTCCAAGTTCGGCAAGGGCGTCATCGTCGAAGCCGACGCCCAGCGGGTGGAGGTGCTCTTCTCGGACGGCAAGCGCAAGCTGGGGCACGCCGCGTCATGATCCGCGGAGGACACGTGATGATCCACGTTGCCGACGTGGCGCGGTCCCTGCGCTTCTACATCGAGACCCTCGGGCTCAAGCTGGTCTTCGAGGGCGGCCCGAGCTGGGCGATCGTCGACGCCGGGGATGGCTTCGGGATCGCCCTGCACGGGCCCTCTCCTGGCCACGCTCCTGGTGCGCCTCCTCCCTCGGGGATGGCCATAGGTCTGGGCGTGCGCTCGGTGGACGACGCGGTCGCCATCCTCGAGAACAGGGGAGTGAAGTTCGATATCGTCAAGAACGAGCGAGTGCATATCGCGAAGTTCGCCGACGTGGACGGTAACCCGTTCTACCTCTTTGCCGAGAAGGCCCAGTAGCCCTCACCCCTGGCCCATCTCCAAAATAGATTTAAGTCTAGAGCGCCGACCGGGGATTCACCCGAGCGGTCACGATGGCCTGCTTTATCCCTGTAAATCACAGGGAGAACCAAGAGATCGATGGCCACCCTCCCGACGTTTCGGTCGGCGTTCTAGCTGTTCAGGATACGTAGAGAGCCCCGTACCACGCCGTAGCCGGCTCGGGTGTGCATCGCCCTGAAGAGATCGGGGGGGGAGAGCACCCCCGAGAGCAGCGCCCTGTAGGCCGTGATCAGCCGCTTCACGTCGTCCGGCGCCTCGCGCACCAGCTCGACGCGAAAGCGGCGTACGCCGGAGCCGAGGAGCCTGGGGACGAGATCCGCGGCGCTCTGGGGCTTCTCGTGGAAGACCGTGTTCCGGCAGCCCACGTCCGCCACCACGGGGTGGGCCATGCCGGCGCGATCGCGGAGGGCGATCTCGTGGCGCTCGCAGGGGCGGCCGCACGTGAGGTGATCCTTGCCCTTGGAGAGGAGCGCGGCGAAGACGCAGTGCTCCATGTGGAAGAGCGGCATGGGGTGGTGCACGACGACCTCGGCGTGGGCGCCCAGAGGGCCCGCGAGGAGGCGGAGGAGCTGCGCGGAGTCCAGATCGAAGGAGGGGGTGAAGGCCGAGAGGCCCTGCTCGAGGATCCACGAGGCTGTGAGCGAGTTCGCCGCGTTGAGCGAGAAATCGCCGATCCGGAGCGCTCCCCCCCGCAGCGCTCGCCCCTCGTGGAGCGCGCCCAGGCCCCGCACCAGGATCGCGTCGGGCTCGAGCGAGGCCAGGTAGCGATCGATCTTGTCCTCGCCCGGCTTTCTTATCCTGGGCGGAGCGACGCCGACGAAGCGATGCCCCTCCGAGCGGAGGGCGCGGAGGGCGGCGCCGGTCCCGGTGAGCTCCAGGAAATCGAGGTAGACCCCGTCGGCGCCTGCTTCGAGGGCGGCGCGCGCCTGAGGGAGCGTGCGAGCCAGGACGAAGAGGCCTCCGGGAGCTGGCAAGGGAGGAGGAGCGGCCTCTGCCAGCATGGACTCCGCGGTCACCCCGGTGGTCTCGTGGCTCCTCGCGCTCGAGGCGAGGAGCTCTTGGACCAGGGCGCGCCTCGCCCGGTTCACCGAGGACACCGGGACGAGCGCGGCCTCCGGGAGGGCCGTCGTGAGCTCCTCGAGGACGAAGGGCGTGTCCGTGAGCTTTCCCAGCTTGTCCATCAAGACTCCGGGCGACAACCCTCGATCCGCGCGGCCGATGGGCGAATCTCCCAGGATCGTCGCGAGCGGGGCGTCCGAAGGAGGCGCGCCGGAGAGCCAGGCCGAGAAGCGAGGCCGCTCCCCTTCCACCCCCTCCACGTGGATCCTGATCCCCGTGCGGCGCGAGGGGATCCTCGTGGCAGCGCCGATCTCGGCGGCGGCTCCGGGATCGCTCGTCTTCCAGACGCGCGATCCCTTGCTCGGCTCGGTGACGGCCCTGTCCGGCCCCAGCCACACCTCCACGCGCTCCCCTGCCTCCGCGGACTCCACGTCCTTGCCACGCAGAGAGAGCGCCCACACCCGGCCCCCCAGCTCGCCCAGACCCGCCTTTCTTCCCTCGACGAGGACGCCATGCCCTCGACGGAGCGGGGCGACCCGATCGATGTCGAGGAGGCGACGCCCCTGTTTCTGGATCACTCCCCGCAGTGAGCCCAGGCGCAGCCCCCTGTGATCGCAGGTCCTCCCGTCGACCAGGCGCTGGTGATCGACCCCTCGAAGAAAGCCGGGGCCCGAGCCCCGGGTGTAGGTCTGGAGCGCGAGGGCGCGATCGTGCTCGGTGGGGGCCGGGCTCGAGCCCGTGGCCGCGGCGACCGCGCCTCGGTAGAGCCTGGTCGTCGCGGCCACGTAGTCCGGACCCTTGAGGCGCCCCTCGATCTTGAGGGACACCACGCCCGCGGCAGCCAGAGCCGGCACCAGGGCGCTCGCCTCGAGATCCTCTGGAGAGAGCAGGTATGCGGCCTCGCCCAGATCCCTCGGCGCGCCGTCGACCATCAGATCGTAGGGCAGGCGGCAGGCCTGGGCGCACGCTCCCCGGTTGGCGCTGCGGCCGCCTATGGCCTCGCTCGTGAGGCACTGCCCCGAGTAGGCGACGCAGAGCGCGCCGTGGACGAAGACCTCGAGCTCGGCGTCGGTCGCCCGGCCGATCGCCTCGATGTCGGCCACCGAAAGCTCCCGGGCCAGCACCACCCGACGAGCGCCCAGGCCTCGAGCCAGCTCGACGCTGGCCGCGTCGGTGCAGGTCATCTGGGTGGAGGCGTGGACGGGAAGGGTGGGCGCCAGCGCCCGCACCAGCCTCGCCACGCCCAGATCCTGGACGATGACCGCGTCCACGCCGGCGGAGGCACAGGCCCTCACGGCCGCCTCGACGCGAGGGAGCTCCTCGTCGAAGGCGAGGGTGTTCAGCGTCACGTAGCCCCGGACGCCGCGCTCGTGCAGGAAGCGCATCGTCTCCCCGAGGGAGGCCTCGTCGAAATTGGTCGCCCTTGCGCGGGCGTTGAAGCCCTGGAGGCCGAAGTACACGGCGTCTGCCCCCGCGCGCACCGCGGCCTCGAGCGCCGCGCGATCCCCGGCGGGAGCCAGGATCTCAGGCGGCCGGGGCACGGAGCTCGCCCGGGGCCGAGGGCTGGTCGCTCGAGGGATCCGAGAGCGGCAGGGGCCCGGGCAGCGCCGAGGCCGGCACGCGCGCGCCCAGCTTCCCCCAGAGCGTGGCCAGGGGGAGCCAGGCGAAGGGAGGCGCCCCTGGGCGCTCGGTCCCCGAGAAGATGCGCTCGGCCGCCGGGACGAAGAGCGCCATCAGGTGGCGGGCAAAGGCCTCCCCCGCCTCGGCCCGCGCCAGGGCAGGGCGCCCCGTGTAGCCGGGGAAGGGACGAAGGCCGAACCAGGAGAGCGAGAGCGACACCACCTCGAGCTCTCGCCCCAGCGCCCCCAGCCCCACCCTGGAGAGCGCCTTCCGGAGCCTCACCGCCAGGGGCCGGGCCGCGAAGGGAGGGCAAGGGAGCACCTTTGTGTAGTCTGCATGCACCGAGGAGGGCGCATAATGGAGCGCCACGCTGGTCTCGAAGAAGCCTCCGTGGAAGTCGGCCCCGACGTCGGCCAGCATGGAGCGCCGGAGCTCCTGGTCAAGGATGCACGAGTACGCGTCCTCGTAGCGCGCGGCCTCCGGGGAGAGCAGCTCCGCGAGGAGGAGGTTCATGGGCGAGAAGGCCTGTACGCCCCGCTCTGAAAGCCAGCGAACGCCCGCCTCGATGGCGAAGGCGTGGAGCGGGCTTCCGTGGAAGGTGACGAACACGACGCGCCGGGCTCCCAGCCGGACCAGCTCCCGGCACGCGATGAGGATACGTGCCTTCACGGTCCCGAAGGAGCGAGGCTCCGAGCCAGGGCCCGGGGCCGGCTCGCAGCCCACGTCCAGATCCCGGGTGACGAGGAGGGGCCAAGGTCTGGGGAGCGAGGCGCGCTGGCTCAGGTGGGTGTGCATGTCGCGAGCGATGCCCTGGCTCACGAGGGAGTCGTTGAGCAGCGAGAGGTGCGGCCCGTGGTACTCGATGGGGTTCACCAGCAGGTAGGCCGGGGCGCCGGCGGCCAGGCCCTCCTGGACCTCGGCCTCGTCCATGTCGAAGAGCTTCACGCGGCTCAGCATGGCGCCAGGCGTTCGAGACGCAACGAGGGGCCGAGAGCGGCCACGGGCCAGAGCCGCCCGTGGCCTTGTGCGAGCAGGGGTGTGGGAGGAGCCGGGCTCAGTTGTTGAGCGCTCCGGCGGCGATCCAGTCCTGGATCAGCTTGATGTCGGCGGGCGGGAGGGGCGTGGTCCCCGGGTTGGGCATACGGTTTCCGCAGCTCGGGATCGCCTGTGTGGGCGAGTTGACCTTGATGAAGAGCTCGCTCTGGGCCGGGTTGCCGGCTGTCACGAGCTTGGTGACCGCGCCGCAGGGGGAGGACGAGTCCACGCCCACCATGTTGGTGTAGGCCGTGGCCTTGTCGTTGTTGAAGATCAAGCCGCCGCTGCCGCTCGCCCTGTTGTGGCACGAGTTGGCGGCGCCGCACTTCTGGCTGAGGATCGTGTTCCACACCATCGTGAACGTGGGGGCGGCCGCTCCGTCGGCCGCGTCGGAGCCGCCGTCCGTGGGAGGTGGAGGGGGTGGAGGAGGTGGAGGAGGCGGAGGAGGCGGAGGTGGAGGAGGTGGCCCAGGAGGAGGAGGCGGAGGAGTGGTCGAGTCCGGCGAGGTGCTCGCGTCGGTCCCGCCGTCGGTGGACGTCGAATCGCTGGAGCATGCGGCGATTCCTGCTGCGCTCACGACACAAAGCAATGAAAACAGCGTGATCTTCGAGTGCATGGAAGCCTCCGTGGCAAGTGGGCTGCCGCTCGGCTGGAGTTCCCCGCGGCGCGGCGGACGAAGGGTTCATTATATGCTCCAAGGTTCGGGCAATGGAATCCTCAATTTCGTCCTCACGTCGGCGCTCCTGCCGGACGGGGCCGGGGCTCAATCGTCCTGCGCTCCTCCGGCGATCCAGTCTTCGATCAGCTTGAGATCCTCGGCCGGGAGCGGCGGGTCCCCGGGGTCGGGCATGCGGTTTCCGCAGGCCGGGATCACCCGGGTGGGGGAGCTGAGCTTGATGAAGAGCTTGCTCTGGGCCGGGGCGCCAGGCGTCACGAGCTTGGTGATCGCGCCGCAGCGGGAGGACGAGTTCACGTCCACCAGGTCGGCGTAGGCGGTGGCCTTGTCGTTGTTGAAGCTCAGGCCGCCGCTGCCTGTCGCCCTGTTGTGGCAGGCTCCGACGCCGCCGCACTGCTGGCTGAGGATCGTGTTCCACACCCTCGTGAACGTGGGGGGGACGGCGCTGTCCGACGCATCGCCTCCGGCGTCGGCGTCCGTCCCCGAGTCGATCGGTGATGGAGGCACGAGGGGCCGGGGGAAGCCCGAGTCCCCCGGGGAAGGAGGCATGCCCGAGTCGCTCGGGCCCCCGTCCGTGGCGGTGCTCGTGTCCGAGCAGGCGGTGATGCAGGCCGCGACCGCCGCGCAGAGCCCCGCGAACAAGGTGACCTTGGTGCGCATGATCTTTCTTACGCTGCCACGGCAAGAGGGAGCCTGCGCAAGATGCAAAAAAAAGAGCGGGACAAGTGCCTCGTCACGCTGTAGAAGAGCGGCGTCGTCGATCTGCCAAGAGCAGCTCGAGACCTTCCCGGGGTCATAGCTCAGCTGGGAGAGCGCATCCATGGCATGGATGAGGTCAGGGGTTCGATCCCCCTTGACTCCACAAAGGTTCACAGCTCGGAAGCCCCCGGCTTTCAGAGGCTGTTTTAAAACTCGGACGTGGGCTCTCAAAGCGGTCTCGTGCAAGCCAATGTCTGCTCATGCAGACCAGCAAGCCCGTGCTCGCGAGCAGAAGCCTGCTCGCCCTGCTCGTCTTCGCTCTCGTGTGAATGATCATGCTCCAGCGGGCGAGCAGGCCCAGGCCATGCTCGTGAGCAGACCTTGCTCGCCGTGCTCGATTTCAAGCAACGGTCCGACTCGTCCGGCCGATACGGCGTGGTGCAGAAGCCCTTCGACCAATTTGCCAAGCGTCTGTTCACGGCGGCGTGGGAGGGGACTGGTGTGCTGCAGACCGACGCCGAGGTCCTGGTCGACGCCCAGTTCATCGACCTCTGGTTCGAGCCTGACCCCACCCGCGACGCCGAGCGAGCAACGCGAGGCCTGGTGGGCGCCATGGGTCGGGAGGTGTGCGGCCTGGAGGTCTTTCGCAAGACGCCCGACCTCCAGGAGGTATTCGAGTGCCTTCGCAAGCAGTTCACCCAGCATCACAACCGGGTGCTCGCCGCCAAACGAAACGAGCAGCCTGTTCCCGAGCAGGCGGTGATGTGGGTGGTGTCCTCGGGGCGCCCGAAGGCCGGCATGGCCTTCGCGAGGATGCGGAGGATGAAGGGGTGGCCCCGGGGCTTTTACGAGGGAGGGCCGGGCTTCCTGTTCCGCATCATCGTGGTGAGAGCGCTGCCCGTCACTCGCGAAACCCTGGTGCTGCGCTTGCTCGGCACGGGGAAGACGAGGCAAGCGGCGCTTCAGGAGTTCAATGCGCTGCCCGAGGACGCGTGGGAGCGGGAGGTGGCGACGCCCGCGCTGGTGGACCTGCGCATGTTGCTGGCCGCGGACACGGTGACCTACACTGAAGGCTCGGATGAGCAGGAGTTTCTCATGACCACCCAGAGCCTCTACGAACAATGGTCCACCAAGCTTCGCCAGGAAGGCCGCCAGGAGGGCCTTGACGACGGCCTCAAGAAGGGCCGCCTCGACGGCCTTCAGGAGGGCATCCAAAGGGGCGAGCGCGAGGCTTTGACGCGGCTGTTCATGAAGCGCCTGGGCCGTGCTCTGACCGAGGGCGAGCAGCAGATCGTGGCCGCGCGCCACGAGAAGCTAGGCCTGTCGCGCCTCGAGGACGTGGCCCTCGAGCTGCGTGGTGAAGACCTCAAAGCCTGGCTCGCCGACCCCGCGGGGGTGTGACAGCTCGTCGAACCGACAAGCTCCAGGGATTCACCCGACGCGGGAGCCCGGCGCTGCCTCGGGCTTGGAGTGCCCTTCCCATCGGGCTTTTGTTGCCCCGGACTGGAAGGAAGGGGCTCTTCGGGCTCACACCACGAGGTAGCGGTAGAGGCGGTTCTTCTCGCCCAGGCGGGCCACCAGCGAGAAGACCAGATCGCCGAAGGCGTCGCCCTCGGCCAGCCGGGCCCGGCGGTGTACGGGGTCCGAGAAGAGCCGGTCGAGGGCGTCCTTGGATTGCCCCGTCTCGCGGAGGAACTCCGCGTAGCGAGCGCGCATGTCGGCCACGAGCTCACCTAGCTCGGCGTCCTCGGCAAAGCTGCGGGCCACCCTGGCCAGGCGCGTGGTGGGGGCCTCCCGCACCATTGCCAGCACGTCCTCGGCCTTCACGTGGCCGTGGCGCTTGCTCAGCGCGAGCAGGGCGAGGAGCGCGGAGTAGCAGGTGGTGCAGCGGCTGAAGCGGAGCTTGTAGCTGCGGAGGCGGCGCTCCGCCTTGATATGCGTGGCCGGTAGCTCCCGCTCCCGCTCCACGTTCTTGGACTCGTAGTTCAGAAGCAGGATCCGCCAGTAGCGGACGATGTCGTTCACCAGCACGATGGGCAGATAGTCTGCCGGGTGAAGCTCGTAATTTTTCCAGTAGGCGGAGACCACGTCCAGCAGGATGCCGTCGTAGGCGGTGCCGGCGATGGGGCGGCTCTCCAGCAGCAGCAGCATGCGGGCGGTGAAGGTGTTCTCCGCGTCGTCCTCCGGCTTGCCGATGTTGCCGACCAGGGACTCGGAGGTGTGCATACGGAGGAACGCTCCGTCGCGGGAGGGCGGAGGGAAGCCGGTGTCCGAGAGAGCCCTCACGATGGCCGCCTGGATCTGGACCGCGTCCAGCGTGGAGGCTGGCTTGTGGCGCCTCACCACGAACACATCCAGATCGCTGTGCTCGGACAGCTCTCCCCTCCCTCCAGAGCCCGTGGCATAGACGGAGGTGTGGCCGCCCAGGAGGCCCGGGGCGTCGCCCATGTGAGCGAGCAGGCTACGGCGAAAGGAAGAGAGCCTCGCCTCGGAGCGCCCTGCGCGTTCGGCGAGGAAGGCTTCGGTGTCCTGGATCATGGCGGGCCCGATCCTCGCGCCTGGACCCTCCGAGGGGCAACTTCGCTGACTCGCCCCTGGTACCCGCCTCTCTCCTCTTCTGTAAAATCCTTCCAGCTTTCAGCCCAACGAGGCGTTGTGGCCGCCAACCCCAAAATCTCCTCTCCTCCCTGTAAAATCCTACGGCTTTCAGCCCAACGAAGCGCTGTGGCGAGCCAGAGAAGGGGAATTCACAGGGACCAGGGAGAGAGGGAAGTGCCCAACGAGGCCTTGTGGCCAGCCAGAGAAGGGGAATTCACAGGGGAGAGCATGGAGTGCGCTAGAGGCCGCAGCCCAGGCCGGTGTCCACGATGTTGACGCCGGTCACCAGCATCTCCATGCCAGTGCCGTCCGCGTTCATGATCTTGAGCTCGTGGTTGCCGGAGGGGTTGCCAGGGCGGTTTAGCCAGAGGGAGGCGATCTTGCCGTTGGGGAGCACGCAGGGCGTGTTGTCGTTGCTGTAGGCGCCGTTGATACGCACCGGTGGACCCCCCGGGCGCAGGCGCCAGATCTGCTCGCCGCTGGCCTCGCCCTCGAACACCAGGCTCCCGTCCCTGGCGTACGCGGGGCTGTACGTGTTGCGCCCGCCCACGCTGGAGGGGGTGAGCACGGTGCGGAAGCCAGTCCCGTCGATGTTCACCTCGCAGATGTTGGAGCCGTTGGCGGCGTACGGATCGTTGCCGCAGTCGAAGGCGACCTTGGAGAGGTCGGCGGACACGGAGGGCTTGAAGTTGTAGGTGTGTGTCGACGACTGGGTGATGAGCCTGGACGCGCTCCAGCCGCCGGCCCCCTTGGTCGTCACGTAGAGATCGGCCCCGTGGTTGGCCCGGCCCCCGTGGACGATGATCTTGCCGTCTCCGGCCACCGCCGGCGTCACGTCCCTCATGTTGCGGACAGGCTGGCCAGCGGCCAGCACCCGCTCGCCCGAGGCGAGATCCGGGGCGTAGATGGCGAGGCATGGATCCGAGCAGCCGAACCTCGAGGACTCGGAGACAAGGGTCCCGTCCGCGCCCATGTTCATGCGCCCGTCCGAGCCCGGCGAGATCCGGTTGAGCATGGGCGCGACCAGAGCCGACGCGGAGCCGGCCTTGGCGGGGATGAGGCGGAAGCCGTCGGGGTTGCGGTAGAGAACGCGCCCGGTGCCAGGCGGAGGCGGGGGGAGCTCGGCGTCGGGCCTGGGCAGGCCGGAGTCGGGCTCGGGGGGCCTCGCGTCCACGCCGGGGGGGAGGGGGTCGACGCGGGCCCCGTCGGGCAGGAGGATCGAGCCTCCGTCCTCGGGCGAGGAGCCGGAGCCGAAGTCGGGAGGAGCGTCCTCTTCGGAGGAGCAGGCCGCTCCTGCCGTCATCGTGAGGAGGAGCGCGCTGGCGAGGAGGGGGCGCGACGGGAACGAGATGCGTGGTGTCAAGGGAGCAAGTCCTCGGCCCTGCGGGTCAGAACTTGATGCCGTTCTCCGCCCGGTGCTTCCACCACTTGTAGCCGAAGTACGCCGCAGGCACCGCCGCGATCGCTCCGGCGACCGGCGCGATGAGCACCCCTGCTGCCACGGCTCCGACCGTCACCGCTCCAGCGACGATGCCCTTCTTCTGCCCTTCGGCCAGAACGTCTGATCTCGTCTTGCTCATGAGACCAGCCTAACTTTGCCGGCTTCATTCCGCCAGCTCGACAGCCCCGAGCGAGGGCGGCGCCTTCGAGCGTAGATCACGGGCGAGCTCGACCGCCTCCTCGAGGGTTGGGCAGACGGGGGAAACCGGCGATTGTCAGCTCCCACGCAACGGACCCCTGCCGGGCAAGGAATGCGCGGCGGAGCCTGGGGGGAGCTCCCCGCCTCTCCTGTGGCGCCGCGTCGGCGAACGATCGTGGAACGGGGCGCATTTCGTGTGCTATGCGGTGCTCCGCTCCGATGCTGCGGGGCAGGGCGCGCCGGTCCCACGGTGCGGTCCGACAACCAGAAACTTCAGGAGGCGCCCTCCCCGGGAGGGTCGAAGGTATCATGCGCGAGAAGTTGCTCGAGGTCCTGGCGGAGCCGATCACGGGGGCGCCTCTGCGCTTGAAGGCCGGGGAGGGCTCCGGCGACCGCATCGAGTCCGGCTCCCTCGTCTCGGACAAGACCGGCAAGGAGTACCCCATCGTCAGGGGCATCCCCCGCTTCGTCGAGGGCGCCACCTACGCCGACTCCTTCGGCATGCAGTGGAACAAGTTCAGGGGCTCCCAGGTCGACAGCATCACCGGCCATGACCACTCCAGGCAGCGCTTCGACGCCGAGACCGAGTGGACCGAGGTCGACCTCAAGGGGAAATGGGTCCTGGACGCCGGCTGCGGCGCGGGGCGCTTCGCCGAGATCGCGGCGGCCCGGGGCCCAGATCTGGTCGCGCTCGACTACTCGTCGGCCGTCGAGGCCGCCAAGGTCAACCTCGCGCCCTTCCCCAACGCCGACGTGGTCCAGGGCAACCTGCTCGAGCCCCCCTTCCGTGCGGGCGCGTTCGACTACGCCTACTGCATCGGCGTCATCCAGCACACCCCCGATCCACACAAGGTCACGGTCAACGTGGTGCGCTGCGTGCGCCAGGGGGGGCATTTTGCCCTGACCATCTATGCGCGCCGGCCCTGGTCCAAGCTCAATAGCAAGTACCTGCTCAGGCCGTTCACCAAGAAGATGCCCCAGGAGCAGCTCCTGTCCGTGATCGAGAAGGTGATGCCGGTGGCCTTCCCGATCGCCGATCGGCTCTACGGGATACCCGTCGTGGGGCGGGTCGCCAAGTTCGTCTTGCCGGTGGCCAACTATGACCGCAAGGATTTCAGCCTGGAGCAGCGCTACGAGGAGGCCGTCCTGGACACCTTCGACATGCTGGCGCCCCAGTACGATTCGCCCATGACCTGGCGCGAGGTCGAGGCGGCCTTCCGCGAGGCGGGCGCCACGCGGTGGGATTTCCGGGACACCGTCCCCATCCACGTGATCGGCACTCGCTGACCAACCATCGAGGAGTACGGATGATCATCGACGTCACCATTCCCCAGCTCGGCGAGAGCATCTCGGAAGGAACAATCACGAAATGGCTGGTGCGCGAGGGTGACTTCGTCGAAAAAGATCAGTTCATCTTCGAGGTTGCCACCGACAAAGCCGACCAGGAGATCCCGGCTCCCGTGGCCGGTCGCGTGGTCAAGCTCCTCGCCAGCGAGGGGGATGTGGTCCCTCTGCAGAAGGTGGCGGTGTGCCAGATCGAGGAGGGGGCCTCGGCGGTCAGGGAGGTTCCTCCGGCCCCGGTCTCCAGGCCCACGCCCGCCTCCGTCCGGGGCCCCGTTCCCGCGGCTCCGGTCTCCAGGCCCGCGCCCGCCTCCGTCCGGGCCGTCCAGCCTCCGCCTCCGATGACAGGCTCGCGTAGCGCTACCGGAGGACCGCTCGCGACTCCGACCGCTCGTCAGGCTGCGCTCCGGAACGCGGTCGATCTGGACGTGCTCCGGGGCTCCGGTGATCATGGTCGCATCACCCGGGACGACGTGCTCCGCGCCGCCACGCTGGAGCCCGAGGACCTCGAGCCCGAGCTCTCCGTGACGATGGCGGAGGCGTCTCCTGCGTCGCCTCAGGTCACGAGGCCCCAGCAGCCGGGGCCCCAGGTCACGAGGCCTCAGCAGCCGGGGCCTCAGGTCACGGCGCCCCAGCAGCTGGCTCAGCTGGTAAATCAGGGTGGCGGCTTCGTCCCTCCGATCCCGGGTGTCGGTTACGGCGCGTTCAAGGTGCCGCCCTACCGTCATGTCGAGGGCGACAAGATCGTGCCCTTCACGCGCCGGCGCCGCATCACCGCGGACCACATGACCTACTCGAAGTTCGCTTCGCCTCATGTGGTCACCGTGGCCGAGGTGGATCTCCACAGGACGTCAAGGCTCAGGGAGGCCAACAAGGAGCGCTACAAGAAGGACGGCGCCTCGCTGACGATGCTCGCCTTCGTCGTCGCGGCCACGGCCCGCGCCCTCAGGGAGCACCCGGCCGTGAACGCCCGGGTCCTGGAGGACGCGTTCGTCCAGTTCAAGGACATCCACCTCGGGGTCGCGGTCGACTCGCCGGAGGGGCTCGTGGTGCCGGTCGTGCGTCGGGCCGATGAGCTCGGCGTGCGCGGCATCGTCCGGGCCGTGGACGAGCTAGCCAAGCGGGCCAGGAGCGGGAAGATCACCGCCGACGATCTCTCGGGGGCGACCTTTTCCATCACGAACCCTGGGCTCAAGGGCAACCTCTTCGGCGGCGCCATCATCAGCCAGCCCAACGTCGGTATCCTGAGGATGGGCGAGATCCAGAAGCGGGTCGTCGTCCTCGAGGAGGACGGCGAAGATCGGATGGTCATCCACCCGGTGATGTTCATGGCCCTCTCTTACGATCACCGCATCGTCGACGGCGTGCTCGCCAACTCGTTCTTGTGGCGGGTGACCGAGCTGCTCGAGAGGGGCGAGTTCGAGGTCTGAGGGCTCCTCCCCGGCGCGCCAGGGAGGAGCCGCGGATTGTCGTTCCTGTGGCATTGCCCGGACCCTCTTGGCGTGTCACTCTCGCGGCGATGCTCTATCGCCTCGCCGTGGGTTCCGTCCTCGCCACGCTGATCTCCCTCACTGTACTCGCCCAGGGCTGCAACACCACGTCGGCCCCCGTGACGGCAGCCGACGCCGAGGTCGAGAGCGGTCCGGTGGGCTCGAGGGGCCCGGAGCTCCTGCCCGACGGGGCGCTCCCGCCTCCTCCTCCCGGTTCGCTGGAGGTCTCCTTCGGCCCGGTCACGGTCTCGGCGGGCACCGAGAAGACCCAGTGCGTGGTGAAGCGGCTAGGCAACACCGGCAAGATCCACGTAAACCGGATACAGAACCGCCTGGGCGACTCGTCGCACCACCTGATCGTGTACCGGGTGGCGGACAAGGAGGAGAAGCCCACGCCCTACGACTGCGTTCCCTTCGCCGACACGCTCGACCCGAGGAAGGGCTCGCCCCTCATGGTCACCCAGAAGGCCGAGGAGGAGCTGGCTCTGCCCAGGGGCGTGGCGTTCACCATGGAGCCGGACCAGCTCGTTCGCCTCGAGATGCACTACGTGAACTCGACGGCCGCGCCCAAGACCCTCCGGTCCACGAGCACCTTCATCACCCTGCCGGACCCCGACTTCCGCGACGAGGCAGACTTCATCTTCGTGGGTAATCCGGATATCAAGATACCGCCCCGCTCCAAGTTCAAGCTCGGCCCCACGTATTTGCCTCTCCCCGAGAGCCACGAGGGGGTGCATTTCTTCGCCCTGACGGGGCACCAGCACAAGATGGGCATCAACGTCACCGTCGATATCGCGACAGGCAAAGACGCACCGGTCAAATCGGTCTACAACGTGCCCGACTGGCTCTGGAACGAGCCCAAGACGGTCTTTCACGATCCCCCCTTCGACATCCCCAAGGGAGGGGGCTTCCGGTTCACGTGCGAATGGGACAACACCACCAACAAGCAGCTCAATTTCGGCGAGAACGCCGATGACGAGATGTGCTTCTTCTGGGCGTACTACTACCCCTCTCGAGGCTCCCAGGTCTGCGCCCACACAGATCAGCTCAAGAGCGGCCCGGTCGATCTTTGCTGTCCTGGCGATCCTCGCTGCGTGTTCTTGCAGCTGGCAGGGCAGTAGCCAGGAGGGGGCAGGATGGACCCCGCCGCGCAAAGGCAACGAGCTTGAATCGTCCGGGCCTGCCCTCAAGAGACGAACGCCCCGGCTCCCCTGGGGGGGCGCGGGGCGTCTCGAGCCTGGAGCGGTGGCTCAGGCGTTGTTGCGCAGGCGCTTCTTGACAGCCTGACGGATGAGCACGACCCCGCTCTTCGCGCCCGGGACGCCGCCCTCGATGAGCAGGAGGTTCTTCTCGTTGTCGATGCGGGCGATCTTGAGGTTCAGGATGCTGACGACCTCATTGCCGTACTGGCCGCCCATCTTGACGTTCGGGAGCGTGCGGCCCGGCGTCATGTTGGTGCCGATGGAGCCGCCGTGGCGGTGGTACTCGTGAGCTCCGTGGGTGCGGCCACCTCCCGCGAAGTTCCAGCGCCGCATGACGCCGGTGAAGCCGTGGCCCTTGGTCCTGGCCTGGGCGTCGACGAACTGGCCCTCCCGGAAGATCTCGTCGAGCTTGAGGGTGTGCCCGACCTCGAACTTGGCGGCGAAGTCGGGCTCGCAGCGGAGCTCCTTGACGACGTGCTTGGCGGAGACGTTGGCCTTCTTGAAGTCGCCGGCCACGGGCTTGGTCACGTGCGTGTCCTTGGCGTCCCTCATGCCGAGGACGAGCGCCGTGTAGCCGTCCTTCTCGACGGTGCGCTTGCCGACGACGACGACCGGGCCTGCCTCGATGACCGTGACCCGCTTGACGTTGCCGTCGGCCGCAAAGTACTGGGTGAAGCCTAGCTTGGTTCCGATGATTCCGGGCTGAGTGTTCATGGCGTGTCTTTCTTGCGCGCCCGCCGCAGGATCGCGGAGGTGAAGTGGGGATGGGAGTGGTTGGGGGCGGCCTTGGTGACCGTGCAGCGTTCGATGGTCCTGCGAAGGTGCCAGGGACCGGTCCGGGCGCGCGAGGACCGGGGGAGGCGAGCTCCCGACGCTTCGAGTCGGCTCGAGGGTCGCGCAAGATGGCGCAGCTCCCTCCTCCCGTCAAGCGCGGGGTGAGCTCGGGCTCATGGGGAGGCGCCGCACGCCCCTCGGACTCATGGGTAGGCGCAGCGCGCGCCCAGCTTGCCGTACTTGGTCAGCAGGCTGAAGAGCCACCCCTCGAAGAACCCGTGGCCCTCGAACGAGCCGCTGAAGGTCCACCGTGTGGTCGCCGTGACGGGCTCTCCGGTGCCCATCGTCCGGATCGAGCTGGTGAGCTCCATGAGGGGCCCTGCCAGATCGGCGTGGCCCAGCGGGCCTCGGCCCTTGAGGCGCCCTGGCGCGTTGATGAACACCGAGTAGTCCGTGCCGTTCAGGGCCGGGTACTCGTAGCTGTAATAGTAGTTGCCGTACTCGATGCTGCGGCCCAGCGGAGGCACGAGGAGGCGCGTGGCGCTGGGATCGGTCCGGAGGGAGTTGTCGGTGGCACTCGGGAAGCGATAGGCGCTGTAGGTGTTGCTCCCTGGACCCCAGACGGCGGGACCGAGCCCCCAGGGATAGTAGTGAGGACCCCAGGCGGCCGCGAACTCCTCGTAGGTCTCCAGGCGGCCTCCGTCCCAGAGGCAGAACGCCTGCGCCATCAGGTAATTTACGCAGTTGAGCGCCTTGGTGTCCTGGACGTCCTGGCCGTAGGCGTGAGGGACATCCCCCATGTAATCGGACTGGACCTGGGGAGTCATCCAGTAGGTGTGAGCGCCGGGCGCGCTCACGTAGCAACCGGTCCTCGGCAGCTCGTTGCCCTTGAAGATGAAGCCCCCCAGCTGCCTCCACACGCTGGTGTAGACGCCGGGGATGGGGGTGGGGTCGTTCTGGGAGCCGTCCGTGTTGATCTCCCCGGGGTCCGTGGTCCCGCCGAAGCTGGTCGGCAGGTACAGATCCCAGGAGGGCTGCATGGGCGCGTCGGCGGGAATGCGGCCCGCGGCGCGCTCGGCCTGGATAAAGCCACGGACATCGCCGTTGATCCTGGTGAGAAACTGACGCATCCGGCCCGCGGTGAGCTTGTACTTGTCGAGCTGCACCGTGACCCCGGCGGCCGTGACCGGGATGGCGGCGCAGCAGCTCTCGTGAATGGCTCCGGCCTGCCCGACCTCTCGAAAGCCGCAGGTATCACCGCCCTGGTGGGCGGTGCAGCTCCGGTGGAGGGCGCACTTCATCTTGTAGTCGCAGCCGTCCGAGAGGCAGTCGCCGTGGACGACGCAGGCCTTGGTCGCGGCGCACTTGGGGGCGGCAGGTCCCCCGCAGTCCACGTCGGTCTCGGTGCCGTTCTTGATGCCGTCGGTCGGGTTGGGGGGCTGGCATTTGAGCCCGGTCCCTCCGATGTTCTTGCAGGATTTGCTGACGCAGTCGTCGCCCACCAGGCATGCCTTGGTGTCGACGCACGCGGGGGCCGTGGGCCCCCCGCAGTCCACGTCGGTCTCGGTGCCGTTCTTCACCCCGTCAGCGGGCCTTGGCGCCTGGCAGATGTTGCCCGTGCAGACGCCGCTCGCGCAGTCGGTCCTCGTCAGGCACCGCAGCGTGGCCGCGCATTTCGGGGCGATCGCTCCTCCGCAATCCAGATCGGTCTCGTCGCCGTTCTTGACGCCGTCGGCGGGGCCCGGCACCTGGCACCGCAGGCCCTGGCCGTCCGCCTTGTCCTTGCAAACCCCGCTCGTGCAGTCCCGGCGAGAGAGGCACTTCATCCCGTCGG
>SXGT01765208.1_pt1 | contig 17816 bp, 18 predicted proteins | sample 3176221 | NCBI WGS metagenome assembly SXGT01 (sample SAMN11356862, study PRJNA531348) | freshwater metagenome | isolation source: freshwater sample F1-120 | place: China: Fuxian Lake, Yuxi | collected 2017-12-25
GGGATAGATTTGATAGATCCAGTACTTGGTGTACTAGACGTGAGATCTATTGATGTCGGATTTTCTATCACTCTATTGAAAAGTGATTGATAAAATCCTGAGCTAGTTGGATAAAGAATATGAAATGCCATTATACGTCAATCGAAAAATGAATGCTGAGTGGAATGTCTAACACTGCTTGTCGTTTACTAAAAAATTTCACCAGTTTTTTATGTTTAAAAATATCGTGCTCTTTCATTTTTTGTTCATCCCACAATTCTACAGGAACTCTGCAGCATTTTTGTAATATCTTCGGTAAAACTTCACTTCCATTTTTCCATCCTTTTATTTCTATTATTTTTGTTATTCTGTGATCTTCGTCGTAAATTACAAAATCAGGACAATATGTCTTCCCTTCTACAATTTGAATTCTAAATTTTTCATATTCCCATTTAATTCCATTTAAATCCATATCGTATGCAAATAATGCTTCCCATGTTGATTTGAACCAAATGTTTTTATAAAAAGTTCGTTTTCTTTCTGGACATGGTTTGCCGAACATTCCATTTCTTTTTCCACTGGCAATTCTACAATCAGTTTTTGATGTTTTCCCAAAATTCCAATTTTTATTTCCTGCTTCATAATATTTTTTTAAAGAACCGGATATTTTTTTCCCATTCCAATTTGCATTCTTGTATCTTTCTTCCCACATTTGTTCTGCAATTTCTTCACCATATTTTTCAGTCCAAATATTTTTAACTGAAATTTGGTGCATCGGATTACCAGAACCTGAGAATAATTCTGAGATTTCTTTTTTCTTTTTTTCAGTTACTTCTTTCCCAAACACATCTTCATAAGTTTTGCCAGCGAGCCACCCGACTTTACCAGTATTATGGGCACTAATTTTAGAAGATATTTCTTTAGCTCGTTCTTCTCCATACATTTCAACGTATGTTTTTCCTTCTGACCAACATATTTTTCCAGAATTTCCGTCACTAATTTTAGAAGATATTTCTTTAGCTCGTTCTTCTCCATACATTTCAACGTATGTTTTTCCAAGCTTGTTTTTTTTATACAAATTCTTTAATTCAGTAGCTTTTTCTTCTCCGTACAATTGCTCAAATGTTTTTCCTTTTTTTGAAGAAATTTGACCTTTATGACTGTCACTTACCCTTTTTCTTGTTTCTACAGACATTTTTTTACCCTTTTGGCCGTACACAACATTTGGATATTTATTGCGGAATTCTTCTATAGTCATATTGTGAGTTTTCATTATATGACTATAACTAATCCCCTTAAACATTTTACTACATATAGGGCATATTGTCATTGTTTTCCTTTCAATTTAGAATCAATATAAATATCATCATAGATTGAAAGAAAACATTATATGTAAAGGGATATCAGATATCCAACGAAAAATGAATGCTGAGTGGAATATCCTTGGGAGTCCTAATTGGCGATGAAAATTTCCCTATAGCAAGTAATTGATTATTGTCATCGTATAAACCAACTCCAGTAATGTACGGAGTAAAATTCATTCCGCTAGACGTGAATCTTCCGTCGTACACTGCTGCAGTCGATGATGATGTTATGGGTCCTGTAAACCAATTTCCTGCTATCCCTGAATTAAATATCGTGTAATTAAGAGAATAATTCAATTCACTTGGTTCTAGCTTGCAAAACACGTTTAAGTTTGTATGCAAAACTCTAGCTTTATATGAAATCGCTGTGATTGATGAAGCTCCGTAAGCTACATCAGATGATGTTAATACAAACATACCGTGATCATTCAACACAGCACCCTTGGTTGTTCCAGAAGATTTTTGTATCATCTGTCCAGAACCAGAATCATAATAATCTCCGGGATATGTTCCTCCGGACACAGTGGCAGTTAGAGTTCCACGAACTATTCCTTGGTCAAATAATCTTCTTCTAAGTGAAAACACTCCCACAGGACTAGCAGTAAGTCCCGTATATGATGTTGTGAATCCAACTTGACTTAAAAGTAGCCGCACAACTGTGTAATGTGAAGAAAAAGAATTTGCTGTTGTCGCAACAAATCCGGATGCTGAAGAAGTTATTGAATCATTGCCAGTTATAGAAAGAATTCTGCTAGATTCAAAATTCACGTAAAATACATCAGCATCATTTATTCTTACATACGTTGATTGAATTTCTGGCTCAGGAGCTCTCGGTAATTTTGGTGTTTGATTCATATATATCTATCGAAATCTTCGAAAAATCTAGCTACTTCTTCTCTGTCTTTAAAATCGTACGGATCTTTTCCACTTATATGAACTTTTTGTAATTCTTTAGCATTTTCTAATATTTTACTACATAATGTTTTCATAGCTTGATATGCTGGATGTGGTCCCATTTCTGCATAAAATATTTTCATATACCAATCTATTTTGACCCATCCTTTATCATAAATGAGATGCATAAAATGTTCTCGATTTTTGGTATTGTCGTTTCTACCACAATCAATATTCTTTATTTTAGAATATTTTTCAGCAAACTTTTTCTGAATATCAAACATTTGAATATTCTTTCCAGCGAACACGATATGCTCTTCATTTTTGGGTACAATTGTCACATGTCCTTTATCATCAATCCACGCTTTCCCACCAGAAGAAGGTAGATGGCTTTCATTCATTATTTTGAAATATATTTCGTACAGTTTCATTTCAATCTCAGTGTATGTTTACTTTTGTTTGCATAACAAAAACACAAACTGTTAACTAGAAATTTTTTTTTGAACGGATATAGCCCAACAAATTGATCATTCGTATTTTTCAAAACATACGATAATGTCAAATGCGGAAGATATTCGGGATAAGAATTATCGTTAGATAAGCCATCTTCCAACGAATAATGCAAATTTTCTAATGTTTCACTTTTGACATCAATTTTTAAAACGTCATATTCATCAGAATAAAATTTTGAAATGTATCCCAATTCTATGTTAAATGGTTTGAAGTTTTGAAGTATGGATTTCGTGATGTAAGGATATTCTTCATCGATTCCATACAAAACAGTTATGTGACATTCATCTTCAATTCCGTATTCATTATCTTCATTATTAAATATCGTTTGCTTTTCAATATGTTTATCACACCAATCGAAAACAATTTGAGAAAAATCGAATGGCAAATTTATTTGCAATGAACTATACGAATATGATTTATTGAGTTTTTCTAGTAACATATCAATCGTGGACAACCTGACAAACGTTATGTTTTCGTATTTCTTCTAATAGTTTCATTTTCACTTGCTCTAAATTGTGATGAATATCATATTCCCAAAATCTAATCAATGTGTATCCATATTTTTTCGCTATTTCATTTTTCAGAATGTCATTTTTTTTATTGTTAATTTGGAAATCTTTCAAGTTTTTATCTTCATAAAGTGCGGGATTTGCATGCCAATAGTCACCATCTACTTCTACAAGAATATTGTAATCGTATAAATAAAAATCGAATAATTTTCCGTATATTCTTTTTTGTTTTCTATAATTTATATGTAACTCTAACAAAATGATAGAAAATGTATCTTCTAAGTACGATGTATAATGCTCTATCGATTTTTTTCTTTTTTCAGATAACCAATTTCTAGACATTTTTTCTGAAGATAATAACAATTTATCATTCGTATATTTTGTTAAACCTGTGTTCCAACTTTTTTGTCCACCAAGCGATACTGTCGTATTATGTGACTCAGACATTTTAATTTTAGATTCATCAGTATGTTTTTTTCCATACATCCCATGATTTTTACCAAAATACTTATCGGGATTATCGCGTTTAGTTTTTGAAATTTTGTTACCAAAATCTATCAATCTTTCGTCAGTTTTTTTAGTTTTCCCCTTATTCCAATTAGGAAATCCATCGGGATATCGTTCTTTTATAGTTTCAGAATGTTTTTCCCCAGCTAGTTTTAAAGCTATCAAATCTGTACGTTTACATTTCATTGAACAATATTTAGCTTTTCCTATGTTGATAACATCAAAATGATTATCACATTCTGGATGTTTACACTTTACTGTGATTCTCTCTTTAATCCTAGATTTTGTGTAACATTCTTTATCACAATATTTTCTTCTTTCATCAATAATTTTTTCACAATATTCACATTTTTTTTCGTTTGACATTTATATTCTCCATAAAATGCTGTATGGTATAAATATCATGTTGAAAATTTACAATTCAAATAAAAAATGAATTCCAAATCACACGTCCATCTTAACTTGATATGTAATTCGACGACTGCTATCTTTTTTGACGGGTTTAGAAAGTTTTGCTACAGCTAACAAGTTACCTTCATCATCGTGTAATCCAATAGTCGTAACATATGTTGTTGGTTCATCTAACAATTGTGAAGCATTTTCAGGATTAACACCCGCAGGATTTCTTGTGTAATTGAATTCGCTCCCTTCTGTTATAGCGTTAAATAACATTCTTCCTTTATTCTCTACAGATTTGAAAGCAATTCTTTCAACATTCAAAGCTGAGTTTCCGTTTGCTGTGACTGAAAATCCCCAATCTCCAGTTGTCCCGGATGTGGGATACAAAAAATCTAATTTAGCGTTTGTATCTCGACCATCTAGTACTACACTACCTAAATCATAAAATATTACGCCGACTTTAGTTACTGTTCCATCAGCACCAAGTCTGATGATTCTTCCAGTGTTGAAATCATTTAACAAAACATTATTATCAGGAACATCAGTGTATAAGAAATTTCTAGTAATTCCCGAATTTGTGATATCAGATCCTAATGACAATGTAATGCTCGAGATAGATTTATCTTTCACATCATACAAATTTATGCTAGATCTTCCAACTAATGAACCAGAATTAGAATACATAGAAACATCATCAGCTGTAGATGTGTTTCTTTCATTAAAATTCCACCAAGCAATTATGTATGAAGATAGTGCTGCTCCTGTGAGTGATGGATTTGCGAAATAATTGAAACTTATTCCCGCCGAGGAAGAATCAGAAACTTTTCTATTTACAGAAGATAACAATCCTGTGCTTCCATCGTTGAATCTTTTATTCCATATTCTTAAATGTTGAATTTGTCCGTCAAAACCCCCAACAAGAAATGGGTCTGCAGAAGTAGTTAGTGGACCTCTATCACCGACAGTATTAGCAGTCCTGTTAAAATTAGAAATTCCAATAAAAAGATTATTCCCTGAAGGAGTAGCGTCTAGGGGGTCAGTGTATTCTATTGGAGATCTTCTAATCGGAATTCGTTGATTAAACATGTTTGCTTGAATAGTCGGGCCTTTCCCAGAATCTGAACCCTCTAATCTGGGATCTGTTTGTTCTACATTCGTCAATTTATACCCATCAATATATCCGAATACTGCACCAGCACCAGATTCAATCGTAGTAGAACCGTCTATCCCTGTACAACTCCATGAAACGATCAAGTGATGGAATTGTCCATCAAACAAATTAATCCCAACATCGCTTGGCACAAATAATCCCGAAGCTTGAACATCATTTTTTGCAAAATCTTCAGCGAAATCTCCAACAGCTGAAGTAGAACGTATATAAAATCTAAATGCATCAGTTCTATTATCAGGAGATTTAGTCAATTCAAATTTCATGAAAGCATTTTGAGTTTCTGTAGTAGTTCCACTCCATCCTGAAGATGATAATCTTCTCCATAAAATCACTGAATTATTTTTGTATGGTCTTACTATGGCTTCTACAGTTATCGCTGATGTTGCAGTGTCTAAACTTGTTCCTGTAGTCCACGGTACTCCAAAAAATGATTTTATACTTGTTCCTTCTTGCCCGCCATCAGGATTTTTTAAATCTAAAGCTGCAACAAACGCAGTAGACGCTCCCGTTGCAATCCCAGTTGTTGATGTGTTGGAAATATTCATTTCCATTTTAAAAGATGCGGGTTGAATCGATGATTGAAAAAGTGAATTTTGAATAGTTATTAATCTAGCTATGGATATTGATTCTGCTGAACTAGAACTATTAAGTGCAGTAGTTCCTACTACAAAATTGTTGTCAGGTCTATACAAATATCCCTTGATGTGATTGAACACAGATTGATGTCGAACTAAAGAATTTGAATTTGTTGGACTAGAATAACTTTGATCTGCTGTAGGTGATAGATAAATTCCCGTCATTCTTTCAGAAGTTAATGATGTATTTAATAAAACAGTTTTATCAAAATTCCATTGATACTTTATTTCTCCTGGGATTCTTAAAGCTAGAGATGACGGAAAATTTATATCAAATGTGAGGATAGTTCCGAATGATCTTATTCCTGTAAAAAACGAAACACGATCAGCTAATGGAGAATCGTTAGAAAGAGTTACAAATTGTCTTTCTGGGTAAGGGATATAAATGATGTCACTAGCTTCATCAAATTTTTTGAACATATTAACATTTCTTCTTATTCATGAATGATTTTATAATCAAACTAGTATTGAATACGCACGCCAAAAGATCTTAATTCTGCGAACGTCTTTTTCACTGGGGGAGATATTTTTGCCACAGCTAACAAATCTCCTGCATCATTATGGAGTCCGACGCCAGTTATATATGTAGTGGGATTCGCTGTTAATGATGCAGTGATAGTACCCTTGGCTACATCGTTTAAAGAAGTCACATTATTTGTGTAATTGAATTCTTTAGCTTTGGCTGTACAGAAGAATATTGTTCTTTTGATGATGTTAGAAGATTTAAACGATAATTGTGTGATTGCTACAGTCCCTGCAGTTGTTCCAGTACCGAAGGAAAATCCTGATGCAGAAGAAATTAAGAAATTTGTTGTTCCGGTACCTCCGTGAAATACCAATGTTCCAGAATCATAAAACACAGTTCCCACAATTGTTGATGTGTTTCCCTGAGAAACAAGTGTTCCTTTTCTTCCGACTGTTGCTGTTACTGTATTTTCAGCGATATCAACGAATGTATTGTTACCAGTAGTTCCAAATCCAAATACTGCAGTGACAGATCCAGTTACGACTGCATCATCGAATGTAGTTCTGCCAATTTGAATAATTCTCATTATAGATGATGTCGAATTTGGATCGTGAGCGACAGGTATTGAATTTCCAGCTGTAGAAGAAAAATAATAATTAGCTATATGACGAAAAGCTGAGCTAAGTGGTGTAATTGTTATAGCACCCTGAGCGTTACTCAACATCCCAGTAGAGGTAGACTCTGCTACAAACGCTAATATATTGTTATTTTGAGCTGCTGATAATGCTGTGATCTGAAAAGATGTAGTATTATTAACACTCGCAGTTACAACGTCTTCTTCTAAGTCAAGTTCTTTTAATGATGATGCCATAATTATGCACTCACATTAACAGTTAATTGAAATGTGGTCAATGCTCCACTATTGATTCCTCTTACATCAAAATAAACAGTTCCACTTTTACCTAATCCTGTGTTTATTGAGAATGTTCCGACACCATCGGCATCCGGAAGTACTGTTTTTTCTTCAAGTTCAGCGATATCAGTATCTCTAGATGTCGCAATCCATCCTTGTGGATCTTCACCATTGTCTGTGTCTACTACTAAACTTACTATATCTCCATAATTTGCAGTAGCTTGAGTAGGTTTCAAGATTAGAGTTGCAATTTTCAAAGATCCTTGAGGAAGTGTGATAAGTCTATATAATTGAGCGACATTTTCGTTAGATATCGGTTCAAGAACGGGAAGACTCAAAATATCTGAATCTGGATTATCAGGATTGTTAGCGTCGTACAAACGATAGTCAATTTCATCATCACTCAAACTAAATTTAGTAATCTTGAAAGTTCCATCATTTCTAGCTAAGAGTTCTCTTCCTTTTCTTGTGAGTATGCAGTCGACAAGTGCTGTGGATGAATCAAGAAATGACATTATTCATTTTCCTTTTTTGTTAAAGAATCTACGTGTTCTTCAGTTTCTTTTTCAGAATTTTTCTTTTTCTTTCTAGATTCTTCTGTTGGTTTTGTTTCTATTTCTACTATGTCTTTAGAGACGGATTCAATCTTTTTAGTTAAAACGTAAATTCCAAATCCATTTGGATTTCCGTTATCATCTTCTGTGTGAATAATTTCATAATCGCTAGAATTAGTTTCACATAATTCGCTGAAAATTTTTGGAGTTTTCATTTCATCAGCGTAATCACATAAAACATCATGAAATACTAAAATTTTGTTATCTGCTGAATTTTTGATTAACTTTGATAAAAGTTTGTCTTGTTCATAATGACACTCATCAATGAATATCAAATCTACATTATTGATATACGAATTGATGCTATCAATGATAGAATCAGTCTTGGAAATAAACACATTTGTAAGTGAATTTCGTTTTATCATTTCATCCGCAGATGGAGTTATATCAGCTTTATCGAAATCTAACGAAAAAACCACACCATCTTTATTTATTTCATCTAGAGCTGCAGCTAACCATAATGTGTTGTATCCCCCGAATGTGCCAAGTTCTAATATATTCTTTGGTTTATACTTCAAAACAATATCATACAAAATTTTTCCTTCTTCGTATGTGTTTTGTCTGATAGATGTCAGTTGAATATTTTCGTAATTCATATATTTCTCCATTCAGTAATAAATATCAAGCTAAGAAACAATTTTAACACCATCTTGACCACCCAATTGTTGAATCAAATTGTGATCACTTCCAATAACAAGTCTTAAAGTGTAAGCAACATTACTAAATAGGTTCGTTATTTGGATGGGAACGACTCCAATAGTTCCAGATAATGATGTAGTATCGGCGGATAATCCCTTAACATCATTAGAAAGTTGCATTTTTATCTGTATATCTTTAGAATCTAATTTAGAAATATACGTTAAATCAGCCCCCTCAATAATACGTCCTCTTCCATTAGCTATATCTCCAATTTCAACTTTGAAATAATTGACACCATTTCCTGAAGATGGAAAGTTAAATCTCAAAGCAGGTTGATCAGTGATAAATGGCTTGCCATTTCTTAGTAATCTCACTCTTCCTGAAATATTTCCATTATATGCTGATGGAGAAGCTGTTGGAGATATCAATAGTCTATTAACTGTAATTTCTAATTCTGTATCAGCTGTGCTTGATGGAACAATTTTCACAGGCAAAAATCGTTCAGTTCGTGTGAAAGAAAATCCCGGAGTATTTCTACTGCTGATAGCTCCTCCAAGATTTTGCAAATTTCTTGTGCTTGATAAAGAATTATCCAAGAACATTTGTGTTCCATTCACATATTTGAATCCTTGAAATGATGCTGTAGATCCTGCAGAAGTAGAAGTGTTAGTAGTCAAAAAATGATTATTTATGACGAAACTAGTTGTTGGAACATTCACTAAATGATAATCTTCTCTTTGTAGTTTTGATCTATGCAAGATATGATCTTCTATTAGCAATCCCTTGGAAACTAAGTTTGTTTTAGCACTTAAAAATTGTTCTATGAATGTGAATATTGAACCCAAAACATCATTAAAATTGTCAGTGGCTTTTGTGAATGAATTGATGTTAACTAAATTTGAACTTCCTGATTTTCTTGTAGCAAAATTCTGCATTGTAGTAACTATTGGACCTGTATATGAATGTCTATACAAATCTTCTGGTGTACCTAACAATTCTTTAATATTGATATTTTGATAAGTATTCTTGATTTCTCTATTTACAGCGTTTATAGGAGTGAGATGTACTGAAAGATATGCTACATCTTCTATGTCAGTTCTACTATCAACTTGTCTAATTTTATCGTTGTCTATACTTAATCCAGTTGGATACCATTCCACGAATTTTTTCATATCTGGAATAACAACATATCTCTTTACTGCTTGAAAATTTCTTGGAATAGCTGTAAGTCCTGCAGTAGTTGAATCTACTATGAAATTGTAACCACCCGTTAGAATAACATTCTCACGTAAACGATATTGTGCTTTCAAGCTTCCAAAAGTAGCTGAATTTGAAGCAGTAGAATTTAAGAATGAAATACTTTGAAAATTTCTTGTGTGTTCTTTCAAATCTTCTTCTTCAAGTGCAACGTTCCAAGATCTAACTTCATGGTTGTACCCAGAAAATGAACCAGAACCTGGAAAATATGTCCCAAATGATCCGGCTCCTGCTGAAGAATCAATATTCAATACTCTAACTCCGGCAGTTATGGCAGAAGCTAAAATTACTACATCTTCTGCTCCGGATCCAGATCCTGATACTCCGAGTGTCCACAATTTCAAAGAGTCTCCAGATCTTGACACTACTGTATTTATCCAATTTCCATCTTTTTGAATGTAAGAAGAAATAGAAGCCTGAGAAATTATAGCAGTAGTTCCTGCTGCTATTAATCTAGCACAAACAGAATCGATGTATGCAGTATTGGTTATTGGTCTTAAAGCAGCCGAAACAGTATCAAAAAACACTTGTCCAGAAACAGCGTTGTTAGCAGTTAGCCATAACCAAACTGATGTTGCAGTGTTGGCCCAATTTAATTGTAATTGAACATACGAAGCAGTAGTAGCAGAAGAAATTGATGCTTGAAAATCAGCTCCTCCTGAATTTGGACCAACTCTAAAGTTATAACTACTAGCTGGAAATGTTTGAATATTAATGAATGCTGTGGCTCCATAATTATGTCCGGAACTTAGATTGCTTAATTGAAAAGCAAAAGCTTGTGTATTGTTAGAGTTTGCTGAAAATGATAAACTTTGAGCTGAGGTGCCAGTATGAACATTCGCAGTAGTAACTGAACCAGTTATAGAAGAATGTGCCAACCAACCGTTTCCAATTCCAGAAGTAAATCCAGCTTCAAAATTTCCTGATGTCCCTAATTTACTTGTTGTAATATCTGCAGTCATACTATCCGTTAACCAGATCCACACATTAGAAGCTGTGTTGTTCCACATTAATTCTAATTTTTGATATGTTCCTGTCGACGTCGAAGTTACTGAACTTTGAAAATCAGCTCCTCCTGAATTTGGACCAATTCTAAATGTGACAACATGTTCTTGAAAACCTGTTAAATTTGGCATGTAAACAAAAGCTGTTGCTCCATACGTAGCATTTTCATTAGTAAGACCGGTAAGATTTTGAGCAAAAGCCTGTGTTCCGTTTGATGTAGTAGAAAATATTAATTTTTGTGCAGACGGAGCAGTATGAACAGTAGTTGATTCAATTTCTCCGGTTATGGAAGTATTTGCTATCCAACCAGAAGCAATATTTGTTAAAGAAAACCCGTTAGAAAATGCTGTATTTGAAGCAATATTATTATTTAGTGATGTGTTATATCTTGTTGTATAAAATCTTAGTCTTCCTGAAGCATCTAAGTCTATAGTGTAGTGAGGATGTACTAAAATTTTATGAAGTAATGCTGACGTGGCTGATATTCTTGATTCTATAGTGAAGTTAGCTGATGAAGAAAAATCAAAAGCTGAGACAGTTCCTGTGGGAACTTGAACGTAAACGTCACCTGTAGAAAACAACACCGGCGTATCTACTTCTTCATAATCTCTTATTTGTTGAGATCTATTGAAAACTGAATATTCATTAACCCTTAAATAATTTGCATCGACTCCATATAATCTACCAATAGCCTCAATACATTCTTTGATACCCTTTGTTTTCAGTAAGTGAATAATGTTGTTGAGAATTCTATTCCAAACATCATAGGCAATTTCTTGATTAGTCATACCAGAGCTAGAAGCTATGTAATATGATTCAAACGCGTTTGTTATAGCAGATTGAAATAAATCAATCCCATATTCTCTAGCAAGAACAGGCAAAAATTTGTCAGGGGTTCTGTTGTAAGAATCATAACTTATTCTTTTGATATATTGTATTTGATCTACAAAAGTTTTCAGTTCATCTAATTCATCTCCAAATGCTCCCATCAATCGTTCTAATACTTCATTTCCATCTCCATACGATAATACAGCAGGAAGTAAAGTGATTAATTTTGACGCTCTGGAAATTGTTTCTTCACCAGTAGAAGAATACACAGAATGATCATCAGCAGAACCTGGAGTAGTGTCGAAAACGTTGATATTTTCTTTTTCAAAGTTTTCTACGCGGGCTGAAATAGAATTGACAATTGCAGTCTGTGACCCAGTTATAGCATTTGCAGAATTTCTTTTTACCCAAACCAATGGGATAACTTCACCGACTGTATTTGTTGCTGAAGCAGTAATAGTTGATGTTATTGATAATTGATCCAAAACCCATAAATCAAAACCAGTAGCTTCTTTTAGCCATTTATCTACTGTGAATACGTTCTGTGCACACAGTGAAGATGCATATCCCCCGAATAATCCAATAGGATATGTGTCTTGAATGTTAGTTATTGTGTTGTTGAATCTTCGTAGAGCATCACCATAAAATACATGATTAGCTAAATTTGAATAATCTACTAATGGGAGAACTCTCGCTGAGTTGGCTGTCAAAGACAACGCTGCAAGATCAGAACTAGCAGATCCCAATCCACTTAACGAAGAAAGTAGCGTTTGTAAATTTATACCTTTGTCAGTCATTATCTCATTTCTATTCTATGGGTGTCAATATAAATAACTTCAATTTGATCTTTTTAACTCAACAGAATATTTGTTCCAAGTTGAATTTCCAAATATTCGTACTGCTAAATACATGGTTAGTCTAGTTGAGTTTGATACTTTAAGAATTTTCATACCTTCTAAGAATAGTTGATCAGTTTTTTTGCGAGAATAAATTTGGCGTTTATACAAAAAATCGTGAATTATTGCTGCTTTTACGTATGTACCCCATGGAGGTAAAACAGACCAAAATATTTTGGGTACAGAAGCAAAATCGGTGATAAACCCAGCTGGAACTTTTATAATTTCCGAACTGTCTATATCACCGACTTTGTATTCAAATTCTGTCTCTAATTGCCAAAATCTAGAATTGATTGGAGAAAGAACTAATTTTGAAGTGAAAGAACTCATTATTTACGTTTGATTTCTGCAATAATTTCTCGAATAATTTTTTTGATTTTATCTGCTGTTTTTTGTTCTAACGTTGCTCCCATCCCGGCACCTTTGAGCATAATATCGTAAATGTATTTGTAAGCGAATTGAAAGGGTTTAGCTTTGATAACATCAACAATTTGTTTCAATTTTTGATCTGAAACGTGATGACCAGTTGTTTTTGATCGTTGCACGAAAGCAATCAATTTGTCTTTGTCTTTAGAATGTTCAAGTTTGTTAAGTTCATCAGCATTGTCTTGAATGTATTTTGCTAATGATTTCTTGTCACCACTTGTCAAATCTACGGGTGCTTCTTTAATCACTCTTTTAGTTATTTTCTTAGATTCTGAAATTTTGTTTGTCATATTTTTGTACATAGTCGTGTATTCTCCATTGTCAAGTTTTATAGCATATTCTTTTTTCCAATCAACTGGTTTGTAATGACCCTGTATTTTTGGAACTCCTCTACCATCAGTTTTAATTTCTCTTGGAGAAACTATCACTCCCGTCTTCCCTTTATCCATCCCTGCTGTGTCAGATAATTTGATTTTTGTTCCAACTTTAAAATCCATTTGTTTCTCCTCTTACACTGTGCTTCTTTTCATGAACACATCAAATTCGTATTCTTTGTAATAGTGGTCGTCAGTTATTACAATTATAAATATATCGTCAGTAGAACGTAATTCATCTTTAAGTGAAACAAATGTTTTGTGTGAAACTTTGTTTCGTATACATTCTGCATAACACATGCCATTTTCAAATGATACTCTAATCCACCCCGCTCTTTCAGCAAGTTTCATCGGATCTTCTTCACATCCAAAAAACTGTTCAGCATATTCAGAATGTAACATTTTGCCAGTTACATCTGCGATATGTCCGTCATCCTTGATCCAGAATCTTCTAGCATGAGTGACAGCTTCTAACAATCTCCTGAATATAGAGAATAGTTTCATTCTAACATCTCTGCAAATTCACTGTTAGCGTTATTGGTTATTCTTTTAAATTTGTTATCAGTGATAAATATTGCAAATAATTCTGCAAAACCCTCACTCACATTATGTCGTTGAGGACCATCAAGTTTAGACGAACATGTGTCCCACAATTTTATGAAGTCATAATGATGTTTATTCAAAACTCTATCCTCTATCACATGACCAAATTCATGAGCGATGATTCTCTTTTTGTCATAATGAAATGATAATTTGTATGCATTAAAATAAATCGTATTATCTGTTTTGTTGTAATGAGCATAAGAATCGTCAAATTTGTTCTTGTATGTTTCATCATCTAAATCTACAATCTTCACAGATGTGTCAAGATATGAGCTGCACTTATCTTGAATTTTCTTGACAAGCTTCAAAAGCTCTACAGATTCTAAAATAATACCGAGTTTCATCGTCATTGAAAATATTTTCTTTTAGAATCATCAAAATCAGTTGTCCCTGCGGTTTTCAACAAATTCATAGCTCTATGATTTGCAAGAATATCTGGGTTAATGATGTATAGTTTATGATCATCATGAATACCATCTAAATAATCTTCCAAATATATATACCCTAATTTCGATAATTCATTCTGCAAATGCTTGTCACTACCTATTGACTGTTTTTGTGAAAACAAAACTGCTTTAGCTTTTTTGGGATTAGCTATATGTCCTAATTCTAACAATCTGAGGGAGGACGCACGTTTCATATCAATGTTTTCCTTGAACACAAGAGTCGAAATGAAATCTTTCACTTCACCCTTCATTAATCCCAACTTTGTTAATCCAGTGTATTCTTGGGCTAAACTCAGAAATTTTTTCTTGTCTTTCCCGGAATCGTTATACGCGTCTAGTAATTCTCTTTGAAGTAGTTTATTCATTACGCTTTTCTCAGCATTGTTGCAAACGTAATGAAGTTGTTTTTTTCATGACCCTTTCGACCATCTACAGTTTCATATTTGTAAAATACACTTACATCAGGTCGTAAGGAACTAAAATTTAACACGATGTCTGTGATTTCGTATTTAGTTCCATCTTTCCCTTCTACATTTTCTCCAATTTTGTATGAACCGAATCCTAACCATGATGATTCCTTGAGTACTTCTGATATTTTCATTTTATTCTCCTATCTTGATTTTTCTGGATCTACTTTTCTTTTTTCTGCAAGCCATTTGGGCATTGTCACTTCCTGATGTTTAGAATCCCATCTTGTTATTGATTTTGGCAACCATATAAGATCTCTTTCTAACCCGTTTGTTCTGTAACTCCATACACTTCTACCAAAATCAAAACAATATGCTTTATCAGTTTGTTTGACAAGCTGAGCTCTATAAGTTACGTTTTTGTTGACGACTTCAAACAAATTAGATTCTTGTAATTTTTGAGCGTATTGAATCATGTATGTGAATAACGATTTTAGTGGTTCTTTGTTAACATTCCCCGAAGTGATTGGGAAATATGAATGATAATTCCACAAAATATCTGATTCTTTGATATCGGGATAGACATTTTGATTTGTGATATGTTTGATCTTGTTGATAATTTCATTTTTCGAATATCCAGAATCTGTCCATTCGTCGACAACATTTTTAGAAAACGCCATCATTTCTTGTTTGTTAGAAAAATATTCTGATTCTAAATTTTCGTATGACATTTTTGATTTCATGCTGTTGAGTACATTAATCGGATTTTTCATTCTACTCAATTGTTGTCTATGTATCAATTCGTGACTAATTATGCTACTCAAGGCTGCAATAAATTTTGATTCTTCAAAATATTCTGCATCTTCTGAACCAAATAGCTCACAAAATTCGTCATTAACGATAATCTCAATATTTCCTGCTGATGTAGTTGAAGCTTTTTGGATATAAAAATTTGAATACATTGATATTGCAGAAAATTGATTTGAATAAGAAGAAATCATAGTTATGTTGAAGTTTTTCATCAAATTGTTAAACATTGTGCACAGTTTTGTAGTATGAAAATTTTTGCCATTAACTTTTTTGACAAATTCTTTCAATTTGTGTTCGACTTTAGACATATCAACATTGATTATTGCTTCTTGCAGTTTCATCTTGGTTCCATCGAATAATACTTTTCATTACTTCCTACGTAATCAAGTTCTGTTTTTACTAATTTGTATCCATACTTCGATGAGAATGCTTTCATCATTTTTTCATACAAGTGTTGTTTGTCACCCTTCGCAGAAAACAAAATGTTAGGTTCATGTTTGTCTTGAATAAATTCTCTAATAATTTTCAATATTGTTGAAAATACTAACAATTCCCTATTGTTTGCTGGAAGTGCATCAAATACTCTAAAATGATTTTTGGCACTTTTTGCATAGAACAAAATTTCCCAATATTCATATTTCTCTTTTGACATATCATGATCTGGATATGTAGATTTGTATACTGCATAAAAATTGTATGTTATATCATCAATGCTGAAACTTGCTTCAACTTTTCGATCATTAGAGTTATACTCATAATTCACAGTTTTGTCGAATAATTCCTGGAGTTTCATTCTACTTCGAAACTCCAATGATCAGGTTCATCATAATAATATGTTTCTCCACGAATAGTTAACTTTATCACAATTTTGTACTGAACTCCAACATACAAATTGCCTGTGTCAATTGTGAAGAAATTGCCATCTCTATCATGGGATAAGTTATCTGCTGCAATTTCTACAAGATCTGTTTTCTTTTCTCTAATTTCGAAAGTTCCATCAGTACAGATGAAATTGTTCAACGCAGTTGTAGTTCCAGTCATTGATAATAACTGCATCGATGTATCTCTAATATGCATTCTTAATCTGGCTATAGAACATTTTTCATAATGTTCTCTCAAATTTTTGAGAGTAAGTTTGTATGATCCAGTTTGGAAATTACTGAATCCAGAAGCAGGGTTTATCGCAGTAAATGAAAATGTGTAATTAGCAGTTGGAGAAGCAGATATGTACCAATTATCTCTAAACGATGTATACACACTTGCTGTCAAAGGGAGAGTTCCGATGTTACATTTGTAAACTCCCTTTGAAAATCTTTCTGCAGTAAGATTAGTAGTTATTGCAGAGAAACTTGTGTTAGCTGAACTTAATCCTGAGATAGTAATATTTCCAGGGAAAGCCGAAGTAGAAGCAAGATCTTGCAATTGTCCATTGACAATGTTATAAAAGAAAACACTCCCAGTATTGTTGAAAGCTATCGCAGATCTATTATCAGTTATTGCTCCCGGCCATTGAAGTTCAATATATGGTGCTCGTCGAGTATTTGTTTCTCGAAGATAGAATTTTTTAGTGTAATAATTCGTAGATGACAAAGATCCAGAAGAAGCTTCTTGAGTCTCAGTAAGTTTGATGATAACTCCGTTTGTTGCAGTAGTCCCATTTAACCATGCGTTAAAGATAGGAGTTATGTTAACAATTAAATCTTCTTCACCGGAATCAAAATATTGTGTAGCAGAATTTGAGTCAGTGATAAAATCTCCACCTGATGAACTCCACGCCAGAGAACTTTGTGCAGATAAAGCATTAGCCCACCCACTATTGGACAATCTATCTAAATCTAATCCAACTCCCTCATTCCATACTCTGCTTATTGGAAAAACATCTATATTGAAAGATGTCGCCTGTTCACCGCCGTGTTTAGCATTAAAAACTTTCAAATATGCTGAAGCACTAGTATTTGTTCTGGGATCAGGCAAAGTTTTAGTGCTTACAATTCCTGCAGTCAATGATGATAAATTGAAATTCATAAGTATTCTAGCGTATTCTTTTCTGCTAGTTACTTTTCCTAATTTACCCCCTGACACAGAAAACACTTCACCAATAGGGCTAGCACCTGTATTTCCTGTGCTCCCATTTTCTGACCAAATAGTTGTATCTTTGTTA
>SXGT01112740.1_pt1 | contig 17813 bp, 17 predicted proteins | sample 3176221 | NCBI WGS metagenome assembly SXGT01 (sample SAMN11356862, study PRJNA531348) | freshwater metagenome | isolation source: freshwater sample F1-120 | place: China: Fuxian Lake, Yuxi | collected 2017-12-25
CAGCGCACGAACTCGTCCACATAGCGGTGGTAGTTGGTGAACAGGATGAAGGACTGCACATCATCCACGGGCGTCCCGGTGTAGTGCTTCAGCCGGGCCAGCGAAAAATCAGTCCTCAGCCCGTCGAAGTGGGACAGAGGAAAATCCCCCGCGGCCGGATCGAACAGGCCATCGGCGATCTCGTCGCCGATGTGGGCCAGTTCGGTGGTGGGAAAATACCGCGCGATGGCCGAGGTCATGCTGCGGTCCAGCGTCACGCCCGAGCCGTCCATCACATAAGGGAAAGGGATTTCCTGACGCGACGGCGTCACCTCGAAGGTGGCGCCATAGTCGGCCTCAAGCAGCTCCAGCTGCTCGCGGATATAGGACCGGAACAGGTCGGGCCGGGTGATGGTGGCGGCGTAGTCGCCGGGCCGCGACAGCCGGGCGAAGGCGCGGGGGTCCAGATCGCCGGGCCGCTCGCCGCGCCAGCGAACCTTCAGTTCGGGATAGGCGAACAGGCCCTTCGCCCGGGCATCCGGATCCGGCAGGGCGCCGGTGTCCAGAAACTGCTTCACCGCTTCGCGCAGGGCGCCCACGGAACTGGAATAAAGGTCTTGCAGACGGTCCAGCACCGCCTCGATGGTCATGGTCTCGGTCATGACCCAGTCTAGCGGGGCCGTGTGACCTTGGCGAGACGCTCAGGCCGTCACAGGGCTTCCGCCTGCGCCAGAATGTCGAGCACCGGCGGGTCGTCGGCGTATTTACGTCGCAGCCCCGTCAGTTCCGTCCCGAGCGCGTCGCATCGGGATTCGGCCACGGCCGCCTCGATCTGGCGCCGGCGCTCCTCGTCATAGGGCTCCTCGCCGCTCCAGTGGGCGCAGGACTGGCTGCGCTGCGTCCAGCCGAAGACGTCGGCGGGTATCTGAAGGGTCGCCGTGGTCAGGACGTCGTTCACCTGCACACCGGTCAGGGCCAGGCGATCATCGCGGATCTCGAAATCCAGAAAGGCCTCACCGCCCGTGGGGCAGCAGTTGGCGTCATTGCTGCGCCAGAGCGACGCCTGGGCCATCAGGGAGCCATAGAAGAAGCGGACGCCTTTCCACACTTCCAGGCCCTGCGGCAGATGATCGTCCAAGGTGTCGCGCCAGCTGAAATTGTCGATCTGGGCAAGGGGACGGGCAGCATCGCCGGTCAGGCGGAACATCACGTCGGCGTTCTGGGCCCCGGTGCCGTCATGAACCCCGGCGACAGCCACATAGGCATCCATGTTGCTTTCGGACCCCGCCGTCCATTCGGGCGTCTGATAGACAAAGCCTTCGAAATCCCAGGCCACGGGACGAAGGGTGACGCCGTCCGCCTCCAGCTGAAGCAGCACAAAGCCGCCGCCCACGCCGTCCCACTCGGTGAAACCGCGCTGGACCTGCCAATAAAGGGTGGGGCCATCGTGCCGGGTGACGTGGCCGCCGGCGACGCTATGGCAATCCCGCAGGACGATGGGCACACAGGCCTGAGCCAACCCGGCCACAGTGGTCCGCAGGTCCCAGGCGGCGCGGTCGCGGGCGGCGCGGATGGTCAAATCCTCGAGGCGCCGGGCCCGCCCCTCGGCGCTATGGTCCCCGTACTCGGTCCACTCCGCCAGATCGCGATCCAGCGACAGGGGCACGGGGCTGACCTGGCGGGCCGCCTCGAAGGCGATCTCCAGGTCAGACGACGTTGCGGCCGGCTGCGCAGCCGCGCCGGCCGCCCCCATGGCCAGCGCGGCCGCCGCCGCCAGTCCCGTAATCCATGCCCGCATCGCCCTGCCTCCCGCTTCCATACTGGACATTTCCACCGGAAAACGCCGCTGACGCAAGCTGACGATCAGGCCAGCGTCTCCGTCAGGAAGCTGGCCATGTCGTCCAGAACGGGGGCCTTGCGTCGGAACAGGGGTGAGAAGGTCGCGACCAGATCGGCGTGGTTCAGCCCCTCATACAGCCGCAGGGTTGAGGGCGCCCCCAGCTCGGTCAGGCGCGCGTGCAGGATTTCGGAATCCTCGGCGTGGACCGTTTCGTCCTCCGTGCCGTGGGCCAGCCAGACCGGCGGGGCGTCGGCCCGAGCGAAGGTGACCGGCTGGGTCAAGGTGGGGTCCGGCGCCCGACCGAAGGCGTTGCGGCTGGCGGCAACGTCAAAGGGCAGGAAATCATACGGGCCCGCCAGACCCGCCGCCGCCTTGATCAGGTCCGGCCGGTCCACGCTCGCCATGTAGCGCCGGTCCAGGGTGATCATCATGGCCAGATGGGCGCCGGCGGAATGCCCGCTGACCGCCAGCCGGTCCGGGTCTCCCCCATGATCCGCCGCCACATCCGCCGCCGCCGCCGTCGCCATGGCCGCGTCCTCGATGAAGGCGGGAAAATGCACGTCGGGGGCCAGGCGATAGTCCGGCAGGGCCACCACAAAACCGCGCGCCGCCAGCGCCTGCGCCGCCCAGCCATACAGGTCCTTCGCCCCCGAGTCCCAGCCGCCGCCGTAGAAGAAGACCACCACCGGCAGGTTCGTCCCAACGGTCGGAGCGTAGATATCAAAGCGCTGGCGGTCCTCGGGCCCATAGGTCAGGCCTTTCGCCACCCGCCCGGCGCCGCCGTCACGCGGCCCCAGGGCGTTCAGGGCGCCCAGCGGCGAACAACCGGCCAGCAAACCGGCAAGGGCAGGCATGAAAAATCCGCGTCGTGTCATGGGTTTCCGCGTCAGGGGTTTCATCTCAGAGGTTCGGGTCAGATACGAACGTGGTCCGTCGCAGGTTGCGACCGTCAAACGGGGCTGTCGAGGAAGCGGGATTACCGCGCCTGGCTGATCAGGGCGCCGCAGTTGGCGTCTTCGGCCAATCCCGGCTCGATCAGGCCCAGAACCCCCGCGATCGGCGCCACCAGCGCGCCGATGGCGGCGATCAGGCCCACCTGCCCGGCGATGGCGGCCTCGTCCACGCCCACCGACGGCGAGCGGATCGGGCCCGAGATGGTGACAGGCGACCAGACGCGCAGCAGGCGCGGCTTCTTGCTCTCGCCGTCGATGCGGATATCCAACTGCTCGGTTCTCAGGTTCAGCGTCCCCTCCCCCTGAGCCAAAACCACGTTTGTGTCGATGATGAAGGTGGAGGCCGTGCCCACCCCGTCGCGCACGTCGAAACTGGCGACGCCGCAGCGGATGGGCGTGGTGCGCTCGTCGCCGGACAGCAGCAGGCGCAGGCCGCGACCCACATTGATGCCCAGCAGCTCGGCGAAGGCTTCGCGCATCTGGCCCTGCGGCACCACCACGGTGATGGTCCCGCGCGAGCGGGCGGCGAAGTCGGCGATGGAGGCGCCCGGCCCCTGCAACCGGACCCGGCCCAGAGCCCGGCCCGTCACGGTGGGCTGGCCGTCGCGGGCGGGAATGACGGCCTCCAGCGGGTAGCCGGCCAGCCGGAAATCGACGCTGGACTGGGGAACCTCTCCGGTGGCGTCGATGCGGGCCGTGCCGTTCAGCTCGCCCTGGGCGAACGAGAAGGCGACCGGGTCCAGCCCGAGAATCCCGTCCTCCAGCGTGGCGCCCAGACTGACGGCGGTGACGGACAAAGCGTTGCGCTTCACCTCGTCGGCGCGGAAGTCCAGCCGGCCGTCCATGGTGCGCAGCCGCTCGGTGCGCAGGGGCGCATCGGGCAGCAGGCGGGCCTGGGCGCGCATGGCGCTGGCGCGGGCCCGCTGTTCCGGCGAGGCGGTTTCGGCAGGGTCCGGCGGGGCGCCCAGCACGGCGAACAGGTCATCCAGATCCAGCGATCGACTGCGCAGGTCGGCCTCCACCCGCAGCCGGTTATCGACCCGATCCACGCTGATGTCCCCGGACAGGTCGCTGTCGCCCACCTGGCCGGTCACCGCGCTGAAGGTCCACAAGCTGTCGTCCCGGGCCAGATCGCCCTCCAGGCTGTAGGGCGGCGTGTTGGGCGCCACCACGCCGGTGATCAGGTACAGGTTCGCCAGATCCGGCCCGGACAGGCTGAGGTCGGCGGTGAAGTGGCTGAGGTCGAAGGGGCGCGTGATCTGGCCCCGCGCATTCAGTTCGCTGCCGGCCCCGGTCAGCTCGGCCCGGAACCGCCAGGGCCGGTCGCGGCGCAGCTGGACGAAGGGCTGGCCCAGCACGCGCAGGGTCAGGGGCTGGCCGTTCAGGGCGCCGTCGCCCTCCAGTCGGAAGCCGGAGCGCTCGTCCTCGTCGCCCACGCCTTCGGCCAGCTCGCGGGCGTCGATTTCGGCGTCCAGGGTCAGACCGCGGCCACGCTCATCCACCCGCACCCGTCCGTCGCGGATCAGCAGACGTTCGATCAGGGGCAGGCGGGTGGGTTCGTCCGGGCCGGTGTCGTCCAGGACCCAACTGCGGCGTCCGTCCTTATGGACGATCAGAACGATGTCGGGCGCGATCACCACCGCCCGGGTCAGTTGCAGATCACCCGCCAGCAGACGGGTCAGGCGCGCCGAACCCTCGAATCGCGCCACCCGCAGGGTGTCCTCTTCATCCGCCCAGTCCGGCCCGCCGACGCGCAGATCCTCGACCCGGACCGACGGCGTCCAGCTGAACAGGGTCACGTCCAGGTCGCCGTCGATACTGATGTCGCGCTCGTATTTCGCCGAGGCCCAGCGGCCGATGGGCCCGCGAAGCTGGTTCCACTCGAACAGAGCCAGAAAAAGGACGATAGCCAGCACCAGCACGCCCGCCGCGGCGCCCGAGATGATTTCGGGCCGTCCCGGCCGGCGCCATGCGCGCCAGACGGGATCATTTGCGGCGACCCAGCCGCGACCGGTATCGAAATGCGCGCGCCCGGACGCCCAGAGCCGACCACCCCGCGTGGCGGCGTCGGCTCTGGCGCGCTTCCAGTCAGGAAGTTTCACTGTGTGTTCCCGGTCATGACGACAGGGAACGCCTCAGTGATGATTTGGTGGCGCGGGTCGTCAGGCGGCCAGTTCGGCCTGGTCCTCGCGCAGCATTTCAGCCACGCGCAGCAGGAAGTCGCGGCGGCGCTCCAGCGCCTCCACATCGTCCGGGCCGATGCGGCCGTGGCGCACGTGGGTGCGCTCGGACTCGGAGATCAGGCGCTCGGCCACGGCGGCCTGGTGACCGGGGGTCTTGCGACGGTCCATCAGCTCGGCGTGAGACTTCAGTTCGCGGACACGGCGCGTCAGCGCCTCCTCCACGTCCTGGCCGCCGTCGGCGCGGGCGGCCATGGCGGCGAAATCGCGCACGTAGAGTTGAACGAAGCCTTCTTCGACCATCGTTTGTCCTTTCCAGTCTGACGCGGTCCTTGGGGAAGAAACGCCGGTCGCGCGGCCAACCCGTTCAGGATCAGGGGGCGCGCAGGCGGCGAAAAGGGCCGGGGATGCGAGGGCGGTCAATGAGGACCGCGTGAGTGTCACTCTCTTAGCACACCCTTGTGGAAAAAGCCATTTTCTTGATTCGGTCGTGAAATTCCCGTCATGCGCATCCGGCGCGGCGCACCGCCGCCTCTTGCCTGCGTGAAGCCGCTCGCCGCCCTTTTCATGCTGATCGTCGCCAGCTGCGCCGGCGCGGTTCCCGTCATGGCCGGGACCGGCGCCGCGCCGCCGCCGGTGACTTCCGGCACAGCGTCCACAAGCCTATAGATCATGCTCGAACAGGGGGCTCTCACATGCGCAGTCATCACATCCTCGGCCTGACCGCCGCCATCCTGCTTTCGGCCTGTGCGCCAGAGCCGGACCTGATCGGTCAGGGCCTGCCCCGGCTGGAACGAACTTCGGAGGTGCTGTTCTGGAGCCAGGCCGAACGCGAGGCCGGGTTCCGCGCCATGGACCGGATCACCCCGCACCGGACGGTGGCGGCGGGCGGAGATGTCCGGACCCTGCCGCAGGGCGCGCCGCTGGATCTGGACGTGGACGCCTTCATGGAGGCCGAGAAGGCCGCAGGCCTGCTGGTGCTTCAGGACGGCAGGGTGCGGCTGGAGCGGTATGGGCTGGATTTCGGGCCGGAGGGCCGCTGGACCTCCTTTTCCGTGGCCAAGTCCCTGACCTCGACCCTGGTGGGGGCCGCCATCGCCGACGGCCATATCGAGAGCCTAGAGACGCCCATAACCCGCTACCTGCCAGAGCTGGCGGGCGGGGCCTATGACGGGGTCACGGTGCGCCAGTTGCTGACCATGACCTCGGGCGCGGCCTGGAACGAGGATTACGGGGACGCGAACTCTGACGTGGCGCGCTTCTTCGAGCCGCGCGAGACCGGCGGCATGGACCCGACACTGCACTATATGCGCGGTCTGGAGCAGGCCGCCGAGCCGGGCACGCGCTGGCATTACAGCACCGGCGAGACGAATCTGGTGGGCCTTCTGATCAGCCGGGCCACGGGGCGGACTCTCGCCGACTATCTGTCCGAGACCATCTGGCGGCCCTACGGCATGGAGCGGGACGCAGCCTGGATGGTGGATGAGGCCGGGCAGGAGCCGGGCGGGTGCTGCCTGACGGCGTCCCTGCGCGACTGGGGCCGGGTGGGCCAGCTGGTGCTGGAGGACGGCGTGATCGACGGGGACTCCATCGGTCCCGCCGGATGGTTCGCGGAGGCGACGCGGAAACAGGCCGACATCGACGACCCGGGCAGGGGCTACGGCTTCCAGTGGTGGACGCGGGACGACGGACGTTTCGAGGCCTACGGCATCTTCGGCCAGACCATTCACATCGACCCGGAGCGGCGGCTGGTGGTGGTGATCCTGTCCGCCTGGCCCACCGCCACCGGGCGCGAGCGGTCCCAGGGGCGCGAAGCGATTCTGGCCCGCATCGCGGCGGCGGCGGATCATTGACGGGCTTGCGGGCGCGCGCCATCGGGGCTAGCGCCGGAGCATGAACCCCCTGGTCCTGATCCCCGCGCGCATGGCGGCCACGCGCCTGCCCGACAAGCCGCTCGCCGACATCGGCGGCAAGCCCATGATCGTGCGGGCGTATGAGGCCGCAGTGGCCTCTGGTCTGCCCGCAGCGGTGGCGGCGGGCGACCCCGAAATCGTCCAGGCGGTGGAGGCCGCGGGCGGCCGCGCCATTCTGACCGACCCGGACCTGCCGTCGGGCTCGGACCGCATCCGCGCGGCCCTGGACGCCATCGATCCCGACGGCGCCCACGACGTGGTCATCAATCTGCAGGGCGACATGCCCTTCGCCGATCCGGCCATCAGCCGCCTGTGCGCCGACCTGATGGCGCGCGAGCCGTCCTGCGACATCGCCACCCTGGTGGCGCCCGAGGCGGGGCCGGACGACCGGGCCAACCCCGATGTGGTCAAGGCGGTGCTGGCGCTGGACGGCACGGGACGCAGCGGCCGGGCGCTCTATTTCACCCGCTCGACCCTGTACGGCGACGGGCCGGTGTGGCGCCATGTCGGCGTCTATGGCTATCGCCGCGCGGCGCTGGAGGCCTTCTGCGCCGCCCCGCCCTCGCCTCTGGAGCGCCGCGAAAAGCTGGAGCAGCTGCGGGCGCTGGAGATGGGTCTGAGCATCTGGGCCGCCGTGATCGACGAAGCCCCCCTGTCGGTGGACAATCCGGCGGACCTTGAGGCGGCGCGAAAGCTGGCCTGAACCGTCCCCGATGGGCTATGGCCCATGTCCATGAACACGAGCACTCAAGACGCCCGCCCGGACGACAAGGCCATGCTGGCCCGCGCCCGCGAGGTGATGGCCCTGAACATTGAGGCCCTGACGGCCCTGAACGACAGCCTCGGCGAGGCGCTGATCGAGGCGTGCCGCACCGTCCTGAGCCGGCCCGGCTATCTGGTGGTCACGGGCATGGGCACGTCGGGCCATATCGGCGGCAAGATCGCCGCCACCCTGGCCTCCACCGGCACCAACGCCTTCTTCGTGCACCCGGCCGAGATGAGCCACGGCGACCTGGGCATGCTGCGGGAGGACTGCACCCTGCTGGCCATTTCCTCGTCTGGGGAAAGCCGCGAGTTGCGCGATCCGCTGCTGTTCTGCCAGCGTCACCATATCCCGGTCATCGGCATCACCCAGCGCGAGGGCAGCTTCCTGCACCGCATGTCCACCGTGCCGCTGGTGATGCCCAAGGTGGCCGAGGCGTGCCCGAACAATCTGGCGCCCACCACCTCGACCCTGATGACCCTGGCGCTGGGCGACGCCCTGGCCATGGTGCTGATGGACCAGCGCGGCTTCACGGCCGAGGATTTCGGCATGCGGCATCCCGGCGGGTCGCTGGGCATGCGGCTGCAGCGGGTCAGCGAATGGATGGGCGACAAGCGCGAGCCGCCCGTGACCCTGCCCGAGGGCGCCGCCTTCGCCGAGGTGGTGTCGGCCATCACCAAGGGGCGTCAGGGCTGCGTGGCCATTGTCGAGCCGGACGGCCGCCTGATCGGCATGATCACCGACGGCGACGTGCGCCGCGCCTTCCTGCGCGACATCGCCAGCCTGACGGCCGCCGACATCATGAGCCGCGATCCCATCACCGTGACGCCGGACGCGCGCATGAGCGAGGTCATCGACCTGCTGGCCGCCAACAAGATCGCCAACCTGTTCGTGGTGGAGCGCGGTCGCCCGGTGGCGGTGGCGCACATCGCCGAACTGATCCAGTCCGGATACGTCAGCTGACCCAGCCCTTCGACTTCGACGCGGTGGTGGTGGGCGCCGGCGCCGTGGGCCTGGCCTGCGGGCGGGCGCTGGCGAAACGGGGCCAGACGGTGCTGGTGCTGGAGCGCGAGGCCGACATCGGCCAGGGCGTCTCCTCGCGCAATTCCGAGGTGGTCCACGGCGGGCTCTACTATCCCACCGGCTCGCTGAAGGCGCGCTTCTGCGTTCAGGGCCGCCGGGCCCTGTGGTCCTATCTGGAAAGCCGCAAGATCGACCACCGCAAGTGCGGCAAACTGGTGGTGGCCACGGCGCCGGAAGAGGTTGAACGGCTGGACGCCATCCTCGAGCAGGCCCGCACCAATGAGGTGGAGGGCATGGAGCGGCTGAGCGTGGATCAGGTTCGGGCGCTGGAGCCGGAACTGGCCTGCCACGGCGCCCTGCTGTCGCCCGAGAGCGGGGTGTTCGACAGCCACGGCTACATGCTGGCCCTGAAAGGCGAGATCGAGGACGCGGGCGGATCGGTAGTGGCCGCTACCCCGTTCGAGGGCGCCGAGGCGCTGCCGGACGGCGGCTTCCGGGTGCGCGCGGGCGGCGAGGCCGGCGCCAACCTGACCACCCGGTTTCTGATCCTGTCGGCGGGTCTGGGCGCGCAGGAGGTCGCCGCGAAGGTTGAAGGTTATCCCTCAGGGGCCATTCCCGCCCGGCATCTGGGCAAGGGGGTCTATTTCCGCCTGATGGGCAAGGCCCCGTTCGACCGGCTGGTCTATCCGCCGCCCATCCCCGGCGCCCTGGGCACCCACTACCGCAAGGATCTGGGCGGGCAGGCGGTGTTCGGCCCCGACCTCGCCTTCGTCGAGACCGAAGACTACTCGGTTGATCCCGCGCGCGCTGAAGCGTTCGAGGCGACCATCCGGCGCTTCTGGCCTGCCCTGCCTGAGGACGCCCTGTCCCCCGACTACGCCGGAATCCGGCCCAAGCTGCACGGGCCTGGCGAACCCCAGGGCGACTTCCGTCTGGACGGGGCGGATGTGCACGGTCTGGACGGCCTCATGGCCCTGTTCGGCATCGAAAGCCCCGGCCTGACCAGCTCCCTGGCTATCGGCGAGGCGGTGGCGCAGGCTTTGGGACTGAGGTCAGCGCCTTTCGAGCCTTGACCCGAACACCATGCGCATCTGGCCGTAGTCCATGGTCACGCTTCGGAACATACCCAGGACGTCGGCGCCCATCAGCAGGGCCGGCGTCTCGGCCAGCCGCCAGACGTCGAAGGCATGCAGGTCGGCGAACAGCACCGGAAGATCATGGACGCGCGCCGACCCCAGGCGCAGCGACCGCAGATAGGCCAGCCGACCGTTGGTGGTCTGGCCCGTCACGCCGATGATGGGCGTCTCCCACACCTGGTCGCGCAAGGACGGCCGCTGCACGGCCAGCGAGTTGAACAGGGCCATGTTGCCGATGGAATGCTGGGCGCCGCTGTCGATGAAGGCGGTCACATCCACCCCGTCGGCGGCCACATCGGTCACGGTCAGCTGTCCGTACTCCCGATGGCCGCGCAGCGCGTTGGCGCGGTTCAGGCGGCTGATGTCCACGTCCATCTGCTGGACATAGGCGACGCGGGGCGAGCGCAGCAAAGAGACGCGCTCGCCCGCCATGTCGAAGACCAGCCGGTAATCGCCCAGCACATCCACACCCAGCAGGCCGTCGACACCCAGGCGGGCGCGGGTGAAGACCGGGGCGATCAGGTCGGGGATCCGGCTGCTGGCGAAATCCAGTCGAGGCACGACGACGGTCGCGGCGCGCTCGGCGCTGACCACTCCGTGCACCACCACCTCCGGTCCTGGCGACAGGTTAAGGCTCTCGGCCAGTTCCCGGGACAGGGTGGTGCGCGTCGCACCCGTGTCGATGACGAAATGGAACGGACCCTGGCCGGCGATCTGCACCGGCACGGCCATGCGCGTGACCAGATTGGACAGGGTCTGCAACGCGGTCGGATCGATGGGCGGCGGCCCCTCAGGGCCCGCCTCACCCGTCGCCTGAGCCCGTGCGAGCCCGGACCTGGGCGCCGCCAGCGCCCCCGCCAGACCCGCCAGTACGGATCGTTTCGTCAGGCGCATGCGCCCCTCCCGCCCCCAGCGGAAAACCGACGTTAGGCCCTGGGATGGGCCCGTGCATAGACCCCCAGAAGGTGATCGGCGTTCACGGCGGCGTATTTCTGTGTCGTGGACAGGGACGCGTGGCCCAGCAGTTCCTGGATGGACCGCAGATCGGCCCCGGCGCCCAGCAGGTGGGTGGCGAAGCTGTGGCGCAGGGCGTGGGGCGTGGCCGAGGGCGGCAGGCCAAGCCGCCCGCGCAGACGCTGGACCATGGCCTGAACGTGCCGGGGGCTGAGCGGCCCCCCACGCCGGGCGCGGAACAGGGGCTCGTCCGGCGACAGGCCGAAGGGAACGGCGGCCACATAGGCGTCCACCGCCGCGCGCACGGCGGGCAGGACCGGGACCAGCCGGGTCTTGCCGCCCTTGCCGGTGATGCGCAGGGTCTCGGGCAGCGGCGCATCGGCGCGGGTCAGGCTCAATCCTTCGGAGATGCGCAGGCCGCAGCCGTACAGCAGGGTCAGCACCGCCCGGTCACGCGCCGCCTCCCACGGTTGCAGGTCGGTATCGCTGTCGGGCTCGGCCATGAGGCCGCGCGCCTGATCCTCGCTGACCGGGCGCGGCAGGGATGGCTTCGCGCGCGGGCCCTTAACCAGGGCGATCTGAGGGGCCGGAACGCCGCAGCGGCGGTCCAGAAAATCATGCAGACTGCGGATGCCCGCCAGCGTCTGGTTCAGGGACCGGGCGCCCAGCGGCCTGTCGCCCGAGCGCCGCTCGGCCAGATGCGCGCGCACCTCCGCCGCCGTCACCGCGCCCAGATCGGCGACGCCCAGCGTCTCTCCCCGGTGCCGGCCCAGAAAGGCGATGTAGTGGCGGCCGATGCGGCCATAGGCCTCCAGCGTGCGGGGCGAAAGCCGCCGCTCGTGGGCCAGGTGCTCCAGCCAGGCGGTCAGGGCCTGATCGGCGGTCAGTTGAGAATGGGCCATCGCTCGGCCATGCGCTCCACCACCCGGGTCAGGAAGGACACCAGCTCGCACCCCATGGCGGGGGTGAAGCCCTCGGGCTCCGGCGATCCGAAGGCGCACAGGGCCGGACGGGACGGCGACCAGGGCGCCATGCGGATCAGGGCGACGCTGCACACTTCCTCCGCGCCGCCGAACAGGTCTAGGCCGTCGAAATTGGGGCCCAGCCACGCCAGGCCGTCATCGCCCACCAGCCCGTTGACCGCGCCGGCTTCCAGCACGCGCCAGCCGAAGGGAACGCCGCCGGGCTTCTCCAGCGCGATGGCCGCGCCCGCCAGACCGAACCGGGCCTGGGCGGCGGCGTCGAGGCGCCGGGCCAGGTCGGAGTGGTTGCGGGATTCCATCAAATCCAGGGCCGCCACATGGGTCTGGGTCTGGGCGGCGAAATTGGCGCGGGCCACGGCCTCGATTTGGCGGCGGGCGCCGGATTCCTTCTCGATCAGGCTTTCCAGCCGGGTCAGGGCGGCGCGGCCGAACTCCACCACATTGGGGCCGGTGGTCTTCAGACCCAGCTCTTCCAGCAGGGCGCGGTCGGCCGTCAGCAAGTCGCCGTTGGCCTGCACCCATGCGCGCACCTCGGGCCAGTGCAGGCCCGATGCGGCGTCCGTGTCGATGGATTCCTGTGCGCCGCTCACGACGATCTCCGGCTCGATTTCAGCCGGAGCCGGGATTACAGGATGGATTGTCCCGTCTTGCCCCAGTCGGCCAGGAATTGATCAAGACCCTTGTCGGTTAAGGGATGCTTGACCAGCGCCTTCAAAACGTCCGGCGGCAGGGTCGCGGCGTCGGCGCCGGCCAGGGCGGCGGCCGAGACATGGGCCGGATTGCGCAGGGACGCGGCCAGGATTTCGGTCTCGAAGCCGTGCACATCGTAAAGGACGCGGATTTCCTCCAGCAGGCCGATGCCGTCCGCGCCGTGATCCTCCAGCCGGCCCACGAAGGGCGAGATGAAGGTCGCGCCGGCCTTGGCCGCCAGCATGGCCTGGGCCGCCGAGAAGCACAGGGTGACGTTGGTCTTGATGCCCTTGTCGGTGAAGGCGCGGCAGGCGCGCAGTCCGTCCCAGGTCAGGGGCAGCTTGACCACCACATTGTCGGCGATGGCGGCCAGCTTGTCGCCTTCCTTGACCATGGTCTCGAAGTCCACGGCCACGGCCTCGGCGGACATGGGGCCCTCGACCAGGGCGCAGATTTCGGCGATGACCTCGGCGATGTTGCGACCGGATTTGGCGATCAGGGATGGATTGGTGGTGACGCCGTCCACCATGCCGGTGGGGACCATGTCCTTGATGACGGCGACGTCCGCTGTGTCGAGAAAGAGTTTCATGGGTCGCCCTTTAGCGGATCATCGCGGCTTGTGCGAGCGTGCGGGATGATCCTCGCCGCCGTCCTGATTCCCCTGCCGGTGCCCGAAGCCTTCGACTACGAGGTTCCGGAGGGACTGACGCTGGCGTCCGGCGACCATGTGGCGGTGCCGCTGGGCCCGCGGCTGGTGCGCGGCATCGTGTCGGAGGTGCGCGAGACGACCGGCTCCAATCGGCGGCTCAAGGCGGTGGATCATCGGATCGACGATCCGCCCTTGCCGCCCCGGACCCTCGCCTTCGTGGAATGGGCCGCGCGCTGGACCCTGAGCCCGCCGGGCGAGATGGCGGCCATGGCCATCAAGGGCCTGCGCTGCCCGCCGCCCCGCCCCGAGCGCCGGGTGCGCCGGGTGGGCGACCGCGTCCCAGCCCGTGCGACGCCCGCCCGCGACGCGGTGCTTCAGGCTCTGGGCGACCGGGCCATGACCGGAGCCGACCTGGCCCGGGCGGCCAGCGTGTCGGCGGGGGTGGTCAAGGGCCTGACCGACGAGGGCGTGCTGGAGGTCATCGAGATCGCGGCCGAGGCCGGGTTTGATGCGCCGGACCCGGGCCATGCGCCCGCCACCCTGAATGCGGATCAGGGGGCGGCGGCCGATGTGCTGTCGCAGGCGGTGGCGGCCCGCGCCTTCGCGCCCTTCCTGCTGGATGGGGTCACCGGTTCGGGGAAGACCGAGGCCTATCTGGAGGCCATGGCCCGTCTGCTGAAGGCGGAACCCGACGCCCAGATCCTGATCCTGCTGCCCGAAATCGCCCTGACCCAGGCGGTGATCGCGCGCATCGCCGATCGCTTCGGCGCCCTGCCGGCCGAGTGGCATTCCGGCGTGCCGGGCCCGCGCCGCCGTCAGGTGTGGGAGGCGGTGGCCGCCGGGCGCTGCACCATCGTGGTGGGTGCGCGCTCGGCCCTGTTCCTGCCCTTCGTCAATCTGCGCCTGATCGTGGTGGACGAGGAACACGACGGCTCGTTCAAGCAGGAGGAAGGCCTGATCTATCACGCCCGCGATCTGGCGGTGGCGCGCGCCCGGATCGAAAGCGCGGCGGTGGTGCTGGCCTCGGCCACCCCGTCTCTGGAGACCCTGACCAATGCGCGGCAGGGGCGCTACGGCTGGCTCCGGCTGTCGGCGCGGCACGGGGCGGCGGTGATGCCGTCCATCGCCCTGATCGACCTGCGGCAGGCCCCGCCCGATCCCCAGACCTGGCTGTCACAGCCTCTGCGCGAGGCCATGATCGAGACCCTGGGCGGGGGCGAGCAGGTGCTGCTGTTCCTGAACCGGAGGGGCTATGCGCCGGTGGTGCTGTGCCGCGCCTGCGGGCACCGGTTGACGGCGCCGGACACGGACTCCTGGCTGGTGGAGCACCGCTACACCGGGCGGCTGGTGTGCCACCTGACCGGCTTCTCCATGGCCAAGCCCAAGACCTGCCCGGCCTGCGGGGCGGCGGACACCCTCGTGCCCGTGGGGCCGGGGGTGGAGCGGGTGGAGGAGGAGGTGCGCGGCCTGTTCCCCGATGCGCGTACGGCGGTGTTCAGCTCCGACACCGTGCCCGACGGCAAGAGCGCTCGGGCCCTGATCGAGACCATGGCCGATGGCGGCATCGACATTCTGGTGGCCACCCAGGCGGCGGCGAAGGGTCACAACTTCCCGCGCCTGACGCTGGTGGGGGTGGTGGACGCCGATCTGGGCCTGCGGGGCGGCGACCTGCGCGCGGCCGAACGCACCTTCCAGCTGCTGACCCAGGCCACGGGCCGGGCTGGCCGGGCGGACCGGCCCGGGCGCGCCCTGCTGCAGACCTGGACGCCGGAGCATCCGGTGCTTCAGGCGCTGGCGGCGGGGGACCGGGAGGCGTTCATGCAAACCGAGATCGCCGAGCGCGAGGCCGCGTCCCTGCCGCCCCACGGCCGTCTGGCGGCGCTGATTCTGTCCGGAGAGAAGGCCGAAGCGGTGGAGAAGGCCGCCGCCGATCTGGCCGCCGCCATTCCAAACGCCGAGCGGCTGGAGGTCTACGGCCCCGCCGACGCCCCGCTGGCGCTGGTGCGGGGCCGGCGCAGAAAAAGGCTGCTGGTCAGGGCCGACCGGGACGTGGATCTTCAGGCCTTCCTGCGGGCGTGGCTGGCCCGGGTGAAAATCCCGTCCTCGGTCCGGCTATCCGTGGATGTGGACCCCTACAGCTTCCTCTAACGCTCGTCCGGGGCGCCCCGGGGCTCGATCACCTCGATGTGGAACAGGGTCGGCCAGTATTTGCCGGTGACGAACAGGCGCCGGTTCTGCGCGTCCCATGCGATACCGTTCAGCACGTCGGCGCCCGATCTGTCCTCGGCGGGAAGCAGCCCGGTCAGGTCCACCCAGGCGGTCACCCGGCCGGTGTCCGGGTCGATGCGGGCGATGCCCCAGATATTCGCCCAGACCTCGCCTTCTATCCACTCCAACTCGTTCAGGTTTGCCACGGGCTGGCCGTCGTCCATGACCCGCAGCCGGCTGGTTTCGCCAAAGGTCTCAGGGTCGAGAAAGCGCAGCTCCGCTGTGCCGTCGCTCATGATCAGGCGGCGGTCGTCACGGGTCAGGCCCCAGCCCTCGCCGGAATAGGTGAAGGCTGTCACCAATGTGAAGCTGTCGATCTCCCAGACGAAGCCGATCCCGTGCCGCCATGTCAGGCCGATCAGTCGGTCATCCCAGTCCACGATTCCTTCGCCGAAATACTGCCGGGGCACGCTCTGGCGTTGCAGGACTTCTCCGTCTTCAAGGCGGACCTGGCGCACGCCTGAGGCGCCGTGGTGTCCTGTGCTTTCGTACAAATGGCCGTCACGCCACAGCAGACCCTGGGTGAACGCCGCCCGATCATGCGGATAGGTTTCGACCACCCTGTAGCCCAGCACCGGCGCAGGCTGGGCCCACGTCGGCGCGGCGGTGCTGATCAGAGCCAGCAGGCCCAGCGAAAACAGAAACCTGATCACGCTGGGCTCCTCTGTCGTCAGATGGACGGGTCCCCGCCGCTTGAGGCGGCGCGGGCCGCGGCTTTTCGTTCGTGGGATTTCCGCTGCCACATGTTCAGGGCCTCGACCCCGGCCGAGAAGGCCATGGCCGCGTAGATATAGCCCTTGGGCACATGGGCGCCGAAGCCTTCGGCGATCAGCACCATGCCGATCATCAGCAGGAAGCCCAGGGCCAGCATGACGACGGTGGGGTTGTTGTGGATGAAGTTCCCCAGCGGGTCGGCCGCCAGCAGCATGACCGCGATGGCCACCAGCACGGCGATGACCATGATCGGCAGGTGCTCGGTCATGCCCACGGCGGTCAGGATGGAGTCGATGGAGAACACCAGGTCCAGCAGAATGATCTGGAAGATCGCCCCGCCGATGTTGCTGATGACCACGTCGGCCTTGTCCTTGTCCAGCAGGTCGTCGCCCGGCGTGGGGTCGACCGAGTGGTGGATTTCCTTGGTGGCCTTCCAGACCAGGAACAGTCCCCCGGCGATCAGGATCATGTCCTTCCAGGAGAACTCATTGCCGAACACCGCGAACACCGGCGCGGTCAGGGTCACGATCCAGGCGATGGTGGACAACAGAACCAGGCGCATGACCAGCGCCAGCGAAATGCCGATGCGACGAACCCGCGACCGGTGCTGTTCGGGCAGCTTGTTGGACAGGATCGAGATAAAGATCAGATTGTCGATCCCCAGCACCACTTCCATGACGATAAGGGTGATCAGGGCGGCCCAGGCGGCCGGATCGGCCAGCAGGGAAAGCAGATAGTCCATCGGGTGTCGTGTTCCGGTTTGCGCGGGCGGTTCCCGCTGTTGACCGAATAGCAACTGCCCGGGCCTCCCGCCAGATGGCCGTCTGCCGGGTCATGCGGCGCCCCGCCTCGGTTGCGGGGCGGACCGGCCCATGCTAACAGGCGCCCGGCTTGCCAGACGCGGGGCTTGAAGGAGTTCCTCGTCGCGTGCTTTTACCAAGCAATTCAAGCCTTTGACCGGAACGACCCCGTCCCGGTGACGACCCAGACGCTTTCACCCGGCGGACCATATAAGTGGCTGAAGATTTCAGATCGACGGAAGTCGGCGAACGATACGCTCAGGCGTTGTTTGATCTCGCCAATGAAAACAAGCGGCTGGACGCCGTGCGCGACGACCTGCGCAGCCTGAAGGCTGCCTGGATCGACAGCGCGGACCTGCGCCGCCTGGCGACCTCCCCGGTGATTTCGGCCGAGGACAAGCAGAAGGGCCTGGAGGCCATCGCCGACAAGGCGACGTTCGATTCGATCACGAAGAAATTTCTGGGCCTTGCGGCCTCCAGCGGCCGCGCGGCGGACCTGCCGGGCGTGATCGCGGCCTTCGAGGCGCTCTACGCCCGCCATGCCGGCATCGTGGCCGCCGAGGTGGTTTCGGCCAAGCCGCTCGCGGCGAAACAGATGACGTCGGTCAAGGCGGCCCTGAAAAGCGCCCTGGGCCGCGACCCCGAACTGACCGCCCGGGTCGATCCGTCGATCCTGGGCGGGATCAAGGTCAAGGTGGGCTCGAAGTTGTTCGACGCCTCGCTGAAGACCAAACTCGACCAGATGAAATTCGCCCTTCGCCGGGCCTGACCCTTACCGATCAACAAGACAACGGGCGGAAACGCCCGCTCAGGACGAAAACCGAAAGAGCCAGCCATGGACATCCGCGCCGCCGAAATCTCGGCCATCCTCAAGTCGCAGATCGCCGACTTCGGCGTCGAGGCCGATGTCTCCGACGTCGGCAGCGTGCTGTCGATCGGCGACGGCGTCGCCCGCATCCACGGTCTGG
>SXGT01155546.1_pt1 | contig 17811 bp, 21 predicted proteins | sample 3176221 | NCBI WGS metagenome assembly SXGT01 (sample SAMN11356862, study PRJNA531348) | freshwater metagenome | isolation source: freshwater sample F1-120 | place: China: Fuxian Lake, Yuxi | collected 2017-12-25
AAACTAGAGCGGCTGAAAATGAGGACCAAGCTTCATCATTTTGCCCTAAAGTCCAAACTCTACCTCAATGCCCTCCGCTCCGCTTTCGCCACTTTACGGGCCCTCACCCCCGTACAGGGCTCCGCGTAAGGTGAGTTCATAAAAATCAGCAGGGGGTCTGCGGAATGTTGGTACAATATAGCATTAATTATATATGAAAGGGCTACATCACCCGCCTGGGAGGAAGGATAGGCAAAATAAACGCACTTTTCACGCCCCGCGCCGCCGCTCGCTCAGCCTGCAGGGTCGGCTGGCAAGGCCGCAGGCCGCACGCCACCGATCAGGCGCTGGGGACTGCTCCAAACGCTCTCCAGAAGCCTCCGTGACACGATGGCAATCGGTTGACCTTGGCGATGCGCTCTCCAATGGACGGGTGAGCGAGGAGAGCGGCGGTCGCGGCGCAACGTGAGTGAGCACGCCAAGCGGATGACGGTTGTAACATCAGTGGGAACGAGGGCAAGGGGGGAAGGGAACAAAGCAGGCAAGAGGGCGCACGGCGGCCCCTCCCTGGGAACTGGGCTGCGCCCCGCTCGCCTGGGCTCCGTGTTAATTCAGGCGACGAAGATCGATCCCAACATGCCCGATGACGCGCTGACGGTTGACTAGCTGATGGTTGACTATATGATGGAGCACATCTGGATTGTTGGCGATCCTGAGGAGTGCGCCGCCCGCATCCGAGCCTTATACGAGCAGGTGGGCGGCTTTGGCCACTTGCTGGCCATTACCCAGGACTCTGATGATCCGGCCTGGGAGATCGAGTGCCTCCAACTCCTGCAAGAGGAAGTTGGCCCCCGTGTGGCCGACCTCACCGGTCAGGAACGCCTGCACGCTACCGTGTGACGTCCAGGGATGGCGAGAGTGGGAGACAGTCTCCGACGCGGATCCACGGGGAGGCTGAGGCTAAGCAACAAGGACAGGAGGGCGCAGTATGGCGCTGGTACGCTGCATCACAGAAATGGGTATGGGTGTGGATGTCCACGGCCTGGATTATACGCTGGCAGCCAAGCGTGCTGTCTTTGACGCCATTCATCACAGCAGTTTGGGGTTTGCGCGGCTGGTGGGGGCCACGGCGGACGATATGACTGTTCACGTCCTCATCGGTGTGCCGCACCCAGAGCGGGTGAAGGCGGATGAAGTGGCAGCGACGCTGCCCCACGGGCACGCAACCGTGCAGGTGGTCGTCGGCGGGTTGCAATCCCTCAATGCGGATGGCAGTGATGGGACACTGATCGCCAATGCCATCATCACCGTCAGCATTGAGGACGGCAAGTAGGGCTGCAGGGCTGCAGGGCCACAGACGTTGGCCCTGCAGCGCGGGCGTTTAGGGCATCAGCACGCCCTGGGCGATGGCCTGCGGGCGCAAATCGCCTTCCCGGTCCAGATGCGCCATCAGGTCGGTTAACGCGGCGTCTAACATCGCCGGGTCAATGGACGCAGCCGCCGCAGGATGGCCAGCTTCCGCTAGAAGTTTTTGGCCGTGCTCACGCAGGTGTGCCAGAGACCAGGTGAGCTGGGAGGCCGTGTCGGCGATGCCCTCGGGAAAATCTTGATGCGAGCCGCCGGGCCCAAGTTTGTCATAGCCACCCTGGTGCCAATGCCCACGCGGACCATGTGCATCAAAGCGGATAATCTCTTCGCCCCTGATATCCACACCAAAGGTCGGACCGCCCATCTTGCTCTTCAGGCACCGTAAGGGCCACAGATACAGGCGGACATCGCCGTTTGGGGACAAGGGGCGCATGAGCACGCGCCCCAGATATGCCTCGCCATTAATCATCGTTGCCATGGTATATCCTCCTGCAAGTCTCACAAGCACTTCCTTGGTACAGAGCCCCATTTTACCACAAAATATGCCAGCCGCCGCGTACCTAGCCACCGGACACAGGGGGAAACACCGCCAATTCATCACCAGGGGCTGACAGGGTCCGCTCGTGGTCGCTGGGGGTGATATAGAGGTCGTTGACCATCAGCACCGGAATCAGCTCCATAGGCAAATGCGGGTGGCGCATCAGTTGGGAGACGCTGGTGCCCGCGGCAATGTCCATCTGGACCGCATTGTTCGTAGCATGGGGGGCAAATACTTCCCCAAGATGGCAAACAGCTTCACGGTGACTTCCATGGTCGCTTTCCTTCTTCAGGCCATACCCCCACAGGCGTGCCGAGGCTGTACGCGGCGTGGACCCACGCTACGAGAAAAGCCTCGAGGATGCAAGCCAGGCGCGCCAAGTTTTCTCATTGATGCCGTGCTACACCGCGCCTATGGTGAAAGACTATCAAACGGCATGACCGCATGTCACACTTCGACCTCGGAGAGGAAGCTATGCGACGCTATCTCCACATTCATCTGCAAGACCAGACTGTACACGCTGAGCAGTTGGCTGGTGAAGCACTGGTGAAATCTGGACGTTATCTGATTGCCAAAACGCTGGTGGAAGCCCAGGCGGCCACGGTCGATCCGTTGGGGCCGGAGAACCGGCTGATCTTTTCTGCCGGGCCATTCGCCGGCACCTCTTTCTCGAACGCGAATCGCACCAGCGTCGGTTGTAAAAGTCCGTTGACCGGCGGCATTAAAGAAGCCAACAGCGGCGGCACCTTTGCCTACGGCCTAGGTCGCCTGGAAATTGCCGACCTGACGCTGCATGGCCAGTCCGCGTCCTGGGTGGTGATCCACCTGCATAAGGATGGCAGCCTCACCTTTGCTGACGCCACCCCCTACCTGAGGAAGGGCAATGTCGAAGCCACTGACCTGCTGCGGGAACGCTATGGCCAGCATATCGCCGTGGGCTTGTGTGGCCCCGTCGGCGAATATCAGGGGTTACTGGCGGGCATTACGTTCACCAGCTCAATCTGCTCCAGCGCATCTTGCAAAGCTTGGGCCTGTGAAAGACTCTCGTGCCAGGGCACAATGGTAAATAAACCAAATTTCATCCTGTGTCTCCTCAGCGCGGCAAACGGCTGCGGGCCATGCTCTCCCTGGTGATCGGGACGTCTTCGGCCAGCACTGCTAGACGTTCGACCCATTTAACACTGTACCAGCGGGCTCGACCGGGTGCAATCAACCGCCCAGCCGCCCCGTTCACGTTTGCTTCAATGCACAATGGCATGTTTGGCCCATCCAGCACGGTGTATGCCTCTGCCCGCACGCCGGAAGATGGTGCTGGACAACTGCCGCAAAAATCTCTAGAAGAGCGTGCGATATCCACAGTTGTCGGTAGAAAGGAACATGCATGCCTCCTGCCCTTACCTTTGGTCTCGACGTCGGCGTCTACGGCCGCTTGGCCACCCGCCACGATATTTTATCTCTGGCTACCCTGGCCGACACCTCGGGGTTTGACGCCGTCTGGGTCGCCGACCATGTCATCTTTCCCACCACCTTTACTTCGCGTTATCCCTACAACGCCAGCGGCACCTTTCCCCTCGACATGACCCAGGAACCGCTGCTCGAACCCCTGGCGACTATGGGCGTGCTGGTAGGGGCCACGCACCGCGTCAAAATTGGTGCTGCGGTGCTGGTCATGCCGTATCGCAATCCTGTACTCCTAGGGCGCATGCTGGCCACACTGGACGTGCTCTCCGCCGGGCGGATGATCCTCGGGGCTGGGGTCGGTTGGCTGGAGGAAGAATTTGTTGCTCTGGATGCGCGGCCTTTTGCCGCCCGAGGCCGGGTGACGGATGAAGCCATTACGATTGTGCAGCGCCTCTGCCAGGGCGGTGAGGTGTCATTTCAGGGCGAGCACTATCATCTCAAGCCGCTGGTCTCCAATCCCAGTTCGGTGCAGCGCCCGCACCCGCCCATCTTGATCGGTGGCACCTCCGCAGCGGCCCTACGGCGGGTGGCCCGGTTGGGCAATGGCTGGCTGTCCACGGGGCTCCGTCCAGAGCGCCTGGCGACCCCATTACAGCAGTTGCGCGACCTCTGGGACGCACATGGACGTGATGCTGCCGCGTTACAGCTCTATCACAAGCTGTTTATTAACCTGGATGAGGCACGCTACGACGCCGATGGGACACGCGAGGCCGGTACGGGCACGCCAGCGCAGGTGTGCGAGGATCTACGCCGTCTGGTAGATCTCGGCTACCACAGCGTCATTGTGCGTTACCGGGGCGACGATGCCGCCGTGCAGCGCCAGCAGATCCAGCGCTGGCTCGATGAAGTCATGCCGCACGTCTAACGAGGGGGAGGCACGATGCGCTTTGGCCACTTTTTCTATCCGATGAACTTTGACGTCAGCCGCGACGCCCAAGTCATCAGCGATTGCCTAGCCGAGGCGGGGTTGGTCGAACAGCTTGGCCTCGACGCCATCTGGATTGCCGAGCACCATCAGCGTATCCTCCTTGGCCTCGGGGTGGTGGAGATGGCGCTGCCTATCCCCTCCCCTGAGCACACCGCTCGGTACGTGAGCCCTGGATTGACTGATACTTTCGTCGTGGCGGTGTCTAGCCCGGAGGCCCGCCTTGCGGTGCTCTTTGTCGAGCCGCAGCACTTCACAGACGTGAAGTATGCAAAGTAGCACAGCACGCCTCTCGCATCCGGGGAGGGCACGCGTATACCGTGCCTTCCCTTTTCCCTCACAATCGCCACGGGGAGAGTACCCTCATTGATAGTCCTTATTGAGAGATTTGAGAAACGCCACGAGGGGTGCGATATCAGCCTGGGCGAGGGCAATACCCTGCAAGGCCCCGGCGCCATGACGCAGGCTGCCCTGGCGGGTTTGGACCGCGGAGCCGATGTAGCACTGGATGATAGCGTCCAGCGTAGCAAATTGCCCGTTGTGCATCTAGGGGGCGGAATGCCCGAGGTCGCGCAGACTCGGGGTCTTGAAGTGAGCGATGGCTTCGCCGAGTAATGGGCTCGTATCAGGATAGGGCTCCGGCGCGTGTTCGGCACACAAGATCGCCCGGATGGTCGCCTGCGGTGCTGGAAAATCCGCGTTGGCAAAGATGTTCCATATCCCCAGATCCGTCAAGCGCGTATCGTCTGCTGACGGCACAGCGCAGAGCGCGGAACAGTTCTCGATACTGCGGATGCTGGGCCGTTGCCGGCAGGGAGGCTTGTCCCCTACATATTTGACAATTATCCCGTATTCTGATATTTTATTTTTTCCCTTAAAACCAGGGAGGATTTTATGTTACTAGATGCGCTTAGGGATAATTTCAGCCGAATGAAGCGAAGCCTAGCGGAGAATATTTTGCTGGCTGTGGAGTGTATGATACGATGCGCAAGTTGCAATAGTAGCAAGGTTGTCCGAGAACTATGCCTGCTGAACGGGAAGAGTTTCAAGACCAACGATATGTTGTTGTATCGCCTTCTGGATCATCAACATTTTCAGATAGATGACCGTTTCTGGCGGTGTTATATCACGTCTGTTTTTCAGATATTGATCGAACAAGGCGAAATCACCAAAGATAAAAAAGTCTTGATCAATGTTGACTTCACCAGCGACCGCGATAATTTCTTAATCTTATGCGCATCGGTGCTGCTCGGCGTTCAGGAGATTCCGCTCTATTTTTCCATGCGCACCTATCCAAAACGCAAAAATCAATACAACCACACGAAGATGGAAACGGCGTTTATCAAGGCCTTGCGGCATATCTTATCGGACAAATACCACTACGTTCTCGTGGCGGATCGCGGCTTTGGCAATGACCGATTCATCCAGCTTTGTCTCACGCATGGGTTTGAGATCCTGATAAGAATTGAACCGAACATGAGTATTAAAACTGGTGAAAAACAAGGGATTGTGGAAGAAACGCTCACCGATGACGGCGTCTACGAGTGCTACGTGCGCGCCTGGAAAACAGATCATCGGATTCTCCGTCATAGTCATGATGGTAAAGTATGGTACTTGCTGACAAACATCAACGATATCACTGACGTGAAGGCCTCAGAAGGCTATGCAAAGCGGTTCAGGATAGCAAAAGTCTTTCAGAATTTGAAAAGCAGCGGTTTTGACATAGAAAAATCAAAAATTAAGAAATACGACAGATTCAAGAGGATGCTGTTTTTAAGCTGCTTTGCGTATAGCATACTGGTGTTATTGGGCAAGTTTGTGCAGGAAAAACTCCCCGGCATTAAAAAAAACTCACCAATATGTCTAAACCTTTTCATAGCGTCTTCCAGCTTGGCTTGCTTGCCCTTTCTTGCTACCCACAATAAGCCTATACAATCGTAAAAACGCTCCTTGCCGCGTCACTGAAAACCGTCAAGATGAATGTGTAGGGGGGTAAGGGCAGGGAGGGGCGCGGATCAGCCGTGCGTTGCGCCCGCCTCACGGAGTTGTTGATAGCTGCCCACTTCCACGGGGCAGGGAGGGGCGCGGATCAGCCGTGCGTTGCGCCAGGGTGGGGATGAACAACGCAGCGAACTGTCCCGCGCCGTGGAGGCTGCCGTATTCGCGCTGCGTTACCCGCTACTCACGGCCTGCGAGGATACTGCCGTGCTGGCAGATATTGGCGTGTGGATCGTCACCTGTGAGAGTGGCGCCGTCCTCCTGACGAGAGTGCGCGAAAGCCTCGGTGCCCCTAGCGCAGGGGCATAAGCTCACCGGACATCAGGACGGTGCCAGCATGCGGATGGCGTGCCTTGGGTAGAACTCCATCGGCCCTGCGTCGGCGATAGCTGACACGCTAGGCGAGAGGGGTGTGCTTACCCGCGCACCAACGTCGCCACACACTCAATGTGATACGTGTGCGAAAACATATCCACCGGCTGGACATGCGTCGTGCGATACCCGAGATCGTGCAGCACCCGTAAGTCCCGCGCCAGGGTCGGAGGACTGCACGAGACGTACACCAGCCTCGGCACGCGCATCAGCGCTAAGGCCTGCAAGGCGTCCGGGAGGCAACCGGCGCGTGGTGGATCGAGCACCGCCACATCGGCCCGGATACCTTCGGCCAGATAGCGCTGTACAATACGCTCGACTTTCCCGGTGCGAAATTGGCAATTGCTCACACCGAGCTCTGCTGCTTGCTGCGTGGCCAGAAGCGTGGCTTGGCGGGACCATTCCACTGCGTGCACAGTACGGCAGGAGGGGGCGAGGGTGAGGGCGATAGTGCCACCCCCGCTGTAGAGATCAAACACAATTTCATCCCCCTGTAAGGCCGCCGCCTCGGACACCAGGTCGTAGAGGTGCTCCATCTGCACCGTGTTCACCTGAAAAAATGCCTGGGGCTCAATACGGAAGCGCCAGGGCCCCACCTGTTCATGGATGACTGTGGCGCCAGCCACGTGACTGGTGGTGCCGCTGAACAGCTCAGGAGTCTCACGGGCTTTGACGTGCACAAATAACCCTGTGGCGCGATCCCTCACACCGTCCCACAGCTGCTGCAGAAGCGTCGCCGGCGGCGCAGTGTGGACAAACACGGTGACCAGGCTCTCCCCGGTGCGTTGGCCCACTTGCACTTGCACTTGGTGCAACACGCGTTGCAGCAGGGGATACGTCTCCAGCAGGGTGCGCATCCGCGCCATGATGGCATCTGCACGTGGGTCATTGATCAGACAATGGGGCATGTCCAGGATCTGCCCCTCACCCCGCGCCACTAACCCCAGGGCACCGCGCGCCGAGTCGTAGTGATACAGCACTTTATTGCGATAGCCAAACGGCTGCGGGCTCTCCTGCATGGAGGCCACGGGGACGTCCGGCAACTTGCCGATGCGTGCCAGAGCTTCCCGGACCTGCGTCGTTTTATGGGCGAGTTGGTACGTATACGGCAGATGCTGCACATGGCATCCCCCGCAACGGTCATACAGCGGACAGGGAGCCGGGACGCGGTCGGGTGACGCCTGCTGCAGCGCTAGCAGCGTGCCAAAGGCGTAGCGCCGTTTCGTTTCTGTCATCTCGACCTCAACGATGTCCCCAGGCGCCGTACGGGGCACGAACACCGCGAGGCCGTTAAGATAGCCCACCCCATAGCCGCCATGCGCCAAGCGCTCGATGGTGATGGTGCCGCGCACGGGCTCTGGCTGGAACATCTCCGGCGTTGTATGTTTCTTCCTGCGGCGTTGTGCCATGCCTGCCCCTCATCTACACGTCATGCCTAGCCAACGGTCTCAACCGATGAAGCCCATGGTCCCCGGTGGTTCTGGCACGACTCGGTTCTCCAGATAACCCAGGCCTTCGACTTCCATGCGGACCACATCGCCGACGCGCAGCCAACGGGGTGGTTGCATGCCGAAGGCGACGCCGCTACACGTCCCCGTCGCGATAACATCCCCCGGCTCAAGCGTCCAAGCCGTGCTCGCGTATTCAATCATCGTTTCCCAGTCGTGGATCATGTTACGTGTGTTGTCGTGCTGACGCACTGCACCATTGACGGTGGTCTGGAACGCCAGGTTATGGGGGTCGGGGATCTCATCAGCCGTCACAATCCAGGGGCCAAGAGGACCATGGGTGTCCCAGGATTTCCCCAGGTTGTTGTTGACCTGACGCTGGTAATCACGGACAGAGCCATCATTAAAAATGGTGTAGCCGACCACCACTTGCGAGACCTGCGCCCGGGTGATGCCTCGGCAGCGGCGCCCGATGACCGCCGCAAACTCCAACTCGTAATCAAACTGCTCTGACTTACTCGGCAGCCACATATCGCCATATGGTGCATTGATGCAGGTCGCCAGGCGGAAATTCAGCGGCGGATGCGGCGGTGTCTCCCGCCCAGCCTCAGCGGCGTGCTCTTTGTAGTTGATGCCAATAGTCAGCAACTTCCCGGGACGTTGCACCGGGGCCTCGAGCCAGACGGCGCTGCGTGGCAGCCGGGCGGCACGCTGGGTCAGTGCCTGCCGGGCCGCGTCCAGCGCTGGCTGACCAGCGCGGAGGAACGCAGACATCTCCTGTGGCAGCGTCGGCACCGCCACCGCGAGGTCAACAATCTCCTCCCCCTCGACCAGGCCGATACGCGTCTGTCCCTGGTGCGTAAATGTACAGAGTTTCACCGTGTTTCCCTTCTCTGCGTCGTGCCGTGACCTGTGTGTCTGCTGTCCCCGCATCAGCCGTGTGACTGTCGTGGCGTGTCGCGGTCTATAAACGACTTGCGGCAGCGCCTCAGCTCGGGACTCGGACAACAGCGTATCATGGAACACCACAGCCTACCTGTCAATGTGGTACGACACGGGCTGGCGGCGCGCGGCTCCTGACGCGGGGCGCGCGCTGCCTATCGCGGCCCTCACCCCAGATGGCCGGTGTGCCCCGCGAGTGTGTAAGGTATACTGCATGCCAGGAGAGCGCCGCCACGCAGGTGACGTAGCAGCCGAGCAGTGCGGCACGGGCAAGGGTGAGGCCCCATAAGGGGATCGCCAGCGTGGTGCTCGCGCTCAGCCAGTGAGAGCCATCCACACAGGAGCACAGTATGAGACGTCGTCTAGGGGAAGTGGCCGTCATTGTCGCGATGGCTGGCTTGCTCAGCGCAACCGTGATCGTCGCACAGGATCAATCCGACAGCCTGTCAGGCACACCCGCTGCGACGCTGCGGAAAGCGAGAAGTGCCGCCGACAAGATGAGTACGGCAGGGGGGAACGCTGCGACCACGGAGCCGATGGACCTCAATCGGGCTAATGAAGCGGCGCTGCAAGTCTTGCCGGGCCTGGACGCCATGAAAGCCAAGGCGATTGTCGCCTACCGCAAACAACATGGCCCGTTTCAAAGCGTCGAAGACCTCTCGAAGGTGCCTGGCCTCGGGGAGAAACTCCTGGCCCAGCTTAAAGCGCAGGTCACGGTGGGAGAGTAACGGGGCCGCACGCGTTATGGATATGAGCACACGACATGGGTGCGGTGCTGTGGCACAAGAGCGTCGCATCATGGCCTCCGGTCGGTAGAGGGTCGCGCCTCGGCTCTCGAACTCTTGCAGGAGTGTATCATGGAACACCACAGCCTCTCTGTTACTGCGACGCTGCAGGCGCTTGTCGCGCGCGCGCCAGACCTCTGGACGCTCGATGCCTGTGGCGTGACGCGGGCGCAGACCCCCATCCCAGCCCTGGTGCATCGTGAGGCCTATGTCTCCTCCACACTCCGCACACGGGTGTTGCTGCTGGGTGGCCTCTCTGGACGCCCGGAGGATGTCGCGCTAGCGACACAAGTCCTCGAGGCGCATCTCATGCAACGCGACCGTCTTGACGCCGTCGTGGCGTTGAGCGCCGTGCCATGTGCCAACCCGGACGGCCTCGCCCAAGGCGTGGCCCCGGAAAACGGCGTAGGTGGAGAACCCGCCACGGGCTATCCACCCCAGGAGCATTTCTTTGATGATCCGCACAACCCAGAACAGCGCTACCTCTGGCGCTGGGTGGGCCTGCAAGCCCCCGATCTCGTGCTCGAAGTACGCACCGGCCCCGCCGTCCTGTGGGAAGTCTCCGCCACGGCTCTGCCCCTGACCGCCGCGCTGCACGCCGTGCGTGTCGCACCGGCGGATTCCTGCATCGCGGCGCTGGGGGCGGATCTGTCCAATGGTCTCACCCCCAATGGGGTGGGCTCCATCCCTGGCGTGCGTCTGACCACGCCCCCGGCAAGCCTCGCGACCGCACTCGACCAGCTGTGGTCATGCCTGCAACATACCCCGCTGTCGCCCTCGCCGGCACGGCGGCGGCTGGAAGCGCGGCGGGCGCGGACACCCATCCAGATCGCCCGTATGCTCGCGACGGTGTATGGCCATACGCTGGAACCCGTGGTGTATACCCAAGGCATGTCGATCAGTGCACGCCTACGCCTGGCACGGATGGATCCGACGTATGACGACCCCGTGCTCAGCATCGTACATCTTGTCGAGCCCTATGTGGCGGGGAAGCTCCCCATGTTCAAGGAACCCGCCGCACCCTCAGCCATGGCGGGACTCATCTGGGGCATGCAATTGGTCGAAGTGACACGTGATCGGCGCTATGCCGATCTGGTGATCCACGTGGCGGAACGCTATCGCGCTGGCGTGGAGGGTGGAGCGCCACCACCCTCGGATCCCGATTTTCGCACCGAAGATATGTTCATGAACGGGGCAATGCTGAGTCGCGCCTTCCGGCTCACTGGGGAGTGGCGCTATGTCGATCTGCTCACCCGCTTTCTGCTCGAGGCACGCATTCAACAAGACGACGGCCTGTTCTGGCACTGTCGTTCAGCGCCATATTATTGGGGCCGTGGGAATGGCTTTGCCCTCTTGGGTTTCAGCGAGACGCTGAGCTTCCTGCCCCCCGAGCATGCCGACTACGCGACCCTCCTGGCCCTGCACGTGCGCCATCTCGACGCCCTGCGGCAGCGGCAACTGCCCTCGGGCATGCTCCCGCAGGTACTCAATGTGCCAGGCTCATATCAGGAGTTCACCGTCACGTGTATGTTCGGCTATGCGCTGGCCCGTGCTCTACGGCGTGGCTGGGTAGAGGCTGCATACCGTCCAGCCCTCGAGCGGGCCTGGCACGGGGTGGCGGAGCGTATCGACGATGCGGGGGGCCTGGTGGACTGTTGTACCAACACGGGGGTGCAGACCAGCGTCCAGGCCTACATTGACCGGCCAGCCATTTTTGGCCGCGACGACCGTGGTGGGTCGATGGCCATGTGGTTCGCGCTGGAGATGGAGCAACTGGCCCGCACGCCGCGGCGGTGAGTCGTCGTAGACACCATACATGCCCTGAGGCACAAGGCATCATGGCTCTCGGCTGGGTGGCTGCCGATGCACGCGGTACTTGGCGCCCGCCGGCAAGTCACCCTCAATGACGCTGTGCTCCCCAGTGGACCAATGGAGGTCCACGCGTGTGTGTGTCAAGGCACCAAGGCCGCAGTAGGCCACAGGCGCATCAGACGCTGTGAGGGGGATATGTGTGAGGGGGAATATGAGAGACGCGAGGGGACGTAGACGCGAGGGGGAATTGATTCAAACGCTCTCTGAGAGCCGCATGAGGGAGGACTGATTCAAACGCTCTGAGAGCCGCTGAGTTAGGGGGCGCCGCAGCGCCCGTGCCGCTCGCACTTGCGTCACCGTGTCCCCGGTATAGCCTGCCCGATGCCGGAGGCTCAGATTCCGCGCCAGCACTTGGCGCAGCGCCGCCGGATAGCACCGCCGCTGATTGATCAGTCGCCCCACGAAGGCGGCTTGGACAAAGGCATGGTCCCAAGCTGCCCCGCCACGCGGGCGAAGGCTGGGGCGCGGAGCGTACCGGGCGCGGCGTGGTACGTAGGCGGCGGGTACGCGGCATGGCTGGACGGCGTGCTGACACATCGACCGGGAAGAGGGCCAGCGGCACCGGTGCCTCCCTCCGGAGGAGCCGTGGCCTCGGGGAAGGGCGTGTTCGGAGTCCTGCATGTTCTCTGGGTTGTTGACGAGAGTTGATCTTTTAGCGGCAGGGCAGCAGTCGGAGACAAAGGCCGTTTGCATTGCCTATACGTTAGTCGTGACATAACTCCAAGAGCTCTTCCAGTCTCTCACAATCGCGTGCCAGCAACGGCTTACAGCCTGCGCGACGTCCCCGCTTCCGGCAGCAGCTGACGCCTGGCGTTGAGGCAACATGCCGAGGAGCCGTATCGTGCTGCGTCGAGGTGCTACCCGCCGGCTCTGCGTCATCTGACCGAGCCCTGCCTGACGAGTGCTACCAGATGCGCGCGACGTGGCCTTCGGGGCACGCGTGGACATGCCCCCCCAGCGCAGCCGTCCGGCATGGCATGATGGCACGCGCCGCCCGGCGGACGTCAGCGGGCAGCGAGTGGAGCTACGCGTAGGCTGGGGAGGCGTCTTGGAAAATGGTGCGGCGCGTTCCCCAGGGCCATCGGGGCCTCCGTGTGGCAATCCGCGTCGACTGCTTGCGCAGGAGAGCACGGCTCTGCTAGAGTCTCGCCACATCCCACGGCCAGGGCACTGGCCAGCGCCGACGACATGCGAGACACTACGCCACACCTGAGGAGCACCACCGTCCATGAAACCGCCACTCCTTGCTGGGATTCGCGTCCTCGATCTGGGGCGCTTTATCGCCGCCCCGTATGCGGGGCAAGTACTCGCCGATTTAGGGGCAGAAGTGGTGCGTGTCGAGCGGCCACGTCCCGAGCCAGACCGTGACCGTGGGCCGTATGTGGACGGGAAGTCCCTGTATTTTGTGACGCTCAATCGCGGCAAGCGCTCAGTGGCGTTCGACATGTTTGCCGAGGCCGGTCGTCAGCTCCTCGACGAGCTTATCAGCAAGAGCGATATTCTCATCCAGAACTATTCGCCCCGTACGGCCCGTGATCTTGGTCTCAGCGCCGAGCGCTTACTGCTCCTCAATCCTCGTTTAATCATCCTGTCGATTACCGGCTACGGTGCTGATGGGCCGGATGCGGAGCGGGTAGCCTTTGACGGCTTAGCCCAGGCACGCAGTGGGGCGATGGCGTGCAACGGCACGGGTGAGCCGTTCCTGAATCACCTGCCGTACGTAGACTTTAGTACCGCCCTGTATGGCAGTTTTGGCATCATGGCTGCCCTGTACGAACGCGAGCGTACCGGCCAGGGGCAGTGCGTCGAAGTGTCGTTGATGGAGACGGTGAGCGCCTTTGTCGGCAGTTATGGCCTCATTGCCGAGGCGCTGCTCAATGGCACACCACGCCATCAGCAGGGCAACGCGCTGATCTTTGCCTTAGGTGACTGTATCCAAACCCAGGATGGCGGGTTTGTGATCTTCAACTGCATTGGCAACATGTTCCCACGGCTATGCGCCATGATTGGCCATCCCGAGCTTCTCGACGATGCGCGCTTTCGCACCGATGCCTCACGGCACACCCATCGTAGCGTCCTCATGCCGTATGTCACCGCGTGGGCCCTGGCCCATACGACGGCGGACGTGCTCGCCACCGCGCAGGAGTTCCGCTTACCGTTTGAGAAAGTCAGCACGGTGGATGACTTGGCGCACGACGCCCACGCCCAGGCGCGCGGCATGTTCCCGCGTGTCACCCAACCGGGTATGGGTGAGATTCCAGTAGCGCGTCAGGGTATGACGCTGAGTGCGCACGAGCGCCTGCCTGTGCAACCCGCCCCCGCTATTGGCGAACACACGGAGCGCGTCTTGACGGACTGGCTGGGCTACACACCGGCGCATCTGCAGACGCTACGCGAGCAAGGGCTCTTCTCCGCCCAGGCACGCGCCTCGGGCTAACCAGGAGGCATAGCCATGCGCTATGAGGTGGTGACCGATTTGACGCCGCGGCAAGCGCTGGAACAGGCGCTGGCCGACTTTGGTCCCAGCCGGCTGGGCTTGACGGTGCAGTCCCAGACCAATCTCAGTCTGGTGTTCCAGGGCGGCGGCGGATACGTGGCCATCACCGCCCAGCCGAGCACACCGGTGACCTTAGACATTGAAACCCGGGAGTGGGACTACGCTGTGCAGCAGTACATGGCCCGCGTGTACCAGCGGCGCTCCTGGTGGCAGCGTCTGTGGCGTTGGAAGCCCGCTGGCCTAGCACGACCGGCCACGTTGACCATGTTAGATGAGTGAGGCCCCACGGGAGCACCGGCGAAAATTCTCCTCCACGCCGCACGGTTTCATCTTGCCCACGTCGGCAGCCTCTGCGACAATGTTACGGTACCCTTTGGGATGTCGAGCCGAAGCCAGATGGTGTCGGCGCAGCAGCGTGGTAGTCTTTGCCCGTACCTACCGCGCAAGGCGTGGCGCGTGTGCATGGGGCCGGGACTCCTGCTGTGTCAAGACGACGACGACACATGGACGTGGGTCTGCAGAGTGAAAGTCCAGAGGTTTCTATGAATATCTTCGTGGGCAATATCGCATTCACGGCAAGTGAGGAGGATTTGCGTGCACTTTTCGAGCAGCATGGCACCGTCGATACAGTCCACCTAATTATGGATCGTTTTACGGGGCGCTCGCGTGGGTTTGGCTTTGTCGAAATGCCGCGGAGTGAGGAAGCCCGTGCCGCCATCACGGCCCTCCACGGCGCCTCGCTGCAAAACCGCGCCCTCACAGTCAATGAAGCCCGCCCCCGCGAGCCACGGCGCGATGGTGGCGGACGGCGTGACGATGAGAGCGGCGGCGGACGGGACGACTACTAAACACGGTGTACCACGCACAGCACGCCCACGGCCGCGTCGGGCGTGCCGCACGCCGCTGGGCCGGTGTGGAGAGGGCAACATACGCCTGGGAGAAGGATGGAGCGGTGATCAAACATGTGGTGCTGGATATGGACGGGGTGTTATACCGTGGGGAGTCACCGCTGCCTGGAGCCATTGACACGCTCAAGGCCCTGCGCCAGCAGGGTGTGCAGGTGGCTTTCATTACCAATAATGCCAGTCTGCATCGTGAAGAACTCGCCGCCAAGGTGTCGCGCATGGGGTTTGCCTGTGTGCCCGAAGAAGTCTGGGGCTCAGCCTACACGACGGCGCTCTACATTACCAAGCATGCGCCCGAGGCGCGTGTCCTCACGGTGGGCACCCCGAGCATGATCCGCGAGCTGCGAGACGCGGGTTTGACGGTGGTCTCCACGCACGAGGACGCCACGCATGTGGTCGTAGGGCTGGACATGGGGCTCACCTACGAAAAGCTGCGGCAGGCGCACTATGCCATCCAACATGGTGCCCTGTTCATCGCCACCAATCTCGATGCCGCCTATCCAGACACCCTCACCACGACCACTCCCGGTGGCGGTGCGATTGTGGCGGTGTTACGGACGTCTACGGCGGTGGAACCCCTGCTCATCGGCAAACCCCAAACCACGGGCCTGGCCCTCGTGGCGGAAGCGTGGGGTGTCGCTCCGGCGGATATGGTGGGCGTGGGGGATCGTCTGGATACCGACATTGCCGCGGCGAGGGCGTTTGGTTGTCTCGCGGTGCTGGTGCTCACCGGCATTGCAACGCGTGCCGACGCGGAGGCGGCCACGGGACACGAGCGCCCCGATGTCATTCTCCCAGACCTTACCGGGCTCCCCGCTGTGTTGGCACGAGGCGTGTAGGCCCGACACCAAGAGTAGCAGGCATGTCACACATCTATCGCTATGACCATGGGCACTTTGAGCACATCGAGCGCCCTGTGGTGCGCGAACAACCGCTGACCATCATCGTCAACGGCACAGAAATTGCCACGCTACTCTGTACCCCTGAGCAACTCGATTGCCTGACGATTGGTTTTCTGGCCTTTGAAGGTTTTATCCACAGCATCGAGGATATTCGTGAGCTGGATATCGACAGCGAACATGGCGTCGTCGAGGTCATCCTGCCCTACGCGGTGGTGAAACCGACACGGCGCGTGTTCACCTCGGGGTGCGGCATGGGTCTCACGTTTACCCTGCGTTTGACCGCGGAGGCGCCCGTCCCCGCGGAGCCGAGTCTGACCCCAGCGCAGATCTTTCCCCTCATGCAGCAGATGTTCGATGGCGCGGTGTTGTACAACGCCTCGCGTGGCATTCATACCGCGGCCCTGAGTGATACGGCGCAGGTGTTGTTGCAAGCCGAGGATGTCGGACGACACAATGCGTTAGACAAAATTCTTGGTGCTGCCTTGCAGCAAGGTATCCCCACACGGGGGCATCTCCTGCTGACCAGCGGGCGGATTTCGTCCGAGATGCTCCGCAAAGGGGCGCACATGGGCACACCGTTTCTGATCTCGCGCACCTCCCCCACCACGTTGTCTATCGAAGCGGCTCAACGACTCGGTATCACGCTCATTGGCTATGTCCGGCGCCAGAGTTTTCAGGTCTACACCCATCCCGAGCGCCTGCTGTATCACCCCCCAGACGTGGTGTAACGTGTCGTGGCACGAGGTCGATCAACGCTGTAACGACATGACGGGGAGGTACAGGCCTTGGCGTTCCCGGCGCCACCAGGCTCCGGTGGCCCTGAGCGTGGTGACATCCGTGAAGTGATACTGATATACCATAGCCCGTAGCATGCGGGGCGGGGCATCAGGAAACGGATTGTAGGCCAGTAACCCTAGCACGGCTGGATTCCCACGCAATATCTGTGCCATCAGCCGCTCCACCCAGGGGTGACGCTGCGCCGTCCCCAAGGCGGCAAACCACATCTGCCAATCCAGCCGTGGCATGTAGGGCGCCACAAAGGCGGGGCGTTGCCTTATCTCTCCCGGTTTCCAGGCAAAGGCATAGGGCACCCACGTCTTGCCATCATTGCTCCCCTCGAGCATGATTTCGGGACGCGACGTCGTCATCACGGCAAACAGCCCATAGGGATTGACCGTGCGCCAGGGGGCTGTCCACTGTAAGACCGTGGCGATGGGTTGTGGCCATGTGAGCTGCCAGCGGAAGCTACCCAGGACATGGGGCAGGCTAAGTAGGAAGACGATGAGCGCTACCGGCGCCACGCACCACGTCGGCCACCGTCGTGGCTGGGCCGTATCGGGCGTCTGGGCCCGTTGCCCGCGCCAGCGGAATGGCCACCAGGCCTCGTCATCCCACAGGAGCAGGCACAGGCCCAGAATCAGCAGGTTAAAAAAACCATAATTGCCCGTGGCAGCAATCACGACTTGCAGGGCCACGAGGAGCCCACAGGCCACCCGGCGCAGTGGCCGGGGCGCACAGGCCCCCCAGGGCACAATTAGCTCAATCGCGAACATCAGGAAAGTCGAGGCACGATGCCAGGAGGCCGGCAATTGATGCACGTACCAGCCCAACCACGTTGGGAGTGGCTGGGTCTCATAGTGGAACGTCAAGGCGGTGAGGTCGTGCCAGGTGGCATCACCGCTAGAGCATTTTCATAATTTACGCACTGCATATCCGGCTTTATAGAAGAAGTTGTTGCAATGGGATGGGGTGACCGCATCATAGATCTTACCAATGGCGCTCCAGAGGGCTTCGACGGTGCGTTCGGCGAGAGTGCGCA
>SXGT01640836.1_pt1 | contig 17811 bp, 14 predicted proteins | sample 3176221 | NCBI WGS metagenome assembly SXGT01 (sample SAMN11356862, study PRJNA531348) | freshwater metagenome | isolation source: freshwater sample F1-120 | place: China: Fuxian Lake, Yuxi | collected 2017-12-25
ACTGTTCGGCCATGAAACAGGTGCGTTTACGGGAGCTGTGAATCGCAAGACCGGATTGTTTGAAGTCGCTGATGGCGGGACGCTGTTCATTGATGAGATTGGTGAACTCCCGTTGTCTCTGCAACCGAAGCTGTTGCGTGTCCTGGAAGATGGCTCACTGCGTCACGTTGGCTCGCATCAGGAGCGTCGCGTCAACGTGCGGGTGATTGCTGCGACGAATCGAGATCTGGAGAAGGAAGTCAGAGCAGGGCGGTTCCGCGAAGATCTTTATTACCGAATCAACGTCTTCAACATCCACCTGCCTCCGCTGCGAGAGCGCGGGGCTGATATTTCGATGCTGATCGATAAGATGCTAGGCGATCAGTTCCGGATGGAGAACTCTGCTCGGGACTTGTTAACGTCGTATGCCTGGCCGGGGAATGTGCGTCAGCTCATGAACGTGCTTGACCGGGCAATGATTCTCGCTGAGAATCAGGTGATCACTGTGTATGATCTGCCACGGGAGATCATGCGACAGACTCTAGAGTCTCGACCAGCCTCATCGTCGCAGTATGTCGAGTCGTCCATGACGACCGATGATTCGTCTGAGGACGATTTGGCTTCGATCGAGAAAGCTCATATCATCTCGGTGTTGAAAAAAGAAAAAGGAAACAAAGCTCGGGCGGCCAGGGTTCTGGGAATTCACCGTCGCAAGTTGTACCGCCTGATGGAACGATTCGGAATCAAATCCGACCACACGGTCATGATCCGCACAACTGTCGCGGATGGTCCATCCGTCGCCGTGGGTCATGAGAACTGACATTGCCGCACCCACTCATTTCTTCTGAACTGATTTTTGAGCGCTACCGCGAGCTGCAAAACTATGTCGGTTGGACCGATGCAGATTCCGAGTTGCTTCGTCGGCTGGGGCCGTTGATTGAGAATACGTTTGTGATGCTCGTGGAAGATTTCTACGAGACGATCGAGAAGCATTCTCAGGCTGCGAAAGTGATCACGGGGGGAGACGCGCAGATCGCGCGTCTCAAAGGAACGCTGGTTCAATGGCTGAAGGAACTCTTCTCGGGCGACTATGGCCAGGTGTATGCGACTCGGCGCTGGATGATCGGGCATCGTCACGTTGAGATCGGCCTGGATGAGGTTTATACCAATGTTGCGCTCTCGCGTTTGCGTCGTGGGTTGATGAATCAACTCAACGAGATGCACCGGCGATCGCCATTGCTACTTTCTAAGACCGATTTACTCGACGCGTTTTCTGCGTTGAACACGCTGATTGATCTGGACCTGGCGCTGATCGAGCACGCGTATCAGACAGAACTGACGACGCAGGCTCAATCGACGGAGAGACTGGCATTCATTGGACAGATCTCTGGAGGGATCGCTCACGAACTGCGAAACCCTCTGAACGTCATCAAAACGTCTGTGTTTTATCTGCTCAATGCAAAAGAACCCGGTCAGGAGAAGATCAGGCAGCATCTGGAGCGTATCGAACGACAAGTGGGACTGGCTGATGAAGTGATTACTTCGTTGACGAACTTCGCGAAGATGTCTCTCCTGCAGCGTCAGCCATTTGACATCGAGCCTATCATTCATGAAGCAGTGAGTAGCTGCGAAGTTCCCAATACGATTCACCTGGCACTGCGGTCGCCTAACGAGATTCCACTCGTGCTGGCTGATGCCAAGCAGATTCGCATTGTGTTGACCAACCTGATTCGCAATGCGATTGAAGCGATGCCGAGTGGGGGGTGGATTCAGTTGTCCGTGGCGGTTCGGCGTTCGTTCGTCGAGATTTCAGTGAAAGATGACGGGACGGGCATTCCGGCTGATAAGATCGATTCGGTCATGGAGCCGTTTTTTTCGACCAAGCCGCGAGGCATGGGTCTGGGATTGCCGATGGCCAAAGCCATTGTCGAGAAAAATGCCGGGCATCTTGTTGTCAGTAGTGTTCCGGGGAAAGGGTCGGTGTTTACCGTCTGGTTGCCAGTGGCGACGTCTGCGGCTTCGACACCTTGAGTCAGAAAAGAGGGCCATATGAATCGAGAGCCAACGATGATTCTCGTCGTCGATGATGAGCCGGATATCCGGGATAATCTTCAGGACATTCTCCAGGATCAGGGGTATCAGGTCGATACGGCGCAGAATGGATTTGATGCCCTCCAGCAACTGCAGAAGAAACGCTACGACGTCGCGCTGCTAGATTACAAGATGCCCGGAATGGATGGATTGACCTTGTATCACCGGATCCGTGAACAGCAGTCAAATCTGGTCGCGATTATGATTTCCGCCTACGCATCCCCGGAAACAACGGAAAAAGCGCTCTCAGCCGGGGCTTCGTTCGTTCTCAGTAAGCCAGTTGATTTGAAGCATCTTCTCAAACTTGTCGCGATGGCGGCGATGCAGTCGACCGTGATGGTCGTCGATGATGATGTGGCGTTGTGTGACTCGCTGCGAGATCTCTTGCGACAGAATGGCTATCGTGTTTGTATCTGTCATGATGAATCAACCGCGATCGAGCAGGTGAAAAAGAACGAGTATGACATTGTTCTTGTCGACTGGAGACTCGACCACGGCAGCGGAAGTAATGTCATCAACGCCATTCAGCAGTTCTCTCCGCAGACGGCGTCGATCATGATTACGGCCAACCATGAAGAGCTGCTTGCAAGATCACAGGACATGACGCAAATCGGTGCCGATGCTATCTGTCAGAAGCCTTTCAATATTCCGGAAATGTTGACGCTGATGAAAACGCTGTCACGCAAGCAGGATTCATGAACGGGACACCTCAAGGTTGAGGAGAAACCATGCCTTCGGTACGCCCACAGTCGATTCTCATTGTCGAAGATGATGTCGATACCTGTGATAACCTGTCCGATATTCTGCAACTCGATGGTCACCATTGCTCGCGGGCTTACTCAGCGAAGACGGCGCTTGCTCATCCGAAACTGCCTGAGACATCCATTATTCTGCTCGACTGGAAATTACCAGACGCGACCGCGATGGACATCCTGCCAAAGTTGCACCATCTGGCACCGCAGGCGGAAGTGGTCATTGTCACTGGGCATTCGGAGCTGGAATTTGCGGTGACAGCTCTTCGGAATGGAACATCGGATTATCTGGTCAAGCCGATCGATTCGGGAGCATTGCGGGCAAGCATTTCGCGTCTGGCTCACCGGCGCTGGCTGGCTGATGAAAAGCAGCGTTCGGAGATGATGTTCCGTCAGCTCGTCGAATCGGCTCCCTGTCTGATCGTGATTCTGAAGGGTGATCGGACGATTTCCTATTTCAGCCCTTTTGCAGAACTGTTGACCGGGTTTGATGCAGTTGGCCTGGAAGGCAAGCCGATGACCTCGATCTTCATTGAAGATCACTCGATAGAACAGGCGCAAGAACTTGTCGAACAGATTTTGACGTCGACCTCGGAAACGAATCCGATTTCGTTGAAAGGACGTGACGGCGTTCGTCGCTGGATCATCTGGAAAACGCGTGAGTTGCTGGATGACGATGGGGCGCCAGGGATTCTCGCGGTTGGTCAGGACGTCACCGAACACCGACGCGCTGTCGAAAAGCTGGTGCAGTCCGAGCGACTGGCCGCGATCGGAGAAGCCATGACGGGACTGGCTCATGAGAGCCGCAATGCGCTACAGCGCAGTCAGGCATTTCTCGAACTTCTGGCGGGGGGACTGGCGGATCGTCCTGATGAGCTCAAGCTCGTCGGACAAATTCAGACGGCTCAGAACCATCTGCATCATCTGTATGAAGAAGTTCGTCAATACGCGGCTCCGATTCAGTTGAAACTGCAACCTGTTGACGCCTGGGAACTGGTGTCGGAAACCTGGGCGTTCCTGGAGCAGGCGCGTGTGAACCTGAATGCGACGTTGATCAATCGCTCGACCGAAGGGGCTTCGATGAGGGTCGACCGGTTCATGCTGCAGCAGGTCGTTCGAAACATTCTCGAAAACTCCCTGGCTGCCAGCGAAGAAAAAGTGCAGATCGAGTTCCTGGCGCAGTCATACCGCGATGAAGATGGAGACTGGCTCAGGCTGTCGCTGCGTGACAATGGCCCGGGACTAAACGAAGAGCAGCGGGAACGAATCTTCGAGCCGTTCTACACGACCAAGATGCGAGGAACGGGCCTTGGAATGACGCTGTCAAAACGGATCGTCGAAGCCCACGGCGGTCGCATCACGATCGGCGACTCGCCGGGAACCGAGATTGTCATCCTGCTGCCAGTCGCATGATCGACGTTAATTTTCCAGTGACTGCTTCCGGTAGATGCCCGTCTGCAGACGGGCTGCGATCACGTGCAGAGGCTCTTTCATCATTTCCAGGTCGAGGCGCTGATCAACGAGCTTTGACAGTTCGCTACTCATGCGGGTGTGCATCAACTCAAGCAGCTGAGTCGTTGCGATCAGAATGACCCGCTGAAACTCCTGATCCAGCAGCCCCTGCTCGAGCTCATCGGCAATGAGCCTGGCAAATTGATTCGTCAAAGACTCAAGACTGAAATCTCCCTCTTCCGTGAGATGAGAATCAGCGACATGAGTCAGCTTACAATCGGGGTGCTCAGGGTGACCTGGAAAGGGAATCTCAAGAACAGGTTGAATGTCAGAAAAATCATCTGTGGTTGCACATAAGATTGTTGACAGTTGATTGTCAGCGATCACGATCCATGTCGCGAGAGGATTCGGAGGTGTGGAGTTCATGGAAGTGAAGCTAAGAAGTGGTTCGAACGGGCGACAGCGTGAACGCGGGAAACGTATTACGCAAATCGAATGCCGCATTTTCAGATCTGGCATGTCTGATGTAAATCGCTGAGGGTGATTGATTTGATTGGCGAATCCGTCACGAATCGCACATCTGTGCAGAGGCAGGTGTGCGAATATGTCGCTCATAAGGGGCTTGCTCAGCTAAGCGCGGCTTGTTGTTTGATCTGCGGTTTCCGAGTCTAAAATGGGCGTGACGGGCCCCCTTGAAGTGCTCAGAACAGGCTTGTCCGGGTGTTTGATTTATCATCAATCATGTGCGCAGATCGAAACGTCGAAATTGATCCGCATGATGTGCGAAATGGGGCTGCTTTCAGTCAGATGTGTGAGTGGCACAGACGCGTTCATGATCGCACACAGGGGACTTGTACGCATGAGATGATTGCGGGTGATTCGAAGGTCCGCCGTTGTCATGCTTTTGATACACAACTGTTATTTCGCAATCAAACGTGATTGAAAATTGAACGCGTTCTACTTCTCCTGCAGTTTGGTCAACCATGGGCTGCCTGCAAAGTTTGACTGCAGGCTGGTCGCAGCCTGAGTCGCGCGTTCAGGATGGCCAGCCAGTGGCCAGAGCTTGGCAAGATGATAGAGTGCTTCTGCTTGAGTATTGGCGTCGCGTTTTGCCAGCTGCGGGCCCAGAACCAGATCGACCATCAGGTAGGACAGGATGGCGTCGTCGACGTTTCCAGCCAGTTCTTGAAGGCGTCCTTTTTGTACGTACATGTCTGCAAGCACGCTGGGTTGGCGATCATCCACGCTCGCGAGTCCCTGTTGAAGAAGTTCGAGCGCCTCCTGGGGCTTCTTGAGGCCTGCCAGCGCATCGACTCGTCCTTTGAGCGCCAGCTGGTTGACGCTGGCCAGCTGGTCTTTGCCTTGCGCAGTCTGCATCAGCGTTGCGAATGCTTCGAGGGATTTCTCGTACTCTCCTTTTTTGAGGAGTTGATCGGCTTTGATCAGATCCGCCTGGAGTTGAGATTCCGGGAACGGCGATGTTGAAAGCTGGGTGAACAGGGTTTCGACCCGGCCAGGATCGTTCGAGGCAGACATCAGACGAGCCTGCAGGACCAGCGCTTCATCGTAGCGATAAAAGTCACGATTGGCTTCGAGGAAACGGCCCAGCTCTTCGATCGCCTTCTCTGTGACGGCGGGTTCTGCAAGGCCTTCCAGGGCCCAGGAGCGTGCTCTCAGGAATTCGATCTGTTTTCGCAGATAGGGCTTATCGGTGGAAGCAGCGGAGAGGGCAGCTTGATACTGTTCGCGGGCCTTGTCGTACTGGTTGTTGAGGACCAGACCTTCAGCCGTTTTCAACTCTTTGGGTTCGCTGTCGAACTCAATGCTGACGATGTCATTGGCAGGGACCGTGACCGCAGGACCAGCCTTGGGGGTGATCTTCACCTCCGAGCGAGTCATCTCAGTGATGTCGCCCGAGGCACGCTTGTCCGTGCTTTTGCGATTGATGATGTCGATCGCCCAGACGCCATTGGCGCTCAAGGACAACAGGCAGATAGCCGCAGTTGTGTGCAGAGTCGTTTTATGGAACATGTCGATGTCTCGAATCTATCGTCGATATTTGCCAAGGAGGTCTTTTTTACGATTGCCCTTACCGCCAGATTTCCCGGCAGAGGTTTTCAGGAAGTACACGCCCCCGCCAATGAGCAAGGCCACGAGAACCAAAGCCGGCCACAGGGTGATACTGTTGGACTCATTGTCAGGCTCTTCGGTCGCGTTCGCAGTCGTTGCCACGGGGGCTTGTGTCTTTGGTTGAGAGGTCGCAGCGGGTTTGACTTCAGCGGTTTCTGTTTCAGGGATGGTCTGGTCTCCCTGACGAGGTTTTTTCAACGGCTCGGCGGGTTTCTTTTGTGCGATGAGAAGCTGCTGATACATGGAATTGAATTCCGACCATTGAGGTGACGAACCAATTTCGGGGGAGAGTCTGAGCAGCGTTTTCAAATTGGCTTCCGTCTTGCGAAGCAGCTTGTTCTTGTTGTCTGCATTCGTCTCCATCATGGCGGTGTCGTAACTGGCTTGAAGCAGGTTGAGGATGGCGTCTTCAAAAGGCTTTTGGATCTCGGGAGACGGCCCGCGTGTTTGCAGCGTCGTTTGCAGGCGAACGATGATCTGATTCCATCCCCAGAGTTTTCCGCCCGGGCCATCGCCGGTGATCGATTGCTTCATCTTGGCTTTATCGCTGGTCGTTTTTCCCCACAGGGCATACAGAGTCGATGCAGCCGTCTGAATCTCCAGTTGATTTGGCTGACCCGCGAGGAGCTCTTTCAGGAAAGTTTCGGCTTGCTGGAAATCGCCGAGCTGACCGAGGGTTGTTAGCAGACGCAGTTGGACGGCTGGTTTTTGAGTCGCGGTCAGGAAGTCGGGAGTCGATTGTCCGCGAGTGAGAATCGTCTGATAACCCTCGGCGGCGTTCTTGAAGAGTTCTTTACTTTTCTCTTTGTTCTCGTTGCCACTGGCCAGTGAGAAGTAGGTCTCTGAAATCCAGATCAACCCGCCCAGTTCGAGCGTCTGGCGGTTTTTGAACAGGTCGCCAATGAACTCTTCGAACGACGCGCGAATCTCGTCGGCGCGTTCCTTTTGGCCGAGTTGTTGTTTCTGCTCGAGTTCCTGTTGCAGCTGGCGTCCGAGTTGAGTGTAGATGCGCGCGAGGTTTTCGTTGCCTTCCTTGCCGACGACCCGTTCGAGTTCCAGGCGAGTTTCGCGAGCCTTATCGAGCTGCTTGCTTCCAACATAGGCACGCAGGAGAAGCTGATAGACCAGTGAGGCGAGCGGGTTGCCATCGTCTGCCTGCTCATCACTCTTTTTGACGACTTCCGTCACCGCGAAAGGGGCTTCTGTCAGGATGCGTATCGCGTCCAGATCTTTTCCCTGGAAGACTTCCAGTTGAGCCAGCGAGATCCTGGCGCGAATCAGCGAATTGGGCGGATCATCATTGGGATCGGAATCGACTAAGAGGATCTTGATCCCGCCTTCCAGGTACTCACGAGCTTTTTTCTGCCAGCCTTCGACTTCTTTTGTATCGACCAGTGATGAGTCATTGGAAAGCTCGAGAATCGAGGCCTGCCAGTAAGCCTGGCCTGCTTCCGCCTGAGCCTGGCCGAATCGCTCGCTGGTCTTGGGGACTTTGGCGAACCAGGTGACGGCCTGCATCGGCTGTTGTACTTGAAGCAATAGCGTGCCGAGAGTCATCTCTGCATCGATGATGCGTCGTGCTTCGGGCCACTGTTTCGCTGCGACGCCGCAGAGGCTTTGAAGCTGATCGAGCAGGTACTGACGACGGAACCCCTGTGCGTTTGAAAACTGTCGGGCCAGCGATGCCATCGCGAGGTAAGTGGCATCCTGTCGCAGCTCGGGATTGGCCTGATACGCGTGACGGACGAGATACTCCGAGAGCGCCAGTGAATCCCAGTCGCTGTTGCTGAGGAACTCCAGATACGAGAGTCGATACTGGAAAAGGTGATAGTCTTCCGGCTTGGTATTGCCTTTGCGAAGTGTCAGTCCGATCCGCCCGACATCACGGGCCTCTTTCAGAAGGTTAGCCAGTTCCGCCTCAAACTTGCCGACCTCTGCGGCGTTCTTATCGAGTTTGGCTTTTTCAATTTGTTGCTGGACGCGGGCAATCCGATCGAGCATGTCATTGAGCGTGGTGAAGGCAACCGAAAACTCTTTGACGACGGCAGGTCCACGGTCGCTGGCTTCCAGCAAGCGTGATTCTGCCCTCAAGGCGAGTTTCTGGTAACGACCCGGAATGCGGGCGAGGTCTTTGGCTTCAGCCAATGCGCGACGTGTGAAGATCTTCTTTTCTTCGGTCTTGTCTTCAGCCCGGGCACTGCTGCTGCCGAGGGCTTCGAGCGCACGCACCATCTCCCAGCGGATGCCCAAGCCGATTTGCGTCAATCCACGACGACGATCGACATTGAGCCAGTTCGTTCCTTCGTCGACGACGAACTGGTAATCCCCTCTCGATGCATGATTCAAACAGATCATCCGGTACTGCAGCACTTGACCCAGGAAGTCCATCAGGGTCTGGTTCCTCATGTCCGTCGGGGTCCTGAGCAGTTCGTCAAAGATCCCCAGGGCATTGCGAATATCACCTTGCTCCTGAAGACACTTCGCTTGCATCATTCTGGCATAGAGCCCTGCCAGCTGCTGTCGGTATTCCTGATGGACTTTTTCAAACGCCAGTGATGCATCCATCAGCAGTCGAGAATGCTGGTTATCATCCTGCAGATTGGATTGCGCTTCTTCATAAGTGCAGATCGCCAGATCGAGCTTGGCTCGCATCAGCTCCCCTTCGACGAAGGTTCGACGGGCTCGCTGTTTGGTATCATCCTCAGGAATGAAGGCCGGGAAGGTCTTCCATTCTGCATCCGCCATGCTGAATGCCTGTTGGAACAGCGCGCGGGCTTCGATGATCTTCGCTCGCGCCTGATCCAGCGCTGTCTTTTGTGCTGTCTTGTCTTCTTCGACAATGGCCTGCCAGTTCAGCGTCTGACCTTCCGCCAGGACGATGCGGGCCATTTCGGTCATCGCCTGACCCTTGAGGGGATGGTCACCTCGTCCGCCCTGAGTATCGATGAAGGACTGAAACGCCTTCTTGGCCTGATTGTAAAAGTTCCTCTGCTGATCCGGGCTGACGGATTGAGCGGCGAGCTGTTTGTAAACGAGCCCCTTTTCAAACGCGATGCTCTGCTTCTGATCCGGCGCCAGTTCGGAACTCGCTTCCAGTTTGCCGATCGACTTGAGGGCCGTGTCGAGATAACCCGCTTCCCGCAACTTGACGGTCAATGAGATCTCGCGATCCATGGGACTCGTCTGCGCGGAAACCAGGTCGGGAGAGAAAAAGAGAACCGCGCAGACAAGGAACGATTTCCACGCGGATGTTGTATATTGTGACATGATGAACCAACAGCAAGAGTCGCGAACGCCGCGGACAGCCACAGGCAGAGCAGGGCGGATCGAAGACGGGAGTCGAACATTTTTCACTGGTGAAATGCAAACAACGTCTACTTTAGCCGCCACAGTCAACGAATCAAGAGTGCCTGTTGTATCGGACCCGCATTGACCGAAAAGACTGACAGCAGGAAGATGACGTACTTGGGTTCTCGCAACTTTGGAAAGAAATGTGTTGAACGTGTGCCACGGCTGACACAGCCGTGGCACACAGGGAATGATCGTCGATTTGCTGGTGAGACGTTGCGACGCAAGACAACCGCGTCATGTCGTATTTGAGATTTCGAACAAACCTTGTGACTGGCATCTCCTCTATGCTCATGCGTCTGATCGAATGGAAACGTGACACAATAACGACGTTGATCGTCCACACGCCTGCCAAGATCAATGTCTTTCTGAAGGTCCTCGGCCAGCGAGCCGATGGGTATCATGAACTCGATACGATCATGGTCGCGGTCAATCTTTATGACACGCTGCGTTTCGATACGATTCCCGAACCCGGCTCAACTGGTCAGATCACTTTGACGTCGCGCTGGATGATTGATGCACCGCAAGAGAACTTACCAGTCATTCCTGACGATGGTCGCAATCTCGTCGTCAAAGCGGCAGAACTTCTCAAGCGATACGTGGGTCGCCCAGAACTATCCGTCTCCGTATTGTTGTTCAAACGAATTCCAGCGGAGGCCGGAATGGGGGGCGGGTCGAGTGATGCCGCTGCGACTCTTGTGGGGCTCAATCGATTCTGGCAACTCGGCTTACGTGTCGACGAATTACATGCGCTCGCGGCGGAGCTTGGCAGTGATCTCAACTTCTTTCTCTCGAGCGATCCTGTCGCGAAGTGCAGCGGGCGTGGCGAGCAGATCGAGCCAATCCCTGATTTAGCCCCACTGTATGCGGTCATCATCAAGCCCTGGAGTGGTTTGTCGACGAAAGCAGTCTTCGACGCCTACCATGCCCATGCGATGAACGTTGACTATGCGAGTGATCGCGTTCTCGCAGTTTGGAAAAAAGAATCCGCCATTCCGGGCTCGCTGGTGTTTAATGCCCTCCAGGCAGGGGCGTCGCGGGTGAATTCCGATGTTTCGAAGATTCTAAAACACCTCTCGCTTTTGCCCCAGACCACTGGCATAATGACAGGGAGCGGGACGGCCTGCGTGGCTTTGGTCAGGACAGCTGACGAGGGCGCGCAACTTGCACGACATCTCAGAATTCAACAGCACGGTTTCGTCGTATCGGTACGGAGCAGTCTTTGAGCGACATCGAGAAGGAGCGCAGACGTGGAGATTACCGAAGTCCGTATCAAGCTTATGGAAGACCCTCATGATCGGCTCCAGGCGTTCTGCTCAATTACCATTGATCACAGCTTCGTCGTACGCGATCTGAAAATCATCCAGGGGATCAAAGGTCCTTTCGTTGCCATGCCATCACGCAAACTGATGGATCGCTGCGCGAAATGTAAGACCAAGAACCATCTTCGTAGCAATTATTGCAATCATTGCGGATCTAAGCTTCATCCCGACCGCGTCGATCGCTCTGGAGAAGGCAGGGTCAAGCTTTACGCAGACATTGCCCACCCGATCAACTCGGAATGTCGCGAAGAAATTCAGAATCGCGTGATCGACGCCTTCGAAAAAGAAATGGTTGCTGCCAAGCAGCCCGGGTATGTTTGTCGTTATGACGATTATGGCGAAGATGATTTCTCCGATTACATCGAAAACGATTACCTCCCTTCGAAGAACAGAATAGCACCCCCTCCCGCCGCACCGGTGGGAACCGAGCGCGAGCCCCAGTTCTTTGAAGCCTCCGGTCGCCAACATCGCGTGGACTCCCCTGGAACTCATGCCGAGAGCACGCCCGTCGAACACATCCGTGACAGCCCCACTAGCCCGCCGATCGCGCGAGCGACCTCCAGCTTTGGCCTCAGCCACGGCGGAGCGATGTACCATCGTCCTCATGATGAAGATTTTGGAACAGGGATTTTGTAATCCTGCTTTGATTTCTCGATTCGAGTTGCGAACTGGACGTTCGATTGCTCTTCTGATCGCTTACAAGAGGATGACATCATGAGTACCCGCGACGCCCTGGATACCAAGGTTCTGATCAGCATTCCCAATCCAGCTGAAGCAGCGGCCATTGTTCAAGCCCTGACTGATGCTGGCATTCAGTCGACGTCGGATGGCAATGGAATTGTCGGCTTCCAGGTCGAAGCGCCGGCGATGATTCGCGTGCTTGTTCATGAAGAGGATTACGTCCGCGCCCGCCAGATTCTCGAAGAATCACGCGACGACGCCGAAGCCATTAACTGGGATCAAGTCGACATCGGCGTTCCTGAAGAGGAATAAGCAACGCCTGTTTCTTTTTGATTCTTAACGTGTCTCGTCATCAAACTGCTGACGAACCATTTCTTCGTAGACTTCAAGTTTGGCGATCTTGTTCTTCAGCGACATTCTTGATTTCGCAAAGTCTCTCACATAGGTGCGAAACTGTTGCTGCATGCGGTGGAGAGTGAGCGGATGAATTTGTCCTTTGGAAACGTGTGTTCGGATCGCAGCGGTCTGAACCTGGATCTGGTCATTCAAATGACGCAGCAGTTCTCTGGCGGCATTCTCCAGCGTCAGCCCGAGCATTTCTGTCTGGGTTCTGTCGAACTGACGCTGCTCCTGTGAGAACCGCATGATCGCCGAACCGGTGGACTTGCGGGTCAACTTGTTCTCATCAACGAGGCGCCCGAATGGACTCATGACGATCTGGGACGTGCTCTGTTCACGCTGTGCTTCTTCCAGACGGACAATGGCCAGTTCAAAGTCCGGCTTGATCGTCAACGCTTTCCGGTAATGCTCAATGGCCAGCGTGAAACTGCCTGAGTCCATATAGACATCAGCCAGCTTGACGTAAGTCTCCGGCAGGTGGGGTTTGAGTCGGATCGCCTGACGATACGCTGAGATCGCCAGGTGGTATTGTCCCAGATGGCGATACGAATAGCCGAGGTTGTAATAGGCTTCGCTCGACTTGCGATCTTTGGAAATCGCGGCCTGCAAGGCATCGACAGCCCGGACATATTCTTTCGAGCGATTCAGCACTGCTCCCAAATTAATGAGCGCGGTCGCTGAGGCTGGCCTTAAATCAACCACTCTCTGGAAATGCTTCAGGGCAGGGGCATAATCCCTTAAATACATGAGCGCAAAGCCCATCCCCTCATGCAGGTGAGGATCGTCTTCTGCATTGACTAACAGCTCGCGAAAAGCATCAAGAGCTCGCGTGTAATGCCCGGTTCGCAGGGACTCGAAGGCCTGCTTTTTTTGTACGTCAAAAGGGTTCTCGGCCATCATAGTTATCCCGTCGCCACTCCGCTCGCGAGCGCGATACGGAGCAGCAATCGATGTCCACTATGAACAATGTGGCCGAGAAATCCACGCGCCAATGGAATTATTCATCGTTTCTTAGCAATTGTCTGAGGGCAGTGATGTGAGATGGTGTTGTTCCGCAGCATCCCCCCACGAATTTCAGGTGGAATTGCTTTACCAGCGAAACGATTTCCGCTGCGTAGGAATCAGCCCCTAAACCCGGTCCGGCTTCAAACTCCATTTGCCCGCCATGACGCGTCCAATGATGAGTGTTTCCGTAAAAGCCCACAGGGACCGATCCCACGATGTTCTTCAGGTGACAGATGGCCTTCTCTGCCATTTGTGGATGCACACAATTGAGACTGACGGCCGAAGGCGTCGTCTTTTCAAAGACCTGTTCGACAACGCTTTGAATGCACTCTCCCGAAAGCAAATGCGTACCATCCTGAACGATCATGCTCCACACGAATGGCAGCCCCGTCGACGCACAGGCCTTCGCTGCGACAAGAGATTCCGTCTGATTGTTCATCGTCTCCAGCAACAGTAAATCGACACCCGCCTCGACCAGCTTCCTGACCTGCTCGGAATGCTCGGCCACCATCTCGTCCACGGCTGGCCTCTCCTCAGGCTGATAGCAATCCCCGAGCGGAGAAATCGACCCCGCAACGAGCGTTCTGTCACCAGCTGCCTGCCTGGCAATCTCGACTGCCCTCTGCGTCAACTCGATATCGCGCCCTTCGTATCGTGTGCCGACGAGGCTTCGCCGATGCGTGCGGAACGTATTCGCCGTGATGACGTCCGCTCCTGCATCGACATACTCACAATGAATCGCGGCGAGTAGCTCGGGTGCTTCCATGATTGCATTCGCTGACCACCCCGGACGATCAACATCAAACCCACGACGAGTCAATTCTGTCCCGACCGCGCCGTCGAGGAGGATTGTTTTTTGACTTGCAAGCAATGCGGTGAATCGGTGCATGATTAATCCATTCGCATTCGCTGTTCACAGGCAACAATGCTCTGCCACAGTCCGATAGGCGAGACGCCTGCGTAGCCGCTTTCCTGTCCATCATTGCATTCGATAACGATCCACTGTCCATCCAGTGTCATTGCCAGATCGATGACAAGAAAAGGAATATTGATTCGCTTCGCAGCGATATCAGCGACTGCAATCGCCGCCTGCTTCTCATTCGATGTCCACTCATAGTCTTTGCCCTGATACCAGTAACGCCCCGATCCCACCAGTTCGCCACGCCACCAGAAGGTACGAAACTCATAGCTGCTCGGAACCCGATCACCATAAACCTCTTCCACGCGTCGAAGTGCAATGAACTCACGCACGACCACCGACTGACAACGAAGAATGCTGTCTGTCGCATATTGATCGATAAGCCAGTCATAGTTCTCGCGCGACTTCGCAACTGAGAGTGATTGTGAATGCAGACTTGTCTGACGCTCTCCTTTGATAAAGACAGGCCAGCGAAAGTCCTCTTCAATTTGATTGGCTGTCGGCAGCTCAGAATACCATTTGCTGTGAGGCGTCAAGTCAGCGATCAGATGATACCAGACTGGCAGACGAGTCGCGCGAAGATGTTCTTGTTCAGAATGAATGAGTTCGATGCCTTGCGACCGGAGGTCATCGGATTGTTTCGCGTAGTCTGAAAATGCACCCAGTCTTGCGATGACCTTTCGTGTCGAGTGGCCGGGCCAGAGACTTTGGCATGCAAACCAGTTACGAAAATTAAAGTCATAAATAGGCACACCGGTTTCCTGCACCAGCAGTGAAACGGCGTTTTCGACAACGAACAGATCATTCTGTGGAGTCACGGGCTACCTCAATCGAAAGTTGCGAAACATATTCTGTTTCGACACGACATTGTAGACCACGTTCGCCATGAGGCGTTCCCTGTCTTTTCCCCGATTCTCCGGCTCCGTTGTTGCCCCGGTGTCCGTTTCGCTGTACGCTGACGCATCAATAGGCTTTGATTGACTTTCCGCCGAGAGATGACACCATGAAAATGACCAGCCAGCATTGGGGCATGATTTTCTTTTTCGTTTACCTGATCCCGTACGCTGCGTTCGTGCTGCTCAATGCGTTTCGTCCTGACCTGATGGAACAGACCCCCATCTCGGGCATCAACCTCGCCATCCTCTCCGGCTTCGGCCTCATCATTGGCGCCTTCCTGCTCGCCCTCCTCTACGGCTTCCTCTGCAAACCGCCTAAGCAAAATTCATAACGACTTTGAGTCTCTACTCTGGCGAATTACGAATTCCTAATTACGAATTACGATCCCCCATGCTCTACACCCCCTCCCTCATTGCGGTCATCATCTTCTTCGCCTTCGTCGGCTTGACCCTGGGGCTCAGTTTTTATCTGGCCCGCGGTGCGAAGTCCTCTCAAGGCTACTTCGCGGCTCACGGCCAGATCCCCTGGTTTATTAACGGCATCGCCTTCGCGGGGGATTACCTCTCAGCGGCATCGTTCCTCGGCATCTGCGGGATGATTGCCTTTTATGGCTATGATGGCTTTCTTTATTCGATTGGTTACCTGGCTGGCTGGATCGTCGCCCTCTTCGTCATCGCAGAGCCGATCAAGCGACTCGGCAAGTTCACCTTCGCTGATGCCCTCGATGCGAAGTTCAACTCGCGTGGTATCAAGTTCGTCGCCGGCATCAGCACCCTCGTCGTCTCCATCTTCTACCTGATCCCGCAGATGGTCGGAGCCGGCGTCCTCATCCAACCCCTCCTCGGCTTCCCTCACTGGGCCGGCGTCCTCATCGTCGGGACGACGGTCATCATCATCGTTGTGACCGCGGGCATGGTCTCGACGACATGGGTGCAGTTCCTCAAGGGGACATTGCTGGTTGTCTTCAGTACAATTCTCACTTGGATGATTCTCGACCGCGGTTTCGACACGAGTTCAACGAACTACAAAGGCTATACCTTCCAGGCGCTCCACGACATCACTTCCCCCCAAACTGCTCCTGCAACGATCACCCATCCCGGTGGCAAGACCTTTGACCTCGTCGATACGGTAGCGACTCCCTTTGCGGGCAAACCCTATCTCGTCTATCAGCAACAAGGCGGCAACGAGCGACTCCTCTTCAAAGCCGATCCGACCGACTCAACGACCTACCTTGAAACTCAGACCATCTCACAAACGGCCAACCTGACTTTCATCAACAACATCCCGCGAGGTCTCGGCGACAACCAGGCGAATCTCCAGCCCGTCGGTCACATGGCGAGGCTTCCTGATGGCAAGACAGAAACAGGCCCCCTCGGCCCACTCCAGTTTCTCTCGACACTCCAAAACAGCGAAGTTGTCCTCTGGGGTAGCGAAGTCATCAAAGAAGATGATGGCACGACTCACACCATCTACTATCAGAAACCAACCCCCGGCAGCCAGGTCCTCCGTCCCGGCGAGACACCCACCTTCAAAGGGATCCGCTCGAACGACCCCTTCGCCAAGCTTGACTTCATCTCACTCATGCTCGCCCTGTTCTGCGGGACTGCTTCTCTGCCGCACATCCTCATCCGCTACTACACCGTCAAAGACGCCGCCGCGGCTCGTAAGTCTACGATTGTCGGCATCGCGAGCATCGGGTTCTTCTACGTCCTGACGCTCTACATCGGCTTGGGCGCAATGACCAGCGGCGCTCTCGACGTGACCAATTCCAACATGGCTGCTCCGCTCCTGGCCCGCAGTTTCAGTGAACTTCTCTTCGCGATGATCTCCGCGATCGCGTTCACGACGGTCCTCGGCACGGTCTCCGGTTTGATCCTCGCTTCTGCAGGAGCCGTCGCCCACGACCTCGTCCAAAGCGTCGGCGGGATTCACCTTTCCGATCACGAACAGGTTCGACTCGCAAAAATCGCGTCGGTCGTTGTCGGCATCATCGCGATTCTGCTGGGGATCATCTTTGAAAAAATGAACGTCAGCTATCTCGTCGGCTGGGCTTTCTCACTAGCCGCCTCTGCGAACCTCCCTTCGCTGGTTATGCTCCTGTTCTGGAAACGAACGACCAAGCAAGGCATCATCGCCGCTGTCACTGTCGGCATGATCTCGTCCCTCGCCTGGATCCTCCTGAGCGCCGACACTTACTCGAAAGTCTACGGCCTCCCCGCCGACCAGGCCCTCACCCCTTTCAGCCAACCGGGCATCATCACCATCCCGCTGGGCTTTCTGACGCTGATCGTGGTCTCGCTGATGACGCCGAGGGCAAGGGAGTTGGCGATTCACCAGCCGGGTAGTTCACCTGCTGCGTCGTAGTGCATTACTGATGGCTATCATCAGCGGATTAGACTGCGAACCGTCTGGTGTGCAACCACGGATGGACACGAAGAAACACGGATAGAGAAGAGATTAGAACCGCAGATCAACGCAGATTGGGGAGAAGGGAATGAATCCTTCTCTGTTCTGGTTTGTCTGATCTGTGTCCATCTGTGTTTATCCGTGGTTCAATTCTTCTTAAACTCTGAGTTCTCAGCGCCTGGGTGGTGAACTCTCTTCTGATTTTGAGACAATCGGAACGAGGACACAGGCTCTGAATGGAACATGGAATCCGCTATGTATCAGCATTTCATGATGGCATTGATCGTATTTGGGCTTTTGAATGCCGCTTCGGCTGGTGACAAAGAACTCTCGCCAGAGTTGAAGAAACTCCATCATGCTGCACGGGAGCTCGATTGGGCTTTTCAGGCAACGAGCTTCTTTGCCAAAGGCGTCATCGCGATGCGTAACT
>SXGT01121859.1_pt1 | contig 17809 bp, 11 predicted proteins | sample 3176221 | NCBI WGS metagenome assembly SXGT01 (sample SAMN11356862, study PRJNA531348) | freshwater metagenome | isolation source: freshwater sample F1-120 | place: China: Fuxian Lake, Yuxi | collected 2017-12-25
CCCACACCGACGAACATCTCCACGAAATCCGAGCCTGACAGGCTGAAGAATGGCACGCCCGCTTCCCCCGCGATGGCCTTTGCCAAGAGCGTTTTTCCGGTGCCAGGCGGACCGACTAAGAGCACGCCTTTGGGAATGCGTCCGCCCAGAACCTGGTATTTTTCCGGGGTGCGCAGAAACTCAACGACTTCGCGCAATTCTTCCACCGCCTCGTCGATGCCCGCGGCATCTTCGAACGTCACGCCCAGATCTTCCTGCGCGTACATTCGGCCGCGGCTACGACCAAACGCCATCGGGGAACCGGCGCCCCCCAATCTTCGCATCATCAGCATGAACACCAGAATCAGCACGGCGGTAATCACCAGCAGCATGGCATACTGCCTCCACGGGCTGGGAGGGTCGGCCACGGCATAGCGAATATCGCGTGCGTCGAGAAGCTTAAGCAGCTCGTCGTCGGTGGACATCTTCGCGGTGGTAAACGCGATGCCGTTTTCCGGCCCTTTGTAATGGGGCGAATTGTGATCGTTCGGCTCGATTTCCTGCGTCACCTTGCCATTGACTTCGTAGCTGCCCACGACCAGGTCGGTGGGCTTCGAAAATCGCATGACGCGCTGATTATTGGCCGTACCGGTCGTGACCTCGACCGAGCCGTGCAGGATCAACTGGCGCAAATCGCTGCGGTCGATGTCGATGGGCGAGTTGCTGGTCAGCAGGGTGACGGTAAACAACATCAGGACCCCCGCGATCAGCAGGTACCAAACCACGTTGTTGCCCATCGTCGGGGAGTCTTTGCGGGCCGGCTTTTTCTGGGCGGCTCGTTTATTTTCCATGAGTGTCATTCCTGGGTGTTAAAGCCAGCCCCCCATTGGAATCCCCGGTCCACGCCGGGCCGCGACGCCCAGTACGCCAGGGGTCCACAGCGCGGTGGGTATCTTGTCGCGACTCAACCAGAAAATCTTCCGGATTTCGATCCTCCGAATTCGGATTTCCCGCGGTCGTGGCGGAATACTCCATCGTATGTCGTATCGAAAGATGTGACAACGAGCCGATGGAGTCTTGCCAGCTCATGCCTGGACGTGGCAGTTTGGGTTGTCCCGCCTTCGGGCGACACCTAGAATGTGGCGAGTCTTGCTCCGAACCCCAAGCAACCGCGAACCTTACGGCGAGGGATGGCCAGCAGCCGCCCCGAGCCAATAAGAATCGGCAGCCACTCGAATGACCGGCACGCGCACCAACGTCGCTGTTTTGGGTTCGACCGGTAGTATCGGTCGTAGCGCGCTTGAAGTGGTGGCTGCGTCGCCGGGCTTGCTCAACGTGGTCGCCCTGTCTGCCCATCGCGAGCTGGAAAAGCTGGTTGAGCAAGCCCGACAATTCAGGCCCAAATGGGTTGTGGCCAGCGACGCTGACGCCGCCGGCAGCCACGATTGGAAAGACCTGCCCAAAGGCTGCCAGCTGCTGGCCGGGGCAGCGGGCCTCGAACAGGTTGTTCGCCAGCCGGAAATCGATGTCGTCGTTGCCGCGATTGTCGGCAGCGCGGGTCTGCGAAGCACATGGTCGGCCCTGGACGCCGGCAAACGCGTGGCGCTGGCCAACAAGGAAACGCTGGTCATGGGCGGTCCGCTGGTGATGCAACTGGCGAACGAGCGGGGCGGGCAGATCCTACCCGTTGATAGCGAGCACAGCGCCGTGTTCCAGGCGCTCCAAGCCGGTCGGCGTGAGGATGTTCGGCGCGTGATTCTCACGGCCAGCGGCGGCCCGTTTCGTGGTTATACCCAAGAGCGGCTCAGCCGCGTGACGGTCGCCGACGCACTCAATCATCCCACCTGGCGGATGGGTCCCAAGATCAGCGTCGACTCCGCCACGATGATGAACAAGGCGCTTGAGATCATCGAAGCGCGGTGGCTGTTCGATTTACCTCCGGAAATGATCGACGTGGTTGTGCATCCGCAATCCGTTGTGCACTCGCTGGTGGAGTTTGTCGACGGTTCGGTCGTGGCGCAATTGAGCCCGCCGGACATGAAGCTGCCGATTCAATACGCGCTGACTTATCCCGAGCGCATCGCCGGCGTCGCCGCGAAGCTGGACTTGAGGCAATCGTTGCAACTGGACTTCGAACCGCCCGACCACGATCGCTTCCCGGCCTTGCAATTAGGGCAAGAAGTGGCGCGCGAGGGGGGCACCGCCGGGGCGGTGCTGAATGCGGCCAACGAAGCGGCCGTGGCTGGTTTTTTGCGCGGCGAGCTGTCGTTTACCGAAATCGTGCCCGCCTGCCGCAGCGTGCTGGAACAACATGACTTTGAATCTCAACCGTCGCTCGAACGCTTGTTCGAGCTGGACGCTTGGGCTCGCGAGGAGGTGGGACGTTGGGTCTGCACTTAGTCGGTTTACTGGCGCAGTCGACCGCCATGTCCGTATGGGTCGATTATCTGTGGGGCATCACGCAAGGCGTCCTGGGCCTGGGGTTTGTCATTTTTGTCCATGAACTTGGTCACTTTCTGGTCGCCAAATGGTGCGGCGTGAAGTGCGAGAAGTTCTATTTGGGCTTCGACGTTGGCGGGCTCAAGCTGGCCAAATTCCGATGGGGGGAAACGGAATACGGCATCGGCATCGTGCCGTTCGGCGGCTACGTGAAAATGCTCGGACAGGATGATAATCCTGGGAAGGCCGAGGAAGAACGGCGACGCTCCACCGTGACCGCCTCGTCCGAAGAAGGGACCGCGCAAATACTGCCGGGCCTCGCCCACTCCCCCACGCCTCCCGACGCCGTGCTCGACCCTCGCAGCTACATGGCCAAGAGCGTCCCACAACGCATGGCCATCATTTCCGCCGGCGTCGTCATGAACGTGATCTTCGCCTACTTGATGGCAGCCTGGGCTTTCTGGTTGGGCGTGCCTGAAACACCTTGTGCCGTCTCGGCCTTGATGCCCGGCGGCGCCGGCTGGCGCGCCGACCTGCAGCCGGGCGACCACATCTTGCAGATCAATGATCGAGCGGGTACCGACGAGCGCTCGCTGCGATTTCGCGATTTGCAGGAGGCGGTCACGCTCAGCGAAGCGGAAAAAGGGGTCCGCTTCAAAGTCAAGCGCAAGGGACAGGACGAACCGATTTGGATCACCATCGAACCCGACGCCGCCAAAGCGAAGCAGACGCTCGCACCGACGATCGGCGCCGGAGGCCCCATGCTGCCCAAGCTTTATCGCAAGATGCCAGCCTGGCCGAATACGCCAGCCGCAAAGACCGAGGCATTCAAGGGCAACGACCAGATCGTCGCGGTGGATGGCAAACCCATTGCCGACTTCCAAGACCTGGAGGCCCAGCTCGCCCGCAACGCCAGCCGCACGCTTCAAGTGACCGTCCAACGCGAGGACCAGGCCACCAAGAAGACGAAGACTGTCGACGTGCCAGTGCCGCCGCGCCCACGCCGCTGGCTGGGTTTGGTCATGCGATTGGGCAAGGTGGTGGCCGTACAGAATAATTCTCCCGCCGCCAAGGCCGGCGTTCAACCCGACGACTTTATCGTCAGCATCGATGGAGAATCGCCGGGCAACATCAATGTGATGGCGCTCCCCGAGTTGTTTCGCTCGAAGGCAGGCGACGCGGTCACGTTGGGTGTGACCCGCAAGAACCCCACCGGACAGGATGCCACGGTGGAGCTTAAGGTGATTCCGCGCGACCCTCCCTGGTTTGAGGGAAAGAGCGGTTTGGTGCTGCCCGGCGCGCCGCTGACGATTCCCGCACTGGGAGTGGCGGTCAAGGTGCTTAACGTCGTGCAGGCCACGGACCCCGACAGTCCGGCCGCGAAAGCCGTCGTCAAATCAAACCAAACGGAAGGCCCCGCGCAGGTCGATCGTATTGTGCCTGGCGACGAGATTATCAAAGCTGAGCTGATTCCCGCCAGCGATGAAAAACGCAAGGAAGAGGAAAAGTTCGGCCTGTCATTCGAGTTTCTCGATGACAAAGGCGAAGCTGTCGCCAACTGGCCGTTCTTCATCGGCCGTTTGCAGGAAGCCCTGCCCGACACGAAGGTGAAACTCACGTTGCGCAACGACCGTTTTCTGGAGATTCTGCCGGCCGACTCGCAAACCGAGTTCAATCCCGATCGCGGTTTTCGCTATGAGCCGGAGCAATTCATCTACAAGGCGGGGAGCCCGCTGGAAGCGTTCTCGATGGCCAGGGAAGAGACCACGCGGGCATTGACGATGGTCTATTCGTTTCTGCAGCGATTGGGGACCCGGATTTCCGTCAGGGGCCTCGGCGGGCCGCTGACCATTTTTAGCGCCGCCGCGGGCGCGGCTGACGAAGGGTTCGCCAAGCTGCTGCTGTTTTTGACGATGCTCAGCGCCAATCTGGCGGTCATCAACTTCCTGCCGATTCCCGTGCTCGACGGCGGACATATGGTGTTCCTCGCACTCGAAGGTATTTTCCGCCGCCCGCTCGACGAACGCGTGGTCGCACTTTGCCAATGGATCGGGCTGATTTTCATTCTGAGCCTGATGCTGTTTGTCATCAGCCTGGATCTGAGGATCATTCCGCGGTTTTGAGCCCCGTTCCCAGGCTCGGCCTGACGGTCAATATGGTCGTTCATCACGCTCTGAAGTTCTCTCACTCACGCGAGGCAGTCCCTCGGGAAGTGTGCGCGCCCCGTGGCCACGAAAGGTTGCAATGGCAAAACTACGCTTCGGCATCTTGAGCACCGCCAAAATCGGCACCACCAAAGTCATCCCGGCAATGCAGCGCGGTGAACATACCCAGGTTGTTGCCATCGCCTCGCGATCGTTAGCCACCGCGCAGCGGGCGGCCAAGGAATTGGGGATTCTCCGCGCCTTCGGGTCCTATGAGGAATTGCTGGCCTCGCCGGAAGTCGATGCGGTCTACAATCCGCTACCCAATCACTTGCATGTACCCTGGTCGATTAAGGCCCTGGAAGCCGGCAAGCACGTGCTTTGCGAGAAGCCAATTGGACTGAACTCCATGGAAGGTCAGCAGCTGGTCGATGCCGCGTCACGGTATCCGCGACTCAAAATAATGGAAGCCTTTATGTACCGCCATCACCCGCAATGGCGAAAGGCCAAGGCGATTGTGCGCGAGGGACGCATAGGTGAACTGCGGACGATCCAATCCTTCTTCTCGTACTTCAACGACGATCCAGAAAACATTCGCAACGTGGCTGAGATCGGCGGCGGAGCATTGCTCGACATTGGTTGCTACTGCATTTCACTGTCGCGATTCCTCTTCGATGCCGAGCCCGACCGCGTACTGGGCCGGATCGAGCGCGACCCGCGATTCGGCACCGACGTGATCGCCTCCGGCATCCTGGAATTCGGCGGCCGCGCGAGCACATTTACCTGCGGCACGCTGCTGGCGCCGTATCAGCGCGTGCAGATCGTGGGGGACAAGGGCCGTCTGGAGATCGAGATTCCCTTCAACGCGCCCCCCGACAAGCCATGCCGGCTGTGGCACCAGCACGCAACTGGCGCCGACGAGATAATGCTGCCCATTTGCGACCAGTACACCATTCAGGGCGACCTGTTCGCCCAGGCAGTCCTGTTTGATCAGCCGCTGCCCACGCCGCTGACCGACGCGCTGGCCAACATGCAAGTCATCGAAGCCATCGTCCGCAGTGCCGAAGCGGGCGGGTGGGAGAAGTTGCGAAAGACCGATTAGACAAGTTGGGGCGTTCGGCAACCCGCCAACGCGGAATCCATGGCGCGACGGCGCACACGATGCAAAACGCAACGGCTGCTGTCCCGCAAGTCGTACTGTGCCAGCACCTCCGGCAAAATGTCGCGGATCGCTCGCACGCCACCACGGTCCAGTTGCCTGCCGGACGCACTGTCCAGTTGCCTGCCGGACGCACTGTCCAGTTGCCTGCCGGACGCACAGTCCAGCTGCCTGCCGGACGCACAGTCCAGTTGCCTGCCGGACGCACTGTCCAGTTGCCTGCCGGACGACTCCTCGTGCACCTGCGTATCTTGGGTCGTAGCCACCATCGTTCCTCCTCCCCATTTTGAAACATTTGTACAGTTCATTGTAGCAGTAGGTGTACGGGTGTCAATCCATTTCAATTTGGGGGGAAGAAAAGCCGCTGATCTCGTGCAATGGGTGTTGGACCTTGCGACCAACGCCGATTTGCAACGCGACCAGGTCGGTCACCCGATATGCAAACCATGAAAGGTCAGCTAGTCACGGTCATGGGTCTCGGCCGGCATGGCGGAGGCGTGGGTGCGGCGCGCTGGCTGGTGGAGCAAGGCGGCACCGTGACGGTGACCGATCTTGAGACCGCCGAACGCCTGGCGGACTCGCTTGCGCGACTCCAGGACCTGCCAATTCGCTACACCTTGGGTCGTCACGATGAAGCTGACTTTCGCGGGGCACATCGGGTCGTCGTCAACCCGGCCGTCATGCTCCCGCATCCTCTGGTTACGCTGGCGAATGAGTCCGGCGCCGCCATTACTTCGGAAGTCGAATTGTTCCTCGATCGCTGCAAGGCCAACGTGGTTGGTGTCACCGGTACCACGGGCAAATCAACCACCTGCACCATGCTAGCTGAGATGCTGCGTCACAGCGGACGCCGCACCTGGCTCGGCGGGAACATCGGGCACAGCTTGCTCTGCGAACTTCGAGGGATGCATGCTAGCGATGTCGTCGTGCTGGAACTAAGCAGCTTCCAGTTGGCTCACTTGTCTCGTACCGCCCGTCTGCCGCAGGCTGCGATCATCACCAACTGCCGGCCCAATCATCTCGATTGGCATGGTTCGTGGACCAGGTATCGGCGGGCCAAGCAGCGCATTCTCGCGGGCTCGCCAGGGCAGATTGCCGTCGTCAATTCCTGCGACCCCGAGGTCTCCTCCTGGCGCGAGATCGCCGCTGGAGAAGTCGTGCCCCTGATTGAGGATTCCTGGTTGCCCGAGCTGCGGGTGCCCGGCCTGCATAATCGGCAGAATGCGCGATTGGCGGCCACGATGGCCGCGCGTCTGGGAGCGGATCCGCGAGCGATTCAGGCCGCGCTGGCGAGCTTCGCCGGACTTCCGCATCGGTTGGAGCCAGTCGCTCAGATCGCAGGCCGGCGGTTCTTGAATGATTCCAAGGCCACCTCCGCTGCCGCCGCGATCGCGGCGCTGCATGCAATCGATGGACCCATTTGGCTACTGGCCGGAGGTGTTCATCGGGGGGACGACTGGCGCGAGCTTGCCCGGCACATCGCCTGCAGGACACGAGGGGGGGCGTTTTTCGGCCAGGCACGACACAACTTATCGAAGGCGGTGCAATCGGAAGCTGCCGATTTCAATTGGGTCGCCGTCGAGCATCTCGCCGAAGCGGCCGCCTGGGCCTTCGATCGATCCCGAGAGGGTGACGCCATCTTGCTCTCGCCGGCCTGTCCCAGCTTCGATCAATTCGCCGATTTCGCCGAGCGCGGAAGACGGTTTGCCGAGCTGGCCCATGATCTAAGCCACAACCACGATCCGCATCGACAGCTGGGGCCAAAACCGATGGCCTGACGGTAACCGTTCACGAGCCAGGAGAGGGGGACAGGCACATTTTCCCGGGAACCACGTTGGACAACCTCCTGACAGAACCCTGCGCCTCTGGCGAATTCGCCGGGAAAATGAGCCAGTCCCCGGCCCGTGAACGGTTACGCCTGACGATATAATGGGAATCACCATGGCCAAGCCCAAGCAACCCGCCAATCCGTTCTATGCGGTCCTTTTGGTTGCCGGCGTGGTTTTCGCCATCACGGCGTGTGCCTACTGCGTGATGGCCTTTCGGGCCGTCATGCCCTCGCCGGTCGAGCAGACCAGTGCGCTGGGCGCTGGCCTGATGCGGTTTCTTGATGAATACGGGCTGTGGGTGATGCTCGCCGAAATCGTGGTCCTGGCGATTGCCACGATGGGCGCGATCGGGACGGACGATTACTGGATCAAACGGGGCCGGCGCGATATCCAAGAACGACAAGCGCCAATCCCAGAATCGCAAAGCTGACCGCCGACCGCCATGTCCCCTACCGACGAAATCGCCCACCTCCGCGATCAGATTCGCCACTTCGACCGCAAGTACTACGTCGAAGCGGCGCCCGAGATCAGCGACCGCGAGTACGACCGGTTGATGGAGCGGCTCAAGTCGCTCGAGGCCAGGCATCCGCAGCTCGTCACGCCCGACAGCCCCACGCAGCGTGTCGGCGATGAGCCCGTGGCTGAGCTGCGCGCCGTTGAGCATCGCGTGCCGATGTTGTCCATCGACAATACCTATAGCGAAGCGGAACTGCGTAGCTACGGCCAGCGGATCGCGAATTTGCTGCCTGGCGAAACGATCGAGTGGGTCGTGGAGCTGAAGATCGACGGCGTCGCGGTCAGCGTCAGCTATCAGGATGGCCTGCTTGCGCAAGCGGCCACGCGCGGCAATGGGCGCGTGGGGGACGACATCACCCATAACATCCGCACGGTGGCGGATCTGCCGTTGCGCCTGGCCGGTTCTCCCCCGGCGCTGTTGGACGTTCGCGGTGAAATCTACATGACCAATTCCAACCTGGCCTCGCTCAACCAGCGCCAGCGAGAGCGGGGCAAGGAAGCCTACGCCAATACGCGTAATGTGGCGGCGGGCAGCATTCGCTTGCTCGATCCGCGGGAGTGCGCCGAGCGCCGGCTGCGATTTTTTTGTCACGGCGTCGGCGCGACGACCAGCCTCAACGCGAAAACGCACATGGATTTTCTCGCCGAACTCAAGACCTACGGCTTGCCGCCGACGCCGCGCGTCGAGTGCTTTCCCGATTTCCCAGCCGCGGTGGACCATTGCGAAGCGCTCATCGAGCGACTTCACGAGCTCGATTTCGAAGTCGACGGCCTCGTTCTGAAGGTCAACCGCTTCGACCAGCGAGAACGACTCGGCAGCACCTCGAAGTCGCCACGCTGGATGATCGCCTACAAATTCGAGAAGTATGAAGCCACCACCAGGCTGCTCGATATTCGCGTGCAGGTCGGCAAAACCGGCGCAATCACTCCCGTTGCCGATTTACAGCCGGTTCAGCTCGCCCAAACCACGGTCAGCCGGGCCAGCCTGCACAACGCCGATGAGATCGCCCGCAAGGACGTGCGAATTGGCGACCTGGTCGTCGTCGAGAAAGCGGGCAAGATCATTCCGCACATCGTGCGCGTGGAAAAACACGAGCGAAAAACCAATCTGCCCGAATTTCTGTTTCCCAGCGAATGCCCCGAATGCCAAACAAAACTCGTCAAAGACGAAGGGGGCGTTTACATTCGCTGCCCAAATCCCCTCTGCCCGGCGCAAGTCAAGGAGCGGCTGCGCTACTTCGCCACGCGCAATGCGATGGAGATCGAAGGCCTGGGTGACAAGATCGTCGATCAATTGGTGAATACGGGACTTGTCAAAAGCTTTGGCGATCTGTATCGGCTGCGCGTCGAGCAGCTCAGCAAGATCGAACGGATGGGCAAGAAGTCTTCCGAAAGTCTGGTGGCGGCGATTGGCAGGAGCAAATCGCGCGGTCTCGCCCGATTGCTCAACGCGCTTTCCATTCGCCACGTCGGCACGCGGGTGGCCACGGTGTTGGCCGGGCATTTTGGCTCGATGCAGAAGCTGCGAGCGGCGAGCAAGGACGACTTGTCGATGGTCAACGAAGTTGGTCCCATCATCGCCGCCGGCGTGCATGACTGGCTGCACAGTGATTTTGGTGAGGCCACAATCGCGGACCTTGCCAATTCAGGCGTCGCGATGACGGCCCTGCAAACAGCCGCTCAAACCAACAGGGGAGTGCTCGCCGGCAAGACGTTTGTCGTGACCGGCACGCTCGAGAAGTATCGCCGAGAGGATGTCGAGGAACTCATCGCCAGGCATGGCGGCCGGGTAGCCTCGAGCGTTTCCCAGAAAACCAATGTTCTGATCGCCGGCGCCGATGCCGGTAGCAAGTTAGCCAAAGCGCAAAAACTTGGCGTGCAAGTGATCAGCGAGGAAATGTTCGAACAGATGATCGCGAGTTAAAGCTTCCGCTCATTGCGGCGGGACAAACGGGCCTTGCGGACCCGGCACTCTCGGCAACGGAACATAGGGATTGATGCGAGGGTCGTAGTACGGTGATTGCGGTTGGCGATATATGGGATCGCCGCGCAAACCGGTCGAGCGTGGACCGATGGGCGTATACGGCGAGTAGCCACCCCGAGGCTGGTACGGATTTCCGAAGGGGAGAGTTCCGATCGGAGAAGGCCTGCTTGCAGCCTTGGGAGTTGGAGTCTCGAGCGGTAGGGGAGCCGGTTGCGGCGTCGTGGTCCGCCATTCGGGTGGCAGCATGCTCTTGCGAGGCAGCGAGCCCGTCGACGGGAGCCGGGTCGAATCACTGCCCGCGGCGACGTCAGAGCGTCCCCGTCCCACTCCAAAAAGTTCCTCGGTAACACTGCCGCTGCGCTCGGTCGATAGCGGCAAGCCGTGATCATCGCGCAGCTCGGTCGCCGCCGAGTCAGGCCGCCGCGACTTGGGTTCCGTTTTTCCTAAAACCGCGGGTGTGGAATCCTCAACCAGGCTGCTCGGCGATGGCGAATCTTCCGTGGCGGATTCGACCGATGCGTCCGCCGGCGCCTTGCCCGTGGCCGCGGTGGATGTTTCCCCCACCACCGACCGTTGAAGGACCTTCTGAAACTCCTCCCCCGTCGAACTGGAGTACATGCCGCTGGCCGCCGTATAGTTCGGGTCTAATCGTCTGGCCGTCAAGGCATCCGAAAGCGACTTCTCTCGATCCCCCTTGTCTTTGTAAGCTTCGGACCGACTGTAATAGGCCTCGAAACTCTTGGGGCGTATGTGAATCGCCTCGTTAAAGTCTGCGATCGCCTGACTGAGATGTTCGGGGCCACGGCAGTGATACGCACGCCCGCGATACAGATACGCCTCGGAGTCAAGGGGGTTCAGGGTGATGGCTTCGCCAAGTGCCTCAATCGCGGGATCCCATTTCCCCTCGTCGAATAGCCGCTTGCCCCGCGCTAAGGCAGATTCCTCGACCGGTCGTGCGCATCCCGACACCACCAACACGAGCACAGCAGCAATGGTTAAAGCTCGAGCTGTCATCGACTACCTGGCTGAAGACTCTGGCGTCCCTTTGATTTGCCACCACCTTATATTCTATCCGCTAAATGGGTGTTTGCAACATTGGGAAGATCCGCGGATTGCCTTATACTTGGGGGAAAGCTTGCCTGCCCCCCCAACACGTGGAAAATCCGTTGGCTCCCCTGGCGCCCCAGCTTGTCGCCGACCAATTGCGGCTTGACTACCCCGGCGGCGTTACCGCGCTTCGAGACCTGACTTTGCGCGTGCCCGCTGGACAGTTTGTCTCCGTCCTCGGCCCGTCCGGGTGTGGCAAGTCAACGCTGTTGCGTCTTATGGGGGGGTTAATTAACTCATCCGAGGGGATCCTCACGGTGGATGGCCAACCACCGTCCATGGCCCGTCAGCGCTCCGCAAAAATGTCGTTTGTATTTCAGGATGCGACGCTGCTCCCCTGGCGCACCGTCATCGGCAATGTGCGACTCCCCTTGGAACTTCTCCGCCAGCCTGCGGCAGAACAGCAGGTCAAGGCCATCAACGCCACCGAACTTGTCGGGCTCGCCGAGTTTGCAACGCGATACCCCCGTGAACTCTCGGGCGGCATGCGAATGCGAGCCTCGCTGGCCCGTGCGCTGGTTACCCAGCCCAAGGTGCTGCTTCTCGACGAACCTTTTGGCGCGCTCGATGACATTACGCGCAGTCAGCTTAATGAAGACTTGTTGAATCTTTGGCAACGTAACGGTTGGACCGCCGTCTTTGTCACGCACAACATCGCGGAGGCGGTATTTCTCAGCCAGCGTGTGATTGTCATGAGCCCGCGTCCGGGACGCGTGGTTGCAGATATCCCCGTTTCCCTGCCCTCAACGCGGAATGCCGCCTTGCGTGCCTCGGCCGACTTTGCCCGACTCGCGGGCGAAGTTAGCGAACAACTACGGAAGGCGTGCGCGTGACGGCATCGCACCGACCACCATTCTGGCGAAGATTCCTCCAGTTCGCACTGCCGCCGCTGGTGCTGCTCGTGCTGGTCGTGATCGCCTGGCATTCCGTGGTGGTGGCTTTCGGACTTAAACCTTATCAGCTTCCACTGCCGTCGCGCGTCGTGAAGGCAGGTTGGGAAAGGCACTGGGAGCTTGCCGACGCGACGGCAATGACCTCGCTCGCCGCCACGGGCGGATTCCTCTTGAGCCTGTCCGTGGGCACGCTGATTGGCATCGCGTTCTCGCAGTCTCGCGCGATCGCGCGCAGCGTCTATCCCTACGCAATCTTTCTGCAAACCGTCCCCATCGTGGCCATCGCACCGATCATTATCAATTGGTTTGGCACGGGTTTGCAAAGCGTCATCGTGGTCGCGTTCATCATCAGCCTGTTTCCCATCATCACCAATATCTACGCCGGCCTGACCACCATCGACCCGAACCTGCTGGAGTTGTTCCAACTGCACAACGCCTCGCGCTGGCAGACCTTGACGAAACTGCAATTGCCGGGCGCCGTGCCCAATCTGGTGACCGGCGCCAAAGTCTCGGCGGGTCTGTCGGTGATCGGCGCGATCGTGGGAGAATTCTTCGCAGGCGCCACCGATCTCTATGGCCTGGGCTACTTGATCCCGCAAGCGCTCGGGCAGCTGAAGATGGACTACGGCTTCGCCGCCGTGATATGCTCGGCCTTACTGGGGCTCGTCGTGTTTGGCACGGTGAGCATCGTTGGTGAAAGGCTGCTGCGTCGCTGGCGAATCGGGAATCACTAGAAAGCAGGACGTGCCGATGACATCGAACTGTCGCTTGCGGTTGCTGAATATTGTGCTGCTAGCGCTATCCGCGCTGGGCTGCAGCGCAACCACAAATCCGTCCCCGGAAATGGCTCGCAGATCGCCCACCAACGTCACACTCCTTCTCAACTGGTATCCCGAAGCCGAGCATGGCGGCTTCTACGCGGCGCTGGTGCATGGCTACTTCAAAGAGGCCGGTCTCGACGTTGAAATTCAGCCGGGTGGACCCGAAACTCCCGTGATTCAGCAGGTCGCTTCCGGCCGCGCGATGTTCGGTGTCATTAACGCGGACAATCTCCTGTACGGCCGCGCCGAACAAGCGCCCGTCGTGGCCTTGATGGCCCCCCTGCAGACCAGCCCGCGGTGCCTGATGGTGCATGCCTCGTCCGGCATTCGCGATTTCTCACAGCTCAAAGACATGACGCTCGCCATGTCCAACACGCAGGCTTTCTCATTTTTCCTGCGCAAGCAAGTGCCACTCCCGGGCGTCAAAATCGTGCCGTACCCCGGCAATGTGGCGAAGTTTCTCAGCGACAAGAATTATGGCCAGCAAGGATACGTTTTCAGCGAACCCTTCGTTGCCGAAAAAAATGGTGGCGATCCCTACGTGCTGATGCTCGCCGACCTGGGATTTAATCCTTACACCAGCCTGTTGTTTACCAGCGAGACGATGCTTGCCCAGCACGGCCCACTCGTCGAGCGGATGACCACGGCCTCCGTGCGTGGCTGGCGGAAGTACGTCGCCGACCCCGCCCCAACCAACGCCTACATCCACTCGCTGAATCCCGAAATGGACCTCGACGTGCTTGAATACGGCGCAAAAGCCATCTTGCCCCTCTCAAGCAGCCAAGATACTCAAGCGTCCGGTTTCGGCACGATGACACTCGATCGCTGGCAAACCCTGATCGACCAAATGGTCGACTGCGGACAACTGGCTCCCGGCGCCGTCACCGCAAGCGATTCGTTCCGGGCGCCGGCAACCGCGCCCCAGGCCGCATCCCCCTAGCGCGCAGTTCTCACCAGCCCGAAGCGTCCGCGAGAGACGTTGGGGCGGGGTCACCGATTACGGGGTGGAGACTGGCTCACTTTCCCGGCGAATTCAACGGAATGGGTCGTCCTGAAGGCGTGGTTGCCCAACGTGGCTCCCGGGAAAAGGCGCCTCTCCCCCTCGCTTTGCCCCCGGGCGTTGCCAGCAATCGTCGCAACGTTGCGATTCCGGACCGTGGGAGCTGGGCACGAACGATCCTGGCCGTTGCAACTTGTTGGGCGCCAATTACTGCGGAGCGCTGGCGGGCCGCTTGGCCACTTCGCTCTGCGGCTGGCTGGCCAGATAGGCGAACAGATCCGCCACTTCCTCAATTGCCAGCTTGTTGAGCAGGCCTTCCGGCATTGACGACACCTTGCTGCGCGTCACCGATTCCACTTCGTCATTGGAGACCGTCGTTTTCTGCCCCGTGCCTTCGAGCACAATCACGCTGCCGTCTCCCACCGGTGACGTCATGCCGCTCAACACTTTGCCGTCGCGCAGAATCAGAGAGTGTGTGGCGTATTGGTCTGAGATCGCTTGCGACGGGAACAGGATCGACTCCAGAATTTCCTTTTTCTGAAACCGCTGGCTCACCGTCGTCAAATCGGGACCGACGCGCTCGCCGCGCCCGCCGAACGCATGGCACTTTACACACAAAGCTTTCTCGAAGATCATGGCACCGCGCGCCGGGTCGCCTTGCGTGGCGACCGGACTCGACAGGAACGCCAGCAATTCGTGGTAGGTCCAGTGGTTCTGCTCCGACTCGACCGGCAGCTTGGCCTCCGGCGCGTTGGGATAGGTCTCCGCGAACCACTGCTGCCATGCCGACAATTGCAGCTTGGCGCTTTCGCCTGGCTTGCCAGGTTTCTTTTGGGCCCACTTCTCCAGCAAGGCAATCGCCTGCCGATTACCGACATCGCCCAACATCAGTCCACGGATAATCACCTGGCGGAAAGCCTCCGGATCCTCCGGCACCTGGTCGACGCTGGCCAACTTGACGAGCACCTCCTGGGCCGCAGCCCCTTCCACGATCGACAGCGACCGCACCAACAGCGGCCAGTTCTCGCCGCCGGGATCTTGCGCCAACCCAATCGCGATCGTCACTCGACGATCCGGTTCAGTCTGCCATAACTCGCGCAGATAGTTCAGCGAGGCGGGCTCGTGGCTTGTCCCCAGCACGGCCACGATCCCCGTCCGCAGCCGCCGGGCGGCGTCGGTATCTTGCGATTTCACCTGCCGGTCAAGATTGCGGATATGCGAAAGCATTCCCGGACTCAGGTCTTGCAGTTTGGCCAGCACCGAGAGGGCCGAGGTTGGCCATTTGGCCCCATCAACGAGCACCATTTGCCGTTCGTCCTCATCGAACGTGCTGAAGAAATCTCGCGATACGTTCTCGACCATTCCCGCAAAGCTGTGGCCTCCGGTCACGGTACGGGTTTCCTCCAGGAACTTGAGCATCGCCAGCCGCATTTCGGTGGTCCAACCCGACGTCACAAATCGCGCGTGCAGCGCGGCGTGCAGTTTTTCGGTTATCGGAATGTCCTCCGCCAGCCGATCGGTGAGCATCTTGGCGGCGCCGGGAGCTTGCAAGTACGCCAGCAGCCGTGCCAGCTCGCGATTCATCCTTTCGTCTTGCGCCGGATATTCTTCGGCAAGCTGCGATCGCAACCCACCGACTTCATCTCCCGTGATCTTGCCCTTGATGCAGGCAAGCTGCATCACGCGAAGCAAATCCACAAAGTCATCGTCGCCGACAAACGCCTTGAGCATTTTGCTGCCCCGGCCGAGAATGGCCCGAGGGGCGGTCTCGCTTGGCTGCATGGTCAAAAGCGCCACTGATCCGTTTAAGAAAATCCGATCGCTGGGTGATTCGAGCACGGCATGCTCCCAGCCCTCCGTTGGCAGCCTCTCAATTGCTCGCCGCGCCGCCGCGACCACAAATCGGTCCTGCGAGCCCAGTAGCGCAACCAGCCGATCGACCGGAGCCGCGATGCCCGCGCGCGCTATCGCCTCGCAAGCGGCGCGCTGCACAAGTTGATCTTTGTCATTGAGCAAGGCAGCCAGTGCCGTGGTCGCTTTGTCGCCGCCGTGAACGCCAAGCAAGTAGGCGGCCTTGGCGCGCACCGCCGGCTGCTTGTCGCGGCACAAATCGGCCAGCATGGTCGGGGCCGGATAGGGTCCAAAGAGCTGCATCAGATCGAGTGCCCGCAACCGCTCGCGCAGCGGTCGTGTCACGTCGAGAACGGCGCTTCGCACTTGCACGGTCCATTGCTTGCCAAGTTGTTGCTTGACCAGCGCCACACGCTGCCGCGCCCAGGCACTTGTCAGCTGCGGCTGCTGCAAGGCTGCTTCGATGCCTTCCTCGGCGGGCTTCATGTTCGGCGGAATCTTGCCGTCCCAGACCACGCGGTAAATGCCCCCTTCCGTGCCGCGCCCGCCGGTGCAAAAATATAACCAGCCATCAGGACCCACCGCGATGTCGGTCACGTTCAGCGGCCGCCCTTCCAAAAACACTTCGCTCGTGGCTTTGCAGCTGCCGCCGTTGGGCTTGTTGCGAATCGCCAGAATCCGGCCGCGCGACCAGTCGCCGACAAATACCGCGTTGTGGTACCGCACCGGAAATGTCACATGGTTGTAGCTCGTCAGTCCCGTCGGTGAACCGCGCCCGGTTTCGACCAACGGCGGCAGACAATCGAGGTAATAGTCGGGCCATTTCGCCCAGCCACTGCGCCAGCCGTACTCTCCCCCTGGCACCACATGCACGACACGCGTCGGCCGATACCAGGGCATGCCCAGGTCCCACTCCATGTCGCTATCGGCCGTGAACAGCTCCCCGTCGGCGTTGAACGTCAGATCGTAAGGGTTCTGCAAACCACCCGCCACCATCTCCACCGCAGAGCCATTCACATCGGTCCGCAAAATTGTGCCGCCAGGCGCCTTGATGCCCACCGCGTGGCCGCCGGCGTCTTCATAGCGCGGCGTGATCAGGTCGCCTTCGTAGTAATCGTGATGCGGGCTCGTCTTTTCCACGTCGAGATCGACGTGCATGAAGTTGCCCACCAGCATGTAAATCAATCCATCGGGCCCAAGCGCGAGACCGTGCGCTCCATGCTCACCGATTTGGCCGGCGAACTTGATCAGAACCTCCACGCGATCGCACTTGCCGTCGTGGTCTTCATCACTCAGGCGATACAGCGCAGGCCCTTGGGGACCGTCCCCCGTCGCGAACACACGCCCGCTGATGCACAACAGGCCCTGGCAATTCTTCACCACTTCGCAAAACGCGCTGACGGTATCGACCAGCCCATCTTTGTCGCTATCCTGCACAAGCAGGATCGGGCCGTTCTCGCGGGAGGCGATGATCTGGCCGAACTCGTCGAAGGTGATCGCGATCAGTGAACCGGTGTCTTTCGGCTCGATCAGCCACTCCACCTGAAACTGCGGCAGGACTTTGAAGCGGCCGGAATTCTCGGGCAGCACCACCTCGTTGCCCCACGGCAGCGTCGCGCCAAGCTGGCCGAAGGCCCGCGCCGCAAGCCATTGCGAGTCGTCGAACTTGGGCATCTGCCAGCGGGGGAACTCTTTAAGCGCGGTCTTCCATGTGCTGCCGCTCGAGTGCGATTCGTGCGTTCCACCCTGCTGCTTGACGATCACGCGGGCCACCAGCCCCGCCGAGTTGCCGTCGGTATTGTTCGCCTCAATCGCCACCACGTTCGGACCCGCGATCAGAAACTTGGTGATATCGTGGACGTCGAGCTTCTTCCAATGATCGCCTCCGCCAACGCGACGGCCGTTGACATAGAGTTCGTATTGATCGTCGGCGCTAACCTGAATCTCGCCGTGCTCGGGACTGGCGAGAATGAAGGACTTGCGAAAGTAGCAAGCGCCCTGCGGCGCCTGTTCTTTCTCGAACGCCGGCGACCAGATCCACTGCACATCATCGGCGCCGCGGACGAGCGTCGGCAGGCAGAGCCCGA
>SXGT01713860.1_pt1 | contig 17806 bp, 12 predicted proteins | sample 3176221 | NCBI WGS metagenome assembly SXGT01 (sample SAMN11356862, study PRJNA531348) | freshwater metagenome | isolation source: freshwater sample F1-120 | place: China: Fuxian Lake, Yuxi | collected 2017-12-25
CTCATAACCCGAAGGTCGGAGGTTCGAATCCTCCCCCCGCTACCAGATGAAACCGCAGGGCGATCCGGACTCCGGATCGCCCTGCGACGTTTCCGGCGGGATTGTCGGCTGCACACGCGGCAAGCCCTCGCGCTGGCTTGTCCCGGCATGAAGTGGCGACGATCGGCGGTAGTCTGTGCCGAGCATGTCCAGTCCGGCCGATCCTGGCTCGGGTGCATGGCGCCTCGAGCTGCAACGACTGCCTCTGGCGCAGCGCCGGCTGGCATTGCGGCGTGAGGTGGCGAATCGCGCGGCGCGGTTCCTGTCGTTGCCCGCGTCCGACGCCGGTCTACCGGCTGGTTCGTGGGCCGAACTGGGCTTCGACTCGCTGCGGGCCGTCGATTTCCGCAACGAGATGGAGGACCTGCTAGGGGTCTCGTTGCGATCGACCCTTCTGTTCGACCATCCAGACCTCGACGGCCTCGTTGCCTACCTGCTCACGGTGCAACGACTGGACGGCGTTCCCGGCCCGACAGCGCAGATTCCGGCGGCCGGGAGCTGCGCCGAGCAGAACGTCGTGCTGTGCGTCGGGGACTCGGGCACGTTCGGCGTCGGCAGTTCGGATCCCGCTAAGCACGCGTATCCGGCGGTTCTGCAGACCTTGTTGCAGGAACGAACGAAGCGCGACTGGACCGTCATCAACTGTGGTTCGCCCGGCAACAACTCGCGCGATGTCCTGCGGCAGCTGCCGGCGCAGTGCGCCGAGTTCCGCCCTCGCGTGGTGTGCGTGAGCGTCGGTGCGAATGACTTTTGGACATGCCCCGAACTGCTGCCCGAGGGACTCGCGTCCGACACCATCGCCCACGGCGAAGCCAAGCTCCGCGGGCGCATCCCCTGCGGCCCATTGTTGCCGCGCTGCCAGCCACACGGAATCACGCCGGATGCGAGCTCCGTACCCGTGGCCCGCGGACCCGAATGGGAACCTCGGCACCTGCGTCTCCCTTCGTCCCATGACAACCTGCCGGTGAAGTGGCAGTCGACAACCGAGTCGCAGGCACACCAGCGGGAGGGTTGGCGACGCCACGCGGCCAACGACATGGGCGGCGCGCTCGCCGAGTTCGAGCTCGCGTTCGCCGCCGTCCCCGACGACGCGCAAACCCGGCAGATGCTCGTCGCGCTGTACCACAGCAACGGGCGAAGCGAAGCGGCGGCGGAACACCTGCAGTGGCTGCTCGACAGCTGGACGCGCGACCAGGACTTCTGGACGGGCAGGAGTCTCGCGATGGCGTTCAGCCAGAGCGGCCGCTCGCAGCAGGCGCGCGAAGTCGCCCTGGCGGTTCTCGCCGCGTATCCGGACGACGGCCTGACCTGGCGTTGCCGCGCCGTGTCCGAGTTTCACCTCGGCTTGTGCGAGGAAGCCAGCCATTCGATCGAGGCGGCGATCCGCCTCCTTCCCGACCGGTGGTCCTACTTCTGGCGACAGCGGATCCTCTTCCGCTTGGGCAATGTCGAGGAGGCCATCCGGACGATCTACGCGGCCTACGTCGTGTGGAACGACGCCAAGGTCGCCGCTGAGGACTTGCGCGCCGTGCCGGCCAAGGTCGCCGACGCACTGCTCTGGTCCCTCCTCGAGTCGATGGCCTGCGAGCCCGAGGTGCGAGCGCGACTCGCGCAGATCGTCGGCAACGTCCTGGTTGCGAAGAATGGGGCCGCCGCGGAGAAGGTGCTTTCGGAGCATCTGCGCCGGATCGTTGCGTTGGCCCGACAAGCTGGGGCGATCCCGGTGTTCGTGTCGTACTTCATCGCCCAATTGTCGGACGACGTCATGCGGACGATCGCCGCCGAACTCGGCGTTGCGTTCGTTGCGGTGGTTGAGAACTTCCGGCTGCGCGTCGCACCACGTCCCATGGAGGAGGTCAAATCTCCGGACGGCCACTGCAACGACGAGGGTTACCGCATCGTGGCGACGATCGTCGCCGAGGGCCTGCAGGAGATCCTGGCCGACACGTGGAGGGAATCGGCGCGGCAGTGAACTCGCCAGCTCGGAGCTGGCGTTGGCAGTGGCGTGGTTTGCGCGCCGCGGAACGGGTCCGGCGAGCTGTTGGTCATCCGAACCCGTCCGTCACCCGCTGCCGTCACCTGGCGAACGCTTCGATCTCGCAGAGGCGACTGAACGACGCCTTCCCAGACGATCGCGCGGCGGCCGCGCGCCTTGACGTGCCGCGCGATGCGGTTGAGGAAGTCGCGCAACGGATCGCCGCCGACGCCGGATTCGTCGCCGCCGAGGTGCACGTAGGGCGTGCTCTGGAACACCGCGAGCAGTTCGTCGACCAGCTGCTTCACGCCTTCCGTCGCGGCCGGCAACGTCGCCAGTTCCTGCGGCGACTTGCCGAACACCTCCGGGTAGCGATCGCGCAGGATGGTCGAGTGGCCGGGCACGTCGATCTCCGGCACCAGCGTGACGCCGCGCGCGATCGCGTAGGCCTCGAGGGCGACGTAGTCGTCCCAGGTCCAGCCGGCGCGCTCGTCGCGCAGCTTGGGGAAAGCCCGCGACGGCCAGCTGCTCAACTGGTCGTCGGTCAGGTGCATCTGCAGGAAGCGCACCTTGTAGAACCAGCACAGATCGACGACTTGCTGCAGGACCTTCGGGCTGTGCGGATTGCGCCCCATGTCGACCATGAAGCAGCGGAACGGCAGCTTCGGCGCATCGTCGATCGTCACGCACGGCCAGGTCGCGACGCCGTCTTCGATCTCTAGCATCTGGCACAGCGTGGCCGTGGCGCGCGCGAAGCCGAGGGGGTCGGCGGCGAAGACGTTCGCCTCGCCGTTGCCGATCCGGATGCGGTACGACTCGGCCGCGTGCGCCTTGCCGTCGTCGGGGAACGGCTGGAAGCGCATCGTGACGCGCTCGGCAGCGACTCCGGTCGGCGCGCCGAGTCGCGCCAGCGTCGCCGTGAACGCTGCCAGCGGACGCGCGAACGGCGCGTGATCGCTCGCGTAGCTGCCGACAGCGATGCGGCCCGGTCCGGGCTCGACGCCTTGCGGGCTCGGCACCACCGGCAGCTGCGCCGTGAGTGCCGTGGTGAGGAATAGCGACAGCAAGGTACGCATCACGCGTCCGTCCCAGGGAGCCGGCGGCGGGCAAGTCGGCAGCTCATCGCGCCATGCTGCCGCCGGGACTCGACCCAGTCCATGTCACCCTTCCTGCCGAGTGGTGCCAATCCGCGCGGGCATGCGCGCCGTCGTTGACTGCTTCAGCGCCGGACGAGGTCGATGCGGCCCTTCACGTCCGCGTAGTCGGGGCCGATCGTGAAGTCAGCCGCGCCGTGCAGACCATCGTCGGTGGAATACTCGACATGCCACGTGCCGGGCGTCGCGGCGATCACCGCCGGGTAGGGACGCAGGTCGCCGCGATACATGCCGTCGCGTTCGATCAGCAGCGCGCCGTCGCTGCCGGTTACTCGATAGCGCCACGTCTTGCTGCCCTCGTGCCCGCCTGGCCACCAGACGTCGAAGCGGGCCAGAGCGCATCGGCTGCACTTGACGGTCGCGGTGGCGACGACGCCGATCTTCACCGTCGTTCTCGTGTTGTCGCCCTTGATGCCTGGACCGAAGCAGGTCACCGCGTAGTCGCCGGGAGTCAGGTTCTCGGCCAGATACTCGTTGGCGCGGCCGGGTCGGATTTCAGTCGACCGCTGCGGGTCTCCGTCCCGGCGCAGAACGAGCGTCGGCTCGAGTTCCGCGTCGTTCGGTCCACGCTCCACGGTGATGCGCATGGCACTTCCGGGTTCGGTGACCAGCACACCGGCGTCGGTGGTGGCCGCCGTGACCACTTCGAACCAGTCGGAGCTGGTCAGGATCGTGGTGCCTTCGACGAGCGACACGCGGTGGCGGCCGGGTTCGACGTCTTCGATGCGGAACGCACCGTCCTTGATCTCGCAGCCGTCGCGCCAGGAGCTTCCGCCGATGTGCAGGGTGATCGATGCCGCGCGCGGATTGCGGAGGCGGCCGCCACGGTCGTCGATGCGGCCCGTCACCACGCCGGGGCGGACTTCGACCGGTTTGTCGAAGTCGGTGCGCACCTCGACCCTGCCTTGGTCAGGCACGAGGCCGTTGCGAGTGATGAAGCCGGCGCCGCCTGCCGGGAGCCAAACCTGCACGCGCAGCGAGTACGTCGTTGCTGCGAGGCAGCAGAAGCGGAAGTCGGCACTCCGATTCGTGTTGAAGGTCTGCTCTTTGCCCGACTTCTCGTCGGTGAGCGTCAAGAACAAGCCCGGGAACGGGAACCCATCGCGGTAGAGCACGATGCCGCTGATGGTGCGGCCATCGTCGAGTACCGGGTTCCACTCCGTGTCGCTGCCGGGCGCGAGCGCGAGGGCTTCCTCCACCCAGACCATCGTCTTGGCGGTAGTGACGGAGCGATCGCGCGGTTCCTGTGCGAACACGTGCGCGGTCCCCGGCGTGATGCCATCGAGACGGAAGATGCCCTCGGCGTCGCTGCGCGTGCCGACGTGGCCGAACTCCTCCTCGAAGTCGATCTGGCCACCGGCGATGAAGGGCGTTTCCGGCGCCCGGTCGTAGGCTCGGATGGAGGCGCCGGCGACCGGCTTGCCGTCGGATCTGGTGATGCGGCCGTGGATCGCCGCCGCGACCTGCAGGGTCACCTCGATCGTGGTCGGCGCCGCCGCCGCGATCGTCACTTCGGAGCGCCAGATCCCGAAGCCCGCGGCGCGCACCGACACCGGTTGCTTGCCGGTCTTGCACCCGATCAAGGCGAAGCGACCGTCGGCGTCGGTCGTCGCGTGGGGCGCGGTCCATTGGGCGATGAGTCGGTGGTTGCGATAGTCGAGCCGCGTGGGGCTGGTCCCGGCGACCACGAGCGCACCGGGGATCGGCGCACCGGCGCTGTCGCTGACACGGCCCACCAGGCTGCCGCCGGGTGTGGTCAGCCGCAGCGTGATCTCGGTCGACGGTTGCAACACGTCGACGAGTTCGAGGTCGATCAGTTCCGAGGGGCCAAACCCTGCCGCGAGCGCGCCCAGCCAGGTACTCGTCGGTGCGTGGTGGAGCTCGAAGGCGCCGTTCGCGTCCGCGGTGGCGATCGCGCGGCCTCGCCACCACGACTGCCCGGCGGTCTGCAGCCAGATCGAAGCACCGCCGACCGCGCTGCCGGCCGGATCTACCACCCTGCCGCGCAACGTGACGCCGGCCTTCAGTAGGAAGCGATACTCGTTGTCGCCCGGTGCGATTTCGGTCGTGGCCTCGTCGCCGCGATCGGACATCAGCCGCAGCTTGCCCAGCGGAACATCGATGAACTTCACGAGTCCGTGGGCGTCGGTCAGGCCGCGTGCGATCGGCTCGATCGAGCGCAGGTAGTCGGTGTGGGCAAGGAAGATGGTGGCAGCGACTGCCGGCTGGGAATCGGCCCAGACCACGGTGACGCGCAGCGTGGCCGTGCCGGAGCCAGTCGCGCCGTGGTCTGCGATCGCCGGTACTGCCGAGCGCTGGTCGGCGGCGGCCGTGGGATCCGTGGCGCCGGCCAACTCGGCAGCACCTGTTGCGGTCGTTACCGCCGTGCCGTCGGGCACCGTGGGCGGCGCGCCATCTCCCGAGCCCTGCAGCAGGCAGAACGCGACGAGGGCAACGACGACGAGAACCGCGCAGGCGGTCAGGCGTTTCGCGGGCATGGGGCCTCCGGTGGCGCACGATAGCCGATGCCGGCGCGTCGGGGCCCCATCGTCGCGGTCCGTTCCGCAGAGTTCCCTTGCCCCGTGGCGAGGTTGTCCGCGAGGCTGCTGCAGCCATTTTTGTGCCCATGCAAACGCCACGCACCTGCGTCCTGGTTCTCTCGCTGCTCGCGGCCTGCGCTTCATCGCCTCCGGGCGAAGCGTGGCAGCCCCTTTGGAATGGCAAGGACCTCGCGGGCTGGCGCGCCATCGGCAAGGGCGAATGGAAGGTCGTCGACGGCGCCATCCGCGGCACGCACAAGAAGCAGGAACCGGAGTACGGCCATCTCGTCAGCGACGGGGTCTACCGGGACTTCGCCGTGCGGCTGCAATACAAGGCGCTGCGAGGCAACAGCGGGTTCTACTTCCGCATCGAAGAAGCGGGCTTCAGCCGCGTCACGGGGTTCCAGGCCGAGATCGACCCCGACAAGGACGCCGGCGGCCTCTACGAAACCAACGGCCGCGCATGGGTCGTCCGGCCCAAGCCCGAGGACGTGAAGCGCTGGTTCAAGCCGGGCCAATGGAACGAGATGACCGTCAGCGCGCACGGTGGTCACATCGTGGTCCACGTCAACGGCATGAAGAGCGCCGAGCTGCACGACGATCCGGGCCGGAAGCAAGGCCGGTTCGCGCTCCAGGTTCACGGCGGCGAGGATTGCGAAGTGTGGTTCAGGGACATCGAGATCCGCGTGGAGTGAGCGTCACGCCGGATCCCTGCGCCACGCGCGGCTGCGCGGCAATCAGGCGAAGTGCCGCTGCGCGAGTGCGGCGCCGGCGGCGAGCACTTCTTCCGCGCCGCGATCGAGTTCGCGCCAGATGCGCAGCGCGGTGCCGAACGACGGATCCTGTCGCGAGAACGCTTCGACCACCAGCCAGCCGGTGTAGTCGATCTCGTCGAGCGCGCGCCGCACCTCCGCGAAGTCGACCTGGCCGGTGCCGGGCGTGCCGCGGTGGTTTTCGCTGAGTTGCACGTGACCAAGCGTGCCGCGGCTGGCGCGGATCGCCGCGGCGAGCGACTGCTCCTCGATGTGAGCATGGTGCGTGTCGAGCGCCGCGCGCACGTTGGGATGCGCGACCGCGCGCACGAGTTCGGCGCAGCGCTCGGCCGTGTTCAGGAAGTAGCACTCGAAGCGATTGAGCGGTTCGACTGCCAGCGTCACGCCGACCTTGCCCGCATGCTCGGCGGCAGCGCGCAACACGTCGACGCCGCGCGCCCATTCGTCCGCGGTCGGAGGTTGCTCGGAGAAGCGGCCGTAGGCCGAGTGGATCGGGCCGGCGAGCACCGTGGCGCCGATCGCGCGCGCCTTGTCGCACAGCCGCGCCAGGTGCTCGACCGCGTGGCGACGACCCGTGGCGTCGGCCGCCAGCGGGTCCGCGTCCACGGTGGCGAAGCCGACGGCGGTCGCCGCCAGTCCGTGCGTGGCGAGCGCACGCCGCATCGCGGCGAGTTCGGAGTCGGTGGCGCCGACCACAGGCAGCTCGGCGCCGTCGTAGCCGTGCACCGCCAGCCGTTCGAACCAACGGTGGTGCGCTTCGACCACGCGCGGCGTGAAGTAGAGGAAGCTGAAACCGAGCTTGTGGGGCCGCATGGCGCGCATCAACGGAACGTCCAGCTCGGCAGGTCCTTGCGAACTCCGCCCTGCATCGCCGACTCGTGCGCGAGGATGCCGACGCAGGTCCAGTTCGCGCTCTGCACCGCGTTCGGCCACGGCTCGCGGTCCTCGATGAGGGCCCGCACGAACTCGTGCGCCAGGTGCGGGTGGCTGCCGCCGTGGCCGCCGCCCTGCGTGAACGACAGGTGCTCGTTGCCGGCGAGGTCGTAGACGCCCTTCGTCGTGAACTTCTGGATGCCCTTCGGCAGCAGGTGCGCGAAGTCGGGCACGTTCACGCGTTCGGGGATCTCGTGCTCGGGGCGCTTGGCCGTGTGCAGCACCGCCTGCTCGCCCTCGATCAGCGGCCACTCGAACGCCTTCTTGCTGCCGTAGACGTCGATGCTCTCGCGGTACTGGCGCGCCACGTCGAACAGCGAACGGATGATGCGCGCCGACAAATCGCTGTGCCGCAGTTTGATGTGCGCCGTTTCGACGGCGAACGGCGAGCCGTAGATGCCGACCATCTCGCTGCGGATCGTGCCGCTGCCGAAGCACGACACGTACTCGGCGTCCTTGCGCGGCAGGCCGAGCATCGGGCCGACACAGTGCGTTGCGTAGTACATCGGCGGCAGGCCAGGCCAGTAGCCGGGCCAGCCATCCATGTCCTGCTGGTGGCTCGCCTGCAGGAACTGCAGCTTGCCGAGTTCGCCCTTCCGGTGCAGTTCCTGCAGGAACAGGAACTCGCGCGCGTACACGACGGTCTCCATCATCATGTACTTCTTGCCGGTGCGCGCGCTCGCTTCGACGATGCGCCGGCAGTCGTCGACGCTGGTCGCCATCGGCACCGTGCACGCCACGTGCTTGCCGGCTTCGAGCGCCTGCAGCGTCATCCGCGCGTGGTCGGGAATCGGCGTGTTGATGTGCACGAAGTCGACGTCCTTATCGCGCAGGACGTCGGCGTAGTCGGTGTAGCGCTTCTTCACCGAGAACGCCTTGCCGATGGCGGCGAGCCGCTTCTCGTCGCGTTGGCAGATTGCGTACATCTCCACGTCGGGATGGTTCTGGTAGATCGGGATGAACTCGGAGCCAAAGCCGAGGCCGATGATCGCAGCGCGTGGTTTTCGCATGGGCATGGGTGGTTGGGCGGTTGGGCGGGTGGGCGGGTGGGCGGTGGGTCGGGCTCGTTCACTTCCGCAGTTCGTCGGCGAACCACATCATCGTGCGTTCGCGCGTCGCCGCGCGCCGCGCCGCCACCTGCTCCTGGGTGACTGCGGCGGCGTCGTTCGACCAACGTTGGCGCACGTAGGTGACCACGTCGGCGATCTCGGCATCGTTGAGCACGTGGCCGAGCGGTGCCATCACGGTGTCGAACGTCTTGTCGCCGACCTTGACCGGGCCGACGAGGCCGTGCAGCACGATGTCGATCGGCAGACGCGCTTCGCCGGTGACCCAGTCCGAGCCGTCGAGCGGCGGGAACGTCTTCGGCAGGCCCAGGCCGTCGATGCCGTGGCAGGCGACGCACGTGCGGGCGTAGACGGCAGCGCCGCGGGCATGCACGGCGTCGTCGATGGCGAACTGCCGCTGCACGGCCGCCGCGGGCGCCTGGGCCTGGCTGCGGAACGTGGCGAGCATCTCGAGGGCGCCGGCGAGATTGTGCGACGAGCCGATCGGCTGCAGCGCGACGTCGTCGAACCAGGCGGTGCCGGTGGCGCCGCCGTAGCCGCCGAACAGGCAGTGCACGACGATCTCGTCGGCATTGCGGTTGTCGAACTCGACCGACACCTGGGTCCAGTCGCTGCTGCCGTGCACGCCCTTCGTGTGCACGCCGCCGTGCACGTTGAGCATGGCGCCTTCGCCGGCGCGTGGCTTCACGTGCTCGGTGCGGATCCAACCGCTGAGGCGGTAGCGCGTCGCCTTCTGCACCTTGACCACGGCGGCGATGCCGCAGTCGGAAGTGCGCTCGGTGCTCACCCGCAGGCACGCGGTGCCGGCGCGGCCCTCGGGGGAGGTGCCGAACTGCACGTCCGGCGCGCGGGCGCCGCCATAGATGCGCAGATCGTTCCAGCCGCGCGGCGCGCTGCCGTCGACGTCGGTGAACGTCGGATTGGGCAGCAGGTTCGGCTGGGCTTCCTTGCTCTTCTGCTGGAGGCCCTTGGCGTCGGCCGCGGCGAGCACGGTGTCGACGTGACGCCGCGCCGCGATGCTCCAGGCGTCGCGCAGCGTGGCGTCGTCGAGCACTTCGCGTTCGCGCGTGCGCGCGAGTTCGACCAGGGCGGCGCCGATCTCCGGGTCGGCGGCGCTGCCGGCGAGGCGCACCAACGCGTCGGCGAGATTGCGGCCGGCACCGCGGAACGTGCCGTTGGCGACGAACGCGCGTTTGATCGCGGCGACATCGGCGTGGGCGAGGGCGCGCGCGACCGTGGCTTCGTGCGTGGAGCCCAGGGCGGCTTCGAGTTCACCCGGCGACAGGACGCCGAGTGCCTGCAGCACCTCGAGCGCGTGTGGTGCGGCGATGCCGCCTTGCTGCAGGCGCGCGAGCAGGGCCGGGGCCGCCGCGGTGGCGCGCTGTTCGGTGAGCAGCCGTTGGGCGTGCAGGCGCCAGCCGAGATTGCCGTGGTCGAGACCGGCGACGAGCGCGGCGGCATCGCCGGTGAGCGTGGGGGCGGCTTCGTTCGCGGAACCGCGCGGGAACACGCGCCAGATGCGGCCGTGTTGCGTGTCGCGCAGCGGCGTCTCGTAGGCGTTGCCGCGGCCGGTCTGCGCAGCGACACCCGCGCTGCCCTTCGTCGGCGTCGGGTTGTGCTGGATGATCAGGTTGTACCAGTCGCAGATCCACAGGGCGCCGTCGGGGCCGACCTCGGCGCACACCGGGCTCGTCCAGGCGTCGGCCGACGCGAACACCGGGTTGCTGGTCTGGCGGGCGACGAAGCTCGCGCCCTGGCGTTGCAGTTCGAAGGCGGCGACCAGCTTGCCGGTGGGCTCACACACGAACGCGACGCGGTCGTGCCACGCCGCGGGCAGCCGATGGCCGGTGGCGATCGCGTGCCCCGCCGCCGCGGTGAAGCGATCGAAGAAGTCGACCTGCCGGATGTCGGCCGACATCGGAAAGAACTTGGGGTCGTCGTCGGCGCGCGGCGTCGTCGGCGGCGTCATGCCGACGGCGCGGTAGGCGCCCTGCGGGAACGTGACGAAGAAGCTCGGGTTGCCGTTCGCGGTCGAACCGACGACGTGGCCGGCGGCGGTGATGCCGAGGCCCCAGGTGTTGTTCGTGGTGTTCTGGATGAACTCGAGTGCTTCGCCATCGGCGCGGAAGCGCAGCACTCCCTGGGAGAACTCGTGCCGCTTGCCGCCGACGTCGCCACGGAAGCCGGAGTAGCCCACGGTCGCCCAGATCCAGCCGTCGTGGTGGGCGAGCAGGTTGGAGATGCCTGCGTGCGTGTCGCCCATGTGGAAGCCCGTGAACAGCACCTTGCGCACGTCGGCGATGTCATCGCCATCGGTGTCGGCGAGGAACAGGATGTCCTGGCCGTTGGTGCAGACGACGCCGCCGTTCGCGAACGTCACGGCGGTCGGGATCGACAGCTTCTCGGCAAAGCGCGTGAAGCGGTCGGCCAGGCCATCACCGTTGGTGTCGGTGCAGATCGTGATGCGGTCGTGGCCGAGGTCGCCGCTCTGCAGGTTGTTCGGATAGTCGACGGTCTCGGTGACGAAGGCGCGGCCACGGTGGTCCCACGCGATGTGGATCGGATTGACGATGTCGGGTTCGCTGGCGAACAGCTGCAGTTCCATGCCGACCGGCACCATCGCCAGCTTCTGCGATTCGGCGGCTGCCAGCGGCTTCTGCGCGCGCGTGATCTCCTTGCGTTCACGGTAGCCGGGCAGCGACACGGTCTCCTGCTCGAGCGTCGGCAGGCCGACGGCGCGCAACCGCGCCAGCGCCGCGTCGCCAGCGGCCCATTCGATGCCGCGCCGCAGCAGTTGCTGGAACGCGGGCAGATCCCAGACCCGATGGTCGTGGCCGGCGGCGGTGTAGAACACGCGGCCCTTGCCCTGCGTGCGCACCCAGGTCCACGGCTCGCCGTTGCGCGTTTGCAGGATCGTGCGGTCCAAGGCGTGCTCGTCGTGCACGTAGGTCTCGTCCCAGGCGGAAAAGCCGTCGATGCCCTGCAGCACCGGATGGTCCTTGGCGACGTTGGCGACCGTGAATTCCTCGCCGCCGTGGCTCTGGAAGCGGCCGCCGACGAGCCGCACGAACTTCGGCGAACGGCCCCAGCACGCCGAGGCGCAGTGCACCGGCACGAAGCCGCCGCCGTTCTCGACGAACGCGAGCAGCGCCTGCAACTGCGGCTCCGGCAGCGTGCCATTCGGCTCCCAGTTGCCGTACAGCAGCACCGCGTCGAACGGCGCCAGCGTGGCAGGCGTGAACGCCTCCGCGGGATCCTCACGGTAGGTGAGATCGATGCCGTCGGCGCCGAGCCCACGCTTCAACGTGCGGTAGCGGGTGATCGGATCGTGGTGCGGACCGTTCCCGGTGGGGGCACCCAGGAACAGCACCTGCAGGCGCCGCGGCGGCGGCGCGGCGCTGGCCCCGGTTTGACCATGAACGGCATCGGCGAAACCCAGCGTGGCGATGGCCGCGATCATGGCGAACAGGGATCTGCCCATGCCGGCACGATGGCGACTGGGCCCGGGGCTGGCTTGTAGGTTTGCGCGCTGCATGTGTATGATTGCGACATGATCGGTGGAAAACTGCAGCAGGAATGGCTCGACCGCCTGGCCCCCGGGCCGCTGCGCCAGTTGTTCGACCATTTGCCGGGAACGCTGTTCTTCGCCAAGGACAGCCAAGGAAGGCTGATGCTGGCGAACCCTGCCTTCGTGCGGCACTGCGGCTACGAACGGGAAGAGCAGATCGTTGGGCGGACCGACGACTGGATGTTTCCGCCGCGCCTCGCGGACAAGTACCGACGCGACGACCGCGTCGTGCTACAGTCGCAAAAGCCCCTGCTCGGCCTGATCGAGCTCTTCCCCAACGCCGACGGCAAACCCGAGTGGTTCGTCACCGACAAGCTGCCCCTGTTCGGCCGCGATGGCCAGGTCGCGGGCGTGTGCGGCACCGTGCGCAGCTACGAGACGCAGCATGCGGCGATCCAGCCGTACCTCGAACTCGCCGACACCGCCGAGCATCTGAAGCAGAACTTCCGCGGTCCCCTCAACGCCGCGCGCCTCGCCCGCATGGCCGGCATGTCGGTCCGCCAGTTCGAGCGCAAGTTCCGCAGCACCTTCCAGACGACGCCGCGCGCCTACCTGATGCGCATGCGCATCATGCACGCCTGTTCGCTGCTGCTGAACACCCAGATGCCGATCACCGAGGTGGCGTTGCAGTCCGGCTTCTACGACCATTCCGACTTCGCGCGGCAGTTCCAGCGGTTGATGGGGCTGTCCGCGAGCGCCTACCGCAAAGGCGGCGACAAGCCCGCGCGCCCAGCCTGATTTCTCCATGAGCACGAACCCGTCCAAGTCTCCCCAAGACAAGTTCACCTTCGGCCTGTGGACCGTCGGCTGGCAAGCCCGCGATCCGTTCGGCGATGCCACGCGCCCAGCGCTCGATCCCGTCGAGATCGTGACCCGCCTCGCCGAACTCGGCGCCTACGGCGTCACCTTCCACGACGACGACCTGATTCCGTTCGGCAGCGACGACAAGGCGCGCGCGCAGCACATCGAGCGTTTCAAGAAGGCGCTCGCCGCGACCGGCATGAAGGTGCCGATGGCGACCACGAACCTGTTCACGCATCCGGTGTTCAAGGACGGGGCATTCACCGCCAACGACCGCGGCGTGCGCCGCTTCGCGCTGCGCAAGGTGATGCGCAACCTCGACCTCGCCGCGGAACTAGGGGCGCAGACCTACGTGTTCTGGGGCGGGCGCGAAGGTGCCGAGTACGACGGCGCCAAGGACGTGCGCACAGCCCTCGATCGGTTCCGCGAGGGGATGAACACGCTGACCAGCTACTGCAAGGAACGTGGCTACGCGCTGCGCTTCGCGCTCGAGCCCAAGCCCAACGAGCCGCGCGGTGACATCCTGCTGCCGACGATCGGGCATGCGCTCGCGTTCATCGACACGCTCGAGCACAAGGAGATGGTGGGGCTCAATCCCGAAGTCGGCCACGAGCAGATGGCTGGCCTCAACTTCGTGCACGGCATCGCCCAGGCGCTGTGGCACAAGAAGCTGTTCCACATCGACCTCAACGGCCAGCGCGGCATCAAGTACGACCAGGACCTCGTGTTCGGGCACGGCGACCTGCTCAATGCCTTCTTCCTGGTCGATCTGCTCGAGACCGCGGGCTACGACGGCCCGCGCCACTTCGACTACAAGCCGTCGCGCACCGAGGACATCACCGGCGTGTGGGCATCGGCGGCGGCGAACATGCGCACCTACCGGCTGCTGCGCGAGCGGGCCGCGAAGTATCGCCAGGATCCCGAAGTGCAGGCCGCGCTGCGCGACTCGCGCATCCCGGAACTGAGCCAGGGCACGCTCGCCAGGGGCGAGACGATCGCCGACCTGTTGCGCGACAAGACCGCGTTCGAGAGCTTCGACGCGAATGCCGCCGGCGCCCGCGGCTGTGGCTATGTGCGCTTGAACCAACTCGCCATCGAGCACCTGCTCGGTACTCGCTGATGTTTGGCGGCATGGTCGCCGCATAGACTCCGCCGCCTGCGTCCGTCCCCTCGTCCGTCCCTTCGTCCCTCACTTCGGTTCTCCCCATGCACATGCAACGCGACGGCATTGCGCCGAACGCCAGCCGGCTGCTCTGGGCCGGTTTCTTCGCCATCCTGGCCGCCGGCATCGGCTTTGGCATTCGCGCCAACATCGCCGGCCAATGGCGTACCGACTTCGGATTCACCGACGAGCAGATCGGCGGGATCGGCCCGGCGATGTTCCCGGGCTTCTGCTTTGGCATCATCGCCGGCGGTTTGCTGTGCGACCGCCTCGGCTACGGCAAGCTGGTGGTCGTCGCGTTCGTGCTGCACCTGCTGTCGGCGGTCAGTGCGTTCGGGGCTTCGACCGGGGACGCCGCGGGTGCCTTGCAGGTGTTGTGGTGGGGCACCTTCTTGTTCGGCTTCGCGAACGGGACGCTCGAGGCCGTCGCCAATCCCCTCGTCGCCACGTTGTTCCCGCATCGGCGCACGCACTACCTCAACATCCTCCACGCCAGCTGGCCGGCGGGGCTGATGATCGGCAGCGTGCTCGTGCTGGCCTTGCCGGGGTGGGACTGGCGCATCCTGCTGACCATGTTCCTGGTCGCGACCCTCGCCTACGGCTACCTGTTCTTCGGCCAGGCGTTTCCGAAGTCGGAAGCCACGCGCAGCGGGCTGGGTTTCGGCGGCATGTTCAAGGACGTCGGCATCCTCGGCGCCCTGGTCATCTGTGTGCTGCTGAGCCAGTTCTTCGCCGGCAGTCTCGGCCTGCCGCAGTGGGTTGGTTACACGGTCGCCGGTGGCCTCGTGGTCGTCGCCGGTGTCGCCACGAACTTCGCGATGGGCTCGATCCTGCTGTTCGTGCTGTTCGTGACGCACCTGCTGGTCGGAGCCGTCGAACTCGGCACGGACTTCTGGGCGCCTGACATCACCGAGAACTTCACGGCGCCGCAGTACGGGACCATCGTGTTCTTGTTCACTTCGTCGGTGATGTTCGCGCTGCGCTTCTGCGCCGGCTGGATCGAGCGTTGTGGTCTGTCGCCGGTCGGCCTGTTGATGGTCAGCGCCGTTCTGGCTTGCCTCGGCCTCAACCTTGCCTCGGGCATCGAGACACTGGGCGGCGCTTTGTTGGCGATGGGTGTCTACGCGATCGGCAAGACCTTCTTCTGGCCGACCATGTTGGCAGTCGCCAGCGATCGCTTCCCGCGCACCGGCGCCGTCGCGATCAGTCTCATGGGCGGCATCGGCATGCTGTCGGCGGGCATCGTGGGTGGGCCTGGTCTCGGCTACGCCAAGGACCGGTTCTCCGGCGAAGCGTTGCAGCAGGCCGACGCTGCCGTGCACGCGAAGTACGTCGCCGAGACGCCGAGCCAGTTCCTCGCCTTCGCCGAAGCGAAGGGCATCGACGGCAAGAAGCGCGGCGAAGTGCAGGCGCGGCTCAAGGCGGTGCGCGGCGACCTGGTCACCACGCAAGCGATCGCGAAGCTGTCCGATGAGGATCGCAAGGTGATGCAGGCGAGTCTCGATGCCGATCGCAAGACGCTGCGCGTCGACTCGCTCATCCCCGCGACGATGGCGGCGATCTTCTTGCTGCTCGCCCTCTGGTTCCGGACCCAGGGCGGCTACCGCGTGCTGCGCATCGGCAAGGACGGCGAAGTCGAAGCCGCACCGGTCCAGGCCGAAGAAACGAGCACACCGTTGTCGTCGCGCCGGTAGGGCCAAGGAAGTCGTTTACAACCGGAATCGCGTCGCTAGACTCTGCCGCCCGATACCCCGTGGTGTAATCGGTAGCACAGCAGGTTTTGGTCCTGTTGGTTCCTGGTTCAAGTCCAGGCGGGGTAACCAGTTCCGCTCGCCGGTGCTGGTGCCCCCGGTTGCCGAAGGGCGGCTGGGGGAATCGCTTCCAAGTTCTTTCGAATCAGCTACTTACTGCCCCGTGGTGTAACGGTAGCACAACAGGTTCTGGTCCTGTTTGTAAAGGTTCAAATCCTTTCGGGGTAACCAACGCGCAGCCCGCATCGACGTCTCGACGACGCTGCGGGCTGCGGCATTTTCGGACCGCGCGGCGCGGGCCTACGGCGTCGCCCGCATCAGGAAGCGGTCGGTCATGCCGGCGACGTAGTCGCACACGGTGCGTTCGGCGCCGTCGTGGTCGAGTCGCCGCTGCGCCGTCTCCGGCAGCTTCTTCGGGTCGGCGACCAGTTCGGCAAACAGCCGGCGAATGCGCGCGGCGCCGTCGTTCATCACCGCCAGCACCCGCGGCGACTTGTAGTAGCGCAGCCGCAGGAACTCGAGCAGCTCCTGGGCGGCGACCGTCATCGCCGGTCCGTGCTGCACGCGCGGTGCTGCATTGCCCGCGGGCAACGCGCCGATCGCCGCATCGACGGTTTCGACGAGGTCGTGGATCAGCAGCGAACTGATCTCGCTGACGATGCGCTGGCGACTGTCGTTGCCGGCGTGGTCGCGGGCTTGCTGCCACAGCCGCAGTGCCGCGGCTTCCGCTTCCGTGAACAGGCCGGCCCGCAGGCCGTCGTCGAGGTCGTGGCTCAGGTAGGCGATCTTGTCGCACAGATCGACCAGATGCGCTTCGAACGGCATCGCGGGCTTGGGCACCAGATCCGGGCTCAGCGGAAACCCATCCGGCACGCGCCCCTTGAGCAATCCGGCCCGCACCGGGAACGTCAGGTTGAGCCCGTGCCCGTGGCCATACCGGTCCTCGACCAGGTCGACGATGCGGGCCCCCTGGGCGTTGTGGCGAAAGCCGCCGTGCGGGGCCATCGCCGCGTGCAGGGCCTCCTCGCCAACGTGCCCGACCGGCGGGTGGCCGAGGTCGTGCGCCAGCGCGATCGCCTCGGCGAGGTCGTCGTTTCAGAGCAGCGCCCGCGCCACGCTGCGGGCCATCTTGGCCACTTCCAGCGAATGCGTCATCCGGCTGCGGTAGTGGTCACCTTCGAAGGCCGCCACGACCTGGGTCTTGTGCTGCAGCCGCCGGAATGCGGTGGCGTGCAGGATGCGGTCCCGGTCGCGCTGGAACGCGGTGCGCAGGGCGTCATCGGCCTCGGGCAGCCGGCGCACGGCACCCCGGCTCGGCGTCGCAAAGCGACACAGCCAGCGCAGTTCGCGGTCTTCGTGGTCTTCGCGACGGAGCCAGACCATGGAATGCAGGCTACCCGGGGGCGGTCGGGAAAAAGGAACGCCCGGCAGGCCGAGGCCTGCCGGGCGCGTACCGCTTGGTACCCCCTAGGGGATTTGAACCCCTGTCACATGACTGAGAATCACGGATCCTAGGCCGCTAGACGAAGGGGGCCCGCTGCGGGGCGAACTTTGTAGGGAAGCCACAAGGCTCGGTCAAGAGTCGGACCCGGCTTTGGCGATCCTGGAATGTTCGGTCGGTGGCTGCGTTTTCGCAGACCCTTCCGTAGAGACCTTCGCCGCCAACCCGGATGTGGTTGGCAACCAAGCCCCGCCATGCTGCAGATCCCCGCCACGTTCCTCAGTTCGCTGCTCCTGCTCGCTCCTGCCGCCGACGGATGGCTCGGCATCTACCTGGACATGGAGCGCGACGCCGCCGTCGTCGCCGAGCGCATTCCAGGCAGCCCCGCCGAGAAGGCGGGCATCGAAGCCGGCGACGTGCTGATCGCCGTCGACGACAAGGCGACGCCGACGCGCGAAGCGTTCACCGCCGAGATCCGCGCCCGCAAGGCCGGCGACCGCGTCAGCATCAAGCTCAAGCGCGCCGGCAAGGAGCAGATCGTGGTGGTGAAGCTCGGCGAGCGGCCGGAGCAGGCCGTCGCGGTCGAGCCGCCGCCGGCCAGC
>SXGT01074945.1_pt1 | contig 17804 bp, 16 predicted proteins | sample 3176221 | NCBI WGS metagenome assembly SXGT01 (sample SAMN11356862, study PRJNA531348) | freshwater metagenome | isolation source: freshwater sample F1-120 | place: China: Fuxian Lake, Yuxi | collected 2017-12-25
AGCGGGTCGGCCAGCGCGGCATCGCCCGCCTCCGCGCCGCGCTGGCGCGCCGCCGCGAACTCGCCGGCCGCCAGGCGCCGCTGTTCCTGCAGCGCGTCATGCCGCCCCTGCAGGATCGACAGCTCGCTGCGCAGCCGGTCCGCGTCCGACTGCTCCACCGGCGTGCCCTGCTCGGCCTGCTCCAGCAACGCCGCCTCGAGCTGCGGCGCGCGGAAGAACGCCGGCTCGGGCCGGTACGCGTAGTGCCCCCACACCAGCACGCCGAGCAGCAGGATCACGAACTGCATCGGCACCTTGGCGAAGCCGGAGAGCAACAGGCTCTTCCGGCTCTGCTCGACGCTGCTTCCGGCGAGGTAGCGCTGCACCTGCTCCTGGTCGGCGCCGAAGTAGCCGAGGAAGAGGAAGAAGCCGCCGAGCAGGCCGGACAGCAGGTTGTACTTGTCGGAAAGCGCCTCGCGCCACGTGGTCGGCCAGTGGAACGTGTCGAGCTTGCCGCTGGCGCCCGCCAGCTCGAGCACGCCGCCGATGCCGACGTCGTCCGGGAGCTTCCACCACGCCACGCCGATGCAGGCGAAGATGCCGGCCATCATCACCAGCATCTGCTTCGCGTCGGTCACGATCACCGCGGTGGCGCCGCCGATGCAGGTGTAGATGGTGCACAGCAGCCCCATCGCCGTGATGCTCTGCCACTGCGGGATGCCGAGACCCGCCGCCAGCACGACGCTCGGCGCGTAGAGCACGGTGCCCACCGCCAGCGCCCGCGACACCAGGAAGACGAAGCTCGCCAGCAGGCGGGTCGAGCGGTCGAAGCGGCGCTCGAGCCACTCGTAGGCGGTGAAGACGCCCGACTTGTGGAACCACGGCACCACCGTCGCGCACAGCACGACCATCGCGAACGGCACCGCGAGATAGAAGTGCAGGAACTTCATCCCGTCGCGGAAACCCTGCCCGGTGGTCGAGATCAGCGTGATGGCGCTGGCCTGCGTCGCCATCACCGACAGCCCCATCGACCACCAGCGCATGCGCCGGCCGGCCAGCAGGTAGTCCTTGGCGTCGTGGACGTTGCGGCCGCGCCGCGAGCCGTCCCAGACGGTGTAGGCGAGGAACGCCATCAGCACCAGCAGGTCGATGGTCCGCATCAGAAGGCGTAGCTCCGCGCGAACCACCACAGGAGCGCCAGCGTCAGCGCGCCCCAGACGAGGGCGTGCACCATCGCCCGCCGCGAACGCGCCTCTCCCGCCGCCTCGTCGTCCGCCGGCCCGCTCATCGCAGGAGCTCCTCCGCGCGCGCCACCGTCGCCTCGAGCCGGCGATCCGTCTCCTCGCACAGGCGCAGGAGCTCCTCCTCGCTGGCGCGTCGCTCCACCATGAGCGGTTCGCCGGTGGCGATGCCGACGCGCGCGAAGGGCGCCGGCAGCATGAAGCGGTCCCAGCTCTTCAACCGGCGACACGGCCGCGCGCTGAACGCGATCGGCACCACCGGCCAGCCGATCGCGCCGGCCAGGAACAGCGCGCCCGGCTTGGTCCTGTGGTACGGCCCCTTCGGCCCGTCGGGCGTCAGCGCGATGTCGCCGCTGTCGCGCCGCGCGAACTCGATCATCCCGCGCAGCAGGTTGGCGCCGTGACGCGTGCTCGAGCCGCGGATCGGCTTGAAACCGAAGCGTCGCGCGATGCGGGCGCCGATCTCGCCGTCGCGGTGCTCCGACGAGCCGATGCTGATGCCGAGCCCGCGATAGCGGTGGCAGGGGACGAGCACGGTGCCGTGCCAGAGCACGTAGATGAACCGCTGCTTGCGCTCGCGCCGGAGCGGATCGAGTTCGGGCGGGACCGCGCTGCGCACCCGCCACGTCGCGGCCCACACGCGCAGCAGGGCGGAGGCGGCCGGCGGCAGCCACGCCGGGATCGGCCGCATCGGCGCCGCCGCGCGCGTCGCTGCCGTCGTCACTGCGGGTGCATCCGGTCGAAGTCGCGCACCGCGAACCAGCAGAGGATCGCGCCACCGAGCGCGAGCGCGAACCACGGCAGCGCCTGGAACAGGGCGAAGACGATCACTCCGAGTCCGATCAGCAGCGTCACCCGCTGCCCGAGCGTGCCGGCGCCCATCACCGCGAGGACGCGCGCCAGCGACATCGTCGCCAGCGACATCGTCGCCAGCGACGACTTCCATCTGCCGAAGCTGCCGAAGAGACCCATCAATCGCGCATTCCACCGGCCGCCGGTCGAGCGCCGGCCGGTCCGAATCGCACCGGAAACGAACGCGGGGGACCGACCGCTCGGCCGATCCCCCACTCTAGGAGCCTGTGTCGACCGGGCCGACGCCCGCGCGGCCGCTCACCCGCGCTGGACGACGTCGTCGCCGGCGCCCTTGTCGTCGACCCCGTTCGGGCCGAACGACCAGAGCGTGTAGTGCTCCTTGCCGTCCGTGGTGTACGCGTACGCGTTGCCCCACGGGTCCTTCGCGATCGTCGCGCCGTTCAGGAAGCCCTGGGGGTACTCGGGCTTCGGCTGCGCCAGCGTGTCGAGCGTCGCCGGCGGCGCGCCGTACTCGATCATGTAGACGGTGATGGCGGTCGAGAACTTGGCGAAGTCGCCGCGCACCGCGTCGGCCGGGCTATTCGCCGTCTCGACGACTTCCTCGGGCAACGGGATGCCGGCCGGGTTCATGCCGCCGGTGCGCGTCGCGCGGGTGGCGCCCGCCGCGATGGCCACTCCCACGCCCACGGCGGCGCCGCCGATGACCGTCTCGGCGCCGAACGGGCTGCGACTCATGTTGACGCGGCCGTTGCCGGCCGCGTAGCTCATCGAGACCGAGCCGAACAGGTGCTTCGAGATCACCTCGGCCGACGGCAGCAGCGACAAGTCGATCGGCAGCTCCGCGCCGGCACCCGACATGCCGAGCGCCATCGGGATGATCCCGAGCAGCGAGCTGTAGGTGTTCTCGAAGTTCGCCGCGGTGTCGCTGTACGCGAGGCTGGTCAGCACGGCGCCCTGAGGCGGCTCGACGAAGTGCTTGGTGAAGTCGACGCGCGCCAGGATGTTCTCGGCCGGCGGCGTGGTGCGGGCGTCCAGCACCTTCTTCAGCGCCTTGGTCGACGTCGAGAACCAGAACTTGCCGTCATGGATGGTCCAGGTCAGCGAGATCTGCCCCGCCATCATCGCCGCCGCTCCGAGCGCCGTCGGGTCGAGCACGCGCAGCTTCGCGTCGCCGTGCATCTGCTCCTTGAAGTTTACCGGGTAGTTCGCCAGCTGGCCGGGCAGCGCGAACAGGTGCTGCAGCGACTTCTCGAGCCCGGCCGGATTCGGCGTCTCGATCCAGAAGATCTGGTCGCCGCCGGCGCTCAACATCGAGCCCATGCCGGGCACGCTGAGGTTCATCGTGCGGCCCGACAGCGCGCCGATCAGGTCGCGCCGGATGTCCCACTTCGGGTTGCCCTGTTCGTCGGCGCCGGCCACCAGCGTCTCGACGTTGCGGATCGCCGCCATCGCCTCGGCGTGCATCTCCGGCGACGCCTTCTGCAGCGTCCCGATCACCATGTCCCACAGCGCGCTCAGGTCGAAGTGGCCGAGGGAGAAGCTGAGCGCGTTCTTCGGCACCAGCTTGAGCAGCTCGCGGTCGATCGGTTGCGGTTTCGACAGGCTGGCGATGCCGCCGGCGTTGGAGTCGACTTCGGTGTAGGACAGCGCGACCGAGACGCCGTCCTGCCGGGTCATCCGGCTGAGCGCGGCACCGAACGCGTCGAAGTTGAGCTGCTCGAGCGCCGCGGTGACGAGGCTCATCACCCGCTGCGCGTCCTTGTCGTCTGGGTTCGCCGCGGCGCCGATCGCGACGCCGTCGCGCAGCACCTGCATCAGGCGGCCGACGTGGACGTACACCGCGAGGTCGCCCTTCACCGGTGCGCCGATCGCCGCCGCGCCGCGAGCCATCTCCGGGCTGGTCGCCAGCGAGGGCGCGCCGCCCGTCGCGCAGCGGGCCATCGCCGCCAGCGACCGCTCGGACAGCGACAGCATGCTCACGCCGCCGACGTTCGCGAAGCACAGCGCGAACGGCGCGTCCTTGGCCTTCAGCCGCTCGACCGTGAGGCCGTCGAGCTTGACCGTCTCCAGCGCCAGCTGGTCGCCGCCCTGCGCCGAAGCGAGCGAGAGGATCACCTGCTTCAGCATCCCGATCAGGTCGTGGCTGCCGCGCGGCTCGAGGCCGACCACGATGCCGAGATCGAGCTTGCTCGGATCCTGCAGGACCTCGCGCGGCAGCTGGACGTGCGTGATCGCGAAGAAGCCGCGGCCGAACGGCGCGCTCTTCAGCTTCTCGAGGTCGAGGTCGACACCGGCCAGCGCGGGCTGCTGCTTCGCCATCGCCACGCCCATGTCGAGCATCTGCTTCAGCTGCACCATCGGCTGGGCGAGGAACTCGGTGACCTCCGGCTCCGAGAAGATCCGGCCCATGGGCGAGTCGGCCGCGGCCGCTCGCATCGCGTCGACGTCATCGGTGCCCATGAACAGCAGCGTGTCGGACGGCAGCAGGGTTTCCGGTCGTGCGGCGCCCTGCGCCGGCGCCACGGCCGGCAGGAAGACCACGCCTGCGATCACGAGCAGTCGGCGGAGCATCGAACTCTCCTCGGAGGGGGAGGCGGCGCTGGTGCACGCCGGAGTCCCGGTTCGTTTCGTTCGTGGTGGTTCGTTGGTGGTCGTTCGTTCGTCGCGGGTCGTTCGAGCCAGCCTTCGGCGGGGCGCTCGCCGGCGAGCCAGACGAAACCGACTCGAACTTGGCGGCCTTCGCAAAGTCGGTGCCGGGGGCGCTCCGGGCAGCCAACTCAGCAGGGGGCGCCCTGCCGAACGTCGTCAGTGCCGAGTTGGCACGTATCGGTCATGCCGCCCTGCCGGCGGCTTCTCCGGAAACTGGAACGCCTCGACACCGGTCGTGCCGGTGTCGAGGCGCCCGCATCGCGCGACCGGAGCCCGCCTGCGCGGGCCGGCCGCCTGCCGGCTCAGCCCTGGATCGCCGCGGCGTGCGCTTCGAAGTCCTTCTGGCCGTCCTTGCCGACGATCGTCTCGAGCTTCAGGAAGTCCTTCAGCAGGCCCTTGTCCTTCGGCTTCCCGAAGCCCTCGATCACCTTGGCCCACTGATCCTCGACCTTCTTCGACTTCTGGCCATTCACCAGCCACGCGATGATCGCGCCGCCCTGCAGGAGCGACTGCCGCGTCGGCTGGAACGGGTCGAAGTAGGTCTTGAGGTCGATCGGGCCGCCCTCCTTCGCGAGGGTGTCGAGCGTCCACTTGCCCCAGGCCTTGTTGTCGGCCTCGCGGCCCATCGCAACCCAGTAGCGCTCGCAGTACGACGCGACCGAGAACGCGAACCACGGCGACGGCGGCTCGACGTACTGCATGTTGCGGATCGCCGCGCAGGCCACGGCGAAGCGGCAATGGCCGAGCGAGAAGTTGTCGTTGTGGCCGTCCTGGCCCTGCTGCAGGACCTCGTAGATGGTCACGCCCGCCAGTCGGCCGGTGTTCGCGTCGGTGAGCATGAAGCTCGACCAGTTCGACGACATGTTGGCGTCGGTGTTGTCGCTGACCTGGTTGGCGAGCTGCGAATAGTCGGCCAGGTCCTTCACCATGATCAGGCCGATCTTCTCGAAGTCGCCGGCCTTCTGCAGCGGCACGCCCATGATCTCGTGGACCTTGCGCACGGTCGCGTCGGCGTGCATCAGCGCGGTCTTGCCGAACTTGTAGGTGCACGTCGTGGTGAGCGCGACGTAGTCGCCCTCGAGCACCCACGGATTGGTGAAGTCGGCGTGGACCTTGTTGGCCTCATCCTCCTTCAGCCATTTGTCGCCGACCTTGAACTCGCCTGCGCGGTGGTGCTCCATGTCCTCCTTGGAGAGCCACACGCCGTCGACGAGCTCCATGCCCTTCTCGAGGCGCTCCTTCTGCTCCGGCGTCACCCACTTCACGCCGTCGGCGCCTTCGTACTTCACGAGGCCCTTCTCGAGCTTCTCGAAGTCCTCGGCCGGGACCCACTGGTCCTTCCACTTCTTCAGGCCCTTCGCCGCCATCTCGGCCTCTTCGGCCTTCGCCTTCTCGCGCTCGATCTCGCGCTTGGTCAGCCACTTGTCGTTGAACTTCTCGTAACCGAGCAGGGCGCGCGCCTCGGCGTGATCGGTGTTGACCTTGATCACGTCGCGCAGCAGGCGCTTGCTGTCGGTCTTCAAGTTGTTCTGCTCGGCCCACAGCGCGAGCTGGAACAACGCGTTGGCGTCCTTCTTGTCGATCGCGGCGAGCTTCTTCTCGAGCTCAGCCTTCGCGTCCTGCACCGCCGGAACGGCGGCACGGACCGGAGTCGGGAGCGCACCGCCGAAGGCGGCGACTCCGACGCAACCTGCAAGGAACCAGCGAGACGGGAGCTTGGTGGCCATGGTCCGTGTGACCTCAGGGAACCTCTTCCGAGGAAGGATGCTCGACCTCGAATGGGGGCGACGAGCTTTGCGTCCTTGCACGAAACGCTCAAGGGAGTAGTTCCGCGGCGGTCGTCGCCGACCCGCCAGGCAGGCCTCCACGGCGACCCTTCCGCCCTGCCGCGCGGGCTCGATTCGCGCGACCATTCGGTCGATCCGGAGCCTCCCGCCCGACGAGCGCCAGGCACCGCGTGGCCACAGGTCGGCTGGCGTAGGAGGCGGCACGCTCCTCCCCAGTCGCAAGCGGAGGGAGCCCCCCCAAGTCAGGCTCCGACCGCCCGGGAGGCGAGCCCGCCGCGACCCTGGAACTTGGCCAGCACCGCTCCGTCCCCGGATTCCACGGCCAGTACCAGCGACCAGTCGGGCCGTCGGGGGGTCGAAAGCAGCTTCATCCCTGCTTGCTCAGGCGTTCTGCAGCCCTTCTTCCTATTGCATGGGATGCAGGCGACTACGCAGTTGGTCCAGCCGGTGCCACCGCCGCAGCTGCGCGGGACGATGTGGTCGATGGTGAGCTGGTCGGTGGCCTGACGCCGGCCGCAATATTGACAGCGATGAGCGTCGCGGCGGGCGAGGTTGCGGCGGCTGAACGGGACGGTGCAGCCAGGAAGACGGTCGTAGTTTGAGAGCAAGATGACGGCCGGCACTGCGATTACTCGGTTCGGAGTCCGAACTATTCGAGTCCCGGGGGGCGGCTCCACCCGAAGCCACTGCTCGAAATCGTAGGTCGAGTAGGTGTCCGGCTCGACTGCGACCGCGGCGTGATGAAACAACATCACCAACGCCCGCCTCACGCTGGTGAGGTGGATCGGAATCCATGACCGGTTGAGGACGAGCGTCCGCTCGGCCAGCACCGATCTGGGTCGATCGGGAGCAGCGCGTTCCATGCCGGCGCCTCGTACATCGTCGCCCCCCTTTCCGGCGTTGCCGGCAGGAGTGGGTCACCGCGGACCGGGAAGGGCGGCGCGATTGTAGCCGGCCCCGGGAACTCGACACGGGGAGCGCCGCCTGCAAGTCGAGGCTCCCCCCGCCGCATGCGCGGGGCTACCATCCCCCGCCTTTCCCCACGCCCGGAGGCATGCTCCGGCGCCACGGGCCCTTGCGAGCGAAGCAGACGACGATGGCAGCCGAGCGCACTTCCGGCATCGACTTCACCGGCCTCGAAGAGACCTTCGAGTGGCTGAAGGCGAAGAAGAACTTCCTCGTCGGGATCGCGCTCATCCTCGCGCTCGCCTGGGCCGCGTCATCGTTCGTCTCGAACCAGCTCGACGAACAGAAGCGCGAGCCTTGGCAGGCGGTGTTCGGTGCCGACGCCACGCCGTGGGAGTCGTCGCCCGAGGAGATCGAGGCGCTGCTCGCGGACCCGAAGGTGAAGGGGACCGCGGCGGAGCCGTACGTCCGCTACTGGCAGGCGGTGCGCAAGCACGAGGCGGGCGACGCCGCCGGAGCCCTCGCGGCCCTGCAGGCGTTCAAGCGCGACTACGCCGGCAGCCCGCTCAGCGCCGCCAAGCTGCCCGGCAGCGACCATGAACTCCGTTCCGCGGTCGAGCGGATGGAGGCGCAGATCACGGCGTTCGAGCAGTGGAAGCAGCAGAACCCGCTGCCCGCCGCCAACCCGGCGCCGAACGGCGCGGCGGTCACCCTGGTGACCGATCGCGGCAACATCGTGATCGGTCTCTACCCGGAGCAGGCACCGCAGAGTTGCGCGGCATTCCTGGCGGTGGCGCCGCTCCTGAAGGACCGGTTCATCGCCAAGATCGCCAGCAACAAGTGGCTCGAGGCGGGACTGACCGAGGCCGGCGTCGCGTTCGACACGGACACCGTCAAGGAACCGTTCCCGCCGTTCGAGAGCAACGCGCTCTCGCACTTCGCCGGCGCGGTCGCCTTCCGCCAACCGCCGTTCACCAAGGGCCCGTTCCAGCCCGACGTCCGCGTCTCGCTGGCGACTGATTTCAGCGAAGACGGCCGCTCGACGGTGTTCGGCCACGTGGTCGTTGGCTTCGACCTGCTGATCGCCATGGGCAAGGACCCGTTCAAGGCCGGCAACACGCAGCTGCTCGAGACGCCGATCAAGATCACCGACGTGCAGATCACGCCCGCCGGCAGCCCGCCCCCTGGCGGCGGCTCCGGCAACTGATCGGGCTGCACCCGCCGCCGCACGCTCCGCCGTTCACGCCTTCCCGCGCTCGCCGGCGCCCGCCCGCCACGCCGGCGGAGAACCGCGCGGCCAGGCCTGCCGGACGCTTGCCAGCGCCATCGCCGCCGCCTCGGCGCCCCGGTGGCTGTCGCGCGACAGTTCCAGCGCAATCGGGCCGCGGTAACCAAGCCGCACCAGTTCCGCCAGCAGCGCCGCCAGATCGAGCTCCCCTTCGCCGAGCGGCAGGTGCTGATGCACTCCGCGCCGCGCGTCGTCGAGCTGCACGTTGCGTAGGCCGGGCGCGAACTCCGCCAGGTGGAGGTGCGCCGGACCCTCTTCGGTGACCAGCAGGTGGCCGACGTCGAGCGTCGTCGCCAGCTCCTCGCGCCCGAGTCGCGCACGCAGCGCGCGATACGCCGTCAGCGAATCGATCAGCATCCCTGGTTCGGGCTCGAAGCAGAGCGTCACGCCGACGCGATGCGCCTCGTCCAGCAACGGCGCGAGCCGCGCGACCAGGCGCGCCAGCGCCGCCTCGGGTGCATCGCCCGCCTCGGGCGCCCCGCTCCAGAGCGAGAGCTCCGCCGCCCCCAGCGCCGCCGCCAGCGCGAGCGCGCGTCGATACCAGTCGATTCGCCGCTGCGCCGCCGCGGCGTCCGTCGTCAGCAGGTTGGGCCAGTGCTTGCGCCGCGGATCGAGCGCGTAGCGCGCGCCGGTCTCGACCACGCAGCGCAGCCGATGGCGCTCGAACAACGCCCGCGACCGTTCCCAGTCGCGCTCGCCGCTCGTCGCCAGGTCGAGGTGACCGACGTCGGGTGTCAGCGCGATCCCGGCGTAACCGAGATCCGCCAGCAGCGCGCAGGCATCCTCCAGCCGATGGTGCGCCAGCCCGTTCGTGTTGTAGGCGAGCCACATCGCGGCGCATGGTACGCCGCGTCCCCGCGCTTCAACGGGCTCGCGTCATCGCCGGCAGCCCCTGCCCCTTCTTGCGCAGCAGCGCCCAGTAGCCGCCGTCGCCGCCGCCCTGGACCGGCAATGTCTCCTCCTCGCCGATCAGCTCGAGCGCTGGGTTGCGTGCCAGCAGCGCCCGCACCTGCTCGCCGTTCTCCTCGGGCTCGATGCTGCAGGTCGAGTAGCAGAGTCGGCCGCCCGGGAAGAGCAGCGCCGCCGCCGCATCGAGCAACTTCGCCTGCAGCGCCACCAGCTCGGCGCGATCGGCCGCGACCAGGCGCGCCTTCGCTTCCGGCCGGCGCGCCAGCACGCCCGAGTTGCTGCACGGCGCGTCGACCAGCACGCCGTCGTACGGCGCCGGCGTGACCGCGCGGATCGTCGCCGGATCGGCGGCGTCCGCCGTCATGCAGCTGATGCTCTTCAACCCGAGCCGCGCGACCGTCTCGCGCACCCGTTCGAGGCGCGCCTCGTCGCGGTCGACCGCGAGGAGGGTCGCCTGATCGCCGGCGAGCTCGGCCAGGTGGCTCGCCTTGCCGCCCGGCGCCGCGCAGAGGTCCAGCAGCAGCTGCCCCGCCTGCGGCGCGAGCTGCGGCGCGACCTTCATCGCCGTCTCGTCCTGCACGGTGCAGCGCCCGCCGGTGAACGCCTTGGTGGCGACGAGCTCGCCCGCCGGCACCAGCACGCGCACGCTCTCCGGGCGCGACCCCTCGCCGCAGGCGATCTGCTCGCCGCGCAGCTGCTCGATCAGCTGCTCGCGCGTGCCCTTCAGCGGATTGACGCGAACGAACAGCGGCGGCGTCTCGAGGCTCTTCTCCAGCAGCGCCACGGTCGTGTCGCGGCCGTGGCGCGCGAGCCAGCGCACGATCGCCTCGTCCGGGAACGAGTAGACGTCGGCCAGCCATCCGGCGAGGTCGGTCTCCGGGTCGGCGAAGACCTCCTTCGGGAAGAAGCACGCCTTGCGCCGGTGGATCTCGAGCCGCTTGCGCGGCGACGCGCCGCCGCGGTCCTTCTCCAGCGGCACGCGCCGCACCAGGCGATCGATCGTCCGCAGCACCGCGTTCACGAACGGCTTCGCCCGCTTGTCGCGCACCGCGTCCACCGTCTCCTTGATGCAGGCGAACGGCGGCACGCCATCGAGCCACAGCAACTGGTACGTGCCGAGCCGCAGCGCCTCCTTCGCGCGCGGCCCGACGTCGTCCCACTTGATGTCGCAGAACGCGGCGGTGATGCGATCGAGCGTCCGCTCGTGGCGCAGCACCCCCAGGACCAGCTCGGTCAGGAAGCGGCGCTCGCGCTTGTTCAGCTGGTGCGCGCGCGTCGCCGCATGGATCCGCTCCTGGGCGAAGACGCCGACGCGCCGGTGCACCTCGAAGAGGATCTCGAGCGCGACGTGGCGGAGGTTCTTCATCGGGGGACTTGCGCTCGCCGCGCGGCGCGACCGGCGCTCAATTGAGCCGCGTGCCGACCGGCATCGGGAAGCCGCGCATGAACTCGGCCGCCTTCAGCGCCCGCTTGCCCGAGCGCTTCACCTCGCGGATGAGGTAGACGCCGTCCTTCGTCGCCACCTCGATGCCGCTGGTGAAGGCGATCACCGTGCCCGGCATCGCCGGCGACGGCACGATGAGCACCTCGCCGCTGACGATGATCAGCCGCGTGACGCTGCGATCGGTCGGGCAGAAGGTGAACGCGCCCGGCCACGGCGTCATCCCGCGCACGTGACGGTCGATCTCGGCGGCGGTCCGGTCCCAGCGGACGCGCCCGTCGTCCTTGTCGAGCAGCGCCGCCTTGGTCGCCAGCTTCTCGTCCTGCGGCACGCCCTTCAGCTTCCCGGCCAGGAGCGGGTCGGCGCTCTCCATCAGCAGGTCGCGCGCCACCACGGCCAGGCGATCGTGCAGCTCCCCCGCCGTCTCGATCTTCCCGATCGGCGTCGCCTTCTTCGCGAAGATCGGCCCGGCGTCCATCCGCGACGTCATGCCCATCAGCGTGACGCCCGACTCCTTGTCGCCCGACAAGATCGACGACTGGATCGGCGACGCGCCGCGGTGGCGCGGCAGGAGCGATCCGTGCAGGTTGAGCGCGTGCTTCTTCGGCAGCGCGAGCAGCGCGTCGGAGAGCTTCTGGCCATACGCGGCGGTCAGCAGCAGGTCGGGCTTCATCGCCTTCAGCTGCGCCATCACGTCGGCGGCATTGACGTCGGGCGGTTGCAGCACCGGCACGCCGAGCGATTCGGCCATCGCCCGGACGGTCGACGGCAGCACTTCGAGACCGCGCCCGGCGCGTGAATCGGGCTGCGTGACGACCGCCGCCACCGAGAAACGGGAGTCCTTCGCCAGAGCCTCGAGCGCCGGCACCGCGAACTTCGAGGTACCGAGGAAGACGACCTTCATGGGCAGCGGGCACTCCGGCGGCGAAAGCGCGGCACGTTAGCCGTGTTCGTCGTGCGCACCAAGGCGCGCAGGCGCGCGACGCTCACGCCACCGGCAATCCGGCCGCCTTCCACTTGCCGAATCCGCCCGCCATCGAGATCGGATCGCGCAGGACGTCGAGATAGACCAGCGTCTTCACCGCCGTCGCCGAACGTACGCCGCTCTTGCACGAGAGCACCTCGGGCGGATGCGAACGCAACCGTTCGAGCGCGAAACCGAGCTCCGACAGCGGGAAGTTCTCGATGCCCGGCAACCGTCCGTCGGTGGTGAGCTCCCACGGATCGCGCACGTCGATCCAGGTCTGCCGCGCCGCGTGCTGCGCCAGCGTCGGCGCCAGCACCTCGCACGATTGCTCGCGCACCTTGTGGCCGGCCAGCGGCGCGGCGCCCATGCTGCAGCAGGCGGCCACCGCGACCGGCGTGTCGGGCAGCGCCGGATCGGCGGCGACGTTCAGCGCCAGCGTCGTGTCGACGTCGGGCGAGTTGCCGGCGCCCTCGACGGCGTGGAGCGCGGCCGCGTAGGCGTCGCCATCGGCGTGCTGCAGCGCCTGGTTCTTCGCGCGCTCCGTGCCGATGGTGCTGAACAGGATGTCCTGATAGCCGTGGCCCGGCAGCACCACGGTCGCGTCGGCCAGCGTCATCAGCTTCGCCTTCACGCTGGTGAAGAGCTGCGCCGGATCGCTGCCGCGGAAGTCGGCGCGCGCCAGCCCGCCCACCAGCAGCGTGTCCCCCGTGAACACGACGCCGTGGCCCGCGAGCGCGATCGAATCCTGCGTGTGACCCGGGAGCTCCAGCACGCGGAAGCGCAGTCGGCCGACCTCGATCGCGTCGCCCTCGCGCACTCGCGCCACCGCGCGCTGGCAGCCGGTCGTCCGCCCCATGTGGCAGCGCACGCCGCGCTTGATCCACGCCGCCGAGTCGGAGAGGTGGTCGGCGTGGGTGTGGGTGTCCGCCACGGCCGCGAGGGTGAGGCCCCAGTCGGCCAGCGCCTTGTCGTAGACGGCCTTCTTGCCCGCCTTGGGGTCGATCAGCAGCGCCTGCCGGGTGACGCTGCATCCCACGAGATGGGTGTGGCACCCCGCGTCGTTCCAGGTCTTGAGCACCAGCTCGCGCGAGCCGCTCCCTGCCGTCCTGCCTGCCATCGGGGCCTCCTTGCGCAACGATCGGGGCGCGCCATCATCGGCGAACCTGTCGCCCGCGGCCAGCCTCGCGCCGACCGCCACGCCCACGCCGGAGCCGCACGCCGATGGCCGCGCCCGACCGCTCGCTCACCGACCTCGTCGCCGTCCTCGACCGCTTCACCGCCGCCGAGTTCACGCATGACCGCGTCGGCGAGGTGCTGGGCAGCAAGCCGCTGCGCGACTCGAGCTGGCAGCCGCGCGTCGCCTTCCGCGCCGACAAGTACGCGCGCCACTCGATCCACCGCACCGAGCTCTACGACCTGATCCTGCTCTGTTGGCAGCCGGGCCAGGTCTCGCCGGTGCACAACCACCAGGGCAACTCGGGCTGGGTGCGGGTACTCCGCGGCCGCATGGAAGAGACTCACTTCCAGGCGCCCGAGTGGGTCGTCGCCGGCTGCCCGATGCCCAACGGCGCCAGCGACTTCGACATCGACGAGGACGGCGTCGGCCACGGCATCGCGCTGCGCCGCGGCCACCACCTCGTCCACGCTGCCGGCCCAGCCGTGGCCTCGGTCGATCGCCAGCGCGCGATCCATCAGCTCGGCAATCCGCGCCGCCACGCCGGCGACGAGCCGGCGATCACGCTCCACCTCTATTCGCGGCCCCACGACGCCTGCCTCACCTTCGACACCGAGCAAGGCACCTGCCGCAAGGTCGAGCTGCGCTTCGACACCGTCGCGCAAGGCTGATCGCTACACTCCCGCCTCGTCCGGCCTGCCAGGTCATGGAATGAGGGGGGAAGCCATGTCCGCACGCGTCCCGTCCGAGTCGACGTTCCAGGTCGGCGCCTCGACCGGTCGCGCGATCGCGACGTGGATCGTCACGCTGCCGAAGACGGCGGTGCTGGCGATCGTCGCTCTTTCGCCGCTGTTCGCCTGGAACTTCCTGTCGGGCGCGTACGCCGACGACGATCCCGTCGTCCGCGGACCGATGCTGCAGCTGGCCGACAAGCTGCTCGAGGCGCTGCTCGGATCGGTCCTCTCCGGCATGGTGATCCACGTCGCGTTCAAGCGATTGATGCGCGAGCCGGGCTCGATCGGCGTCGCCATCGGCGCCGGCTTCAGCCGCGCCGTGCCGTTGATCGGAGCCGGGCTGGTGCAGGGCGCCATCACGCTCCTGCCGATCGGGGCCATGCTCGCGGTGACACTCCTCGGCGACGACACGGACTTGTTGTCGGCGCCCAACCCTCTCCTCGGCCTGGTCGGAATCGTGGCCGTGGTGATGGCGGCGATCGTGACCGCGATGTTCGCGGCGACCGCCGGATCGGTCGTGATCGAGAGCAAGGGACCGATCGACGCGCTGAAACGGAGCCTCGAGCTGACCAAGGGCTTCCGCTTCAAGATCTTCGTCTGCTCGATCCTGGTCGGGATCATCACGTTCGTCGTCGCCATGGTCACGGCCATGGTGGGCGCCGTGGCGTTCTCCGGTTCGGCAGCGACCATCGGCATCATCGCCGCCGTCGTGGCCACGCCGCTGAGCGCAACGCTCTCCGCCGTCGTCTACCACGACCTGCGCCTGACCAAGGAGGGCGTCGACGTGAACGTCCTGATGAAGGTCTTCGCGTGACCGAAGTGGCCGTGTCCTCGCTGCGCGGCGCCTAGCCGCGCTTGTTCGCCTTGCGCTGACCGAACAGCAGGCGCTGCTCGAGGTGGGCGCGCTGCGCGGCATGGAGCGCCGACGGGACGCGGCGCGGGTCGACGTCGCGCCGCGCGTTCGGCCAGCCGATTCTCTGCTGCACCCTTGCACGAGGGGCACGCCCATGACGAAGTCGCTCGCGTCCGAATCGCAGTTTCAGGTGGGCGCGGCGACCACTCGGGCGCTGTCGGCTTGGATCATGACGCTGCCGAAGGCGCTGCCGCTCGCCATCGTCGCGCATCTGCCGTTGATCGCGTGGACCTGCCAGAGCCCGAGCGTCGCCACGGATCTCCATGAGATCGCCGACGGGGCGGTCGCGCGAATCTGGGGACCGCTGCTCCTGAGCCAGCTGATCCAGATCTCCTGCACCACGATCCTCTCCGGGATGATCATCTGCCTCGCGTTCAAGCACCTTCAGCGCGAGCCGAGCTCGATCGGGACGGCCTTCAGCACCGGCATGCGGCGCATCGTCCCAGTGGTGTTGATCGGTCTGGCAGTCGGCGGGCTCAGCGTGGTGCCGATCGGCATGGTGCTCGCGATGAGCGCCGTCGGGGACCCGGATCAACTCGAGCTGCGGATCGGAGTCGCAAGCACCGTAACGGTAGTCGTCCGCGTGATCATCAGCATGATGTTGTCGGCGGCGCCGGGAGCGGCGGTGATCGAATCGCACGGCGCGCTGACGGCGATCAAGCGCAGTCTGGCGCTGACGGAGGGCTTTCGCTGGCGCATCCTGGGCTGCACGCTCCTGGTCGGCATCGTCGTCGGGATCGTGTCCGGCGTGTTCGGCTTCATCGCGGTGATCGGTTTCTCGAGCGGCACCGAGCACGTCGCCGTGCTGATCGCGCTGGTGACGACACCGCTCACCGCCTCCCTCGAAGCCGTCATCTACCACGACCTTCGCCTCTCCAAGGAAGGCGTCGAAGTCGCCGACCTGATGCGGGTCTTCGCTTGAGCGACGCGGGCCCCGCTCAGCTGCGCTTGTCGGCCTTGCGCTGACCGAAGAGGAGCCGCTGTTCCAAGTGGGCGCGCTGCGCGGCGTAGAACGCCAGCAGGAAGCGGCGCGGGTCGACCTCGCGGCGCGCGGCGGGCCAGCCGATCTTCTGCTGCACCTTGCGGCAGACCGCCTCCAGCTTCTGCTCCTGGTCCGGGCGTTCGTTGCGCAGAAGGTCGGCGAGGATCTCGAGCTCGTACTCGCCGTAGAACCCGAGCTGCGGCGCGGTGAAGCTGAACTCGCCCGCCGCCGCCGAACCATGCGCCCCCGAGCGTGTCGCCTCCTCGCTCAGGTCGGCCAGCAGCACGGCGCTTGGCGCATGGATCACCACCGTTCCGGCCAGCAGGTCGCCGATCCGCTGACGGTCGCGATTCAGCAGCGGCACGACGCCGAGCACCACCACCCAGGCGAAGCTCGCCACGCCGACCCATGGGGGCACGCCTTCGCCGAGGTTCCCCTGGCTGATCAGCACGGCGAACGGCAGCACCAGCTCGACCTCGCGCGAGAGGTTGCGCACGACGATGGCGCGCGCGGTGAGCCGCCCGCCGGCGCGGTCGATGACGCGCAGGCGCGCCACCTTCTTGCCCAGCGTCCGCCCCTGCCAGCGCATCTCGCACCACGGGAAGTAGACGAAGGTCATGCCGAAGACGGTCAGCCGAGCCACCGCGGCGACCGCGTTGTCGTCGAGCCACTCCGCGAACAGCACGGCGATCACGACCACGACCGTGATCACCGCCCCATCGACGAACAGCGCCAGCATCCGGTCGCCGACGTTGGCGAGCTCGAAAGGCAATGGAACTCCTTCCGGAGTGATCAGCGTCCGCTGACCGCGGGGGTTCTCGGTGGCATCCACGGCGAGGCGACGCGAAACCGGACGGACGGCAGGTGCCGCGGCGGGACTCACGTCGGCAGCTCCCGCCGCCAGCCCTGGCGCGCCAGGTAGACGGTCCAGAACAGCGCCGTCGCCGTGGCGAGGCCGTAGCGGATCACCATCGAATCGACCAGCTGGCGGAAGAACCCCTCGATCGCCGCCGCCAGCACCAGCATGAGCACCGCCCCCACCGCCAGCGCGCCGGCATCGCGGCCGCGCAGCGCAAGTTCCTCGCGCCGCGTCCGCTCGCCGGGGAACGCCATCGCACGGCCGAGCTCGAGCCCGGCCGCGCCGCCGAGGAGCACCGCGAACAGCTCGGTCACGCCGTGCGGCAGGATCCAGCCGAACCAGTCGGCGCCGAGCCCGCGATCGACGAACAGCGCCGACATCGCGCCGAGCATCAGCCCGTTCTGCACCAGCAGGATGAACGTCGGGATGCCGAAGGCGAAGCCGAGCGCGAAGCACAGCAGCGTCACGCGCGCGTTGTGCGTGAAGAGGAAGCTCGCGAAGGCCGACAGCGGGCCGGCCTCCTCCCGGTGACGCCGCCTGGCGACATCACCCGGTTCGACCAGCGCTTCCGATTCGCGTGGCACTTCCGAGTAGAGCGACGCCAGCAAGTCCTCCACCGGGGCACCGTAGTCGCGCCCCTGCGCCATCTCGGGGCTGATGAAGCCGGCGTATCGCTCCGGATCGGCGCGAGTGGCGAGGAAGGCGGCGACGGCACCGCCGAGGAAGAACGCCGTCGCCAGCAGCACGTGGCGCGACAGCCGCCGGAACGTCTGCGGGAAGACGTCCAGCGCGAACCTCCGCGCCGTCTCGCCGAGCAGGTGGCGAGTGCCGTAGACCAGGAAGTGCGAGCGCTGGCAGAGGTTCTCGAGCCACGCCACCAGCTGGCGGTCGAGCGCGATGGTCCGCGCCACCGACAGCGACGCCAGCGCGGCGCGATGCAGCGCCGGCAGCCGCGCCAGCTCGGCCGGCTCGAGCGCGCGCACGCCCTGCTTCTCGGCGCGCAGGACCAGCTCCTCGAGCTCGCGCCAGCGGCGGATGCGCTCGGCGCGGAAACGGGCGCTGCGCAGGACCGGCGCGCTCATGCCACCAGCTCCCGTCGCTGCACTTCAAGGTAGCGGTCGACCAGCGCCGAGCGCACCGCCGCGGCCGGCGCGTCCAGCAC
>SXGT01586572.1_pt1 | contig 17804 bp, 16 predicted proteins | sample 3176221 | NCBI WGS metagenome assembly SXGT01 (sample SAMN11356862, study PRJNA531348) | freshwater metagenome | isolation source: freshwater sample F1-120 | place: China: Fuxian Lake, Yuxi | collected 2017-12-25
AGCATGGCAGTAGGGAGCGACGGGCTGCCGATCATCGCCCACCAGATCGTCGGAATCCAAGCGCTACGGGTCACCCACTGCTCGAACCGGTTCTGCCTCCCCTACCACCGCGCCCGCTGACCAAGGACGGTCCCTCGAATGTTGCGTTCCAAACTCGTCACCATCACCACCGGCATCGTCATCGGCGCCGTCGTCGCCGGCGGGATCAGCTACGCCGCCATCCCCCACGCCAAGACCAAACAGATCACCGCCTGCATCCTGAAGTCAGGAACCAACAAGGGCGCGACGCGCATCATCGACGCGCAACGCGGCGCGACCTGTCGCAGCACCGAGACCAAGATCGAATGGTCCGCCACGGGCGTCAACTGGCGCAATGGTTGGTCGAGTTCCGCTACCTATCGGGCGAACGACGCCGTCTACTACCAGGGCTCGAGCTATCGCGCGAGTCGCACGAACACCAACGTCGTCCCCGGGACCAGCAGCGCCGACTGGCGCTACCTCGCCCGCCAAGGCGCCGATGGGTCCGATGCCACCCTCGAGCGTCCGGTCCACATGTCAACGCGCGTCGCCGACGGAGGCGTCCAACTCGACGCGGCCATTGGCATCGATGGCCTCGCGATCTACGCGCACAACAACGGTGCGCTCGCGGTAACACACTGTGACAACGTCGCGTGCAGCGTCGCGACCACGACGACCATCGACGATCCCGCCGACGACGTCGGCAACTCTCCGAGCATCGCAATCAGCATCGACGGAATGCCCGTGATCGCGCATCAGAACTGGACGACCGGTGCGTTGCGGCTGACGCGATGCGCGGACGTTGCCTGCACGACCGGTACGAGCACCGATATCGACGATCCGGCGGGCGGCGCGGGCAACTACTCGGGCATCGCGATCGGCACCGACGGATTTCCGATCATCAGCCACATCGACGAAGCGACCGGCGGACTCCGTGTCACCCACTGCTCCGACGCGACGTGCGCTTCGTCGACTTCGACCGTCGTCGACGACCCCGGCGACGATCTTCGCAACACCGCGATCGACATCGGCGTCGATGGGCTCCCGGTCATCGTCGCCAGCGACGACACCAACGACACCCTTCGAGTCGCACACTGCACGACCGTCGCCTGCGATACTGCAACCGGCGTCAACGTCGACGAACCCGGTGACTTCACCGGCTCGATCCCCGACCTCGCGATTGGCGCCGACGGCTTGCCGATCATCGCCTCGATCAACTTCGCCGACTCCACCTTGCGCGTCGTGCACTGCGACGATGTCGCGTGCACCGCCGCGACCGGCACGACCGTCACGCGCAATGGCAACAGCATCGGGTTCTACGCGAGTGTCGCGATCGCTCCCGACGGCATGCCCGTGATCGCGCACGTCGACGTCACCGAGGAGGCACTCCTCGTGACCCGTTGCACGGTGGCGACCTGCGCAAGTTCGCGGACGGTGGCCGCGGCCGATCCGGGTTTCTCGATCTCGTACGTCGTCGCCGCGGTGATCGGCGCCGATGGTCTCCCGCTGCTGGGCTTCATGAACTTCGACTCGAACGGGTTGTGGGTCACCCACTGCGGGAGCCGGTTCTGCGTTCCCAATACTCGGACCTGAGAACGCTCGCCGAAAGGTTGCGACGGTGCGGCGAACTGTCGTGTGTATCTCCCGCTCTTGGTCGCTGCGCTCCCGGGCCGCTCGGGCCACGGGCGCGCGACCTGGGCCGTCGAAGCCACCTTCGAACGCCTATGCGCGCCCTCTGAGTTCGCGAGACGTCGGCAGCGTCATTGGCGACTGACACCGGTCTCGCCGGTAGATTCCCACCGGTTCGTCTGCCGGTCGGGAGGCCTTGGTGCGTCGTCTGCCCCTGAAGCCCAATCAACTCGTGCTCGCCCTCGGGGCACTGTTCGCGATCTTCACGGTCGGGTCGGGCATCGCCCCGACGATCACCGGGTGGCACGAGGAGTCGCCCGTGCATCGCGAGGTGTTCGGGAACATCCCGACACCGCTCAAGGTCGCGTTCTACGCGGTCATGGCAGTCGCCCTGTTCATGGTTGCGTGGCTGGCGTCGCTGCGGATCCAGAACTACCAGCGCGGCCAGGCCGACAACCGCAAGACGACCAAGGCGAACGCCAAGCGCCGTCTCGCCGACTTCCGCGCCGGGGTCTACATGAAGACCCTGCTGCGCGACCCCGCAGCTGGTGTCATGCACTCACTGCTCTACTTCGGGTTCCTCGGCCTGTTCATCGCGACCGTGCTGCTCGAACTCGACCACCAGCTGCCCGAGTCGATCAAGTTCCTGCACGGCGGCGTGTACAAGGCCTACGCGTTCGGCGCCGACCTCGCCGGGGTCGCGTTCTTGGTCGGCATCGGTTGGGCGATCGTGCGGCGCTACGTCCAGCGCCCGTATCGGATTCGTATCAAGACGAAGCCCGAAGACGCCATGATCCTGGCCACGTTCGCGATCATCGGCGTGAGCGGCTTCGTCACCGAAGCATTCCGCATCGCGCTCATCGGCGAACCGGATCACGAGAAGTGGAGCTTCGTCGGCTATCCGATGGCACAACTCGTCGACACGTGGTCGGTCGGCTCGCTCGTCGATGCGCACCGTTGGGCCTGGGGCGTGCACTTCGTCGCGGTGCTGGCGTTCTTCGTGCAGCTCCCCACCACGAAGTTGCGCCACATGGTGACATCGCCCATGAACATGTACCTGCGCGACAAGGACCGGCCCAAGGGCGCGATGAAGCCCATGCCCAACCTGATGGACCCCGACCTCGAACTCGAGACCTTCGGCGCGTCGGTCATCGAGGACTTCACGTGGAAGCAGTTGTTCGACACCGATGCCTGCACGATCTGCGGTCGCTGCACCTCGGTCTGTCCAGCGCACGCCACCGGCAAGCCGCTCGACCCACGCGAGATCGTCCTGAAGGTCGGCGAGGTCATGGCCGCAACGGGTTCGCCCGCAGTGTCGCCGCCGGTCGGTACCGACTCGGAGATCACCGTCAGCGCCAACAACCTGTTCGAACGCATCACGAGCGAAGAGCTGTGGTCGTGCACGACGTGCAAGGCGTGCGACGAGATCTGCCCGGTGAACATCGAGATCCTCGACAAGATCCTCGACATGCGTCGCTACAAGTCGTTGATGGAGAGCGACTTCCCGGCCGAGCTCGGCAACACCTACCGGTCGATGGAGAACTCGGCCAACGCCTACGGCATGAACCAGGGTGAGCGTGCCGACTGGGCGGCCGACCTCGACGGCATCGACATCGTCGAGCCGGGGACGCCCATCGACCACGAGTACCTCTACTGGGTGGGATGTGCCGGCAGCTTCGACGACCGCAACAAGAAGACGACCCGGGCGATGTCGAAGCTGATGCAACGCGCCGGACTCGACTTCGCGATCCTCGGCCCGAACGAGATGTGCACCGGCGACAGCGCCCGACGTTCGGGCAACGAGTACCTGTTCCAGATGTTGGCGATGCAGAACATCGAGACCCTCGACAGCATGGGGGTGACGAAGATCGTCACGCAGTGCCCGCACTGCTTCAACACCATGAAGAACGAGTACCCACAAGTCGGCGGCAACTACGAGGTGATCCACCACAGCCAGTTGCTCGAGGATCTCGTCGCCGACGGTCGCCTCGTGCTCACCGGCGCGACCCTCGAAGAGCGCGTGACCTATCACGACTCGTGCTATCTCGGCCGGCACAACGACATCTACCTCGCGCCGCGCAATGTGATCGGCACGCTCGGCGGGATCGACATCGTCGAGATGCCCCGCAACGGCACGAAAGGCATGTGCTGCGGCGCCGGCGGCGCGCGCATGTGGATGGAAGAGAACATCGGCAAGAAGGTCAACACCGAGCGTTCCGAAGAAGCCGTGGCGACCGGCGCCAGCCGCATCGCAGTGGCATGCCCATTCTGTTACGTGATGATGGAAGACGGCGTGAAGGGCCAGGGCAAAGAAGACGACGTCAAGGTCCAAGACATCGCCGAGTTGATCCTCGAGGCAATGGACACGCCGCCCGCCGCCCCGATCGTCGAACCCTTCACCACCGGCGTCTGATCGCCCGCCTTCGCGTACCGGCGTCACTCGTGCGCGACATGTTGACTGCTCGTGACGCCGGTATGGGACTTGGGTGTCACATGGGGAGCCATTGGTTGGTGGCCGGATCGTGGCGCAGCCAACGCTGGGCGGTCGGATCCCAGTAGAGCCAGGCGTTCCAACGCTCGTCCCAACGCATCTCGGCGCCCGGCGGCAGATTCATCGCGGGCGCTGGTTGCGCCGGGCCGGGTTGGGCGACAGGCGCGGGACTGGGCGTCGGAGCCGCCCATCCAGCTGACTCGGGTTGCAGGGGTTCGGTCGCGCTCGGCACCGTCGAACCCGGCACCGTCGAACCCGGAGCCGCCGCGGCGGGCTGACCCCACACCGGCGGGTCGTTCGGCGAGACCTGCGGTTCGGGAGTTTGGCTCGGAGCGCTCTGTTGCGGTTGGGCAGTCGTGGTCGGCGCACCCCAGGTCGGAACCGGAGCGCCCCAAGGACTCGGGCCCGGAGCCGGCTGTTGCCAGCCGGTCTGCGTCGGCCAGGCGGCGACGACGGGCTCGACGACCGGGCGCCCCACCGACTCCTTGCGCACGACGAAGGTCCCCGCCGCCATGTCGCCCACCCGCTGATGGCGCTTGGTGACGCCGGCGACGATCATCTCGGCGATCCAACCGATCCCGAAACAGAAACCGGTGATCGCGGTCGCGACGAACAGCAACAGCGTGCGCAGCGCATTCCAACCGAACCCGGCCACCGAACCGTCGGCACGAACCACGCGGAGCCCGAGCATGTGCTTGCCCGCCGCGGCACCCGTCACCCCTTGCAGTACGAACAGGTTCAACGGAATCAACAGCGACACGGCCAGACCGACCAACGTCGCGCGCCCGGTGTCGTCGCTGCTCGCGAGCAGCACGGTGTCGCCCGACTCGAAGCACGTCGAGCCCGACTCGAACTGGTCATAGACCTCGTCGCTCACCGTTGCGCTGCGCGCGCGGAAGCGCTCGCAGAAGTTCGAGCCCGCGTTCTCGACTTGCGTCGCGGACGACACCCAGAGCAACACTCCGGCGATGATGGCGCCCATCAGCGGGGCGAACACGTCGATGAAGAACGCAGCGACGCGCCGACCCATCACGGCAGTCGGATTCGGGGCTTGGACCGCCGTCGGCGGAGGTGCGAAGGTCATGGCCGTGATTGTTGCCGATCCGGAGGGGTCGGCGGGGCCAATCGACGGTCGAGTCGGGCTCGCGAACGCCGAGTAGCTGCGTGCTCGTCAGGCCCGAGGCCGGAAGTTCATGTAGTAACGGCTCGGGGTCGGCCCGCGCTGGCCCTGGTACTTGGAGCCGGTCGCCCCACTGCCATAGGGCGTTTCGGCCGCGGTGGTCATCTGCAGGAAGCTGATCTGGCCGATCTTCATCCCGGGATAGATGGCGATCGGCAGGTTCGCCACGTTCGACAGCTCGAGGGTGAGATAGCCATCCCAGCCCGCATCGACGAACCCGGCGGTGCTGTGGATCAACAGGCCGAGTCGGCCGAGCGAACTCTTCCCCTCGAGCCGAGCCACCATGTCGGTTGGAAGCGCGACACGCTCGAGCGTCGAGCCGAGCACGAATTCCCCGGGGTGCAGGATGAACGCGTTGTCGTCCTGCACTTCGACCAGTTCGGTGAGGTTCTCCTGGGGTTGTTTCGGATCGATGTAGGGAGTGGTGTCGTTGCGAAAGACCCGGAAATAGCGGTCGACGCGCAGGTCGACCGAACTCGGCTGGATCGCGGATTCGTCGAGGGGGTCGATGACGATGGTGCGATCGGCGAGCGCCTTGCGGATCGAGACATCACTGAGAATCACGCCGGTCGACGCTAGTCGGGACGATTACGGTCGCCGAGATGCCCGCCCCGTCACCGATCGCGTCGTTGTGTGTCTATTGCGGCTCGTCGCTCGGGACGGATCCGCGCCTCGCGGCTGCGGCGGACGATCTCGGACGGCGCATCGCCGACGCCCGTCTCCGTCTTGTCTACGGCGGCGGTGCGGTCGGGCTCATGGGGGTCGTGGCCGACGCGGTCCTCGCGGGCGGGGGCGAGGTCATCGGCGTGATCCCCCGAGGCTTGTTCTCGCGGGAAGTCGGCCATCGTGGTCTGACGCACCTCTACGAGGTCGGATCGATGCACGAACGCAAACAGCTCATGTTCGAACTCGCCGACGCATTCGTCGCACTGCCCGGAGGCTTCGGAACGCTCGAAGAACTCGCCGAAGTCACCACCTGGGCACAGCTCGGAATGCACCACAAACCGATCGTGCTGCTCGACCTCGATGGGTTCTGGCGGCCGCTGCTCGCGCAGTTCGATCGAATGGTCGATGCCGGCCTGCTGAAGCCGACGAACCGAGCGCTCATCGTTGCCGTCGACTCGATCGACGATCTGCTCGACGCGATCGAGGGATACGCGGCTCCGCACGAAGAGAAGTGGATCGGCGCCGAGGAGATCTGAGACGGCGACGCCGACTCGTCTTCGTCAGCCGCGCCTCGACGACACGAGATCGACCGCTCCGATCAGGAAGATGATCGCCCCCGACGACAACGCGATCCACGAAGCGAGCACACGGCGATGGGCCATGACCCAGTTCGTGACCGACTCGACACGTCCCCGGGCGACGTCGGATCGCATGGTCGCAATGTGCACACCGACCGGTATCCCCGACGCGAACAGCGTGAACAACGCCAACGCCCCGACGCCGGCGTCATCGGCCGTCGCGATGGCGAGCGACGCCAAGGCCGGACCCTGATAGTCGACCATCACTACTGCTGTGACGAACGCTCCGAACCACGAGACGTTCTCGATTCGCCGCAACACGGTGGGAACTTCGGGGGCCGGCTTTGTCGGCGGTCGGCGCAGCACCAATCCCACGGCGATCAACGCCAATCCGACCGCGATCCGAACGATCAGGAATGCTCGACCCGGCGTCGACGCGCTGTCGACCGACCCGCCCACGATCGCACTCGCCGTCAGGAGAACCGCGGTCTGCACCGCGAAACCACCGATCACGAAGACCCAACCGTTGCGGGTGCCGCGTTCGCCGTTCTTGACGAGCAACAAGGCCATCAACGTGAGCGGCTGCGTACCGCTCAACAACCCACACACGATGAGCGTGCGAACGAGGTCGCTCACCGAGCGCGGCGTCCACGCGACATCGTCATGGTGTCGGGATCGTACCGGCGCGCAACGCGTTCGCCGAGATACCGTCGGTGCGGTGACCGACAACAAGCCCCCGAAGCGGCCGGTCTTCGCGCAGCGAGTTGCGCTCGGATTGATTGCATCGGCGTTGGTCGGAACGCTCGTCGGGTTGGCGCTCGTGCAGCGCGTCGGTGCCACCTATCGCGATGCACTCGACGTCGCCGTCGAAAGCGGGGAATTCGCGACCGAGGCCGCAGCGTCCGCGACCCAACTGGCGCACGATCTCGCTGCGTTCACCGATGTGCTCGGCGACCAACTCGACGCGCTGGGCGACCTCACGTCGACCGCCGCCGACGTGTCCGACACCCTCGCCGACGCAGCCCGCACGAATCTCGCCGACACCGTGCAGGGCGCGGCCGACGTGGCCGGTCGTCTCGCACGCGTCATCGAGATCTCCGAGTTCCTCATTCCGGGCGATACCAAGTCGTTGGCCGAAGAACTTCGGTCCGTCGCCACCGGGCTCGCTCCGGTCCCCGATCAGCTCCGCACCTTCGGGGATCAGCTCGAAGGCGGCGCGAACGATCTGCGGTCGGTCGAGGTGCAACTCGACGCCCTCCGCACCGAGATCGATGCCCTCGCCGGTCGCATCGACGAGGCCGCCACCACGTTGTCGGATCTTCCCGCCGCCGCCGAGCATCTCGCCGCGACGAGTCGACGCGCTCGCGATCGGGCCGATACCGACCTGTGGTTGTTGCGGATCGCCGTCCTGTGTGGCGGGCTGATCGTCGGCGCCATCGGCGTTGCGCTCCGCCGCATGATGTCCCAGGTCGACGCGCTCGCCGCCGGATCGGCCTGAGGATCGACGATCTGGTTTTGGTACCCTCGCCACCTGCCGCGGGTGTAGTTCAGAGGCAGAACATCAGCTTCCCAAGCTGAGAACGCGGGTTCGATTCCCGTCACCCGCTCGATGATGCGAACGATCCGTGCGCTCGTGGCCGCGTCGTTGTTCGCGATTGCCGCCGGAGCACCGGCATCGCAGGCCGCGGTAGCGCCGTCGCTGGTGGTCTCACCGACCACCGATCTCACCGACACCACGCTCATCTCGGTTCGGCTCAACGACGCGTTGGCGAACTCGACGGTGTCGATCCAGCAGTGTTACGGCACCGACTCCACCGATCAGTGTTGGACCTACGCCAGCGGACCGCAATCGGCTGCGACCGGTCCGCTCACGATCTGGGCGAGTCGGTCGAACTTCTGGGGATCACCGCTCGGCCCGCTCGTCGACTGCGGCGTGATCCAGTGCTTCTTGCACATCGAAGCATCGCAGCCGTTCCAAGCGCCCTACTTGGTGCGCGACATCGCGTTGCCGTTCCGGGCCGCGGCACCGATCTTGCGCCAACCGATCGCGGTCGCGAGTCCGACCACCGCGCTCGTGGATCGCCAGGTCGTGGCCCTCAGCGGACTCGGGTTCTCGCCCTCGGCCGAGTTCCGGGTGCGCGAGTGCTGGGTCCCGGCCACGTACCCGTGGTTGCAGCGCTGCCAGGGAAACCACGTCGTCGAGTCCGATCCCAACGGGATGATCTCGACGACGTTCACGGTTCGACGACGATTCACCGACGTCGAACCGGCGATCACCTGCGGCGACAGCGGCACGCCGTGTTTCTTGATCGTGCAGCGCACCGACGCCAGCGGAGAACGCGCGATCGTCATGATCTCGTTCGGGACTCGCACCTTCGCACCACCGACGTTGATTCCGCTCATCACCTCGGTCCCCGAAGACATCGGCGTAGCCCTCGTCCCCGTGCGGATCGACGCGCCGACCGACCGGCTCGTCGCGACGCTCGCGGTGAATTGGCGGACATTGCCGTGGACCGCGGGTCCCGCCGACTTCGCCGGGCGAGAGACCACGTTCATCGTCAGCCCGTATCTCCCGGTCGTCTACCTACCGGTGCGCATCATCGACGACGCGATCGACGAACCCGACGAGATCGTCTTCACCCACATCCCGACTGCCATCAACGCGACGATCGGCGGCTACAACGGCGTGGGTGGTGTGGTGATCGTCGACAACGATTGACGCTCGCCTCGACCGCTCAGCTTGCGATCGAAGCGACCCACCACACGACCATCAACAACCCGATCGCCGCGTAGAGCACCGTTCGCCCCACCGGTGCCTCGGGTAGATCGGTGATCGACTCGTCGTGACGGTATCCGCGCACCGGACTCCCGGGGCGGGCACGGGCGACGGTTCGCGGCGCGACGTCGTCGCGATCGCGCCGACGGTTTCGCAGCGCCATGACGTTGCCGACGAACAGCGCTCCGCCGAATGCGAGTACCAGATTGCGCAGGACGTCCGAGTAGAAATCCATCGCGGATCAGGGTATCGGTGCGCCGTCGAGCGTCACGATGCCGCGCGACACCTCGACGAACCGCGCCGCCAAGTCGTCGTCGGCGATCCCGGCCAGCGAGAGAACCCGCTGCTCCTCGATACTCCCCGCGCGCTCGTGATACGAGCTGACCAACGGTCCGCCCACGATGAAGCACGGCTCGTACCGGGTCCCAATTCCGGCCACGGGAGTCGGTCCGACGAGCACGACTTCGTAGCAGTGGGCGTCGCGATCGGCGACTCTTCGCGTCCCGAGATCGACGAACCGATAATCACCCGACGCGGCCGCGGCCACGAACAGGGTGGGGGTTCCGAACGCCAGAGCCGGGTTCGCATCGTTCGTCTCGACGCAGTCCCACTCGTCCGCGACGGTGAAGCAGTTCCACTCCGAAGACCCGGTCCGCAGCGTTGCCGACTCGTCGGTCCACTCCACCGAGCCGCGCGGTGTTCGCGCTCGATGCACGACGATCCGCTGCGTGCGCTCACCGAGGGTACGGACGATCTCGATCTGCAACTCGACGCTCGCCGAGTCGGCCGTTCGGGCGGCGACCAACAAGCGCGCGTATGCATAAGGATCGTCCCGCTCGGAGTCGACCTCGATGGCGACGTCGGTCAAGGCCGTCGTGATGATCACGACCATCGCCAGTACCACGTAGGTGGCCAGCGCCATCCGCCGATCGACCGCCGCGCGCATCGCGCGCACGCTATCGAGCGAACCGGTGGCAACGTGTCAGACTCGTCGCGTGCGAGTCATCGTTGCGCAATGCTCCGTCGAGTATCGAGGTCGGCTCGCGGCCCGGCTCGCCCCGGCGACGCGACTCGTGCTGCTGAAGGCCGACGGTTCGCTTGCGGTGCACAGCGACGCCAAGGCCTACAAGCCGTTGAATTGGATGAACCCGCCGTGCACGATCACCATCGACGAGACGTCGATCACCGCGACCACGCCCAAGGGTGAGTCGCTCGTGATCGAGCTTCTCGAGGTGTTCGCCGATGTCGAGCACGATCTCGGTGACGATCCCGGGCTCGAGAAAGACGGCGTCGAAGCACACCTGCAGGAACTGCTCGCCGCGAACGTCGCCGCGCTTGCCCCCGACCTCGTGTTGGTCAAGCGCGAGTACCCGACCGACATCGGACCGGTCGACCTGTTGTGCACCGACTCCGAGGGTCGAACGGTCGCCATCGAGATCAAACGCGTCGGCGAGATCGCCGGCGTCGAACAGCTCCTGCGTTATCAGGAGCGCCTCGATCGCGACAGTCGCTTCGCGCCGACGATCGGCATGTTCGTCGCCCAACGCTTCAAGCCCCAGGCCCGGGTCTTCGCGGAGAGCAAGGGAATCGCTTGCGTCGAAGTCGACCTCGACGAGCTCCGGGGTGAAGTCGATCGACTCACGCTGTTCTGAACTCGACGCTCGCGGATCTCCCTAGTGATCCGCGCGGAGCGTCGGGAACAGTCCCTCGGGAACCGCACGCTCGAAACCCTGCGCCGCGAACAACGCGACGTCGCGGCCGCGCACGTAGCGAGCGACGAGCACTCCGGGAAAGGTCCCGAGTCGATCGCGCAGGTGGTTCACACTGTCGTTGTAGAAGCCGCGGGCCGCAGCGATCCGATCTTCGGTGTCGCTCAGCCGCTGTTGCAGCGCGACGAAGTTCACATCGGACCAAAGATCCGGATACGCCTCCGCGCGAGCAATCACGGAGCGCAACACATCGGTCTGTGCATTGGCGATCGCGGTCGCCGTATCGGCATCGAGCCGGAGCGGATTTCGCAGCGCCGTGACCGACTCGTGCAACGCGGCTTCGTGCTCGGTGGCTCCCTCGACGACCGCCACCAGCTGCGGGATGAGATCGTGGCGACGCGCCAACATCACGTCGATCAGGCTCCACGCGCGCGCGGCGCGATTCGCGACCCGGACGTGACCGTTGTAGAGCAGGACCAAACCGCAGATCCCAACGACCACCAGACCGACGACCAGTCCGGGAATCCAACCGAACCCAGGGCGAGCACCCTCACGGCGCGCCGCGAAGCTGAACGCGAAGTACGACCCGGTCGCACAACCCGCCAACCCCACGAGCAACAACGCCCAGCCCCCCAGCCGCCACAGGCCTGTGAGCTGCTCTTCGCGTTTGGTCGACACGACGAACGGACCACCATCGTTCGAGTCGATGATCGGAGCAACGAGATCGTCGCGCAAGCGAGCGCCTCCCGTGACGTACAGCGGATCCCCGACCGCGATGACGCGTTCGACCTCGCGGATGCGTCCCGTCGGTCCGTCACGCTGGAACCAACCACCCTCGCGCTCGCCGACCACCCGGTCGACGACCACGCGGTCGTGAACGGTCGCGCCCTGCGGATCGACGAGAACGGCGCCGGAGGCGTCGACGACGAAGAAGGGGCCAACGGCGTCAGCCCACGACTGGACTTCGTCCCAGGTGTAGTACGTCTCGGTCGAGGTACGCGACCGCCCTTCGGAGTCGGTCGAGGTCAAGGTGCGCGTTCGTCGGTTCTCCTCGAGCACCCGAGTCGCCCAGCGCACGCACGCGAGCCGCGAGAAGTGGCTCGTCACCGGCCGCTCGTGCCACGCGGCGCCCTTGACTTCGTTCCAACCCATGAACACGCCGATGCACTGCGATGTCGGCGTGTCGACGTGAAGTTGATGACGTCGAAACACGACGAACGCCCCGAGGAGGCACGCCAATCCGAGCGGAGCGGCGATCGACGCTGGGTGCATGGCCTACTCAACCCACACTGATGAGCCAGATCATTCCCGCGAGGACGACGATCGACGAAGCGAGTCGGCCGGCTCCGAGTTTCTCCTTCAGGAACAACCAGCCGACGAGCGCGCCGAGGACCACCGACGACTCTCGCAATGTCGCGACGTAGCCGAGGTCGACCCCGTCGATCGACACCGCAACGAGCACCAGCGAGTACGCGCCGGTGAGACAGGTCCCCGACAACAATACGAGCGGCCAACGCGAACGGACCATGGCGACGAACTCACCACCGCGCCCACGCGCGAGGCCGACCGCGGTCAACGCCAGCGCCGAGCACACGGTCAAGGCCACGCCGTACGCGAAGCGATCGCCCGCGCCCATACCCGACCGACGAACCCCCGCGGTGTCGACCGCGGTGTAGATCCCGATGACCGCAGCCGTGAACACCGCCCAGCCGACCGACGCTGCCGTCACACCTGGTCGTACGAACGAGATGAGGCCAACGGCGACGACGCCGAGCGCGCACCAGGCCCAGAGATCGAGGTTGTCGTCGAGGACCATCGCGCCGAGCACGGCGCCCACCAGCGCACCGCCGCCGCGCGCGATCGGATACGCGAACGAGAAGTCCCCATGGTGGTACGCGCGCACGAGCCCTTCGACGTACACCAAGTGGATCAAGCCCGAGATCACGAGGAACGTCCAGGCCGCGCCCGGCGGGAGGCCGTATACGACCAGCAGCGGTGAGAACAACACCGCACCGGCCGCGAACTGGCCCCACGCGGCGAGCTCGCGATCCGCGCTCGTCTTGACGATCAGGTTCCAGCCCGCATGCAAAGCCGCGGCAGCGAGAGCAAGCATCGTCGCGGCCACCATCGCTCGCCGACCCTACTGAGGCGTCAATCAGCATGACTATTTCTTGCTGGTTGACGCCCGAGCGAATGGAAGCACGAGGTCGGCGTCGATCGGGTCGAGCACGAGCTCGACGCGCGTTCCGATCGGGAGATCGACATCATCCACCGGGTTCGTCACCACGAACAAGCCTTCATCGAGTCGCACGACGATTGCTCGGTACGGCACGCGATCGGCGAACGCGGCGAGCACCGGCGGGTGGATCGTCGTCGTGGTCCAGACCTCGCCGAGACCGTCGCTCGACTGCCAACTGCGCGCGTGCGATCCACATGAGGTGCAAGACGGCTGTGGGGGATGACGGAATCGACCGCACGCGTCGCAGCGCTGCAGTCGGAATTCTCCCACTCGCATCCACGCCCAGAACTCAGCCGCGTCGCCGACCGCGGCCGGACGAGGGCGGTCGATGCTCACCACGCCCGCCGCAACAACAGCGCACCCGACGGATCCGTGATCGAACCGCACACGAAGGCATGCCTCGCGTCGACCACCTGGTTGACCGCTGATCCACGCAACTGTCGAACCGCTTCGGGGATGTGGTTCAACCCGTGCACGAAGGCTTCGCTGGTGCTACCACCGTGCGTGTTGACGGGAAGTGCGCAGCTGGGCCAAGCGGTCGCGCCGGATTCGACGAACGGTCCGCCCTCGCCCAGTTCGCAGAATCCGTATTGCTCCAGCGACAACGGAACCGCCATCGTGAAGTGATCGAAGATCATCGCGACGTCGACGTCGCGCGGCGTGATGTCGGCGACGCCGAACAGATCCGGTGCCATCGCCCGCGCTCCGCTCACGCGCTCGCCGAACAACGCCGTCTCGGCGAAGAACCGTCCCAGGTCGGTGTGGATCGGTCCGTCGCACTGCGCGTGCGCGAGAACCTCGACCACTGGTTGCGCGAGATCGACCGCGCGCTCGCGTGTGGTGATCAGCACCGCGACGGCGCCGTCGTGTTCGATGGAGCAGTCGAAGAGCCGGATCGGATCGGCGATCACGCGGCTCGCCGCCCAGTCGTCGAGTGTGATCGGCGTGCGCATGATCGCATCGGGGTTTCGCACCGCGTGCGCACGCTGGGCAACCGCCTGCAGACCGAACTGTTCGGCGCGCGTGCCGAACACGTGCATGTGTCGACGGGCGATGAGCGCCATCTCCTGCGCGGGCGCGGCGACTCCGAACGGATGATGCCATTGTTGGTAGCCCGACAGGGCACTCCCGGCCTTCTCCCACGGACGACCGCCCTGGTTCGGGTCGGCGCCGTAGCCCGCGGTCTTCGAGCGGTTGCGAGCACGAAACGCCACTGCCGCGCGGGCCGTTCCAGTCGCGACTGCCGTTGCGGCCAGCCCGACCACGCTGGCGGCGCCACCCCCGCCCGACGGGGTGCGACCCATGAAGCGCAGTCGTTCCAGACCCAGCGCGTACCCGAGGTCGATCTCGTCGACCTGCTCGATGTGAAAGCTCGCAATGCCGTCGATCTCGCGCGGCTCGATCCCGGCATCGGCGCACGCGGCCCGAACCGCCTCGCACGCGAGATCGAGCTCGCTGCGACCCATGTCCTTGGCGAACTGCGTCTGGCCGACACCCGCGATCGCCGCATGCCGGTCGAGGCGGACGGCACCGTTGCGGTTCGGCAACGCAACCATCGAGGCCGGCGCTATTCGCGCGCCATGTTGGCGAACTTCGTGTACTTGTCGAGGAACGCGAGGCGCGCCGTACCGGTCGGGCCCGATCGGTGCTTGGCCACGATGATCTCCGCGGTGCCGCGGTTCTCGGACTCGGAGTTGTAGTACTCGTCGCGGTAGATGAACATCACCACGTCCGCGTCCTGTTCGATGCTGTTGTGCGCGACGACCCCGTTCGCGAGAAAGTTGTGGGTGTCGAGCACGGTCGCGTCGAACACCGGCTGCGACCCGAGTGACCGGATCTCCACGAGTTCGTCCCAGAACACGTCGGAGTCGGCGAGATCAGCGAGCCAGCGGTCGGGCAGCGCGTCCGCGAGTCGCCGCATGCGGGCTCGGCCGACACCGTTCTTGTACAGCGCCGAACCGCAATAGCGCATCCCGAGTCGCTCAGCGAGTTCGCGAGTGCTGACCCCGAGCTCGGGCATCAACTTGGAACGCACGTGGTCCCACACCGACGCGGGAATCACGTCGACGTTCGGGTTCGCCACTTTCGCCTCGAGCACGGGCACGAGTTGCTCGACGACCACTCCGCGCTGGCCGTGACACCCGACCGACGTGAGGAACCGGAGTTGCTCGTCGCGCCCGCTCACGTCGACGGTATACCCAACGCGACCGCGCCGTGCGTTGCTGGTCGTACGCACTCGAGCGCGGATGTCGAGACGAAGGAGCAGGTTCTGCACATCAGCCGCCAGCCGCCTCGACGTCGTCGCGTAGTAGATGCGAACTGCTCCGGACTTCGTTCTGGTGATGCTGCCGTCCGTTGCCCAGAGGTGTCGCAAGAACAACGCCAACTGCCGCTCGTCACACGTCGCCACAACTTCGGGGATCGCCTTCTCCCACGATCGCCGGTCGAACACACCCAGCTGATCGAGCCATGCGGCGACTGGGTTGCGGCGACCGCGAGCCAAAGGTTCGCTCGCACGCAGATACACCTGGGTCCACGACCGTTCGGCCTTCACCGTGCATTCGATTCCGAATGCCTCGCGAGCAGCAGTGGTGACCGCCTCGACATTGTCTGGATCGATCGTCGTGTATTGCATCGCGTGGCGGGCGAGAGTGCATCCGTCGCCGATCAGGTGGGCGAGGAGCACGAGCTGTGAGTCCGAGATCGGCGCCGACACCTGTCGCGCTTCGATCCTGCGCGCGGTAGCGAGACAGTCACCGATCTGCAGGTGCTCGACGGGTCGCCACCCCTGCAGGGTCAGGAACGGATGGTTGGCGCTGGCTTCGACGGTGCGGCCCGACGCAAAGCGCAACTCGAAGGTTTCTTTGACCCCACTCGCGAAGGCGTGCGTCATCGTTCCGCGAACCAGGCGATAGCGCTCGTCGAGAGTCCAGACCGGGATGTTGCGTTCGCCCGATTCGACCAGCGATCCCAGCGTGACCTCGGCGTTCGTGTCGGCCCTGGTGATCATCGTGGACGCGGTGAGGCAACCACTTTCGCGAAGGTCGGCGAGGAGCGGGCGCTTGTCGTTGCGATACTCGACCTGACGGTTGAGCTGGGCGAGACACACCACGGGGACGTCGAGCTCGCGAGCGAGAATCTTCAAGCCTCGCGACAACTCCGAGACTTCGACCTGGCGGCTTTCGACCTTCTTGCTCGACGACATGAGCTGGAGGTAGTCGATCACGATGAGGCCGAGGTCGCCATAGCGCTGGCGCGTCCGGCGTGCCTTCGCTCGCATCTCCATGACGGTGCAGTGCGGGTTGTCGTCGATGAAGAACGGCGCCTCGGCGAGCCGACCGACCGCCTGGTTCAGCTTCGGCCATTCGTGCTCGGCGATGCGACCGGTCTGCAAGGCGCGCGAGTCGATGCGCGCCTCCGACGCGAGGAGTCGCTTCGTGAGATCGAGGTGGCTCATCTCCATCGAGAAGAACAACACGGGTTTACGAGCCTCGAGCGCGCAGTGCAAAGCCGCGCCGAGTGCCCAACTCGTCTTGCCCTGACCGGGTCGGGCCGCCACGATGATCAGGTTCGACGGCTGCAACCCGAGCAGGATCTCGTCGACCTCGCGATAGCCGGTCGGCACACCGATCAGATGCGAGTCGCGGTCGTAGAGCTGTTCGAGCTGATCCATCGTGGCCTCGAGAGCCGGATACAGCGACGTGAGCGAGTCACTCACCCGTCGTTCGGCGACGTCGAACACCATCGTCTCGGCCCGGTCGAGTGTGTCGGTGACGTCGTCGGTGCCGCTGTAGCTCATCTCGGCGATGTCGCCGGCGACCGAGATGAGCTTGCGCAACAACGCGAGCTCGCTCACGATCTGCGCGTAGTACGCGGCGTTGGCCGATGCGGGCGTCGCGGCCTGGATCCGCAACAACGTCGCTTTGCCGCCGATCGGGTCGAGCAACCCCTTGCGTCGGAGTTCCTCGGCCATCGTCACCGGGTCGACGGGTTCGCCGCGGGCGTGGAGATCGAACGCGGCCTCGTAGATGTGGCCGTGCGCCGGCTTGTAGAACTCACGCGGATCGATGTGATGCTCGATGGCCGACATGATGGCGTCGCGCGACAGCATCATGGCCCCGAGCAGCGACTCCTCGGCTTCGAGGTTGTGCGGCGGGATACGGCCGCCCTCGGCGCGCGGGCCACCGGCCGGATTGGGGCGCCGCGACTCGTCGAAGAACTGGACCACGGACCGCTCACCCCCCGGCCGGTCGTCCCGGCCCCCCTCGAACCCACCGCCGAGGCTGGCGACGATGGATGGTCATCCAACCACGGTCGGCCTGTGAATCGATAGGGGAACAACTCGGGTTTCTCGTGTGGAGGACCTGTGGACGAAGTGGGGACAAGTCCGACGTCATCCACAGATCATCGTCGACGGTTCGGACGACCACGCACGGCGGTCACGCTGCCCCACCCCACCAGGAACAACGCTCCAGAGTGTCGCGGAGCGCGCGACGGGCGGCTCGCAAGCCGCCCGTC
>SXGT01747207.1_pt1 | contig 17800 bp, 17 predicted proteins | sample 3176221 | NCBI WGS metagenome assembly SXGT01 (sample SAMN11356862, study PRJNA531348) | freshwater metagenome | isolation source: freshwater sample F1-120 | place: China: Fuxian Lake, Yuxi | collected 2017-12-25
CTAAGCCTAGCTTGGTCAACCAATTTAAGATAGGTATCGTCGTTCTAAAATTGAGATCATGAAAGTAATAGGCTATAGGCCTATCTAAATACAAAAATGACAACATAATCAAACCCATGTAAAGAATCACTACCCACGGCTTTATCATGATGGCTAACAGGCGTTCAAATGGTCTCACAACGTAACTCCCTTATTTTTTTTCGCCAATGCAAGATCAGCCCATCGTCCCGAACTATAATTGAATCCTCTAATATGCGCTATGATATCTAATGGACCTATATCATGCTCCATTTGGGCATGATAGCGCTCATCAACCAACAATAGAGAGTCAGGATGTTTCAGCATCAGTCTTGTTGCTTTTACGTTATCCACATACAATACCTGCTTAGTGTTTAAATAAAAAACCAAGCTAGGTTCAGAATAACCAACCGCGAGTAGTGGTTTTTGTACATCAACACCTTGTTGCGGAAGACGTTCGGCAATATTTCGTGAAAGCCACAGCGGTCTTAGTTTGGGTAGAAACCCTCCACAAATCAGGGGGAACGACAACAGTGCTGTCATCAACACCAAGATACTTGCACGCCTGTAAACACCAAAACACGCGTAGTAAACACACACGGCACTCATGATGCTCAAAATAACAAATATCAACACACCGATTCCCGTGACCTTATGCATTAAATAATAAGGAAGAAGCAAAAGACATATCGCCATCACCAAAGACAAAACACCCCAGAGCACTTGTAATAGCCAAAGACTCCAACCAGATGGTTCTATTTTCACCTTATCCACCACACCCAGTGCACACAACATCGCTATAGCTGGAAAGGTAGGCAGTACGTATTGGGGTAATTTAGTCGGCATGATTTCGAAAAAAATCCAAACCGGCACAATCCATGCCAATAAAAAACGCACCATCTGCTGATGACGCTTGTTGAACGCATAAGCACACCCTTGCCATAAAAATAAGGACGCAGGCCAGAATGTTAACGGCAACGAAAGCAAATGAAAGAAAGGAGGCCTACCATGTGATTCATGTCCTCCTTGTAATTTAGGCAGCAAATCTTTTCTTAACATTTGCAGCAAATAATTACTATGTTCAGCCGCATCGACCATCAGCAACCAAGCTAAACCCAGAAGCACAAACAACAAAAATCCAGGGTAGATGCGTAACCCCCGTAACCACGTTATCCGACGCTCAAGAATACAGAGTGTCCCTACTGATAACACGCCAACCAATGGCGTCACCCCTTTCAATACCAACCCTGAGGCCATGGCCAACCAAAACAAAAGCGCCCACCCAATGGGAGCTCGTTTATTCTCCAGGCCCGCATGATAAATAATCCACAAGGAACCCTGCATCAACAACACGGACGATAACAAAGCCGCATCGGTCACCGCCATATGCGTTTCAACAACAAGCAACAGTGAGGAGGCTAAAAAAGCACCGGCCAATAGAGCGACGTTCTGGCTTGCAAAGCGACGTGCAAAAAAATAGGTGAGAAATACGGAAAACAATGCACCCAGCAAAGAGGGGAGGCGGTAAGGCCAAATCATTGAAGCATCACCGTTGCTGAATAGTTGCACACTGACCGCTTGTAACCAATTAATACCAGGTGGCTTCTGGAAACGGGTTATCTCTTGAAAACGAATTTGAAAATAGTTCCCGGTCTGCACCATTTGTCGACTTGCCTGTGCGAAGTGTGCCTCATCTCTATCAATGACAGGCAACGAGGAAAGACCCGGTAGAAAAAGAACAAGAGAGAAAATGCCCAATAATAAGTATGGATTGATTCTTAACAATGACATTAATCTCAAGAAGGAAAGCCAGCATGATATAAAAGCTCTGCTTGAAATTCTAGTATAAGTGGCGGTCTTGCACTAAAATAAGCGTCAATAGGTGAGATGCGGTTGCTTTAAACCATAAGCGCCGCCTGGCTTTTTTTAGCCAAAGTGAGGAGTATATGCCAACGTTAACACTGATTCAAAAAGTAGCGGTATGGGCGGTTCCCGTATTACTCGCTATTACGTTGCATGAGGCCGCACATGCCTGGGTTGCCAATCGATGTGGCGATACCACAGCAAAAAGGTTGGGACGATTGAGCATTAACCCGTTGCGTCATATTGATCCCATTGGCACCGTATTTATTCCCATTCTAGTCGGCGTATTGAGTCAGTTTCAATTTATCTTTGGTTGGGCTAAACCCGTCCCCATCAACTGGAGGATGTTACGCCATCCCCGCCGGGATACAGCATTAGTCGCCGCCGCAGGTCCACTATCCAACCTGATCATGACCATAATATGGGCAACATGCTTTAAGATAGCCACTTTTCTTCACCCAGAAACATCACCTCTTTCACTCTTTATGCTGCTATCTGGTCAAGCTGGCATTTTAATTAACTTAGTTCTCGCCTTTCTCAATTTAATCCCTATACCACCCTTAGATGGTAGTCGCATCATCGCCAGCACCCTATCTCCACGACTCGCCATGGAATATCAGAAACTGGAAGCCTTCGGCTTCTTCATTTTAATCGCACTGTTATTCACTGGCATCTTGAGTGGGTTACTGAACCCACTGCTGTCGTGGTCACTTTATTTTATTAAATCACTATTCAATCTATGAAGATCCTTGCTGATGCGGCCTTACCTCATGTCGTTGAATTGTTCACGCCATCGTTCGATTTAACCCTATACCATAGCCAAAATGATGTTTGTGACCTGCTTGCTACTCACGATATCTTGCTCTGTCGTTCAACATTGAACGTTACCGCCCAGTTGTTGACGGGCAGCAGACTTCAATGCGTTGCGACTGCAAGCAGTGGTACTGACCACATTGATTGCGATTATTTAACACAACACGGGATACCATTGTTCGATGCAAAAGGGTGCAATGCCCGCGCCGTTGCTGATTACGTGGTTGCCTCCCTTGCCTTTTTATATAAGAGTGGCTGTGTTCTTGGCAATCAAGCTGGCATTATAGGCGTAGGGGAGGTGGGAACACAGGTGATTGCACGATTGCGTGCCATGGGTTTTGATGTCCGATGCGTTGATCCCATCAGGGAACAGCTTGATCATGATAATCACTACTGCTCGTTGGCTGAACTAACGTCCTGTGATTTACTCTGCATACACGCCAATTTGCACACCACCCCCCCCTATCCCAGTGTCAATTTACTAGATACTGAGCTCCTCTCGCAATTAAAACCAGGTGTCGTCATCATCAATGCGGCACGCGGGGGAATCATTAATGAAGACGCCTTATTAAAAATAGATAAACCCATCACCTATTGCACGGATGTATACCTTGGAGAGCCTACGATTAATGCGGATTTAGTTGCATTTTCAACGCTTTGCACACCCCATATTGCAGGCCATAGCATTGAGGCAAAAAATGCCGCCGTCTTTAAAATAAGCCAACAACTACACCGTCATTTCGGATTACCCATGCCAACCATAGCTACATCACGCTCAGAACCTTATCCTCTACTATCAACAAACCAGGAGATCTCTTGTTCGAATTGGCAAGACAACGTGCTTGCTTTATATAATCCCTTGAAAGATACCTATCGTTTAAAAAAAGCAACCGATAAAACACGTGTTTTTTTAAAACAACGGCAAGCCCACAAAAATAGACATGATTTTTCCTTTTACAACGCGACCCAATACGATGATTTAACAAGATTGTTGCTGGGACATCCTCTTAATTAATGTTTTGTTAATAATAGTTCTATAGACTATGCCATAGTCGCCGATGAGGGGGTATAAACAACTCAGTTTGTATCAAATATTACCGCCAACAAGCGATGAATGTGCTTTTTACCCAAACATCATTAGTTGCATTTTAGTCATTGATCGTTCTGTTGGAGAGTTGGATGGTAGATGTAGAAAAATTACAGCGATTCAAAAATCGATTTAACGACTGGCGTGGTCCTGTAGTTTCCGCTGCAGAAGAGACCTTGTTAACCACTGTAACGGCCATTAGTAGCTATGTTGATGGAGTATCTGACGTGCGCACGTTGCAACATGATTTGGTTGCAGGCTCACCTGTCTATGAGCAAATTGTCCGTCTGTTTCATGGTCGCACCTATGGCGCCCTCCTGTATGGTAAATTAGCAATAGAAGATTATTACTTACAATGTGCTGAAAATAACCGTTTTGCTGATCATGAAGAAGTGCCTCTCGCTCTTCTGGTGTCAACGTTGCGGAGTTTGTATGAAAGTCCACACAACAACACCGCCAGACGATTACAACAGCTTTTGACACAAACCCACGCCTGGCTAGTTAGCTTGGAACTGAATAACGAAAACATCGCCCTAGCAAAAACAACACTGCTCTCGCTCTATACGATGTTAATGTTGGTTGACACCAAATTAGCCCACCTGACATTGGCGGAAAAAACGGGGCTTACACTGTTGTCCATCAACCGCACCCGAGCAAGACAAGACGTGGGCATGTTACTGAACAAAACGGCAGAGAGACTCACTGAGTTAGAGCGCAACCTAGCGCAACCTGCCCGTGTTGAAGAAAATGAACCACACCCTGTGCCGCGCACCTTTAACCAGTTTATTGATGCACAATGCTTAAACCTACTCGAGCAACAAGGACCAACCTTAGCTGAAAAAATAGCGCAAGTTAGAACATGGCTCGCTGACGTGCGAACCAATCTCACTGCATTATTGGCTGAAAAGACACAAGCGGTTGATCTTCATCAACAACTCAAGCATGCCATCACGATGTTGCTCGCGATAAATACGAATGAACAGCAGATCATCGGCAAGCAATACGCCACGGAATTGATAAATAAAAATAGAGCAAGCTTTAACAACCTCTTGGCACACGCCACGACTCAAGAACAGCAGGGGTGGGAACGACGATTAGAGCGCCTTGAACACCCAGGGTTATTGCAACAAGCCACTAAAGTCAGCCAATATGCCTTGAGCTGGGCCACGTTACTACCAACGCTTGCTTATCGAACGTTTGCACCAAAATCCTTCGTGAGTTGGGTTAGTGATCATTCTTTTTCTACATTTGATAGTGAGTGCAAATTAAGGTTAAAGGCATTAGCCGAAGCGCGCGTATCGTCGTTACATGATGCGCTGACCGCCTCAGCCACGATCAAAGAGCGGCTAGCTGATCTCCTTGTCGCCAATGATCCTACCGTCAAACCACAAATTCTTGCTGCCTCAACAGCGAAACTTTCGGAAATTCTTGCAACAACGAACGAAATATATCAGGTGATTACTGATTATGAAGCACTCAGCATCCACATTATGCACAACCAGGAAAAACTCCAAGAGATCCGTGGACTGAATGAAACAGTCGATAGCTTTATCACCATGCACGATGGTTTTTTTGTAAAATTGTCTCTCTTTTTAGCTAAAATCCATTCCCTATTTAAAACAGACACTGCCGCGAAGGTTGAAGAAGTACACACCATCAAGGCCGCATTACAACACCTAAAAAATCAATACGAATTGGCGGTGACCGACGGTATGGAAGAAATCAGTCAGAGCCCTGTTCTTTCTCCCCCATTAAAAGAGGCTGTTGTGGCTAAATTAACACCAGCACCAAGCCCTGAACCAGAGGCACCTCACCTGCCTAGAAATATCATAACGGCATTTAATCTTGTTAAAACAACGTTTAACAGACACATTGCCCATCCAGAGGACAGTATACCCATGGTAGATGAAAACAGTAGCCGTGGTGCTCCTTCTGCACGAAGTGCTTAGGGACTAAAAATGAGGGAAAAATACTAATTTTTTCTATTAAAAATATGTTATCTTGTCGGCAAAATTTAGAAAAAATTTTAAAATAATCCATTTCAGTTAAAAATATAAGTTTGGGTAATCAAAATGAAAAAATACGTTATTGCATCTTTTTACAAATTTGTACCACTGCATGATTATGAAAACATGAAAGGCCCATTACTCCGTGCCATGAAAGAACACAACCTTTTAGGCACCATTATTTTGGCGCATGAGGGTATTAATGGGAGCTTTGCTGGCTGCCTTGATGATGTCCTATTTTTGTACGAGTACTTACGAATTGATCCCCGCCTTTCTGATCTCTCGTTCACTGAACGCTTTGATGATTTGATGCCCTTTGAGAAAGCAAAAGTTAAATTTCGCAAAGAAATAGTCACCTTGGGGGTACCAGGAATTGATCCCCTCGAGTGCACCGGCACCCGTATTCCTCCGGCAGAGTGGAATACTTTAATTGATGATCCCGATGTTTTACTTATCGATACTCGCAATGAGTATGAAGTTGAGCTGGGTACGTTTAAAGGTGCAATCAATCCCAACACCGAAAATTTTAGAGATTTTCCTGACTATGTTAATGCCAACTTATTGGACAAAAAAGACAAAAAAATTGCCATGTTTTGCACAGGCGGGATCCGCTGCGAAAAATCAACCTCTTATCTGAAACAGTTGGGATTTGAAAACGTTTATCAATTGGATGGTGGTATATTAAATTACTTAAAGTCCACGCCTGCGACAGACTCTCTATGGGAAGGCCGTTGTTTTGTATTTGATGAGCGCATATCGATTGATCAATAGTTTCATCACCCTTCCCTTCCTACCCCCCCTTTTTTACAAAGGGGGAAAGGATCATTGCCTCAGCAAATGACGCACGACATCTTGATCTGAAAAATAAAAACGTTCGCTGCCGATTTGTTGATAAGACTCATGTCCTTTTCCAGCAATGAGTAAAATATCCTCATCACCTGCCATCGACAGGGCATGGTGGATGGCTTCTTTTCTGTCTACAATTTTTTCTGCCCGAGTAGTAGGGAGTAGGCCTGCCGCCACCTCATCCACAATCATTGTGGGCTCTTCAGTCCGTGGATTATCACTTGTCACTATCACAAAATCCGCATATTGGCTTGCAATGCGCCCCATCATAGGCCTTTTAGTTTTATCACGATCTCCACCACATCCAAACACAACACCCAATCGACCTTTCTTTAACTGACTGAGTGTGGTTAAGACATTTTCTAACGCATCCGGAGTATGTGCATAATCAACGATAACACACGGTGATTGTGCAACAACCTCCATCCGCCCTGGTGCTGCTTTTAATTTAGCCATCACGTGAATGGCGTCTGACGATGACACACCATCAGCCAGCAAACGAGCGAAAACCGCCAAACTATTATAAATATTAAAAGTTCCAAGCAGGCTCACCAAAACGTCATGCTTCCCCCACGGGGAGACTACCTCGATTTGGCTACCTGTCATGCTAGTTTGCCACTGAGCTGCCCGCACATCACAACCATCGAGTAAGCCATAGGTTAATTTTTGACACGTAGATGCAAGCTGTTCCCCCATCAATTGGCTATAGGGATCATCATGATTAATGATTGCCCATTTGAGCGATGGGGTGGTAAATAATGTAGCTTTTGCTTCAGCATAGGCTTGCATGGTGTGATGGTAATCAAGATGCTCGTGGCTAAGATTGGTATAAATTGCAGCAGCAAAATCAATATGCTCGACTCGTTTCTGGCTCAATGCATGTGATGACACCTCCATGCAGACATGCTGTATACGGCGTTGTTGACACTCATGAAAAAATTGCTGTAAACATAAAGCATCGGGCGTGGTATTCATTAATGGCATTAACGCATCGACTGGCCCCTGCCCTAAGGTACCAACGTAGGCGGCTCGCTGCCCTAGCAAACCATAGGCTTGTGCTAATTGATACGCTATAGTTGTTTTGCCGTTGGTACCGGTTACTCCTGTTACACAGAATGACCGTGTGGGCTCTTTATAGAAACGGCTAGCCATGGCCGCTAATTTTTTTCCTAATTGCGGCACAGGCATACAAGGGATATGGCGAGGGAAATCACAAGACAATGGGAGGTTTTCCGGATCATAAACGATAGCCACAGCGCCTGATTGACAGGCTTGCCCTACAAACAATCGGCCATCAAAAGCCGCTCCAGGATAGGCAATAAACAACGATCCAGGCTTTACTTGACGGCTGTCATTATGCAAACTCGAGATGTCACAATCAGGGATTGCCGTCATCACCCATGGACTTAGTAAATCAGCAAGTTTCATTAGGACCCCGTTGGCTGATCTGGTGGAATATCAAGTATGCGAAGTGCAGTCCCCATCACTTTTGCAAAGAGAGGAGCAGCGACAGCTGCCGCATAATACCCGAAACGAGTTGGCTCATGAATAACAACCGCAACAATCAATCTTGGTTTTGAAACAGGCGCAATCCCTACAAAACTCGCAATATGGCGATTTTCTTCATAACCTTTTTTTCCGGCAATCCGAGCGGTACCCGTTTTTCCGGCAACTCGATAACCCGGCACTTGCGCTTGTTTCCCTGTACCATCGGCACCACTCACGACAGCTTCCATCATCGCCAACACTTGGTTAGCCGTTTTGGGATTCAGCACCTGGGTGCTTTCTACCGTCGTATTATTGTGTAATAAACTGATAGGCAACAGACGCCCCTGATTTGCAAAAATCAAGTAACCTTTCGCCAATTGCAATGCAGTCACCGACATCCCATAGCCAAACCCTAAGGTTGCCAGTACAAAGGGGTTGGCATCCTTGGCCTTGGCAATAAAACCTTCACTTTCCCCAGGATATCCACTTTCGGTTCGTTGTCCAATTCCACAACGCATCAGTAAGCCAATCAATTGCATAGGAGGGCTAGACAGCACCATTTTTGTCACACCAACATTACTAGAACGTTGTAAAACGCCCACAACATCCAATACACCGTAATTATGAATATCACGTATCATGTGACCATGTACCATCATCCAGCTGGGATGAGTGTCAATAACCGTGTCGGGCGTAAAATGCCCACCTTCCAGCGCGCTAGCAATACTAAATGGTTTAATGACCGAGCCTGGTTCAAACGTATCCGTTAGCGCTTTATTGCGATAACTATCCAGCTTGTAACGAGCACGCGCATTAGGATTGAATGATGGGAAATTAGCAACTGCAAGCACCTCACCATTCTCTGTATCCAAAACAACAACAGACCCTGACTTTGCTCCAAATTTAAGCATTGTATTTTGTAATTCGTGATAGGCAAAAAACTGTATGCGTCTGTCTATACTCAACTGTAATAAGTGACCTGGGCGCGGCTCTTTTGCCACACCTAGCTCCTCTATAACCCGTCCTAACCTATCTTTTACTACTTTCTTTTTGCCACTAACGCCCACTAACCATTGTTGATAAGCAAGCTCTAAACCTTCTATGCCATTGTCATCCACATTGGTAAACCCTATCAGCTGAGAAGCACTATCGCCCTCGGGATAATAGCGTTTAAATTCTTCTTGAAAATTAACACCAGGAATTTTGAGAGACTCAATTTTTTTTGCAAGCATGGGAGGTAATTGGCGTTGTAAATAAACAAACTCCCGTCCCTGAACTTCCGCAAGTCGCTTTGATAATTGCGCGGCTGAAATACCCAATAATTGGACAAGAGCAGATAACTGTTTCACATCAGGGGAAAACGTTTTCGTATTGATCCATACTGATTGTACGGGAGTGCTTACAGCAAGAGGCGCGCCCTCTCTATCAATGATCATGCCACGATAGGCCGGGATATCAAGGACACGCAGGCTACGCGCATCGCCCTGCCCCAACAGAAATTGCCTATCCATGATCGTTAAATCATACATACGCCAAACCAGTGTCAGAAGGATCAGTACAAAAAAAGCTGAAACAGCCAGCAGCCTTGCTTGGTGGCGCGATTTTTTCATTGTGCCTGCAAAATAATAGTTTGTTTGTTAACTGGCAACATCATGTGTAGTTTTTCCTCAGCTAACTGCTGTACGCGGGCAGGCGTTGCAAGACTTGCTTGCTCAAGCAGTAACTGTCCCCATTGCAATTGTAATTCATGTGTTTGTTGTTCCACTGCTTGTAATTGACTAAGGGTGAGACGATGCAAATTAGTGACATACACCACCGCTAACGCACTGATTAACACCAACATTAATAAGCTGATTTGCAGGCAAAGTGGTTTGGACAAGCGCATGTCAGTGAGTTGCCCACTAAAAAAATTACTTTGATTAATCTCTCTCGCTGCGGCATTCATGCTATTTTCTCTCCTATCCTAAGCACTGCACTTCGGGAACGAACGTTCTGTTTAATTTCTTCATCTTGGGGTTTGATGGCTTTACCGATCCGTTTGAATGAAGTTTTTATCTCATCTGCTCGCATAGGTACACCCGGTGGTGGACACATACCCTGTTCCTCAGTACGCATAAATTGTTTAACAATTCGATCTTCTAGCGAATGAAAACTGATAATGACTAGGCGTCCTCCTACAGCCATAGCATCGACGCATTGCTTGAGACATGCCGTCAAATCAGAGAGCTCCTGGTTGATATGAATACGGATAGCTTGAAACACACGCGTTGCTGGGTGCTTGTGTTTTTCCCACTTGGGATTCGCCGCCTTCACGATGTCAGCGAGAGCTGCTGTGGTTAAAATAGGGCTTTCTTCTCGGGCGCTCACAATCGCATTCGCTATTCGACGGGCAAAACGCTCCTCACCATATTCCTTAAATACCCTTTCCATCTCTGTCGCTTGTACATGGTTTATAAAACGCGTGGCATCTAAATCCTGTTCCAAATCCATACGCATATCCAATGGCCCTTGTTGCATAAAACTAAAGCCACGTTCTGGGTTATCTAATTGTGGTGAAGAGACTCCTAAATCAAGCAAAATTCCATCAATATGGCCATACACGCCCGCTTGCTTGGCAATCTCTGCCAATGCCGCGAAAGAGCCTCGAAAGATAGTAAAACGAGGATCTGAAGAAAAATGTTGCGTTGCATAATGAATCGCTTCTTGATCCTTATCGATAGCGATCAACCGCCCTGATTGATTTAAGTGCTCTAAGATAGCGCGACTGTGACCACCACGACCAAATGTACCATCGACATAGACGCCGGTGGCCTTGATCGCCAAGCCATTGATTGACTCTTGTAATAAGACCGATTGATGTGCGGTCATCATCTTTTATTTTCCATTACAGAGAAAAAGTTTTCATTTCATCGGGCAAGCCATCTTCTTTAGATGCCTCAGCGGCCAACCACCGTGTGCGGCGAGACTGCCACAGCGAATCATCCCACACTTCAAATTTATTGCCTTGCCCTATCATCACAACGTGTTTATCAAGCTTTGCATACTCTCGTAATAAGGGTGGTAACAACACCCTTCCATTACTATCAAGCTCCACATCTGTTGCATGCCCAATCAACAAGCGCTGAATTCGTCGCGCTGACGCATTAAAACTAGGCAAACGTTGCAAATTATCTTCAATTACCTGCCAGTGCTGCGACGGATAAAGCAATAAACACGTCTCCTCGGTATCAATGGTCACCACCAAAGAAGAGCTCAATGCGTCACGATAGCGCGTAGGGACTGCAAGGCGCCCTTTGCCATCAATGTTGATTGCATTAATTCCGCGAAACATGATGTTTATTTTGTAGGGAGTTACCCCCCACAATTCTCCACTTTTTAGTTATTTTAAACCACTTTTATACACTATAGAAACACATTTTCCCAAGCGTCAAGAAAAAACCCCACATTTTGCAAAAAAAGGGTAAAAACAAACTTCAACAATGCATTGAATGTTTATAATATAAACATAGTGTTTTGTTGTGGTGATCTACATCGAGAAATAACAGGATAAAACCAACGGCTGGTTAATACGTCTCCAGTCACTTAAAAATCGATTTAAACAGATACGGCAAACAGATGGCCTGATGCAAAGAATTTTTTTTCAAGCATTTATTTCTAGCGCAATACGCACACCTTGCAGTACTAAATCAGGAAGATGTTGATCATATACACCCTGATGATCAAACAAGGATGCAAAACCACCCGTTGCCAGAACTAATACTTCTTGTGCGGCAAAGGATTCTTTTTTAATACGCCCGATCAATTCTCGACAAGCACCGATCGCGCCATAAAAAACACCCGATTGAATGCTCTCGATCGTGGAACGGCCGACAACCTGCTCAACTTTAATGATTTCCACTGCGGGTAATTTTGCTGTATTGCTCGATAGCGCGTCAACGGCTAGGCGAATGCCTGGCAAGATGACCCCACCCATATAAACCTTTTTCGCATTAATGACACAGAAGGTTGTCGCTGTACCAAAATCAATAATGATTAAATTTTTACCTGGAAATCGATGTGTCGCTGCAATAGCATTCGCAATGCGATCAGCACCGACATCTCCTGGATTACGGTATTTAATGTTTAGACCTGTTTTAACGCCGGCTTGTAAAAAAAAGGGTTCGACGGAGAAATATTTAACACAGGCCGCGCGCAGTGAGTAATCCAACTGTGGCACAACTGAGCATATCGAAATGTCACGAATATCGTCAGGGGCACATTGATTTTCGCGTAAAACATTTTTAAGAAAAATACCTAATTCATCTGACGTACTCACCTTCGAAGTATGGCGAAAGCGCAAACATAACTCGCCATTAGAAAATACTCCACCGTAAATATGGGAGTTGCCGACATCAATGCAAAGCATCATAAGCTATAACTCAAGCAGGTAAAAACCCGATAGTAAGAGGAGTTTGACGTAGAATCAAGGGATCTCGAGGACATCAAACAATTGACAATGAATTGCAATTGTAATAAATTTTCCCCTCTTAAAGCGCACAAATTGAACAGTTTAGCGACTTTATGGTAGAATTGTCTACAATTTTAAACTCAAAGAGAGCTGTACCATGTCCCATAGCCCTGCCATCATAGCTCCATCGACAGAACGTAAGTTTTTAAAAGAACGCAAACAAGATACCGTTTGGATGCTCAGTCTCTATGGGACTGCCATTGGCGCCGGGACCCTTTTTCTTCCTATTGATGCCGGTTTAAATGGAATTTGGCCTTTAATCATCATGGCGATACTGGCCTTCCCAATGACTTATTTTTCACATCAAGCCTTATGTCGATTTGTACTGTCTAGCTCTCTCTCAAAAAACGATATCACTGACGTCGTTGACGAACATTTCGGCCCGTTTGCAGGGAAATTACTAACATTGCTTTATTTTTTTGCCATCTACCCCATTTTGCTCATGTACAGTGTGGCGATTACCAACACCACTCAAAGCTTTATCACACACCAAATAGGTAGCGTCGCTCCTCCACGAGCCTTACTGGCACTGCTCCTTATTTTAGCGCTCATGGCCATTGTCCGTCTTGGCCAGCAGATCATTATCAAATCGATGAGCATGCTCGTTTATCCTTTTATTGCCATTTTAACAGTACTGTCGATCTATTTAATTCCACATTGGAATAGCGCGGTCTTACACTATGATCCCAGTATGAGCCAAATGAAGGGATCGCATAGTATGCTCATGACCCTATGGCTTGCCATTCCGGTCATGGTGTTTTCTTTCAATCATTCTCCCATCATTTCATCATTCGCTGTCAGTCAAAAACAACGCTTCGACGGATGCGCTGATGAAAAAAGCTCTCGGACATTAAAATACAGTCACATCATGATGGTGTTCACCGTCATGCTCTTCGTTTTTAGTTGTGTGCTTAGTCTATCACCGCATGATTTAGCCTTGGCTAAACAACAAAACATCTCTATTTTGTCCTATCTCGCCAATCACTTTCACACGCCCATTATTGCGTATGTAGCGCCTTTGGTCGCTTTCATTGCCATTTCAAAATCATTTCTTGGTCATTATTTAGGAGCCAGCGAAGGCTTGCATGGCTTGTTGGCGAAGTCCATGCGTGCTCGCGGCAAGCACGTCAGTCATAAGACTCTGCAACGTTTTATCGAACTATTTATTCTCCTAACCTGCTGGGCGGTCGCAACAATCAATCCCAATATTTTGAAAATGATTGAAACATTGGGTGGCCCCGTTATCGCAATGATCCTGTTTTTAATGCCCATGTATGCTATTGCAAAAGTGCCTGCAATGAAGAAATATAAGTGTCTACAACGCGATACGTTTATCACCATCATGGGCATAATAGCTATCTCCGCCATTCTTTATGGTATTTGGGGCAGCATGATTGGTGCGTAATCCACATTATGGACCATTTCACCGATGACAACACCGGACACTCATAAATTAGAGAAGAGCGTACACGAAGCCAGACAAGCACTTTCTGATTCGCATGCGATTTTGCACGAACTGCTTGAAGATAAAAATTCATCAGATGACTCAATGTTGCATGAAGTACACATGCTGCAGCTACTTCTGCAGTATAGGTTAGATACCCAAGATGCTTTAGCTAACCTGCTGCATATTGACAATCATATATTACAAATCCTAGGCATTGAGCCACAACATTCGTCTAGGATTAATTTGGAACGCATGGCGTTTGCCCTGGGCAGTGAAGATTTGCACCATCTGTTACATGCGTTAAGTCAATTGGTGCAAGCATTGTCCCGCATTGCCCATCGATACCAACAACATCTCGATAAAGTATCCAAGCAAAAATTGCATGGACAAAAATCAACGGTCACGCAACCAAGATTTGAGCGTCGTCTTCAAAAGGCAGTGGAACTGCAAAAATACTTTAAATTGTTGATGACAGACATCAGCCATCACTTGGATCAGTGGAATAAATTGGCTCCGATCGGTCCTGTTCTTGACCACATTGCAGCGTTGCGTGGCCCTATTTCACAGTTTTTCCAAGCCATGCAAAATGGCTTAGAGCTCACGCACCAACTGTATGAAAACACAAATAAAGGAGGGCAGCTTGATCATACATTAGGGAACTTATTACAACAGGCAGAATCTATTTTAAAATGCATGCCGTCGACCAATCAACCCCACCCATTTTTCACCCCCATCAAAATGGATACGGATAAGCGATTGGAGCAAAGGGCATCGAATAGGCGCCTTGGGCATTTTTTTAGAAACTAACTGGGATTGTTAAGAACTCAAGCTCAATGGAGCATTATGGACATTGCAGAACGTATACAGCACATTCAACAACTGATTCACCAAGAGGAAATCTCTTGTCACCGCCAACAAGGAGCGGTCAAATTAATTGCAGTAAGCAAAGGTCAACCAAGCGACTCAATAGAACAAGCATTTAGCGCGGGACTACGTGATTTTGCAGAAAACTACATGCAAGAAGCAAAAACAAAAATGCAAGCATTAGCAACGCTACCATTGTGTTGGCACTACATTGGGCCTATTCAAAGCAACAAAACGAAAAGCATTGCTCGCCACTTTTCATGGGTACACAGCGTCTCTCGAGAGAGCATTGCCCAACAACTCAATGATGCGCGACCAGCATCCATGACGCCTTTGAATATATGCCTGCAAGTCAATCTTGATAACGAAGAAACTAAATCTGGCGTAAGTCCCGATGAAGCACAGGCCCTCGCATCATATGTTTTGCAATTGCCGCATTTGCATTTGCACGGCCTAATGGCCATTCCAAAACAACAGAGCAATGAACATCTAGACTATCTTTCTTTTTTACGGTTAACAACATTACTACATACAATAAATCAAAAATTAAATATCAACATGACTACATTGTCGATGGGAATGAGTCATGATTTGCAAGCCGCTATTCGCGCAGGCAGTACCATGGTACGTGTAGGTACTGCCATTTTTGGAGAACGCCGAGGATCTCTTCATGAAAATTAGCTTTATTGGTTTTGGGAATATGGCAAAAGCAATAGCAGATGGCTTGTTGTGCGATGCGAACTACGAGTTAAGAGCTGCATCGCCCTCGTTACCTCTCTATATCCCTCCGCATGGCATTAAAACTTACCCTGATAATTTAGCGGTAGTCGCTGATGCAGACATTATCATTCTTGCAGTAAAGCCCGCCATGATGAGGGAAGTCGTTGCACAAATGAGTAGCCGCTTACCCAGTCAGTGTCTTGTGATTTCTATTGCGGCGGGGATAGGCTTGTCTTGGTTTACAGACTATATCCCAGGTACCGCAGTCGTACGTGCTATGCCCAACATAGCGGCCGCAATAGGCAAAGCGGCAACACCATTAATTGCCAATCAGCACACCACTCTCGAGCAGAAAAAATGGGCAGAGCATATTTTTACACAGATTGGCTTAACCACTTGGGCTGATAAAGAAGCAGACATTGATGCATTCACAGCCCTGTCGGGTAGTGGCCCTGCTTATATTTTTAAATTTATGGAGGCAATGATTCATGCGGCTTGCGATTTAGGTATCACTGATGACATAGCCAAATCTTTTACATTACAAACCTTCCAGGGTGCGTTAAGCTTAGCAAGCGAAAATCAACTGTCGCTGGGGGAGTTAAGAAAAAAGGTCACCTCACCCGGTGGAACCACCGCCGCCGCCGTGGAGGTGCTCACTCAGCGTGGTTTTGATGAATTGATTCATGCCGCCATGAAAGCCGCTTATGATCGCGCACAACAATTGGGGTCTCAAAACCGCTGATTTTTTATTTTAGGAGATATGATGTCTGGACTATTAGCTGTTGGCTATTTTTTATTTGCTTTATTTTTTAGTTTACTTTCTTTTGTATTGTGGGCACGGATTGCTCTGCGCTATGTTCGCATCAACAAATTACACCCTGTGAATATTGGCATCAATAAACTAACCAATCCTATTATCATGCCTTTGGCTCATCGGTTTTCTACAAATAAAACACACATCAGCCGTTATGACTGGCCTTGTTTTTGTGTTTTGGTGCTGGTTGAACTACTGAAATTTATAGCCATCGGCTCGTTATTTTTAGGCGCTATGCTGCCTTGGAGTTTTCTGCCGCTCTACACCTTAGCCGACTTGATTGTGCAGCCCTGCAACTTGTTATTCTATGCCATTATTATTCGAGTGATCATGAGCTGGGTCAACCCAAGCTGGCACCACCCAGCAGCTGACGTATTACGCCTCGTGACTGAACCTCTGCTACGTTTGGGCCGACATATCATTCCTGATATTTCTGGCTTTGATTTCGCACCCTTTGTGATCCTGATTTTACTGAAAATTGTTACTTTATTCATCAGCGCATCACTGCCACTGCATTTAATTTGAAAGGTGACCAGGGGGCCAAAATGACAATTCGTTGCTATACTCAAAAGAGGATGAACGCTCATTGGATATCATCATGAAATCAAACGTCCTGATGACGTTTTGTGCTTCATTGTTACCATTCGCAACGCCTATGGCGCAATCGGTTTATTGCCCGCAACATACAGGCTATATCAATACTGGCATGACAACAGCAGAGGTCATTAATGCCTGCGGACAACCCCTTAGCAAACAAACACCCAAAACACCTGTCATGCAAAGAATACCGGTCCAAGAGCTTATTTATACGGCTTTAAACACAGGCAGTATCTACCCTGGTCTCAATTCTGCGTTTTATAACCAATGGTCTTTACCCAGTGGAACAACGGGCATCAATCTTCAAGTTGATCTTGTTAACGGCAAAGTCAATGGGGTGAAAATTAATGGATCGAGTGCTAATGCCGTGTCATTATGCGGTGGCATGAGCGTCCAGGTGGGTGATGATGCCAATAAAATTTATTCCGCTTGTGGTAGCCCTACAATGGTCAACAATACCTACATTAATCAACCCATACAAAGTAATACGAAACCCGAAGTCTGGATTTATCAAATGAGTCCATATCAACCGCCATTAAGCTTGACATTTGTCAATGGCAAACTACAATCCATCAACTAACAGGCTTTCGCCAGAAACATGATCTTATTTTGTCATTTGGAACGTACTCATGAGTGAAACAATAGATGATTTAACCATTTCCTTCAGTGAAGATGGGATTGAGACAACGAAGGAGCTAGGTAAACACATTTTATCTAAGGGCGCATGGTC